>Ga0209507_1001726_pt1 | contig 16551 bp, 10 predicted proteins | sample AD_UKC028_MetaG_FD_184414 | JGI IMG/M metagenome (GOLD analysis project Ga0209507, IMG submission 184414) | Active sludge microbial communities of municipal wastewater-treating anaerobic digesters from USA - AD_UKC028_MetaG (SPAdes) (version 2) | ecosystem: Engineered > Bioreactor > Anaerobic >...
AAGCCTATAAAGTTATTCTGTGAATCACAAAGGGTGGTCGATGCAGAAGACAGCATTCAAATCGGCGCCTCCTTTGTTGATGCTGATTTTAAGAGCTACAAAGCGCTCCAGACCTACCTGATGTAATCCACCACAAAATAAATCTGTTATCTCACGTCTAAAGTCTCACCTCCCGTGATGCTCACAGCCCCTGCCAGTTGACAATCATTGAATCATCGTTAATCTTCATCTAAGAGGAGACTTGACATGGGCAGACGGGAGAGACCGGATGAAAAACATAGTTATCGATATCATCATGTTGTGTTTTATATTCGCTTGCCAAAGCGGTAATTCGCAACCATCGGAGGTCAATAATAAAATGATAAAAGCTCATGATACAAAAAATGAGGCTGTGGCTACGTTGGCTGGTGGATGCTTCTGGTGTGTAGCTTCCGATATGAAAAAATTGCCCGGTGTGATGAAGGTTATTTCCGGCTATGCAGGCGGAACGGGAGAAAATCCTACATATGAATCCTACGAAAAAAAAGGATATTTGGAAGCGGTACAGGTTTATTATGATCCGCGTCAGGTTTCTTATGACCAGGTAGTGAATTATTTTTTGCAACATATTGATCCGACGGATGCGGGCGGTCAATTTGCTGATCGCGGTCCCGGATACCGGAGCGCAATTTTTTATAAAAACGATGAAGAGCAAAAAATCGCAAATCAGGTTTTGCAGACCATCGCCAAATCGGGAAAATTTGACAAGCCGATTGTGACGGGAATCATTAAATTCAGTGGTTTTTATCCGGCAGAAAATTATCATCAAGATTACGACGAGAAGAATCCTTTACATTACAAATCCTATCGCAGCGGATCAGGCAGGGAAAGGTTTATTCAAGACGTCTGGAAAAATGATAAAACCAAAACACCGGCGGCGGTTCCAAATTACACGAAGCCGGATGACGAAACCCTCAAGAAAAGACTTACAAAAACGCAATACGATGTTACACAGAAGCGTGGGACTGAGCCTCCTTTCCAAAATGAACATGTCCATAATAAAAGAGAAGGTATCTACGTCGATGTCGTTTCCGGGGAACCGCTTTTCAGTTCACTGGATAAATATGACTCCGGCACCGGCTGGCCGAGTTTTACGCGGCCATTGGAGCCGGGTAATATCATAGAGAAGGAAGACCGCACCCTATTTACAACGCGAACAGAAGTCCGGAGTAAACACGCCGATTCTCATCTGGGGCATGTGTTTCCAGATGGTCCGGGACCTGCCGGTATGCGCTACTGCATGAATTCTGCAGCATTGCGATTTATCCCGAAAGAGGATCTGGAAAAAGAAGGTTACGGCCGATATTTGAAATTATTTTCACCAAGCAGGTAGCGCGCAGTACAAGGAATATCATCGTTATCACGATAAAATCAAATTTGTTTACGACCAGACATTTCCGTCCGAACATACGCTGCAATCTCACGCACATTGTTCATGACCTCCGGCAGATCAATAGTCAGCAAACGTCGATTTTCCATGACAATCTTTCCGTGAATGATGCTGGTGATTACATCTGCTCCGCGCGCTGCATAGATGAGTTGGGAGTATGGATTGTAAAGAGGCGTCAGGTGAGGTTGGTTCATATCAACAAGGATGATATCAGCCTCCTTGCCCACTTCAATAGAACCGATCAGACTATCCAGACCTAGAACATGAGCGCCGCCGATCGTGGCCATTTGCACGACAGTTTGTGCGCTCATGACTGTGGGGTCGAGCCGGGTTACCTTATGAATTTTTGCCGATGCATCCATCTCCCGGAACATGTCCAGGGCGTTGTTGCTGGCGGAACCGTCCGTGCCCAGGCCAACCGTTATGCCTCGTTTGAGCATTTGCGGTACAGGTGCAACGCCCGCAGCCAATTTCATGGAACTGACCGGGTTATGGGAAACGCTCACGCCCAGGTCAGCGAAAATCGCAATGTCTTCGAGGCTAAGCCAATTGCAATGCACGGCGATGGTCTGCTGATCCAGCACCCCCAGATCTAAAAGATGCCGCGCCGGTTTTTTGCCATAGCGTTTTTCAATCGTCTCGATCTCGTCTTTGTTTTCCAGAAGGTGGGTCAGGAACATAATTCCGTTCTCGCGGGCCGCTGCCTTCACGTTCATCAGCGTTTGCGGAGAGCAGGTATAGGGAGAATGGCAGAAGAAGGCCGGCGTGATCATCGGCGCGGAAGAAATCCAGCGTGCGACAAAGCGCTGAGCTGCTGCCATCATTTTTTCGTATTTGGGATTGTCCGGTGTTGCAAAATCGGCAAATCCCTGGGAAACCACGGCGCGCATACCGCAAGCCTGCACGGCTTCGGCAATTTGATTTTCAAAAAAATATCCGTCGCAAAACGTCGTCGTACCGGAAAGGATCATTTCGGCCATGGCCAGCATGGCGCCGTCATAAACCATTTTTTTATTGACGAAGCGCGCCTCCGCAGGAAAAATGTGTTTCGTGAGCCAGTCCATCAGCGGCAAATCATCCGCCATGCCCCGGAAGCAGACCATCGGTAAATGGGTGTGGGTGTTGACCAATCCCGGCAGAACAAGACAACCGGTTGCATTGATCATTTTTACGGCCTGCACCGGGCGTGATTTGTCCACCAGGGTAATACAGCCATTTTGAATACCAATCATGGCATCTTCGAGGATCTCCATCTTTGCGGACATCGTCAGCAAGGTTCCGCCCGAAATCACAATATCAAAAGTTGTCGGCTGCATCATTCGTTCACTTTCGTTAATTAAATTCAATTTTGTAGTAGATGTCGACACCACTTGCCCGTCCCGTCTGACTCTCAACCTGCCATTTTGGAGAAATATCATAACGCAGAGAAAATAAATTACCCTCGGAAAAAAGCGAACGGCCATAGCTGATATAGAGCTTCGGGGTTAAATATTTACCAACGACCAACATGGTTTGCGAGACGCCTTCCGGTGTGCTGGTCACGCCTATGCCGGTGGGCGCCACTTTGATGGGCTTATATCCCATGTGGCCATTGGGTTCCATGACATCCGCCTTTATTTCAAATGTGGACAGTCCCAGACGGTTTTTGATCTGTTTTTGGAGTTTCTCGGATTGGCGTGAGGTCAGTAACGCACTTGCCGCCGTCACCAGGAGATTAGCCTGCTGGGTGTTGCTGCCGAGCGGGTGACCGAGGACGATATAGGCCAGGATGTCCATATCCTGCATGAAGGGCTCCGAATAAAGTTTAACCAGGGGCGTCTGAAGCGTACCGCTGACTACGACACCCGCCCGCACATCACCGATTGTTTTGAGAGCCAGGATATCCAGAGAAGGCTGGTTAATCAGACCGCCGGCATAATAAAGGCGTCCGCGAATAATTTCCAGGTTCACGCCATAGGTCTGATAACGGCCTTTGACCGTCCGAATTTCACCCCGGCCGGTTACTTTATCGATCTCGCGGAATTGCAGATCGACATTGCCACCCAGTTGTGCGTCGATTCCCGACGCTTTGAACAAAACGGAATCGCCTAGGACCAGTCTGACCTGAACATCGGTTTCCAGGGGCAGCTTTTTGGCCGTGGATTTTTTCCTACCTTCAATGATGACGTCGGGGCTTGCCTCAACAGGGCCTTGTGATTGTGATCCGATGATCTGAACCGCAGGCAGAAAGACTTCTCCCCGAATGGATAATTTTTCAGGCGTTCCGGCAAAGGAAAGTCTGGGCGAACTTTGCACCTGAAGCTCAGGGAAGTAAATGGTCTGAAACCGTTCACCGTTCAGACGTCCCTCGAAGCTTACGACCTGAATCCCTTTCATTCGAATGAGCGCAGAGCCATCGATGTAACCGGGGCCGGAAACAGCCCGGAAGGAATCGACGATGATGGCATTTTTCGTGAGCCGCGCGGTAATCTGCGCATCTTTAAGGGAGATGCCTGCCGTCGGTAGATACGCTCCTGCTTTTGATAAATGGACATTCCCTTCAAGCAGCGGGTTGGCCCAGTTTCCCCTCATCTTTAGATCCAGATCGAGTTCTCCGCGGCTTTCTTGCAGCAGTCCCGGGAATAAGACGCCCAGGGCGCCTTTTTCCCGAACCTGTCCGGTGAGGGATGCCTGAAGACTTTTCCGGTTGTCCATGGCAATCGGGAAACGCGCGGCAATCGGCAGCCGGAAACGGCCCTGCAATTTTCCAAAGTCCGAAAGGGTCATGTTTAGATCACCGCTAATCGCTTCTTCCCGCCAGACCCAGGTAAAAGCTGCGTTGCGCAGATCAACACTCACATCGCCCTGCTGTCCCTCCCAGTGGATTTTTGATTGCGCAAGGGTCGTGTGACCCGTCAAATCAAGACCTCGGTTCGGCAGGAGTTTCCCGCGAATCTCTCCGCCCGTTTGTCCTTCCAGTCTGATGTGACCGGGCAGCCAGACCGAAAAAGGCGCAAGATTCAGTCCCTGCCATTGCAGATGGACATCGCCTTTATCCGGCAGCGCCAGGCGAGCAGGCAATGAAGAGATAAAAGCACCTTTGAGTGTTCCGCCCTGGGACAAATGAATATCCAGTTTGGCCTGGGTGCCTTGTTCGTTGGCTTCCAGTGTAAACTCGCTTTGACTGATGGTTACAGGCTGACCCTGCGCCTGAAGAGTTCCTCTGGCGAAAAATTTTCCGGTGAACGACAGGCGTTTCTGAGGCAGAAGTTTTAGAAGAATATTTCCGCTGCTTGAGCCCGTGACCAGCTCTGAATTCATCCAGGCATTGGCTCGGGCTATATTCAAGTTATTCCAGGTAAGCGCAAGTGAACCGGTCAGAGGTTCTCCGGCCAGTTTGCCGGATAGTCTGAGTGTTTCAGAATCCCTGCCGGTAAGTATCATCGGTTCAATAGAGAGGTTTTTCGATGTTATGGAAAGCCCGACAGGTTGAACAAGTCTCCAGGGGCCGACGTTATCCGTGCCATTCAAGTCGGCAATTTCCCCCTGCCAGCTGTTGTTATGATATGATCCGGACAGGGCCAGATGCGTTTCATACTGGTGGGAGCGAAGCGCGGCGACGAATGTGTGCCGGGGCGCCGTTCCATTTAACCGCAGGGTTACGGTGTCCGCTACAAAGCTCTGATAGCGAAGTTTATTTATGGTTGCTCTTATGTCTATGGGTGAGGCTTTTTGATCTTCGATGACGGCGGTGAGATTTGCCGCAACGAACTCCAAACCGCCTGCGTTTAAACCACTGGCCTGAGCGGAGACGCCGCCGCTGGGTCTGCCGTTATGCCAGCGCATCCAGCCATCAGCCTTCATCTTGCCTGCGGTCTTGGGAAGAAGCCTGGAAAGATCGCTGATCCGTGCGGTAAAGTCCACTCTATGCTTGATGTTCCCCCGGGCGGTGATTTGAAAACCTTTTCCCTGAAAAGCGAGGCGCTGAATCCGCACATCGTTGTCAACAAAATTTGCACGGAGATCACCGGTCAGCTGTTGTCCATGCAGACGGCTTTGTCGGATTATGCCCGTTACTTCGCCACTCATTTTTTCTTGTTGCGGGGCCGATACATAACCCGAAAGATCAAAATTAATGACACCGGCCCAGCCGGGGTCAATACTGGCCGGATTGAGATACCGGCCGGTAAGATTTCCTTCTATCGCTAGGCCATTCTGCCAGTTGATATTTAATCGGCCACCAAGCTTGCCATTGAGCGCCTTTCCCTGTATCGCTTTCAGGGTTACGCCCTGGCTGTCTCCCGAATAGTCGCTTGCCATGCTGATGGATTGCCGATTTATCCCCTTGTTGATGAGATGGATGTGTCCCGCGTATTGCTTAAGGGTTCCGGCGAATGTCAAAGACGCGGAGAGATTGGTCGGCACTTTGAATTCGGCGGAAAGATCAAAATCAACCATGTCGGCTCGCATGCACAGGAAAGGTTCCGGCCCGCTCACGTTCAGCATTCCCTCTCCGGTGATCAGTCCCGCTTTCTGCCGATGCAGGCGAATGTTCTTAAGAGGGAACCCCTCGGACGTCATACCGGCATCTACAGCCATTTCCCAGAGCGGCTTTTCGTCCGCAGACGTCCGACGACCGGAAAGATGAAGGCTTCCAGCGAGCTTTTGCGGTCTTTGCCCCGATTTGAATTTTCCGCGCAGCTGGAATATTTTCATATCGGCTACAGGACGGGAAGGCGTTGCGACGAGATCCATTTCCAGAAAGGGCCGACTAAATCCAGCCGCCACGTTTCCCTGAATAACACCCAGTTCCGAGACCATATTGTGAAGGCCTATGGACAAATGCGAATTTTTCCAGTCAACCGAAGCGCCGATTGTTTGGATCTGTAGCGGTTGTTTTTTCAGGTGGCGATAGGAGAGATCATTGATTGCGAGGCGGTCAATCTTGGCGCTGAAAAATTTGAGCAGGCCTGATACCCGCGGCCAGTCAAGCACCGGCGGTTTATCCGGTGAGTTGTCTGAAATCGATACGTTCCGCATGAAAAGATTTTGAATATGCAGCGTGCCCGCAATCAGATCAAGCGATTGCAGGGTCATCTCCAGGTGTTGTATCTTGACATGCGTTTGCGGGAATTCAATTTCCAGATTATCCACACGCAGCGTGTCCGCAAGCCGTCCCTCTATTTTTGTCGCGGACATTTTCAGGTCCGTATAGCGGGAAACATGATCTAAAAGACTGCGTGTGCCTGCATCAGTATTGAAAAGCCAGATGGCGATTGCAAGGCAGACCAGCCCCGTTGCCAGAACAATAGCGATTATAAAATATTTCAGCACACGTTTCAAAATTCAAACCCCACCGTGAAATGAATACGATAACCGGGATCTTCCACGCCGATGGTTCTGGCCACCGACAAATTCAAGGCACCGACCGGTGTGAAGTAATGAACACCGAAGCCTGCGGCCTGAAACAGGGTTACATCGGTAAAAGAATCAAAGGCGTTGCCCGCGTTATAAAACACTGAAACAGCCCAGTCTTCCAATATCGCGCGCTGCAATTCCACGCAGCCGGTCAGGAGATGTTTACCCCCTACGACATTTCCTGACGCGTCACGAGGCCCCAGCGACTGATAGGCGTAGCCGCGGACGCTTTGATCGCCGCCGGCAAAAAAGCGCAGGGACGGGGGAAGATCGCTCAAAGGATCCGAAAAAAAAGTAATGTTGGCTCTGGCGCTGGTCGCAAGAGATAGGCGCCAGGGCAGTGACAGAATATGACTGGCTTCCGTAAGCAATTGCAATAATTGAGTGGTTGAACCCAACGCCTGGCTTGTGCCGCGCAGATCCAGGGCATAGCGAAACCCGCTTGTGGGTCTAATCATATTGTCATAATGATTGTCGGAAAACCGGATTCCCGGCAACACATAACGCGCAGAGGAGTCTTGGTTGCCGATGGTATATTCTTCCTGCTGAAACTTCACGTAAGCTGTGCCCTGTTTCTGGTTGCCGAAACTGCTGCTTCGGGCCAATTCCAGCGAAATGAGTTGGCTGTTGTATGTGGTGATATCCTCTCTTTGGATATTGATCTGGGCTGAGGTAAATGTCCGGATGTCTTTGTCGCTCGGAATGATGTAGCTGGTAGCGAGTCCCTGCAGCCTCTCTGAAATAAACAGATTGGAACTAAGTTCCTGACCTTTATGGAACATATTGACATCGCGGTATCGCAGAGAAAATCTTGCGCCCGTGTCTGTTCCGTAACCGATTCCCGGCCTCAGGCCTCTTCGCGGCATGGGTTTCAGCAAGATTTGCACGGGTATTTTAAAGTCTTGCGCTTGTTCCTTTTCTGCTAGAACAATGACCTCGCGGAACCTCTCCGAATTGTTGAGTTGAATCTGTGATTCGGCAAGCCTGGTATAAGAGAATACGTCGCCGGGCGTGAAGGTGATATATCGCCGCAGAAAGGCGTCGGGGTAATCGGAAGCGCCCTCAATAGTGACATCAGAGAAAAAATATTTCGCGCCGGTTTCCAGAACCAGGGTGATGCGCGCGAACCGGGCGGTTTCGTCGATACGAATTTCATGGATGGTATATTCGGCGTCCAGATATCCCATCTCCTGAGCTCTGGACTGAAGATTCCGCCTGGCCTCCTCGTAGGGTTGATGCAACAGGACGTTGCCTTTTTTCAGGGGGAAACGGCTGATCAACGCTGCAAGCGAAGCTTCGGATGCGCCCTGGCCAATGACGGAAATACTGACATCAGCTAAGATAACCGGATGGCCGATTTCCACTTTTACCCGTAAAAGATATTCATCCGCTTCGGGTGTTTCTATCTTGATGATGACACGGGTGGAATAATAACCGAATGGTTCAAGCGCTTTGATTACTTTCTGATCTGCCTGACGGACAAAGTGTTCCAGCCAGAGCCGGTCCACTTTTCCATCTTTCACCAAACCTTGGGGAAGGACAAGAGCCTCCTGAACATTTTTACGCGCATCCCCTTCAACGCCTTCTATGACAATTACAATCGGTTCGGCCGCATGAGCGACAGCGATGAGCCACGGTCCCAAAAGCAGACACAAAATGAGGATGCTGTAATACGACAACCGTTTTGGCAAGCGTCTGGTGAAAACTGCCTGGTTCAATCTTATTATTTTTGCCGTGATCGTTTTATGAAAAGACGGTCTTTGCCGCCATCTAAGGATGATCCCTGCAGACCTTTTTAATCCATTCATATGCCATTGACCTTGTTTTCCACCACCGACGAAATCATAGATTATGGAGAAAATATAGGGTTGGCGGAAGTTTAAGGCATGTAACAGGGGAATGCAAGAAGATGTTATCCACTGTATTGAAGAAAAATGGTTGTTTCTAATTATTTCTCCTGCGCAACCTTTAGCGTTGCCGTTTTCTTACCCTGGAGATTGCAGGCCGCGGTTACCTCCAGGACATCATTTGCCGCTGCCGGAACCTTGTAGGTATAGACAAAAGTTATTTTACTAGCTTCCTTGTTCAGTTGCAATCTGCAAAACGATGTTTGATGATCCCTGTTGCATTATCCGGGGAATTTTGCATCCAACAGGGTACCGCCAATGAGTCCCAGCAGGGCGCCGCACAGAGAGATGACCAAGGTCAAAAAAGTAAAAATAATATGAGTAGGAGACATTAAGAATTCTTCTGACAAAGCAAGGGCAGCTAAAACGACGGCAGTGATAAAAAAGATTAGGCTCAGGAGAATTTTCTTTTTCAACAGCGGTGTTGTGACTTTTCTGAATCTTAATTTACCGTCCAGAATGCCGGTAGCTATGGCTGGAATCACAAAAAACGGCAGCAGGACCGACAGGACTTTTATTGTGGGATCCAGCATTGCCAGCAGAGTCTGCGGTACAAAAAAAGCGCAGCAGGACAGGAGAAACAGCGTTAGGGCGAAAGCCTGAGGAAAATGAACCAGTACCGGATGGGTATGCAGATCCAGAATCTTTCTTCTTTTGAGGGAGACCGGATGCGTGTACGGCTCAAACATTTTGGCCGGAACACCACAGGCAGGGCAGACATCCTTGATGTTTCCTTGATCGGTGACAAAGCCGCAAGCTTTACATCTCATGAGATTGGACATGGCGTTTCTCCCTGTTTGTTGAATTTGCGCATACAATAATACATTTGATTTGGAAATAACAATAAAAAATTTATGATTGATAAAAACACTACAATTCTATATTCTACCTTCACTTAAATCCTGGAGGTGGCTATGGACGCGTTACTTCTAGCCCGCATTCAATTCGCCTTTACCATCGGATTCCATTTTCTCTTTCCGGCCATGACATTGGGTACCGCTTTGGTCATTCTGATTTCAGAGACGCTGCATCTTGTCAAAAAAGACGACGTGTATCGAAGGATCACGGATTTTTTTGCTCGACTGCTGGGACTGATTTTTGTTATCGGCGCAGCCACGGGAATTGTCATGGAATTTTCTTTCGGCACTAATTGGTCTGAATATTCCCGCGCAGTGGGGGATATCTTCGGACCGATTCTGGCCGCCGAAGGCGTCATTGCATTTTTCCTGGAGTCCGTCTTTGTCGGGGTGTTGATTTTCGGTAGAAAAAGAGTATCGCCCAAAGTTTACTGGGTGGCGGCACTGATGGTATTTCTGGGCGGACATCTTTCCGCTTTCTGGATTATCGTGGCCAACTCCTGGATGCAGACGCCTGCCGGATATGAAATCAATGCCGCCGGGAAAATATTTCTGACCAGTTTTCAAGACGCTGTTTTTAATCCGTCAACGATCGTCCGATTTACCCATACCTTTTTGGCTTCCTGGATTACTTGCGCGATTATGGTTTCGGGCATTGCCGGATACTATGTCCGTAAAAGCATGCACGGTCAGACCGCCCGGACGATGCTGAAACTCGGCATCATTCTCTTCGCGGTCACGCCGCTTGTGCAATTAGGCGCCGCTCACGCGCATGCGATCCAGGTTATCAATAAGCAACCGGTGAAGGCGGCGGCGATGGAAGGGCACTTTCATACAACCCGCGGCGCGGACATCTATGTCCTCGGATATGTGGATGCGGCCAACGAAAAAACTTACGGCATTTCGATACCCAGGGGGTTGAGCTTTTTATACAACTTCGATTTTAACTCGGAAATTAAAGGTCTGAATGATTATCCGAAGGACAACTGGCCGCCTCTTAATCTGGTGTTTCAATCTTATCACATCATGGTGGGACTGGGTATGATCTTTATTGCTCTTGGGCTTCTGGGCGCGTTGCTTTTGTGGACGGGGAAAATTTATATGGCGAAATGGTATTTATTTTTGCTTCCCTTCCTGATTCCACTGCCGCACGTCGCTCATGAAACGGGCTGGATTACCGCGGAGGTCGGCCGTCAGCCCTGGATTATTTATGGCTTAATGAAAACCGCTGCCGCCTCATCGGTGGTCGTGTCAGCCGGTGAACTGATTTTCAGTCTGGCCATGTTTATGTTGGTCTATCTGCTTTTGTTTGTGATGTTTATTTTTCTGTTTGTCAAGATTATCAAACAAGGACCAGCTGCATCTTGAAAGAATAAGAATAGGGGAGAGGCGAGATGGAAAATATCCAGCATTTTCAAATCCTGTGGTGCGGGTTGATTTACATTCTATTTCTTGGATATGCGCTTTTGGATGGATTTGACCTTGGTGTGGCAACCTTGTTGCCGTTTCTTGGAGGTAATAAAAAAGACAAGGATACACTGATCGCATCCATCGGACCGGTCTGGGATGGCAATGAAGTCTGGCTGATAACCGCTGGCGGTGCTCTGTTTGCGGCTTTCCCTCATGTGTATGCCACTGCGTTTTCCGGTTTTTATCTGGCGATGATGCTGGTTTTACTCGCCCTGATCTTCCGGGCGGTATCGATGGAATTTCGCGCCAACGATCCGGCGCGCGCAGGCTTCTGGGAAAAAACTTTCGTGGGCGGGAGCGCGTTGGCGGCTCTGTTATTTGGTGTCGCTTTGGGCAATGTGATCTATGGCGTGCCTTTGGATGATCGAATGGAGTTTACCGGGAGCTTTTTTACGTTACTGCGTCCTGTGCCTTTGGTGTTTGGTTTCACCGGGCTTGCCGCCGTACTCTTGCAGGGCGCGTCCTGGGCTGTTATGAAAACGGAAGGGGATTTACAGGCGCGTTCTTTCAAAGCTGTGCGGATTTTAACGGGGATTAATGTCGTTGCGGCAGCGATTTATTTCGTGACACTGATCGCAACATTTCCCCGTCTATCCGGGAATGTTTTGTTTTACGTGGCTATTGTATTCACCTGTGCGGGGCTTATCGGATTGTTTTTTTCATTGCGCAAAAGAAATGACGCTGCTCCGTTCTGGGAATCGTCTTTTTCGTTTATCGGGCTGTTTCTGGCCGCAAGCGCGGCGCATTTTCCCAATCTGATTACCGCTTCCAACGACCCGAATTTGAGCCTGACGATTTACAACAGTTCAACCGGGCTTTATACATTGCAGGTGATGGCCGTCATCGCGCTCATGGGTATGCCCATTGTCATCGGCTACACCATCTTTGTTTACCGCTTGTTTAAAGGGAAGGCCAAGGCCGACGATCATTATTAAAACGCTTGATGAAAATTCGTGACTGTTGATCAGGTGGTGTCGTGGAAAAAATATTTTACACTTAGATCTTGGCGACCATCTTTGCCGAATTAACCGCTTTGGCTTAGACCGCGCCTTACTTGCCGATGCAGAAACTGGAGAAAATTTTATGAAGGATGTCATCTTGGATTTTTTTGCCGGTGATTTCATCGAGAGCATCCAGAGCTTCACGTAGCTCAAAGGCGGCGAATTCCAGAGAATGGCCGGTGTTAAGGCAATCTTCCGCTGCCATGAGGTTGGCGAGCGCTTTTTCCAGGGATAGTTTGTGGCGCAGTTGGGTGATGATGTCGCGGTCGCTGCTGATATCATTGATGCCGGGCAAATCAGTCAAGGCCTGTTTAAGCGCATCGAGCCCGTCTCCGAATTTTGCCGATATATTAATCAGGTTGATGCCCTGCAGGAGATCGTCGGAGATTTGATCCGGTCTCCAGGCTGCCGTCAGATCAGATTTATTTGCAGCAATCAGTATCTTGCACCCCCGGTCCTTGTTTTGTTTCAGAATGGTTCTGTCTTCATCTGTTAGAGGTTTGCTGCCGTCGAGCAGAATCACGATGATGTCGGCTTGTTCCAATTTTTCCCAAACCAGATCGATGCCTTCTTTTTCAAGGGTATCCTGAGGCTTGCGGAGACCAGCCGTGTCCGTCAGATGAACGCAAAGGCCGTTGACGTTGATGGTTTCTGTAATCAGGTCGCGGGTGGTACCGGGGATATCGGTGACAATCGCTTTTTTCCGCCCGGCCAGATTGTTCAGCAAACTGGACTTGCCGACATTCGGTTTGCCGATAATGACGACTTGAATACCCTCCGTGAATAATCTCGCCTGCTGATAGGTTGATAAAAGTCGATTGATGCCGACTATCGCTTTTTGAATTTGCGGGGAGATGGCCGGTGCATCGTTTTCATGAACGTCTTCAGTAAAATCAATGGCTGCTTCCAACTCGGCCAGAGCGTTAATCAGCAACGTGCGCAGTTCGCCGATTTTACGGCCCAGTGATCCTTTCAACTGGGCCAATCCGATTTCATAGGCTTTGGCCGACCGGGCGGAGATAATAGCGGCGAGCGCCTCTGCCTGTGACAAATCCATCCGGCCGTTGAGAAAAGCGCGCTCGGTAAATTCTCCGGGTCGGGCGGGACGGCATCCCAGTGTTATTAATTGTTCAAGGATGGTTCTGAGAACCAGAGGGTTGCCGTGACAGGAAATTTCAAGTACGTCTTCGCCGGTGAACGAGTGAGGTTTACGCATCAGCGTCGCCAACACTTCGTCCAAAATAGTTTTGCCGTCGGCTGTGACGATGTCACCGTGATACGAATGATGGCTTTGCCAATTGCAGTTTGGGTGTGCTGGACGGAAAAGAAGGCGCCCTAATTCAGGCGCCAGAGGTCCGCTGACTCGGATAATGCCCACTCCCGCCGTGCCGGGAGGGGTGGCGATGGCTGCGATGGTTTCCGGGTTTTGCACGTTTTTATGTTTCCCTTCATATTCCCGGTGTTGCTGCGGCCGGGCTATTGCCGGCTTCTCACTCTGCTCGTGCCGCCGTTTTTTCCTTTTTTGGCAGGTAGAACGATGACCTTTCGATACTCGCCTTCACCGCGACTTTTGGTCACAAGCGCTTCATCTTCCTGCAGTGCCAGATGAATGATACGGCGGTCATGAGCGTTCATGTGGGAAAGCGACAGGGGCTTCTGCGTTTTTTTGACTTTCTCACGAATCCGCTCGGCCATACCAAGCAGGGATTCTTCTCTTCTTTTGCGGTATTCCTCCGAATCCACAACAATCATCTTGCGTTCAGTGTCGGATTTATTGATCGCCTTGTTTAATAGATATTGAAGCGCGTCCAGATTCTGCCCTCGCCGGCCTATCAAAAGTCCACTTTCGTCGCCCACGATGCTGAGGATGATCGTGTCGTCCGTTTCTGTGGCATTAATCTGGCATTCAAAGGTCATTTTGCTTAATATGCCGACGAGCAGTTCTCTGGCTTTTAGAGCAGAAGGTGTGAAAGCCGCGACCGCCGAAACAACCGGAGCAACTGGCGCCGGAGATTCTTGTGGGGCCGCGGGTGGAGCAGCCGGTATTATCAGAACAGGCGTGGGTCGAGAGACGGGCGATTTGGGCGTCGTCGGCGTTGACCTTGCTGCCCGATGTTCGGCTTTGGGTCGTATCTCAGACTTTGTTTCATTTTTGATGTCAGGCTTCCTGTCCTGTTTTGTTTCCTGCTTTATGTTGGGCTTTGTAAGAAACTTTGTTTCAGGTCTGATATCTGAATTCACTTCCCGTTTGGTTTCATGACGGACTGTCTGAGGACTATCGTCTAAAGAAAAATCCATATCGAATGTAAGCAGGGAGGCTCGTATTTTGGCCTTCTTGGCCATCAGGCCCCAAAAACCGCCGGAGCCCTCAGAAATAATCTCAATATTTAATTTTTCTCTTGGCACGCCGAAATCACGGCAGGCCTTTTCAATAGCGCCGTCAATTGTTTTTTCTTCTATCTCCAATGTTTTTGAACTCATGTTGAACTCCGTGTGTATGCTGCTATTATGCCAGCTTTTTATTAATGTAGAATTGCTGACCGATTTGTAAAATATTGTTGAATAGCCAGTAAATGACCAGTCCCGATGGGAAATTTAAAAAGAAAAAGGTGAAGATAACCGGCATGAGCAGCATGACTTTCTGCTGCATCGGATCGCCCATGGCGGGGGTCATTTTCTGCGAAAGAAATTGTGTGGCGCCCATAATGATCGGGGTAATGTAATAGGGGTCTTTGGCTGACAAATCCTGAATCCAGAAAAACAGGGGCGAGTGACGCAATTCGATGGAATACATCAAGGCTTTATACAAACCAAAAAATACAGGAATCTGGATCAGCATCGGCAGGCAGCCGGAAAACGGATTGACTTTATGCTCGCGGTAAAGCGCCATCGTTTCCTGACCGATTTTGGCCTGATCATTTTTGTATTTTGTCTTCAGCGCCTCTATCTTTGGCTGAAGTTTCTTCATCTCGTTCATGGATTTGTAACTCAAGTTGCCGAGCGGCCAGAAGATAATTTTAATGATGGTGGTTAATATAATAATCGCAATGCCGTAATTCAGGACGAAACCATACAGGAAGTTGAGGATGAACAAAGAGGGAATTGCCAGCCACCAGAACCAACCGAAATCGATGGCATCTTCCAAGCCTACTCCAATGGTTTTCAAGATATCATACTGTTTGGGGCCGAGATAAAGCGAGTACGAAAAAGCACTGTTTTGACCACCGGGAATGAGTTCCTTGCGTCCTTTCATTCCAACAGCGACCATATGGTCTGCTTCGCGTGTCATCACAATGTTCGTAAGCGATGGATTTTCAGGTATGAATGATGCGATAAAATATTTTTTCTCAAACGCGCCCCACAAAATATTGGGTCCTAGGACAACCTCACGGTCGAGCTTTTTGACTTCCTGGCGTTCAATGCTTCCTCCAACCGAAACGGCAGGGCCGTCATGTCCATAACTGTCATCGACTTTCTGAGGATCAACATATTGATACCAGTTAATCCTTGGAACTTGAGTGATGGGTGATGAGGTCAGATTATGCACCTTGACTTCCAGGCCAATAACATAGCCCGCCGGATCAAGCGTAAAGATCTTTTCGATTTTAACGCCGTCAGAGGATCTTGAAAAAACGAGTTGCTGTTTTTCTTTGGTATTGATCAAGTCCAGTTTGCCCGTGTTTGTATCAAAAATTGCGTCCGGGGCAACATCGACGCTGGAATCAGGGAAGGTCACGGCCAGCGGATAAGGCTTGCCGTCGTGAATATCGACCAGTTCCACAAAATCTTTTGTTTTGGGCTTAATCGCTTCCTTTTTGCCGGTAAAAAACCTTTTGACTCGCGGCCAAATATCATCGGTGCATTCATAGCAATCCTGATAGTAATTTTTGAGCTTGAAAGATTTCAGGGCAGCGCCTCGTGTCGAGAAAACGGCCGTGTAATGAATTGTTTCCACTTTTATATCGCGAGCTGGCGCTTCCGGTTTGGCTGCCGCTGCTTTAGGGGCGGATTTGGCAACCGTGTTTGTTGCCGTTGAAGTGGCTGCCGGTGCCGCTGATTTTTCTTTACTGATCTGGCTGGTTGCTTGCTGTGGCGCCGCGGCCTTTTGCGGCGTGGGCGGTTTGACAAAAAAGATTTGATAAACCAAAAGAACGGCCAGTGACAGGACGATGGCTAGGATGGTCCTTTTGTCCATTAGATTACCTCCGATTTCATTATTTACTTGACGGGGTCGTAACCACCGGGATGCAGGGGATTACAGCGCAGAATTCTTTTTGCCCCCAAATATGACCCTTTCACCGGTCCATGCAATTTAATCGCGTCAATGGCGTATTGCGAACAGGACGGGTGAAAACGGCAACATGGCGCAAAAAAGAATGGTGAAATACAGGCTTGGTATAAACGAATGATGAAAACAAAGAAGTTTACCAAAGTTTTTCTGAGCATTTTTTTATCTGCCGGCTTTCCGTGTGAAGAGTTCGGTCAATTCT
>Ga0209507_1001727_pt1 | contig 16524 bp, 13 predicted proteins | sample AD_UKC028_MetaG_FD_184414 | JGI IMG/M metagenome (GOLD analysis project Ga0209507, IMG submission 184414) | Active sludge microbial communities of municipal wastewater-treating anaerobic digesters from USA - AD_UKC028_MetaG (SPAdes) (version 2) | ecosystem: Engineered > Bioreactor > Anaerobic >...
GACCGACAATGCGGCAACGCTACACGACCGCTTGGCCGAACGCGGGGCGTGCTTGATCGTCGAGGCTCTGAGCAGGCTGCCCTTGCCGGCGGAGCCGCAGCCGGCGGCGGGCGTGACCTACGCCCACAAGATCGAAAAGGCCGAAGCGCTGATCGACTGGTCGAAGGATGCGCAGGAACTCGATCGCCATATTCGTGCCTTCAATCCGTTTCCCGGCGCCCAGGCGCAGTTCGGCGGACAGACCGTCAAGCTCTGGCAGGCCGTGCCGGTCGCCGGTTCCGGTGAAAAAGGGCGGATTTTGAGCGTCGACCGCAGCAGCATCGTCATCGCCTGCGGCAGTGGCGCCCTGGCGGTCAGCGAATTGCAGAAAGCGGGCGGAAAGCGGCTGCCGGTGCGTGAGTTCCTGGCCGGTCATCCGCTCAAGGCGGGCGATCGTTTCGACCTGCCGGCTTGAATTCGGGCGCTGCGTTACCATCTCAGCGGTATCGCGATACGTTCGAGGAGGCCCTATGTTCAACTGGGTAAAGACAGCCATGCTGATGGCCGCCATCATGGCGCTGTTCGGTGTCGTCGGCGGCATGGTCGGCGGGCGCTCCGGCATGTTGCTGGCGCTGGTGTTCGGCGGTGCGATGAACGTCTTCTCGTACTGGTTCTCGGACACGATGGTGTTGAAGATGTACAACGCCCGGGAGGTCGACGAGACGAGCGCGCCCCGGTTCTACGGCATGGTGCGCGATCTGGCGCAGCGCGCCGATCTGCCGATGCCGCGGGTGTACCTCATCGACGAGCAGCAGCCGAACGCCTTCGCCACCGGGCGCAACCCGGAACATGCCGCCGTGGCGGCAACCACCGGCATCCTGCAACTGCTCTCGGCGCGCGAGTTGCGTGGCGTCATGGCGCACGAACTGACGCACGTGGCGCATCGCGACATCCTGATTTCGACGATTTCGGCGACCATGGCCGGGGCGATCTCGGCACTGGCCAATTTCGCGATGCTCTTCGGTGGCCGCAGCGATGACGGGCGTCCGGCCAATCCGCTGGCGGGCATCGTTGTCGCGCTTCTGGCGCCGCTTGCCGCCAGCCTGATCCAGATGGCGATCTCGCGGTCCCGCGAGTACGAAGCCGACCGCGGCGGCGCGGAAATCAGCGGCGAGCCCGATGCGCTGGCCGATGCGCTGGGCAAGATCCAGATGTACGCCGAAGGGCGCATCCCGATGAGGCCGGCGGAGGCGCATCCGGAAACGGCGCAGATGATGATCCTCAATCCGCTTTCGGCTGGCGGGATCAAGGGGCTGTTCTCGACGCATCCGCCGACCGAGGAACGGATCGCCCGCCTGCGGGCGATGGCGCGCTAGACGCCGGTAACCGGATGGAGGAGGTGGCCGCGTGCCACCTCTTTTTTTTCCAGGCGGGCCGGGACGAAGGCGGCGATCATTTCGGCGAACAGCCCGTGCGCGCTCCGGCTGTTGTCGCCACTGAAGTTGCAGACATAGACGTCGAGCGTGACACCGCCCACTTCCGGCCAGGTATGCACGGCCAGATGGGATTCGGCCAGCACGACGGTGCCGGTGACGCCGGCCGGCTTGCCCGCGACGTCATGGAAGGCGTGGAAGAGGCGGCCGACGACGGTCAGCCCGTGCTTCGTACAGGCTGCGACGCAGAACGACTCGAGCTGCGGCGCGTCGTACAGGAATTCGTTCGCGCAACGGCAGTCATGGAGATCAGCGATCAGGTGCAGGCCATTCATGACGTGATTTTATTGCGTTTCACGTGAAACGCGCGCGCTGATATTTGTTTCGAGCAGCCATCCCAAGCGGTAGCCGGCGTCGACAATGCGCCGGTCGGCGAGTGCCTGCGCCTGCCGGTTGAACGACTCGCTGACGATTGGCCGCAGGCCGCCGTCGGCAACGGGGTAGGTCGCGGGGAGCAGCCGGTGGCTTTCGTCCCGCCACAGCGCGACATCGCCGTGCACCGGGGCAGGGTAGTCGGCGATCAAGCGCCGCACGCGCTTTTCCAGCCGCTGACCGCGCAGCCAGGACGGGCCGGGCAGGTCGTCCCAGTAAGTGTGCAGGCTGATCAACGGGCGGCGCTTGTTGAACGGATTTTCGATTTCTACTTCGTTTCCGCCATCGTCATCGGGGCGGCCGACATGCAGGGGTTGGTGGATGTCGGCGACCAGATGCAGCAGCCAGGGCAGGGCATACGAAATTTCGTCATTTTTCGGTGTCGACCGCAGTAATTGACTCAGGCGTTCGATCTGCCAGTCAACCTCCCCTTTTCTAATCTGTCCGCGGTCATCCAGATCGACGTAATGCCAGTTCTTGTGCCGCGCGGTATCAGGAAAGCCGGGGAGCGGCGGCGTCGCGTCATCGCGTCCCGCATCGTGGAAGCGCGGGTCGTTGCGGATGTCGTCAGGCCAGGTTGACGCTTCGGCGAAGATGCCCGCCGCTTCCGCTGTGCGTGCCTTGGCGACCCAGCGGTCGTGGTCCGGATGCGCGGCCAGGACCTCGGCGACAAAGTTCTGGCTGGCGGGCGAGAGCTGTTGCCAGGCGATTGCCGCCACCAGGCGGTGACCGGCGGCGTTCCACGCCTTGGCGTGCGGCGCGAACAGCAGAATAAGCAGGGCGAACAAGTACGGGCGCATTGCGCCATTATGCCGCGTGCGATAATTGCGGCCTATGTCCGGATTGCCCCTCAACTCCCTGGCTTTCGCCTTCCTGCAAGCCGCCCACATCGATGCCGCGGTGTTCGCCGGGCAGAGTCTGGCCGACGGCCTGCTCGGCCGGGTCGACGCGGTGGCTCGTCCGGCGGTACAGGATCTTGTCTATGGCAGCCTGCGCCGATACGGACACGGCGATTTCCTCCTGAGCCGGCTGCTGGCCCGTCCACTGGAGGCACCCGAGGTGCGCGCCCTGTTGCTGGTCGCGCTGTACCGGCTGGAGACGCGTCCCGAGGCAACTCATACCGTCGTCGATCAGGCCGTTGCAGCGGCCGGAGAACTTGCCGAAGGGCGCTTCCGGGGGCTGGTCAATGGCGTCTTGCGCAACTACTTGCGCCAGCAAGCGCAATTGCTTGCCGAACTGGCGGCCGATCCGGTCGCCGCCAATTGGCATCCGGACTGGTGGCTGCACCGTTTGCAGGCGGCTTATCCCGAATTGTGGCCTGGCATCGTCACTGCCGGCAATCAACCGCCGCCGATGGCGCTGCGCGTCAACCGCCGGCGCTGCACGCGCGAGGAATACCGGATGCGCCTGAGCGCCGAAGGCATTGACGCGACCCCTTGCGGCGAGGCCGGACTGATGCTCGACCGGCCGGTGCCGGTCGAGCGTTTGCCGGGCTTTGCCGACGGCTTGGTTTCGGTCCAGGATCCGGCGGCACAAATGGCTGCCGCCTTGCTCGACCCGGCGCCTGGCAGCCGGGTGCTTGACGCCTGCGCGGCCCCGGGCGGCAAGGCGGCGCACTTGCTGGAGCGTGCCGATCTCGATTTGCTGGCGCTCGATCTGAAGCCGTCGCGTTGCCGTCGTGTCGCGGAAAACCTTGCCCGGCTCGGCTTGCACGCCTCACTCAAGGCGGCCGACTGCGCCCGGCTCGATACCTGGTGGGACGGTCGGCCCTTCGACGCGGTACTTACCGATGTACCCTGCACGGCCAGCGGCGTCGTGCGCCGCAACCCGGATGCCAAGTGGCTGCGGCGGGAGACCGACATCGCCAGCTTCGCCAAGACCCAGGCGCGGATTCTCGATGCCCTGTGGCAGGTCGTGCAACCGGGGGGTAAACTGCTATATGTGACCTGCTCAGTTTTTTCCGAGGAGAATACCGGGCAGATTTCCCGTTTTTTGGCGACCCGCCCGGATGCGCGGCGCGCCCATGAGGAGCAAATATTGCCGACTGCCGATCACGACGGTTTTTTTTACTGCCGCCTTGAAAAACGTGCCTGAGCGTCTCCGCGGCTGGCTTCTCGCCCTGCTGGCCATCGTGCCCGCGCTGGTGCTGGCGGCCGAGATCGAGATTGCCAATCCGCAGATCACGGCGAGCGAGGACGGCTATGTCGTGGCGGCCGATTTCAGTTTCGAGCTCAACGAGCGCCTCGAAGAGGCGGTAACCAAAGGCGTCGTTCTGTATTTCGTCGCCGATTTCGAAATGACGCGGCCGCGGTGGTACTGGTTCGACGAAAAGCTGGTCAGTCGCAGTCAGACCTATCGCCTCTCGTACCACGCCTTGACGCGCCAATACCGCTTGTCGACAGGTGGCCTCCATCAGTCTTTCGACTCGCTGTCGGACGCCTTGCGCATGTTGTCACGACTGCGCAACTGGCTGGTGATCGACAAGGATGCCGAGAAAGCCGGCGTTCGACCCGGTGAAACCTACACGGCGGCGCTGCGCATGCGCCTCGACATCAACCAGTTGCCGCGCCCCTTCCAGATTGCCGCCCTTGGCAACAAGGACTGGAACCTGGCATCCGACTGGAAAGTCTGGCAGGCAACCCTGCCGGCGGAAGCCAAGTGAAGCGCTTCCTGGCGGCCGGCGGCGCCATCGCCGCGACGCTGGGCGCCATTCTCTGGTTCCTGCTGCTGATGTCCACGGCGGCGGACACGGCGATTTTCACGCGCCACTATCCGCTGCTGATCGGCCTCAACGTCATCCTGGCGCTGGCCATGCTCAGTCTGGTTAGCTGGCAGTTGCGATTGCTGTGGCGCGACTACCGGGCCCAGGTCTTCGGCGCCCGGCTCAAGTTGCGCCTGATGATGATGTTCGGCATCGTCGCCGTCCTGCCCGGCGCCCTCGTCTATGGCGTCTCAGTGCAATTCGTGACACGCTCGATCGAAAGCTGGTTCGATGTACGGGTCGAAAAGGCGCTCGAATCCGGGCTTCATCTCGGTCGTTCGGCGCTCGATTCGCTGTTGACCGATCTTACGGGAAAGGCGCAGAGCATGGCGAACGAGCTTTCGGATCTCAAGGAGGCCGGCCGTCGCTCGGCGCTGCTGCGGCTGCGCGAACAAAGCGCCGTGCAGTCCGCAGCCTTGTTTTCGGTCGGCGGCCAGTTGCTTTCCAGCGCCAGCAGCGAGATCAGCGGTCTCCTGTCCGATCTGCCGACGCAGGCCCAGTTGAAGCAGGCGCGCAGCACGCAGGCGGTTACCGCAGTCGAGGGCGAGGACGGTAAGCTCTACCTGCGGGTGCTGGTTCCCGTTGCCGCGCGCACCGTGTTCGACGAGCCGCGCATCCTGCAACTGATCCAGCCGGTGCCGTCGTCGCTTGCCTACGATGCCGATGCGGTGCAGGGGGTCTATCGCGACTACCAGGAGTTACAGCTGGCGCGCCAGGGGTTGACCCGGATCTATGCGCTGACCCTGACCCTGACCGTACTGGTCGCGCTGTTCGGTGCCTTTGCGCTGGCTTTTGTCATGACGCGCCGGCTGTCGGCGCCGCTTTCGATTCTCGCCGAAGGCACGCAGGCGGTTGCCCAAGGCGATTTTTCGCCGCGTCAGGCGGTCTATAGCCGCGATGAGCTGGGGATGCTGACCCAGTCGTTCAGCCGCATGACCCGTCAACTCGATGACGCCCGCCGCGAAACCGAACGCCATCGGAGCGAGCTCGAGTCGGCACGCGGCTATCTGGAGTCCATCCTCGCCAATCTGTCGGCCGGGGTGCTGGTGTTCGACCGCAATTCGGTGCTGCGCACCATCAACGAGGGCGCCCTGACCATCCTGAACGACGACTTTGCCGGCCTGATCGGTGCCGCCGTCGATCAATGGCCGCGGCAAAACGTTCTCGGGCAGTTCATCCGCCACAACTTCGCGACCGCGAAGGAGGTCGAATGGCAGACCCAGGTCGAGCTCGAACGCGCCAACGGCATGCCGCAGGTGCTGTTGTTGCGCGGATCGCGTCTGCCCGAGACCAGTGGCGGAGGCGACGTCGTGGTCTTCGACGATGTGACGCGAATCGTCGCGGCCCAGCGCAGTGCGGCCTGGGGCGAAGTCGCCAGGCGGCTGGCGCACGAGATCAAGAATCCGCTGACGCCGATCCAGTTGTCCGCCGAGCGTCTCCAGTTCAAGCTGGCCGGCAAGCTGATGAACGGTGACGCCGACATGCTGGCGCGCGGCACGCAAACGATCATCAACCAGGTGCAGGCGATGAAACGGATGGTCGACGATTTCCGCGACTACGCCCGCTTGCCGGTACCCGAGGTCGAGCCGCTCGATCTCGGCGCGCTGGTCAGCGAGGTGCTCGGACTCTACGAAAGTTCGACGGTGAGCATCGAGACGCGATTCGCCGGCGACCTGCCCAAGGTGCTGGGCGATGCGACACAATTGCGCCAGGTCATTCACAACCTGCTGCGCAATTCGGAAGACGCGCTCGAGGGGAGGGAAGCGGCGGCCATCCATATCGAGACCGAACGTGCCGGCCAGCAGGCGAGGCTGTTGATCGCCGACAACGGACCGGGCTTTCCGGTCGAACTGTTGCCGCGCATCTTCGAACCCTATGTCACCACCAAGGCTCGCGGCACGGGGCTGGGCCTGTCCATCGTCAAGAAGATTGTCGACGAACATCAGGGCACCATTGAAATCAGCAATGCACCGGAGGGCGGCGCGCGGATAGATATCCGCCTGCCCCTGGTGAAGAAGGAGGAAGCCAACAATGGCGATAATTCTGGTCGTTGACGACGAAGTCGGCATTCGCGAACTGCTCTCGGAAATCCTGATCGACGAGGGTTACGATGTCCGCGTGGCGGAGCACGCTACCGCTGCCCGGCGAATCCGCGGTGAGCTGCGCCCCGATCTGGTTCTCCTCGATATCTGGATGCCCGACACCGACGGCATATCGCTGCTCAAGGAGTGGCACGCTGCCGGCCATCTGAACATGCCGGTGGTGATGATGTCGGGTCATGGCACGATCGATACGGCGGTCGAGGCAACGCGCTTCGGCGCATTCGACTTTCTGGAAAAGCCGATCGCCTTGCAGAAGCTGCTGTCGACCGTGCAGAAGGCGCTCAAGCACGACACGCATCGGCAGCGCCCGGCGCTGACGCTGGAAGCGTTCGGCCGTTCCGCGTTCGTCAAGGAATTCAAGCGCCGGCTGGAGCAGGCAGCGGCCAAGGCGCCGGTGGTGTTGCTCAAGGGCGCGGTCGGCGGCATGGCGGAAATCTGTGCGCGGACGTTGCAGCCCCCGCGCTCGCCGTGGCTCGATCTCTCCGGCGTGAGCAGCGCGCTGACCCAGGATATGCTGGAAAAGGTTAATGGCGGGGTGCTCTTCGTGCCCGATCTCGCGGCGCTGGGGAAGATGCAGCAGATGAACCTGGCGTTCGCGGTCGACCGTCTCGAGAGGCATAAATTGCAGCTTGTCGCAGCGACCGTCACGCCCCTGAGCGCGCTCGGCGAGGCAGGGTGGGACAGCAAGCTGCTGGCGCGTCTCGCCGATGTCTGGGTCGGCATGCCGCCGCTGGCCGGCCATGCCGACGAAGTGCCGGAAATTGCGGGGCTGCTGCTGACCAACTTCGTCGAGCGCGGCGAGGTGCAGCCGCGCCGTTTCGCGACCGGCGCCCTCAACGCGCTGCGTACGCAGCCATGGCAGAACCGCCCGGAAGCGAACTGGAACGATCTTTATTCGCTGGTCCGCAATCTGGCGCTGACCTCGCTTGACGAGGAGATTTCAGCCGACGACGTGCAGCGCGTGATGCCGCAGGAAGAACAGGGCGGGCAGGAACTGGCTTCCCTGATTCCGCTGCTCGATCAGCCGCTGCGCGAAGCGCGTGATGCCTTCGAGAAACTCTATCTCGAACACCACCTGCGGATCGAGGGTGGCAACATGACCAAGCTGGCGGAGCGCTCGGGGCTGGAGCGCACGCATCTGTATCGCAAGCTGAAGCAACTGGACGTCAGGCTGGGCAAGCGCGGCGAAGAATAAAGCGGGTCGTTCCCGCCTTGAGAAAACGGGGGATAGGGTCATGAAGATCGTCATTCTTGGCGCCGGGCAGGTTGGTGCAAGCGTCGCCGAAGGACTGGTTTCCGAAGAAAATGACATCACAATGGTTGATTACGACGGGCAGCGCCTTGCCCAGTTGCAGGATCGACTCGATTTGCGCACGGTGGTCGGCAATGCGGCGACGCCCTCGGTGCTGCGCAATGCCGGGGCCGCTGACGCCGACATGATCATTGCCGTGACGCAGAGCGACCAGGCGAACCTGGTGGCCTGCAAACTGGCGCACAGTGTTTTCAACGTGCCGACCCGCATCGCCCGTCTGCGCTCGCAGGATTTTCTGGAAGATGCCAGCCTGTTGTCCGACGACAACTTCGCGGTCGATTTCGCGCTTTGCCCGGAGCAGGTGATCACCGACTACATCCGGCGCCTGATCGAATTTCCGGAAGCGTTGCAGGTTCTCAGTTTCGCGCGCGGACGGGTCAGCCTCGTCGCCGTGCGCGCCTACGAGGGCGGCTTGCTGGTCGGCAAGCCGATCCAGCAGATGCGCGAGTTCCTGCCGGCCGACATGGATGCGCGGATCGCCGCGATCTTCCGGCGCGACCAGGCGGTGTTCCCCGCTGGCGATACGGTCATCGAGGCCGGTGACGAGGTCTTCCTGCTTGCCGCCGCCGAGCATATTCGCCCGGTGATGCGCCAGTTGCGACGGATGGTCACGCCGGTCCGCCGCATCATGATTGCCGGGGGCGGCAACATCGGCCTGCGACTCGCCAAATCCTTGGAAAAGCGTTACGAAATCAAGATCATAGAAGGCCGGAAGGAGCGCGCCGAACTACTGGCCAGCGAGCTGGACGATGCGCTGGTGTTGCTGGGCGATGCGACCGACGAGGAACTGCTCGAACGAGAGAATATCGTCGAGATGGACCTCTTTCTCGCCGTGACCAACGATGACGAAGACAACATCATGTCTGGTAGCCTGGCCAAGCGGTTGGGCTGCCAGCGGGTGCTGGCCCTGATCAATCGTCGGGCCTATGCCGAAATGATCGAGGGTGGCCCGATCGATATCGGCATTTCACCGGCCCAGGTATCGATCGGTACCTTGCTGGCGCACGTGCGGCAAGGCGACGTGGCGGAGGTTCACTCGCTGCGGCGCGGTGCCGCCGAAGCGCTGGAAATCGTCGCCCACGGCGATGCCAAGAGCTCCAAGGTGATCGGCCGGCGGATCGACCAGATCGACTGGCCGCACGGGGTGACGATCGCCGCCCTGGTGCGCAATTTCGACAAGACGGTGATCGTCGGCCAGACCGATGACTGGACCGCGATCACCAGCCATGGCGAGGTGGTGATCGCGCATCACGACACGGTGATCGAGCCGGATGACCACGTGATCGTGTTCTGTACCCGCAAGCAGCTGGTCAAGAAGGTCGAAAAGCTCTTCCAGGTCGGTTTCCACTTCTTGTGAGAGGTTGACCGTGACACGCTTCGCTGCTGTTTACCGCGCGCTGGGCATGATCATCATGCTGTTCGGCCTGACCATGCTGGCGCCGCTGATCCTTTCCTACGTGATCGACGATGGCGCGCAGACCGCCTATGATGAAGCGTTCGCGCTGACCATGCTGAGCGGCGCCTTTCTCTGGGTTCGCTACCGCAAATGCAAGCGCGACCTCAACATCCGTGACGGCTTCCTGATGGTCGTCCTGGTGTGGACAGTGTTGCCGGCCTTCGCCGCCGTTCCGCTGATGATCCACCTCGGCATCAGCCATACCGATGCCTATTTCGAGGCGATGTCCGGATTGACCACCACCGGCGCCACGGTGCTTTCGAATATCGACCTCCTGCCGATGTCGATCAACCTGTGGCGTCATCTGCTGGTATGGGTCGGCGGCATGGGTCTGATCGTGCTGGCGATTGCCATTCTCCCGCTGCTCGGCATCGGCGGCCGCCAGATGTTCAAGGCCGAGACCCCGGGACCGATGAAGGATGCCAAGATGACGCCGCGTATCGCCGAGACGGCCAAGGGCCTGTGGCTGGTCTACTTTGGCGTGACGGTAGCCTGCATCCTTGGCTACCGCTGGGCGGGAATGACCTGGTTCGACGCCTTCTGTCACGCCTTCTCGACCATGGGGCTGGGCGGCTTCTCCACCCATGATGCCAGTTTCGGTTTCTTCGATTCGCCGGCGATCGAGATGCTCTCCATTGGCTTCATGCTGATCGCCGGCATGAATTTCGGGACGCTCTTCCTGGCGGTCAGCGGCCGCTCGCTGCGGCCTTACATCCACGATCCGGAAGCCGGCTGGTTCATTGGCGTCACGCTGCTCAGCATCTTCGTGGTCGCCGTGTATATCTGGAAGGATGGTGTCTACGCGGATTTCGATACCGCTCTGCGCCATTCGGCGTTCAACGTCGTTTCGATCGCGACGACCACCGGATACGCCAGTGTCGATTACGCGCTATGGCCGATCTTTGCGCCGCTCTGGATGCTGTTCCTGTCAAGTTTCGTGACCAGCGCCGGGTCGACCGGCGGCGGCATCAAGATGATGCGCGCGTTGCTGCTTTACAAGCAGGTTTTCCGCGAACTGGTCCGGGCCATGCATCCCAATGCAGTCTATAACGTCCGCATCGGCGGCCAGGTGGCGCCACAGCCCATCCTCTTCGCGGTGCTGGCATTCGCCTTCATGTACATGGTCAGCGTCGTTTCGCTGACGCTGGTAATGGCGTTTACCGGCCTCGACATCATTTCGGCCTTTACGGCGGTGGTAGCCAGCATCAACAACACCGGTCCCGGGCTTGGCGTGGTCGGGCCATCGACGACTTACGAAGTGCTCGGCGATTTTCAGACCTGGGTGTGCACCTTTGCCATGCTGCTCGGGCGCCTGGAAATTTTTACCTTGCTCGTCGTGCTGACCCCGGCCTTCTGGCGCAAGTGACCTGCGCCACGGAAAGGCGGATAATTACGCCTTTCCGATTTTCTGGCGGAGTCTTCCGTGAGCCGACCCAAGAACGATACCTTTCTGCGCGCCCTGCTCAAGGAGCCGACCGACTACACGCCGCTCTGGCTGATGCGCCAGGCCGGTCGCTATCTGCCGGAATACTGTGAAACCCGCAAGCGCGCGGGAAATTTCCTGAACCTGTGCAAGACGCCGTCGCTGGCCTGCGAAGTGACGCTGCAGCCGCTGGCACGCTACGATCTCGACGCCGCGATCCTGTTTTCCGACATCCTGACCGTGCCCGACGCGATGGGTCTCGGCCTGTATTTTTCGGAAGGCGAAGGCCCGAAGTTCGAACGTCCGCTGCGCGAGGAATGGGCGATCAACGATCTGACTGCACCAGACCCTTATGATCATCTGCGCTACGTGATGGATGGCGTGACCGAAATTCGCCGCGCGCTGGACAATTCGGTGCCGCTGATCGGCTTTTCCGGCAGCCCCTACACGCTCGCCTGCTACATGGTCGAGGGGCAGGGCTCGAGCGATTTCCGCCACATCAAGGCGATGCTCTACAACCGTCCGGACCTGCTGCACCGGATTCTGTCGGTGACCGCCGATTCGGTGACCTCCTATCTCAACGCCCAGATCGACAGCGGCGCGCAGGCGGTGATGATTTTCGACACCTGGGGCGGGTCGCTGTCCGCCGCCGCCTATCAGGAATTCTCGCTGGCCTACATGGCACGCATCGTCGCCGGCCTGAAAAAGGAAAAGGACGGCCAGCGTGTTCCGAGCATCGTGTTCACCAAGAACGGCGGCCTGTGGCTGGAGAAGATCGCCACCATCGGTTGCGATGCCGTCGGCCTCGACTGGAGCATCGACATCGGCGAGGCACGCCGCCGCATCGGTGACAAGGTAGCGCTGCAGGGCAACCTCGATCCGAATGTCCTGTTCGCCGCGCCGGAGATCGTCGCCAGCGAAGCCAAAAAGGTGCTCGACAGCTTCGGTCCAGGCAACACCGGCCATGTTTTCAATCTCGGCCACGGCATTTCGCAATTCACCCCGCCGGAAAGCGTGACCGCGCTGGTCGAAGCCGTCCATTCGCATAGCCGTTCATTACGCAATCAGGGGCGTTGACCGGAGTTCATGATTGACTTATGCACAGAGTTTTGCATTTTTCGGAAAATATTTTTCCAAAATGGCTTGACACCTTGAAATTTTCATAAGTAACTGATTTTATAGTACTTGTCACTTTGCCTAATTTTTCGGCAAAGTGACAAAGTCCTTACGGTTTCGTTACTTAGCACAATCGCCCAAAAGCAATCCACAAAGTTATCCACAGCTTTTGTGGACAAGCCAGTAATCCCTGATTCGATAGGGGTTTATCCAGCATTGCGAGAAGCCGGCCATGCCTGTCCTCCGTGTCGCCCTCGATCTGCCGCTGCATCGCCTGTTCGACTATACGGCGGCGTCGGCTTCGTCTGCCGACATCGGCCTCCGGGTTCGGGTACCGTTTGGAAAGGGTGAACGAATCGGCGTCATTGCCGAGGTGGTGGACGGCAGCGACTGGCCCGCTGCGCAGTTGAAAGCGGCAGGTGACATCCTGCGCGATCTGCCGCCGCTTCCCCGCGACTTTTTCCAGCTCTGCGAGTTTGCCAGTGCTTACTATCAAGCGGCGCTCGGCGAGGTCGTCATGCAGGCGCTTCCCACCGGGCTGAAACGGCTCGCCATGCCGATCAGGCGTGCGGCGCGTACAGTTAGCCCGCCACAGTTGGCGAGTCCGCCGGAACTGACGGCGGAGCAATTCGCCGCCTTGGGCGCCATCGATCCGCAGGCCGGATTCCGTGCCTATTTGCTCCATGGCGTCACCGGCAGCGGCAAGACGGAGGTTTATCTGCGCCTGATCGATCGGATGCTGGCGGCCGGAAGGCAGGTGTTGCTGCTGGTGCCGGAAATCAATCTGACGCCGCAGCTCGAAGGGCGGGTCCGGGCGCGTTTTCCTGAAAGCACGGTCGTGTCGCTGCACAGCGAACTGGCTGAAGCCGCCCGCGAGCGCAACTGGCGGGCGGCATTCTCCGGTGAAGCGGGCATCGTCCTCGGTACCCGGCTGGCGATCTTCACGCCGCTGCCGCGGCTTGGCCTGATCGTCGTCGACGAGGAGCACGATCCATCGTTCAAGCAGCAGGACGGCATGCGCTACTCGGCGCGCGACGTGGCGGTTTTTCGCGCGCGCCTGTTGGGTATTCCGGTCCTGCTCGGCTCGGCCACGCCGTCGCTGGAATCCTGGGCCAACGCCCAAGGTAAACGCTATGGGCTGATTGCCTTGCATGAGCGGGCCAATCCGCAAGCGGCGCTGCCTGCGGTCCACCTCCTGGATACCCGCAAAATGCTCCTCGCCGATGGCGTCAGCGAGCCGCTGATGGCGGCGATCTGGGCGCGACTGGAACGCGGCGAGCAAAGCCTGATCTTTCTAAATCGCCGCGGCTATGCGCCGGTGCTGGCCTGCGCGGCCTGCGGCTGGGTGTCGCGCTGCCAGCGCTGCGCCGCCAATCTCGTCCTCCACCTGGCCGATCGCCGCCTGCGCTGCCATCACTGCGGATTCGAGAGCCGCGTGCCGAAAGCCTGCCCGACTTGCGGCAACCAGGATATTCATCCCTTCGGCCGCGGCACGCAGCGCCTTGAAATATGGTTGCAGGCGCGGTTCCCGCAGGCGCGCATTCTGCGTGTGGACCGTGACTCGGTCAAAAGCCGCAAGCAGTGGGAAGCGATGCTCGAACGCATCCATGGCGACGAGGCGGACATCCTGGTCGGCACGCAGATGCTGGCCAAGGGCCACGACTTCCCCAAACTGACGCTGGTCGGCGTGTTGGGCGCCGATGCCGCGCTGTTCGCCGCCGACTGGCGGGCGCCGGAACGCCTGTTCGCCCAGTTGATGCAGGTGGCGGGGCGGGCCGGGCGGGCCGAGCTGAAAGGCGAGGTGCTGATCCAGACCGAATACCCGGATCACCCGCTATACGCGGCGCTGGTCGCCCACGATTACCCAGGTTTTGCCGCAGCGCTGCTCAAGGAGCGCGAACAGGCCGGCTTTCCGCCTTATGCCTTCCAGGCCATGCTGCGCGCCGAGGCGCCGGAGATGCCGGCGGCCATCGCCTTCTTGGCCAGCGCGCGCGCCTTGCCGGTCGTGCACGAGCACGCCAATGTCGTTCTCTACGATCCGGTACCGATGAAGCTCTCCCGTCTGGCCAATCTGGAGCGCGGGCAGTTGCTCGCCGAGTCGCATTCGCGTCCTGCCCTGCAGGCTTTCCTGCCGCGCTGGCGGGAAGCCATCGAAGGCATCAAGGTGCCGTCAAGGTTGCGTTGGCACCTCGAGGTAGACCCGCTGGAATTCTGACGCCTGCCTCAGCCGCGCTTCGGGGAAACGGCCAGCCAGGCGATGGAAGCGATCTGCCCGCCCAGCAGCATCAGAAATGCCGCGTGGTAAGCGGTTTCGACAGTCCACCCGGTGGCCTGAAGCAGGTCGACCAGGATTCCGAAGCCCCATTGCAGGCCGAATGCGCCGGCGAAAACGAGCAGGTTGAGGGCGGTGTTGGCGCGCCCCGATAAGGCGGGCGGAAAGGCTTGGGCGACCAGCGAATAAGCGATGTTCGACAGCGAGAAGCAAACGCCGAGCAGGGGCCACAGCAGATTGCCGCCGAAGGTCGGGAAGAAGGTCAGCGCGGCGAGCGCGGCGATTGCCGTCGCCATGGCGCCCAGATAGACATTTTCGAGCTTGATCCCGCGGCGCACCAGTCCGGTGGCGAAGAAACCCATGAACAGGAATCCGGCGAGCATGGCGGCGCTGATCCAGGTGAGCCGGACAGCGATGGCGGCAGGCTCCATGTCCTCGATGACGTTCATCCAGCGCGTCGCCCACAAGCCCTGAACTGCCATGAATCCGCCGGTCAGCCAGAAGCCGAGCGGCGCGTAGCGCCAGAAGTGACGGCTGACGAATATCTGTTTGACGCCGCTTAACTGTTCGGCAAGGCCGGCGCTCTTTCCGGCATTCGGCTTGTCCGGGACGAACCACCACAGCGCGGCGGCAACCAGCACGGTAATGACGGCCAGGGCGAGAACGATCTCGCGCCAGCCGGCGATGCCGAGCGCCAGTTCGAGCGGTTTGGCCGCGGCCAGCGCGCCGAGTCCGCCGGAAGCCATGATCCAGCCGGTCAGCGAGGCCTGGCGCTCGGGCGGAAACCATTGCGAGAAGGCTTTGAACGAAGCCATCAGGCAGGCCGAGACGCCGAGGCCGATCAGCGCGCGGCCGACCGCGAGGCCGGCGAGCGTATCGGACCAGGCGAAGGTCGCGGCGCCGGCGGCGGCGATCAGCAGTAGCGCGGCTTCGACGCGGCGCGGGCCGAAGCGGTCGAGCAGCATGCCGAGCGGCAACTGGGCGGCGCCGAAAGCGAGGAAGTAGGTGCTGGTCAGCAGGCCCAGCGCGTTGTCGCCGAGGCCGAGATCGCGCGCCAGGACCGGGCCGATGACGGCATTGGCAGTCCGGTAGAGGTAGGAAAGAAAGTAGCCGGCGGCGAACGGCAAAAACAGGCGCAGCCACAACTGGCGGTTGTCGAGTGCCACTACGGGGCCTCCGGTTTCACGTGGAACGCCGGTGGCGGCGGCGCCGTCTTGTCCGGCTGTTTTTCCAGGTAGGCAAGACGGTCGACGATCTTGCGTTGCCAGCCGCCGGCGATCCCCGGCGTGGCTGCCAGTTGCCCGAGCGCTTCGAGCGCCGGCCGGTGCGCCTGCCAGAGGGTCATCGCGGCGGCGAGGGTGGCGGCGTTGGCCGCCGGTTCGACGAGATCCAGCGTCGCGTCTGGGGTTACCGTTCCCGGTTGCAGAACGCGGAAATACCAGCCGGTCAGCCGCTGCTCGGCAATGAAGGCGGCCATGCCGTCGATGCCGAAACGCTCGTCGATTTTCCAGCACGGGCTGCGCGGCTGGCAGAGCTGCAGGCGGGCCTCGCCGAGCTGGAAGATGTCGCCGATGCGCACCTGCGTTTCATCGAGCGTGGGGCTGGAAATGTTTTCGCCCAGGCTGCCGGGCTGCAGCTGGTCGGCGGCATCCGGGAATCTTTCGGCGAGGCGTGCGTAGTGGGTAGCCGGATAGAGATGGACGGCCTTTTCCGGCCCGCCGTGGACGCGGCGGTCGGCCTGTTCGTCGCCGCTGAAGCCTTCAAAACCGAGTTGCAACGCTGCGCTGACCGGGTGCTTGAACATGCCGGTCGGCCGCCCGCTGTCGGGTAGCGGGGCAATGGTGCCGATGAAGAGGGAGGTGCGTGCCATGGTGGCGTGATTTTGCCATCAATCCCACAGCCATGCCGCGCCGCGTACCCCCGAGGAATCCCCATGTGCCGGCGGCAGGATTTTTGTGTAGAAATGGTCCGAAAAAACGTGTGGACCGCAACAGGCGGGCAGGTTGCGGTAGAGGCGCTGCAGGTTCGAGAGACCGCCGCCGAGAACGATCACCTGCGGATCGAGCAGATTGATGACGCCGGCCAGCGCGCGCCCGAGGCGCGCCTCGTAACGCTGCAGCGTCGCCTCGCAATCTACATCGCCGGCTTTGGCACGTTCATCGATTTCGGCCGGCGACAAGGTTTGTCCGTGGCGGACCGCATGGTCGCGCATCAGCGCCGGCCCGCTGAGGTAGGTTT
>Ga0209507_1001733_pt1 | contig 16461 bp, 10 predicted proteins | sample AD_UKC028_MetaG_FD_184414 | JGI IMG/M metagenome (GOLD analysis project Ga0209507, IMG submission 184414) | Active sludge microbial communities of municipal wastewater-treating anaerobic digesters from USA - AD_UKC028_MetaG (SPAdes) (version 2) | ecosystem: Engineered > Bioreactor > Anaerobic >...
GTGGCGACGAGGAACTGCTCAACTACCTCAACACCTGGATCCAGGCGCGCCGCTTCGACGGCTTCCTGGGCGAGCGCGGCGACTACTGGTTCAAGAACATGGACTGGGCAAAGAAGTAGCGCCACCCATCCAGATCGCCGGAAGCTCGACCGACCTCGACGGCCCGGCGACCGGCACAGTTCCGTTAAAGCCGCAGTGGACCCCGCCGGGGCGCTTCCAGAGCGATCCGGCGGGGAGCGGTGCAACACCGGTCAACGAAGCCAGACCGCATGCAACCCGGGCCTGAGCCGCACCCGCGCGGCTCGGAGCCACGAGCGCCTCGGCACGCGCCGCTTCGCGGCCCCTTGGCACTCCTCGCACCCCGGCCACCGACGCCGCGCACCTTGCGCGCGGACGCAATGACCCAAACCACGCGAGCCATTCGATGCCGCTCACCTCGCTCCTTCGCACCGCGCTCCCGGCCCTGGCCGTACTGCTGGCCGTTGTGGGGTCGCCTCTGGCGATGGCCGCAGAAGCCAAGGTCGGATCCCCGCCGTGGTTGATCTCCAATGGGCAACCGGATGCGGGGCTCTATGTCCCGCGCGACGTGCAGCAGGCCTACGCCAAGGGCACCCGCAGCCCCGACGGCAAGCCCGGGCCGAACTACTGGCAGAACCATGCCGAGCACCGCATCCGCATCAGCCTGAGCCCGCCCAGCCGGCGCGTGCAGGGCGTGCAGGAGATCGTCTACACCAATCACAGCCCCGCGCCGCTGGACCGGCTGATCTTCCGCCTGTACGCGAACGCGCACCAGGCCGAGGCGATTCGCGACCGGCCGGTGGATGCCAAGTTCCTGAACGACGGCATCACGGTCGAGGACTTCAGCATCGACGACAAGGCCGTGCCCTGGAATGACCCGGCCAACGCGCTGGCGTCCTGGAACTTCCGCGGCAGCACCGTCCACGCGATGCAGCTGGCCGCGCCGATCCCGCCCAAGGGCAGCGTGCGCATCCGTATGCGCTGGCACTATGACCTGGTCGCCGACAAGGGCTGGAAGGAAGGCGCGATCGACGAGACCAGCTACTTCCTCGCCTACTTCTTCCCGCGCGTCACCAACTACAGCGACTACAACGGTTGGGACATCTCGCCCTTCACCATGGGCCGCGAATTCAACAACGATTTCGCCGACTTCCAGGTGGAGGTGGAAGCGCCGCGCGACTACGTGGTCTGGGCCACCGGCACCCTGCAGAACGCGGCCGAGGTGCTGCAGGCCGAGGTGCAGCGTCGGCTGGAGGCGAGCCACACCAGCGACCAGGTCGTCACCCTGGCCGAAGCCGCCGACATCAAGGCCGGCAAGGTCACGGCGCGCGGTGACAGACTGGTCTGGAAGTGGCAGGCCGAGCACGTGCCCGACTTCGCCATCGCGCTCAGCAACCATTACCGCTGGGACGCCGCCAGCACCGTGGTCGATCCGGCCAACGGCCGCCGCGCCAGCGTGCAGGCGGCCTACCCCGACAGCGCGACCGACTTCAAGCCGATGGTGGCCACCGCACAGAAGGTGCTGCAGTTCGCGTCTACGGCCTACCCCGGCGTGCCCTACCCCTACCCGAAGACCACCATCGTGCTCGGCAGTGCCGACGAGGAGTACCCGATGATGGTCAACGACAGCTCCAACGTCGGCAGCGCCTGGGCCGCCGCGCTGCCCGAGAACGCCTTCACCGGCTTCGTGGCCGCGCACGAGATCCTGCACAGCTGGTTCCCCTTCTATATGGGCATCAACGAGAAGCGCTATCCGTTCATGGACGAGGGCTGGACCACGGCCTTCGAGTACCTGCGCAACCGCGACGTACTGGGCGTGCCCACCGCCGACAGGCTGTTCAAGGACTTTCGCTCGGCCCCGCTGGTCCCGGCCATCACCAGCTACGAGCTGCCCATCATCACGCCTCACGACGCGCTGTGGGCGCAGGCCCCGATCTTCGGTCACAACCAGTACGGCAAGGCAGCCCTCGGCTACCTGGCGCTGAAGGACCTGATGGGCGACGCCGCTTTCCGCACCGCGCTGCACACCTTCATGGCGCGATGGAACGGCAAGCGCCCGCTGCCCTGGGACATGTTCAATAGCTTCAACGATGCCGGCGTGGGCAACTACAACTGGTTCTTCCAGAACTGGTTCTTCGGCTACAACCACATGGACCTGGCCCTGGACGGCGTGCGCAACGCTGGCGGTGCGCACGCCGTGTCGGTGCGCAACCCCGGGGGCATGGCGATCCCCTTCGATGTGGTCTTCACGTTCGCCGATGGCACCACGGAGCGCGTGCATCGCACGCCCGCCATCTGGCAGGCCGATGGACGCAGAGCCGAAGTGCGCGTCGCGGGCGGGAAGGCGTTGCGCTCCGTCCAGCTCGACACCGGCATCTTTCTGGATACCAACCCCGGCGACAACACCTGGACGGCGGCCATCCGTCCACAACCCACCTCGACCGGAGCGCGCCAATGACTCTTGCTCTCGATTCCAACCCCAGCCTGTTGCAACGCGTTTTGCACTTCGCGCCCGTCCGCCTCTACCTGCTGTACTTGATCCTGCCTTACCTGTACCTCGCAGGCTATTTCTACCGGCAGGACTTCGCGAAGGGCACTTGGGAGGGACTGTGGGCGACCATCCTCTCCTGCATTGCGATGCTCGGCATGTACGGCGTCGTGGTCCACTTTTCCGAACGCAGGGAGGTCACGGAGCTAGCCCTGAGGCCGGCGGCGCGGGAACTGGGACTTGGCCTGCTGCTGGGTTTCGGGCTTTACACCTTGTGCATGGTGGTGCTGATGCTGACGGGCAGTTACCGCATCCTCGGGGTGAACGACTGGCACGTGTTGATCAGCGGCCTGTCCATCGCGCTGGCCACCGGCGTGTTCGAGGAACTCCTGTTCCGCGCCGGCGTGTTCCGTCTTGCCGAGGAGTGGTTCGGCACCTGGTGGGCGCTGGTCATTTCGTCGGTGGTGTTCGGCTTCACGCACCTGGACAACGATGCCGCCAGCCTGCAGGGCGTGATCTCGATCTCTGTCTGGGCCGGCGCCCTGCTGGTGGGCTGCTACCTGCTCACCCGCCGCATGTGGCTGGGCATAGGCCTACACGCCGCGTGGAACTACACGCAGGGCTCGGTGTACTCCGGCATCGTCTCGGGCAATGCGCCGCCGAACGGCTTTTTCAAAGCGACCCTGCAAGGCCCGGACTGGCTGACCGGCGGCAGCTTCGGCGTGGAAGGGTCGGTCGTGCCCTTCGTGCTGTGCGGCATCGTGGCCGTCTGGCTCCTGGTCGCTGCAAAGCGCCGTGGCCACATCATGCCGCCGCTCTGGAAGCGCAAAGGCTGAGAAGGCGAGCGGCGCCGTCCCGGCGGCGGCGCGGACTTCATGCCTGCGTTCCCTCGACGGGGGCCCGCAGTTGGGAAGCCTCGGCCCGCGCGGGGCTCGCAAGGAGCGCGGCCAGCGCGAAAGACAGTGTCAGCAGCAGCCTGCTGCGTGCGATCGACTGCCTCAGCCGCGTGACCTCCGCCGTGTAACTCTGTCCAACGGCTGCGAGGGCGCCGCCCAGGCTTCAGTGCGCTGGGCCGGTGAGCGCCGAGGGCGCGAGGTTCGGCTCGTCCGGCAGGGTCATCGGACGCACGCCCTTGACCGAGCGGACGGCGAACGCCGGGTCGCGCTTCTGCAGCTCGGCCAGAAAGCCTGGGAAGTGCGCCGCGCCGTAGGTGATGTAGATCTTGTCGGCCTTCGAGTCGGCCACGAAGCGCGCCAGCGTCTGGTTACGGAAGTCGACGATGACGCGGTTGGCCGGATCCTTCTCTTCACCGAGCGAGCCCGACACAGCCATGCCCAGCACGCCGCGGCAGACGATGCCGGCGAGCTTCCTCTGCTCGGGCGTGGCCTGGATCAGGTAGTCGAGGATGCCGCCGAAGGGGTCGCCGGAATCCGACTTGGCTTGCTTGGCCTTGGCCGCCTTGGCAGCCATCGCGGCCGCGAATCCCGGGTCTTCGCGCATCAGCCGGTCGTACTCGGTCTTCATCTCGAGAAAGTTGGCGTCGGCGGTGATGTGGCGCGACGGATGGATCGCCATGTCGGCCTTGATCGGGTCGAAGTAGTTCAGCTGGAAGCTCAGGCCGCACTGCTCGGCCAAATTCTTGTAGCCGGCGCTCAGGTCTTGCTTGGTTCCGCGCAGCGTCTCGTTGAACCAGTCCGTCAACTCGGGCCGGCCAGCCACCGGGGTCACACCCTCGTAGAACAAGGTGTAGCCGTCGGTCAGCGCTTGCTCGAGGTCGAAAACCACCGACTTGTAGAAGTCCTCCGAGCCGATGTGCTGCATACCCTGGAAAACCACCGTCTTTTGGCCATTGGACAGCGTGGCCAGCGGCACCGCGGTAGGCCCGCTCTGCACCCAGAAAGCCAGGTACCACACCGGCAGCGAGGCCAGCCCCACCGTGCCCAGCGCGCCGGCCAGCGCGAAGGCACCGAAAGAGCGACCAGCCGAATAGCCAGGGTCGCGCCGCTTGGCCAGCCAGCGCGGCAGCCACAGCAGCGCGCCCAGCGCCACACCAGCAGCGAGCACCAAGCCGACGACCCACGGCGGCAGCTTGCCCACCACCAGCAGGCCGGCGAGCGCGAACAGGATCAGCGCCAGCCAGAGCGCGCCCTTCAGGCGCTCGGTCCACGGGTGGGTGCTGGTCGCGTCGTCGCTCATGAAGTCCTCGGTTTCTAATCAAGCAGGAGCGACAGCCGCTCGGACACGACGGCCACTCGCGCGCCACGCACGGACTGGCTCAGAAGCAAGGAATCGTCAGCGCGCCTTGCACTGAAGTTCTTCGGACTTGCCCGTGTCGGTGTCCAGCCAGCTCAGCTTCAACTCACCGCCCTGCTGCACGAGGCTGACGTTCTGCCCCTCGTACTTGCCGGCGGCTGCGGCCCCAACGCGCCACAGCGTCATGGTGCGATCGCCGCGCTCCAGCCGGATCGTGGGCGGGTCGGTCTCGAAGAAGTTCACGATCACTTCATTGGCCGGATTGTTCTGGCAGGCGTAGGACACGGTCTTGGGCGGCAGCAAGCGCCAGACTGCCTGCAGCTCCGAGGTGCGCAGACGGTACTGCGCATCGATGCAAGCCTTGACCGAGTTGACGGTCCAGGTGGCCGTGATCCAGGTCTCCCGCCCGTTGGCCTTCCAGCAGTCATTGCGGCCCTTGACCCAGCCACGCTGGTCTTCGCGCAGCCGGGTGGCGAGGTTGCCCTGCGCCTTCGCTCCCGCGGCCTTGTAGACCGTGTCGAGCTGGCGGTCGAGCGCGGCCAGCGACGCGTCGCCGCAGATCGTCTTCTCGACCTCGCCCTGCGCTTTGGCGCAGTTGAAGCTTGGCCCTTGCGCCAGAGCGGCAGCGGGAAGTGTGGCGGCGCAAGCCGCGAGGGCGGCAAGGAAGGTCTGTCGGTTCATGAGTTCTGGTCTCCGGTTCACGACACGCGTGCTGCTTAGGTTCGCCCAACAACGGCCCCCGAACGCCAACGCGCGCGCGACCGCCCAATCGAAGCAGCTCTGCAGGCAGGTCGGCGCCTCGGCAGCGCCATCGAACTTTCAACGTACGACGACGTAAGGCATGACTGCCATTTCAGCGTGGCCACTGCGCGACACTCAATCCGTATTCCGAACTTGAGACTTACTTCTTCCGGCACCGCGCGCAGCCAAGAGCCGGCCGCCCACAGGCGTCTAGCGGCGCGATCGCCGCACGGTCTGGGAAGGCGACTCCCCAAAGGCCTGGCCGTACGCCATCGCAAAGCGGCCCGCGTGATTGAAGCCATAGCGATTAGCGACGTGCATCACGTTCGCAGGACCCCGCGCCGCTTGGAGCTGCCGCCGCGCCTGCGCCAGCCTGCGCTCCATCACGAAGCGCATCGGCGACATGCCGCGGCGCAAGGCGAAGGCCTTCTGGAGCGCGCGCTCGCCGACGCCGGCCACGGCGCACAACTGACCGATGGTGATCGGCGTCTCTAGGTTCGCCTCGATCCAGGTCTCGAGGTGCGCGATACGCGCGGCCGCCACCTCCTGCCCGCGTACCGCGGCACTGCGCTCCAGCAAGAGATCGGCCAGAACCGAGGTCAGGCGCGCCTTGGCGTGGGCAACCAAAGCGAGGTCGGCCGAGGGATCGAGCGCCCGCGCAAGCTCGTCCACCGCGAGCGCGAGCCGGGCGCGCGCGCCCTCGTCGGCCGAGATCGCCCGCATGCGCAGCACCAGGTCAAAGCGCATTCGGGGCTCCCGCGCGCCAAGTTCATCGGCGAGCGCCTCGCCGCTGACGCTGAACGCGGGGCTCGATCCTGGAGCGCGGTCGAGCGTGTAGTGCCAGCCCGGCGCAACGAACATGAGTTCGCCGGGCTTAGCCGCGACTACTCGCCGCCCGATGCGGTAGGTCGTCCCGGCGGGCATACCCAGATGCAGGGTCGGATCCTGTACTGCCCCGCGCACGATCACACGAAGATCGGATCGGCTCCAGCCCATCACCGTGCCCGCGCCCGCCAGCCAGGACATGTCAAAACCCAAGGGACCGCGGCCGCGGACGATGCGGGAGTGGTCTCCCGCCGAACGCGCCACGAAGGCCCGCACCTCGTCGAGGTCGTCCGTACGGAAGCGATGCGCCCAGGGCGGAGGCGCGGCAAGGAGGCGCGAATCCTGCGACATCGTTCGAATGCTCGGCGATCTGCTTGAGGCAGAGAAGTGGCACGAGTCTATCCGTCAGGCCGCGCCGGCCCGAGCCTCGTCGCCCGACGGCTATCCAGATTGCGAACAAGTGCGTTGCCTGTCGCTCACGCCGACGCGGCCACTCGGGTGCAAAGGGAATCGCCGTCCTGCGTTCGGGCAAAATCCACGCAGTGTGCGGCGGGCGTGTCGCCGAGGCCAGTCTCGAGTGCAACAGGCCGTAAGCTGACACTTCGCTCCCCCCCGATCGACCGCCCTTGAACTCCGCAGCCCCGCCCGTTCCCGATTCGCACCACCCGCTGGACCGCTTTCTGCGCCTGTTTGCAGACGTGCGCTCGGGCGAAGGCGGGCAACTGCTGCTGCTGGCGGCTAACGTGTTCCTGATCCTCACCGCCTACTACCTGATGAAGCCGGTGCGCGAGGCGCTGATTCTGGCGCAGCCCGGCGGCGCCGAGATCAAGAGCTACTCGATGGCCGCGCAGGCGGTGCTGCTGGTGTTCCTGATCCCGGCCTACGGCGCGCTCGCCGGACGGCTGAGCCGCCGCCACCTGATCAACACGGTCACCGCGCTGTTCATCGCCTGCCTGCCGCCCTTCTACCTGGCCGCCGAGGCGGGCCTGCCGGTGGGCATTCCCTTCTTCCTGTGGATCGGCGTGTTCAGCCTGATGGTGATCGCGCAGTTTTGGGCCTACGCCAACGACAGCTACACCCCCGAGGCCGGCAAGCGCCTGTTCGCGCTGATCGCCTTCGGGGCCTCGTCAGGCGCGGTGTTCGGCGCCTTTGCCTCGGCACGGCTGATCGAGGTGGTGGGCGTGCACGGTCTGCTGCTCGCCGCAGCGGCGGTGCTGGCAGCGAGCCTGGCGCTCTTCAACCTCATCGACCTGCGCGCGCAAGCCTCGCCCGCGCGTGCCACGCAACGCGAGCCCGGCGCCGAAGTCGGCGCGGCGGTAGGCACCGACAGCGCGTTCGGGCTGGTGCTGCGCAGCCGCTACCTGCTGCTGATCGCCGCGCTGATCCTGCTGCTCAACTGGGTCAATGCCACGGGCGAGTACATCCTGTCCTCGATCGTCTCGCGCGCCGCGCAGGACGAGGTGACCGCGGGCCGGCTCGAAGCGGAGCGCGTGCGCGCCTACATCGGCAGCTTCTACGCGAGCTACTTCCAGGTGGTGAACATCGCCGGCATGGTGCTGCAGCTCTTCCTCGTTTCGCGCATCGTGAAGTTCATCGGGGTGCGCGGCGCCGTGTGCGTCCTGCCGCTCGTGGCCCTGGGCAGCTACGCTGCCGCCATGCTGCTGCCCACGCTGGCGGTGATGCGCTGGGTGAAGACGGCCGAGAACTCGGTCGACTATTCGCTGCAGAACACGGTCTCGCAGATGCTCTACCTGCCCACCAGCCGCGAAGAGAAGTACAAGGCCAAGCAGGTCACCGACACCTTCGTGGTGCGTGCCGGCGACGTGCTGTCCTCGGCCACCGTGTTCGTGGGCACCGCCGTGCTGGCACTTGGCGTCGCGCACTTCGCGATGATCAACGTCGCCCTGGTGCTGGCCTGGTTCGTGGTGGCGGTTCTAGTCGGGCGCGAGTTCCATCGCCGCACCTTCGCGCCCGCACAGGCGACCGCACCCGCAGGAGCCCGCGCTTGAGCGAAGCCGCAGCAGCGCCGCGAGCGGGCCCGTGGGCGCGCTGGCAGCGCCTGGGCCTGACCCGCCAGATCCTGCTCGGGCTGGCGCTGGGCGCCGGCCTGGGCGTGTTCTTCGGCGAGTCGGCCCGGGTGCTTGAGCCCGTGGCCGAGGTCTACATCCGGCTGATGCAGATGACGGTGCTGCCCTACCTCATCCTCACGCTGATCGTCGGGCTCGGGCGCATGGATGCGGCGCAGGCGCGCACCCTGGCCTGGCGCGGGGGGCTCGCCCTGCTCGCCTTCTGGGCGCTCGCCCTGCTCGTAATCGGACTCATGCCGCTCGCCTTCCCGGGCATCGAGAACGCGTCCTTCTTCAGCAGCTCGCTGCTCGAGGAACGCACGCCGCTCGCGTTGCCGGAGGTCTACGTCCCCTCCAATCCATTCCACGCCATGGCCAATAGCGTTGTGCCGGCGGTGGTGCTGTTCTGCTCGGCGGTGGGCATCGCGCTGATCGGAATGCAAGAGAAGGCCACCCTGCTCGACGCGCTCGAGGTGATGGAGCGCGCCGTGGTGCGGGTCACGCGCTTCGTGATCGCGCTCACCCCGCTAGGCGTGCTGGCGATCGCGGCGTTCACGGTCGGCACGCTCGAACTGGAGCAGTTGAAACGGCTCGAGGTCTACTTCGTAGTGTTCACGGTGGCCGCGCTGCTGCTGGCCTTCGTGGTGCTGCCGCTGGCGGTGGCAGCGGTCACGCCCTACCGGTGGCGCGAGGTGGTGTGGATCGCGCGCGACGCGCTGCTCACCGCCTTTCTCGCCAACAGCGCCTTCATCGTGCTGCCCATTCTGGCCGAGCGCGCTCGCGAGCTGATGGCGCGCCACCAGCCGAACGCCTCGCCCGCCGCCACGGCCACGGTGGAAGTGGTGGTGCCGCTGGCATTCACCTTCCCCAATGCCGGCAAGCTGCTCACGCTGCTATTCGTACCCTTCGCCGCTTGGCTCGCGGGCACGCCTCTGGCGGGCACGGATTACGCCGCGCTGTTTGCCGCCGGCGTGCCTGCCTACTTCGCCAAGGCCCAGGTGGCGATCCCCTTCCTGCTCGACCTCGTGGGCGTGCCCCAGGACCAGTTCCAGCTCTACATCCCCACCACGGTGCTCACCGGCAAGCTCGATTCCATGGTCTCGGCGATGAGCGTGCTCACCCTGGCCCTGGTGACTTCCGCCGGCGCGGGCGGCTTCCTGCGGCTGTCGGGCGCGCGGCTGCTGGGCTTCGGGGTGGCCACGGCGATCGTGCTCGGCGCGACGGTGCTGGGCACGCGCCTGCTGCTCGGCGCCGTGATCGACACCGGCTATCACAAGGCCGACGCGCTCAAGCGCATGCACGCACCGCGCACCGATCTGCCAATGATCCTGCACCGCGATGCGGCTGCGCTGAAGTCGGCGCCGGCGCCCGCGGGCGCGCCGACGCTCGCGCAGGTGCGCGCGCGCGGCACCCTGCGCGTGGGCTACGACGCGGACAACCTTCCCTTCAGCTTCTTCAACGCCGAGAGCCAGCTGGTGGGCTTCGACGTCGATGCCGCACAGTCGCTCGCGGCGGCGCTGGGAGTCACGGCGGAGTTCATCCCGGTACGCTGGCGCGACGTGCCGCGCGCCCTGGCCGAGGGAAAGATCGACCTGATGCCGGGCGTCTGGTACCGGCCCTACTGGTTCGCGTCGCTGCGCCTTTCGCAGCCTTACCTGACCGTGAACATGGGCTTCGTCACGCTCGACGAGCGCCGCGGCGAGTTCGCCAGCATCGCGGCCCTGCGCCGCAGCCAGGGCCTGCGCATCGGGGTGCCGCTCGACGCGGCGCAGGTGGCTTCGAGCATCGCCCACTACTTTGCCGGTGCACCCGTCGAGTTCGTGCCCATCGAGTCCGCCACCGACTACTTCGAGGGCCGCACACCCGCCCTCGACGCCCTGCTGATGCCGGCCGAGCACGCCGCCGCGGCCACTCTGGTCCATCCGCGCTACAGCGCCGTGGTGCCCAAGCCCGATCCGGTGCGGCTGCCGATCGGCTTCGGCACCGCGCTGCACTCGGGCGACCTGATCGAGGCGATCAACGAATGGGTGGTGTTCGCCCAGGCTGACGGCTCGCTGCAGCGCGCCTACGAGCACTGGGTCCTGGGTCGTGGCGCTGAACTGCGCGAGCCGCGCTGGTCGATCTGGCACAACGTGCTGGGTCGGCCGCGCCCGGCGCACACCCCGGCGGCGCACCCGGCGGACCCGCCGCGGCGCCCCGCCCACTGAGTGCCGATCCCCTACCGCTAACTGCTGACTGCCGCCTCAACCCTTCCTGCTGGACACAACGATGCGCGTCGAACGCCTGCTCCTCGCCCCCCTGCTTGCTCTGCTGCTCGCCGCGCCGGCGTGGGCCGCTGCGCCGCCCGCGGCCGCCGGCCCCGATCAGTACCGCCGCTGGATCGCCGAGATGAAAGAGGCGCCGCGCGGCCCCTTCGCGGCGATCAAGTGGTTCTGCAAGGACGGCCGCGTGCTGCCGCCCAAGGACTACGCCTGCGCCGCGCAGGGCCAGGGCTGGCAGCACGGCGAGTGGAGCGACCGCACCCGTCAGTTGCGCGCCCAGGGCTTCAAGGTGGCCAACGTACTCGCCGGGATCGACGCCGGAGAGGCCGTGGCGGCGCCCGACTTTGCCGACACCTTCGGCCAGATCGTGATCGAGCGCTTCCTGATCGCCGAGGACAACGGCTGGATCCTGCGCAAGGCGCTGTTCTACCGCGGCGCGCTCCAGGAGGAGGACGAGCGCGAGGGGGCGCGCAAGCTGCTGCTGGCGATGGTGATGCAACCGCAATGGAGCGAGACGCGCTTCCTGGCCTTGCGCACCGGCGCGCAATTGCTGCCCCACGGCCGCGACACCGCTTCCTCGCAGCGCGTGCGCCAGCTGGCAGCCACGCTCTCGGATCAGGACCCCGGGTTCGGAGCGCTACGCGCCAAGATCCACGGCACACCCGAGGCGGGCGACGCGGCGCGCGTGCGCGACTATGCGCAGAAGTCGAACCGCGCCGACCTCAAGCCGCGTTACGAGGAACTCGCCACCGAGATCGACCGCGTCTATCAGGCCAGGCCGCTCGACCAGACGCTCAACGACGCTCTGCGGGGCTGGGGCGGCAAGTCGAACGTCGTGCACATCCTGCGCGACTCGAGCGCCGCCTGGGGGCGCGACTCCTCGCCCGTGCACCGGCTGCGCGTGACGGCGCATCTGCTCGCTTCGCTGCGCGGCGCGCTGCCTAGCCTGGTCACCGCCGAGGAAAGGCTGGGCGCGCTGGACCTGTCCCTGGCGGTGGAACAGGAGCACCTGCGTCTGGCTGCCGCGCTGCGCGAGCGCCTCGGCGCCATGACTCGCGCCGAGGCCATTGCCCTCTTGCAGGCCTCGGCCAACGCGGCCTATGGCACCGGCCTGCTCACCGACCGCGAAGTGCGCGCGCTCGAAGAGTCCTTCAAGTCGCTGGGCGTGCCCGAAATCGACCTGCGCAGCTACCTCGCCGCCCTGCGCTACCTGGGCCTGGTGCCCGGCTGGGGCACGCAGCAGCTGCGTCTGCAGTTCGGCGAGGCGATCGACAAGCTGGCGCAGATCGAGCCGCGCGCCGAACTGTTCGTGCAGGACGCCCTGCGCGGCAGCCCGCTGCTGTTCTACTCGCAGACCTTGGACGCCCTCGCGCGCGATGCCAATCACGCCGCAGGCGTCCAGCACAAGCTGCTCGGCCGGGACATCGGCACCGGCTTCACTGCGCTGAACCCGGGGCTGGCGCGCGGCGTGCTGCGCTCCCGGCCGGACATGGCCAAGAGCAACGCCTTCACGGCCGACGGCATCTACCTGCTGCCCGAGACCGTGTCGGAGCTGCCGCCGGTGGCCGGCATCCTCACCGCCGGCGCGGGCAACCCTCTTTCGCACGTTCAGCTGCTGGCACGCAATCTGGGCATTCCCAACGTGGCGGTGGATCAGAGCCTGCTGCCCGCGCTGCGCGCCGCGAACGGCCAGCGCATCGTGCTGGCGGTGAGCCCGGCGGGTCTGGTGGACATCAGCGCGGACGGGCCGCAGTGGGACGCGGTGTTCGGCCCGGCTCGCGCCGCGGCGAGCGACGTGGTGTTCGAGCCCGACGTGGCCAAGCTCGACCTCAGCCAGCGCGACTTCGTGAGTCTGGAAAAGCTCCGCGCGCGCGACTCGGGCCGCATCGTGGGGCCCAAGGCCGCCAAGCTCGGCGAGTTGAAGTCGCACTTCCCGGACCGCATCGCGCCGGGCGTGGGCATCCCCTTCGGCCTTTACCGGGCCACCGTGCTCGATCGGCCCTACCGCAACAGCGGCAAGACGGTCTACCAGTGGATGGTCGAGAGCTTCCGCAGGCTCGAGTCCTTGCCGCCCGGCTCTACCGAGGCCCAGAAGCAGAGCGAGGCCCTGCGTGCCGAGATCTACAGCATCATCCTCAACACGGATCCCGGGCCGGAGTTTCGCAAGCAGCTGCGCGCGGCCATGGACCAGGAGTTCGGGCCAGGCTTCAAGGGCGGAGTGTTCGTGCGCTCCGACACCAACGTGGAGGACCTGCCGGGCTTCACCGGCGCGGGCCTCAACCTGACGGTCTTCAACATCGTGGGCTTCGACAACGTCGTGAAGGCCATCCAGGAGGTCTGGGCCTCGCCCTACACGCCGCGCGCCTGGGCCTGGCGCCAGTCGCACATGAAGGGCCCGGAGCACGTGTATCCGGCCGTGCTCCTGCTCAAGACCGTGCCTTCCGACGTGTCGGGCGTGATGATCACGCAGGACGTGGACACGGGCGACGCCGGCGTCCTGTCGGTGGCGGTCAACGAGGGCGTGGGCGGCGCGGTCGAGGGCCAGGCGGCCGAGAGCGTGCGCATCGACCGAAAGACGGGCGCGATCCGCCTGATGGCCGAGGCGACCTCGCCGCGGCGCATGGTGCCGCAGGCCACGGGTGGCATCGCCAAGCTGCCGGTCACGGGTCGCTCGCCTTTGATCGACGCCAACGAGGCCCGCCAGCTGATCGCCTTTGCAGACGAGATTCCGAAGCGCTTCCCTCAGCTCGGCGAGGACGGCAAGCCAGTGGCGGCGGACGTGGAGTTCGGCTTCGTGGACGGCCGTCTGTGGCTGCTGCAGATCCGCCCCTTCAACGAGAGCCGTGCCGCGCGCAGCGCTGCCACCCTGATCCAGATGGATCGCAAGCTGGAGTCGGCCATGAACCGTTCGATCAAGCTCGGCGAGGTGATGCGATGAGCCCGCGCCTGTTCCTGGCTGCCTCGGCCTGCGCTATTGCCAGCGTCGCCGCGGCGCTGACCTGGGCGCCCGCGCACGCTTACCCGCTCGATGGCTACGCCGACACCGGCATCCGCCGCCTCGAGGCCAACCGCCTGGCGCAGGCGGGCGCGATCCAGGACGTGAAGCAGCCCCCGGGGGCGATGCTGCCGCTGGCCAAAGTGGACCTGCGCCTGCTCGGTCAGACCTTCGACCTGCCGCCGCCCGACCCCGCGTTCACGCGCCAGATCACGGGCCTGCTCTCCGGCAGCATGGACGCCTACGGGCTGGCGGTGCTCGACCTCAGCGACCCCGCCAAGCCGCGCTACGCCGAGCATCGCGGCGACTACAAGCAGAACGTGGGCAGCGTGGGCAAGCTGCTCGTGGCGCTGGCGCTGTTCCAGGCGCTGGCCGACGCCCATCCCAACGACCTCGAGGCGCGCAAGCGCGTGCTGCGCCAGACGGTGGTGACCGCGGACGGCTTCTCGCAGTCGGACCACCACACGGTACGCATCTACGACCCGGCGACGCGCAAGCTCACCCGCCGCGCGGTGCAGATCGGCGACCAGGCGAGCCTCTACGAGTGGCTGGACTGGATGCTCTCGCCGAGCTCGAACTCCGCCGCCGGCATGGTGATGCGCGAGGCCATGCTGCTGCGGCACTTCGGCACCCGCTATCCGGTGCCGGAAGCCGAGATCCGCCAGTTCTTCGACACCACGCCCAAGTCCGAGCTCACCGCGCTGTTCGAGCGCACTTTCTTCGAGCCCGTCAAGCGCAACGGGCTGGAGCTGGAGGCCCTGCGCCAGGGCAGCTTCTTCACCGCCACCGGCAAGCAAAAGGTGCCAGGCGGAGGCGACAGCTACGGTACGGCGCGCGAGCTGATGCGCTACCTGCTGCGCATGGAGCAGGGCCGGATCGTCGATGAGTTCTCGAGCCGCGAGATCAAGCGCCTGATCTACGTGACCGAGCGGCGCATCCGCTACGCCTCGTCACCGGCGCTGGCCGGGGCGGCGGTGTACTTCAAGTCGGGATCGCTGTTCGAGTGCGCGCCCGAGGCCGGCTTCGTGTGCAAGCCCTACGCGGGCAACGTGAAGAACTACATGAACTCGACCGCGATCATCGAGTCGCCCGCAGGCGAAGGGCGGCTCTACTACATGAGCACGCTGGTGACGAACATCCTGCGCAAGAACTCGGCGGCGGAGCACCAGGCGCTGGCTACGCGGCTGCAGCAGCTGATCGAGGCCAGTCACCCGGCCGCCAAGCCCGCCCGCTGAGGGCGGTGCGGGTCAGCGCGCGGCCAGCGCCGGCGCAGAGGCAGACGCAGGCACGGGGGCGGTCAGGATGTCGTGCAGTCGCGGCGCGAGCTTGACCATCCATTCGCCGCCGTCGGCGTGCTCGGCGATGCCCACCAGCACGTAGCGCCGGTCGCCGTATTCGACCAGGGCGCTGTCGGCGTGGAAGTTCTTCCAGGTGCCGGACTTGCGATAGATGGTCACCCCGGGGCGCGCCTGCAGCCCCTTGACGAACTTGTGCTGGATGCCGGGCTTGGACAGCACCTCCTTCATGATCCCGCTGAAGGTCGGGTTGAGGAGCTGGCCCTGGGCGAGCAAGGTGTAAAGCCGCGCCACCTGGTGAGCCGTGGCCCCGTGCGAGAGATTGCGGATCGGGTCGCGCTGGAAGGCGCCTTCGTTGCCGTAGGCCTTGCCCACCCACAGACCGCCGCCGAGCGCGGCGTCGTAGAGGCGGAAGCGCTCGGACTGCAGGATCTCGAGCAGGCGCTGGCCGCCCACCCAGTGCAGCACGCGCGTCGCGTCCTCGTTCGACGAGAAGCGAATCATGTTGGTCATCGCCTGCAAGCGGATCCCATCGAGCGGAAAGCGCCCGGCCTCGGCCTCGGCACAGGCGGCGAGCAGGATGGCCACCTTGGGCAGGCTGGCGGCGTAGAGCATCTCGTCGCCGTTGACTGCGGCATAGCGCGGCGCAGCGCCCTCGGTGACGTCGACCACGGCCAGCGCCAGGCGGCGCGCCTGCACTTGCGAGTCGAGCCCGAGCTCGCGCACCACGCCTTCGAGCTGGCGCTGCAACTGGGGGTCCTGCACCTGGCGCAAGTCGGCAGTCTTGGGCGACTGCGCGTGGCAGGCCAGGCTCAGGCCCGCGGCCGCGACCAGGGCGGAAAGACGAGAGGCTAACTTCACTGCTGTGCTGCTCCTGCTAGCGGCGCGGCCGCGGGGCCGCTCCGACACTTCTGCGAGCGCGCGATTTTAGGCGGCGGGCTCGGCTGCGTCTGCCCGGGTATGCGCGGTCGGCGCGCGGCCCGGGCCTAGGGTTTGCCTCGGGGGGCTGGTGACGCCGCGGGCTGCCGGGCGCGCGCGACTCCGTGCCAAGACCAATCGACGGAGTGCTTGCAGTCTTTGGAAGCGCGGACCGGCGGACGATCCGAACTAGAACGACCCGAACATCGTGCCCAGGACGATGACCGTCACCAGCGCCAGCAGCGCGCTGACGATGCCGACCATGACGATGTCGAAGTAGCTTTGCTTGTGCGTGGCGCCGCACACCGCCAGCAGGGTGACCACCGCGCCGTTGTGCGGCAGGCTGTCGAGCGAGCCGGCGCCGATGGCGGCGACGCGGTGCATCAGCGCCGGGTCGATGCCGTACTCGGCGGCCAGTTGCATATAGGTCTCGCCCAGCGCGCCGAGCGCGATGGTCAGGCCGCCGGAAGCGGAGCCGGTCAGCGCCGACAGCACGTTGGTCGACAGCGCCAGCCCGACCAGCGGCCCGCCTTCGATGCCCAGCACCCAGTCGCTCACCACCTGGAAGGCGGGCAGCGCGGCGACCACCGCGCCGAAGCCC
>Ga0209507_1001737_pt1 | contig 16451 bp, 15 predicted proteins | sample AD_UKC028_MetaG_FD_184414 | JGI IMG/M metagenome (GOLD analysis project Ga0209507, IMG submission 184414) | Active sludge microbial communities of municipal wastewater-treating anaerobic digesters from USA - AD_UKC028_MetaG (SPAdes) (version 2) | ecosystem: Engineered > Bioreactor > Anaerobic >...
GGGCCACACCAGCGGCCGGCGCCATCTGGATGTCACGGTGAGTGCCTGCTGGGATGCGGACCGCCTGGACCTCGCGCGCGTCGGGATTGAGCCCGATCCGGCGCGGCTATGCACGGTTCCGGCGCGCAACCCCGAGGTGATCTGCCGGGCGTCGGCGGCGGCGACGTGCTGGGTGGAACGCTATTTCGGGCGAGGCTGACCGGTGACTCTGAAGTCGAGTTGTCCGGGACTCAGGGAACCGCGCAGCAACAGTTCGTGCATTCAGCACGGAACTCGCCATACTCGCATTGCGAAAAGCCTGTTCGATGGTGAGGAGCCTTTTTGGCCGTTCAGGTGCTGTCAGATGCTCATCCAGTCGATGCGGTGATGGGGAACAGCCTGTTTGACGGGTCCCGGGCGAGGGCGGGCGTGTGTGGCGACCCGCAGGCGGAGCCGCAGCATCCCTATCCGGCGATCACGTATCATGGAAGCAGCTTGGCTGGGCTACCAGCCGCCGTATTCCGCGAGTTACCTAACAAGCTCTGGAACAGTCATGACCGCACTGCAAGAAACGAAACTGTCCATGCTCGACCTCGTGACGGTACGCGAAGGCGGCACGATCGCCGAGGCGCTGGCCATCGCCAGGGATACCGCACGGCACGTCGAGCAGATCGGCTTCACCCGCTACTGGGTGGCCGAACACCACAATATGCCCGGTATCGCCAGTTCGGCAACGGCCGTTCTGGTGGGCTATATCGCGGGAGCGACCAGCCGCATCCGTGTCGGCTCAGGCGGCATCATGCTGCCCAACCATGCGCCGCTGGTCGTCGCCGAGGCCTTCGGCACGCTCGCCGAACTCTACCCGGGCCGCATCGACCTTGGCCTCGGCCGTGCGCCGGGTACCGACCGCCTGACCATGCGCGCCCTGCGCCGCGACAGGGTCGAGACCGAGGCCGATTTCCCGCGTGACGTCGCCGAACTACAGCGCCTGCTCGGTCCTCCCCGGGCCGAGCAGCAGGTCATTGCCGTGCCGGGCAGTGGTACCGAAGTGCCGATCTGGTTGCTCGGATCCAGCCTGTTCTCGGCCCGCCTGGCCGCCGAACGCGGCTTGCCCTATGCCTTCGCCTCGCATTTCGCGCCGGCCATGCTGCTGCAAGCCATCGAACTCTACCGACAGAACTTTCGTCCCTCGCCCAGGCTGGCGAAGCCTTATGTCATGATCGGTGTGCCAGTGATCGCTGCCCCGACGGATGATGAAGCGGAATACCTTGCCAGCAGCACATATCAGCGCGTCCTCGGTATCCTGCACGGAGAACGCCAACTGTTGCCGCCACCGATGCACGGTTTCCTGGCTGGCCTGCATCCGCAGGAACGGGCGGGTATCGCGGATTTCCTTGGCGCCGCCGTGATCGGTGGGCCGGATACGGTGTGCGACGGCCTGCTGAAGCTAAAGCAGGCCACAGCTGCAGACGAGATGATCCTGGTCAGCGATGTTTTCGATCCGGCGCTGCGTCAGCGGTCGCTTGAGATCACGGCTGGATTATTCGCACAACGAAACTATTAGTCGAACGGCTCAGTTTGACCCGTAGAGGTGGCTCCGGTCGGAAAATGGAAGCTGCTGTTCGAACCTTGGATAATGCCAACGCCAAAGTGCAGGGGCTCGAAGTACCAATTCGGTTCGATCGAGTCAATTACTAATCTTCCAGAGCAAACTCACAATGGATCCTCGAACAGGAGCTTTCCCCTCCGCTCACAATGAACACCAACGTCTTATTCAGTCTCTATTAGACGCAGGCCTCATCAAAATCGCGCCAGAAAATGATGAAGATGGACGCCAGTTTTTGCTTACCGGGAAGAAAATGAGTAAAGGATCGGTCCTTCCGAAAAAGATCGAGCTGAGTATCGAGTGGGGATACGAAGTACATTCCCTTTCCGTAACGCCATTGGTGTGGGCTCAGATTATTTCCGGTGAGGAGGTCACGCTGCGCTCCAGAGGGGCCTATGAGGGAAAGTCCTTCTGGATTCAGTGGGGCTTTAACTGCGGCGAGATTCAGGACCTATATGTCACATACGGTGATGACGGTGGAGTTGGCTACGAGGGAAATATTTTTGACCTCTATTTGTCGTGGTCTTCGTAGAGGGACTTTGTTGTTCCAGATTTTTTGACACTCGCTCGTTGAGGCACACTGCAAGCAGGAAGCAGTGCGACTCTATGTGTTTAGTAACAGGCGATACCCATGCAACTGGACGCTGCACCAGCATACGAACGTAGTCACTGCTCGATACTCACCCGGGTATTGGTGGCAACCCAGGAGGGTAGGCCATACTTACCGGTACATTAGCTTCCCATGACTCAGCAAGCGATAACATACGGCTTCATGAAATCCAAAAATTTTGAAGACATCAATATCGACCACTCGAGATCCGTTACCACCAAGTAAAATAGGGTTACCAAGGCAATTATGAGTAGCTATGTGAGTAGCTGGACAACAGTTTAAGCGCCTTGTTCTTTTAACCACGGGCCATAGCGCCAAATAACCATAGAGTTGCAGGAAATATGATCGAACTTGGCGTCAATATAGACCACATCGCCACGCTGCGTCAGGCACGCCGCACCTATGAACCGGATCCGGTCTGGGGGGCTGTCGAGGCCCATCTTGGGGGGGCCGATGGCATTACGGTACATCTTCGTGAAGATCGGCGGCACATCCAGGACGATGACGTTCGGCGCCTGCGCGACCTGACCCAGATCAAGCTCAATCTCGAAATGGCGGCGACCGACGAGATGGTCGGCATTGCCTGCAACCTGAAACCGGAAATGGCGATGCTAGTGCCGGAAGGGCGGCACGAAGTGACCACCGAAGGCGGGCTCGACGTGGCCTCCCAGGAGGCACGACTGACCGATGTCATCGCCCGTCTGGCCGACGCCGGCATCATGACCAGCGTATTCATCGATGCCGAGATTCCGCAGATCGAGGCGGCAGCCCGCATCGGTGCGCGCGTCTGCGAAATCCATACCGGCCCCTATGCCCACGCCTTCCATGCTATGGGGCGCGACGCCGAGGCACCGGCCGTGATCGCCGAACTGAAGAAAATTCGCGATTCAGGCCAGCGCGTTCGTGAACTTGGTATGCGTTTCAATGCAGGCCATGCGCTTAATTATTACAACGTTCAGCCGGTCGCCCGCCTGGCCGGAATTCGCGAACTGCATATCGGCCATGCCATCGTTAGCCGCTCGCTCTTTGTCGGCCTGCGCGAAGCTGTACGTGAAATGAAGCAGCTGATGCGCGAAGCAGCAAGTTTGAATCGGCCCGCCAGCACGTGATTTACGGCATCGGCACCGATATCGTTGCTGTGAAGCGCCTGCAAGCGATGTGGGAACGACACGGCGAAAAGGCGTTGGAACGACTGCTTGCGGTTGAGGAAATCGACGAATTTGCAGCTGCAGCCGACAAAGGGCGTTTTCTTGCCAAGCGTTTCGCGGCCAAGGAGGCATTTGCCAAGGCGCTGGGTACCGGTGTGCGTCCGCCGGCCACCCTGCCAGCCATAGCCGTGGGTCACGATGAACTCGGCAAGCCGCTGCTTGTCTTCCACGGTCAACTGGCAATAATGCTCGAAAATCTTCACCTCAAGGCCCATCTGTCGCTGAGCGACGAGACAGATTACGCCATCGCCCATGTCATTCTGGAAAACTTATGAAGCCCATGCCACTTGGCCCGCTGATGATCGACATCGCCGGCACGCAACTCAGTGACCTTGATCATGAGCGTCTTTGCCACCCGCTGGTCGGCGGGGTCATCCTGTTTACCCGGAATTACGAAAACCCCGAGCAGCTTGCAGCCTTGACGGCCGAAATCCATGCCTTGCGCACACCATTCCTGATTGCCGTTGATCACGAAGGGGGCAGGGTACAGCGTTTCCGCGACGGATTCACCCGCTTGCCATCGATGGCCACGCTCGGCCAACTATGGGATCGGCAACCGGAAGAGGCGCTCGCTGAGGCCGGACAAGTGGGCTATGTGCTGGCTGCCGAACTGCGCTCATGTGGTGTCGATTATTCATTTACGCCAGTCCTCGATCTCGATTACGGCCCGTCACGGGTGATCGGCGACCGCGCCTTCCACCGCAACCCGGAAGTGATTGTTGCGCTGGCCGGCGCGCTTACCAAGGGTTTGCGGGCCGCTGGCATGGCTTCCTGCGGCAAGCATTTCCCCGGACATGGCTATGTGATTCCGGATTCACACGTCGAGCTTCCTATTGACGATCGGAGTCTTGACGCGCTGCAGGAAGACCTGATTCCCTACCGCCTTCTCAACCTTGATGCAGTCATGGCGGCCCATGTTATCTACAATTGCATGGATTGCAATACAGCTGTATTTTCAAATAAATGGATCGATTATTTGAGAAACGACATTAAATTTGAAGGCGCTGTATTTACCGACGATTTATCGATGCAGGGCGCCGGTGTGGTTGGCGGCATGCTGAATCGCGTCGATACGGCCTATCGAGCCGGCTGCGACATGCTGATCGTATGCAACTCTCCGGAGGACGTGGGCAAGGTGCTGGCCGAATGGCATCCTGAAATCGATCCGGCCCGCGGCCGGCGGGTTGCAGCCCTGATACCGGCAGCGCCACCCAGGGATTGGCCGACGCTGCAATCGGACCCGGTATATCTGGCGGCAAAGGAAACCATCGCCGGATTGATGGCCTGATTCACAAGGGAGGTCGTCACCGACAGATTCGGTAACACAAATGAAATCGGGCAGCCAAAGCTGCCCGATTGTCGTAGCGGAAAAAATGCAAGTTACTTCGCGCGGCTCTTGTATTCGTCGGTCCGTGTGTCGATTTCGATCTTGTCGCCGATGGCGACGAACGCCGGAACCGGCAGTTCGAAACCGGTGGCCAGTCGCGCCGGCTTCATGACCTTGCCCGAAGTGTCGCCCTTGACGGCCGGTTCGGTGTAGATCACCTCGCGCACCACACTGTTCGGCAGTTCGACGGAAATTGCCTTGCCTTCGTAGAAAACCACCTCGCAGGCCAGACCGTCTTCCAAATACTTCAATGCGTCGACCATGTTCTCGGCCTCGACTTCGTACTGGTGGTATTCTGCATCCATGAAGACGTACATCGGATCGGCGAAATAGGAGTAGGTGACCTCTTTCTTGTCGAGCTGAACCACCTCGAACTTGTCATCAGCCTTGTAAACCGCTTCCGAAGCAGCACCGGACAGGAGGTTCTTGAGCTTCATCTTGACGACGGCCGAATTGCGGCCGGACTTGTTATATTCGGCCTTCTGGACGACGAGCGGGTCGGCGCCAACCATGATCACGTTGCCGGAGCGGAGTTCCTGTGCGGTTTTCATTCTGGAGTCCCAAAAATCTGAAAAATTAAAGCTTTGGATTATACCTTGGCGGCACAGAACTTGACGAGCGCTGTCGCAAGATCGGTATTTTCGGCAAGTTGCGCCGACCAGCGACGGCTGTGCGCGGCTATCTCTGATCTGGCAGCGAGGAATTCTGCCCAGGCCGTCGGCAGATCGCCAAAGGAATTCCATGCTTTTTCCAGGTTGACCGTAGCGTTCGCTCCGGCAGCGCTCAAGCCGGTGGTATAGCGCGCAAGGAAGGCATCCAGCTTGTCCAGATGCGCCTGCTCCTGCTGTGGGTAGATTTGCCAGACAAAAGGCTGGCCAGCCCACTGTGCGCGCAAGAAGGAATCTTCGCCGCGGACAAAGTTGATGTCGCAGCGCCACAGGAGACGGTCGAAGTCATCCTGCGGCAAAAACTCGAAGGGAAACACCTGCAATTGCCCGACGTGCCACGGACCGCTCCCGCCAAGTGCTTTGGCCACGGCGGCCAGCGGCTTGCCGGGCGCCACATGCAGGCGAATCGCCAGGTCGGAAGCGGCAAGTGTGTCGAGCAAGCTTCCAACTGGTGCCGTGTCGTAGCAGAACAGACTGATATCAAGTCCACCATCACGTTTCAATTGCGCAATTTGGGCATCCCGTCGCGCCAGCAAGTTCTTTTCGCGCAACAGACCGCCGCTGGCCGCAGAAAAGCCGGGAAAGTAGAAATACTTGACCAGTGGCAGGGAAGGGTGGGGTGAAGCGAGACCGTGGCACCCTTCGATCCAGGTTTCGGCGGTCAGATATTCGAGATTGATCCAGCAGGGTTTGAGTGCAGACGTTGCCATCGCTTCCAGATAGCTTGCTGGAAGGTCGCAGGCAAACGCCTCGATAACGACCTCGGCAACGCGGTCAAGCACAAAGCTCTCGGTCCAATGGCAAACCTGAACCCCTTCGCAAATTTGATCGGCCAGGCTGACATCGGCGACCGGACAAATCGGCTTGAGGCTATCAAGATCGTCAAGCCATAACCGCACTCGCTTTCCATACTCGTGCGTCAGTTGTCGCGCCAATCGCCAGCAGACCCCGATGTCACCGTGGTTGTCGATAACGCGACAGAAGATGTCCCAATGAAGCTGCATGAGCGACATGCTAACATCGTCGCCATGCCGTCATTTCACGATCCTCAGGACTGTATTGCCTGCCCCCGTTTAGCCGAACACCTGGCCAGCATTCGGAGTCGTGATCCAGACTGGCACGCGTTGCCGGTTCCTGCCTTCGGAGCGCTGGATGCCGAATTGCTGGTGGTCGGCCTCGGCCCGGGCGAAAAGGGCGCCAACCGTACCGGTCGCCCGTTCACCGGCGACGTCGCCGGTGAATTGCTCTACCCGGCTCTGTGTCGCTTTGGCTTTGCCAGTGTCGCCGAGCCCCTGGGCGCCGACAACTGGGCCAATCCGAGCATGCGCCTGACGAATTGCCGGATCACCAATGCCGTTCGTTGCCTGCCGCCCGCCAACAAGCCGACGACTTCAGAGATTCGCCAGTGCAACAGCCACCTCAAGGCCGAACTGGCTGCCATGCAACGCCTCAAGGTTATCCTTGCCCTTGGCGCAATTGCCCATCAGGCCATCCTCTGGGCCTACGAACTCAAACTCAGGAACCATGCCTTTGGCCACAACGTGACCCATGACCTACCGGATGGCCGCCTGCTGGTCGATAGCTATCATTGCAGCGGCTACAACTGGCGTACCGGACGCCTATCGCGGGAGAGTTTCGAGTCGGTATTTGCCGGTGTCAGCGCCCGGCTTGGTTAGTGCGGCCAAGCCATGAGTTTCGACGCCAAGGAATTTCTCGCCTCGCTGACCGAACTGCCCGGTGTTTACCGGATGCTCGATGCGAACGGTGCTGTACTTTACGTCGGCAAGGCAAAGAACCTCAAAAAACGGGTTTCGTCGTATTTCCGGGAAAACCTCTCAAGCCCGCGCATCGCCCACATGGTCAGCCAGATTGCGTCCGTCGAAACCACATCGACACGCACCGAGGCGGAAGCGCTGCTGCTGGAAAACAACCTGATCAAGTCGCTGGCACCGCGTTACAACATCCTGTTTCGCGATGACAAATCCTATCCCTACATCATATTGACCAGGGATGAATTCCCGCGACTCGGCTTTTTTCGTGGTAATCCGGATCGCAAGGCCGACTATTTCGGCCCTTACCCGTCGTCCTGGGCGGTTCGCGACAGCATCCATCTGCTGCAGAAGATGTTTCGCCTGCGGACCTGCGAGGATTCAGTCTTCGCCAACCGTTCGCGCCCGTGCCTGCTTTACCAGATCAAGCGCTGCAGCGGTCCCTGTGTCGCGCACATCAACGCGCAAGACTACGCCGCGGACGTTCAGCTGGCGTCAATGTTCCTTCTTGGTCGACAACAGGAGGTTACAAAACGCCTGACCAAGGCAATGGAAGCAGCGTCAGGTCGCCTTGCCTTCGAGCAGGCGGCGGTCTACCGCGACCAGATCCAGTCACTGCGCCAGGTACAGGAAAAACAATACGTTTCGAGCAGCAAGGGAGAAGACATAGACATCATCGTCGCCTTGCGCGAAAGTGGGCAGCTTTGCGTCAATCTGGCCATGGTCAGGGGCGGTCGGCACCTTGGCGACCGTCCGCAATTCCCGGTCAATGCCGGCGACTGTTCGCTGGCTGAAGTGGTCGCTGCGTTCATTCGGCAGCACTACGCTGTGCATCCGGCGCCAGCCCGAATCATTGCGTTGCCACAACCGGAACCGGAGGAAGGCAGCGACGTCGCCCAGTTGCTCGCCGAACTGGCTGGTCGGGCTGTCCCGCTCATCGAAGCGCGTTCCGTTCTGCACCGGGCATGGGCCGACATGGCGCTGCAAAACGGTCGGCTGGCCATTGTTGCCAGGAATCAGGCAACTGCGCAGCAGGAACAGCGCCTGCAGGCCTTGCAGCAGGCATTGGCCATGCCTGACGCGGTTAACCGCATCGAATGTTTTGATATCAGCCATACACAAGGTGAGGCGACAGTCGCCTCCTGCGTGGTCTACCAGGGAAACGGCATGAAAAAGACCGACTACCGTCGTTTCAATATTCGAAACATCCAGCCCGGCGATGATTACGCAGCCATGCGCCAGGCCGTCAGCCGGCGCTACGAACGCGTGGCCAGCGGCGAAGGCATGGCGCCGGATCTGATCCTGATCGACGGCGGCAAGGGACAGGTTGCCAGCGCTCATGCAGCGCTTGCCGATCTCGGATTGGGCGAGCTTGCGATGATCGGCGTCGCCAAGGGCGAGGGGAGAAAGCCCGGCCTCGAAACACTGATTTTCCCGGACGCCCGCGAGCCGTTACAATTACCAGCGCAAGATCCGGCGCTGCACCTGATCCAGGAGATCCGCGACGAAGCACATCGTTTTGCCATCACCGGCCATCGGGCGCGGCGCGGCAAGGCGCGAAGGACTTCGAAGCTTGAAGATCTGCCCGGTATCGGTGCCGCGCGTCGCAAGGCACTGGTCGCCCGTTTTGGCGGCCTGGCCGGTGTCCTTGCAGCATCGCCGGAGCAATTGGCCGAAGTTCCCGGAATCAGCCGCGAACAAGCCGAAATTATCTACGCCGCCCTACATTGAGCCAATGCCTTTCAACCTGCCCATTCTGCTGACCTGGCTGCGCATCGTCGCGATACCGTTGCTGATCGCCGTCTATTACCTGCCGGTTGACTGGGCCAGCAACCATCAGCGCGACCTGGTGGCGACCATCATATTCCTGGCGGCGGCATTTACCGACTGGGCCGACGGCTTCCTCGCCCGCAAATTAAACCAGACCTCGGCCTTTGGTGCTTTCCTCGACCCGGTGGCCGACAAACTGATGGTGGCGGCTGCCCTGATTGTTCTGGTCCAGTTGGGTCGAACCGATGCGATCGTCGCGACGATCATCATTGGTCGCGAAATCACGATTTCGGCGCTCCGTGAATGGATGGCGAAAATCGGTGCCTCGAAAAGTGTTGCCGTTTCGATGCTCGGCAAGGTCAAGACGTTTGCACAGATGGTTGCGATTCCCTTGCTGCTCTATCATGCCCAGCTCTGGGGTACCGATTCGCGGGTCCTGGGCAACTGGCTGATATGGATTGCAGCGCTCCTGACCTTGTGGTCGATGGGTTATTATCTGCGCATGGCATGGCCTGAAATTGCGGAACGCAGCGAAGGGAAATGAAAGACCGAATGTTGACAAATCCCTTGCAGCACCTATAATGCGCGCTCCGTTCAGAGCGGCAGTAGCTCAGTTGGTAGAGCGCAACCTTGCCAAGGTTGAGGTCGAGAGTTCGAGACTCTTCTGCCGCTCCAGTTTTCCAGAGGGAAAGCATGGCTTTCCCTTTTTAGTTGAAGGTTTGACAGGTTTTAGCGGGGCGCGATAGCAAAGCGGTTATGCACCGGATTGCAAATCCGTGTAGGTCGGTTCGACTCCGGCTCGCGCCTCCAGAAATATGCGGCAGTAGCTCAGTTGGTAGAGCGCAACCTTGCCAAGGTTGAGGTCGAGAGTTCGAGACTCTTCTGCCGCTCCACATTAAAAAAGGGAAAGCGTTTGTCGCTTTCCCTTTTTTGCATCTATTGCTCGCTATAATCAATGAGTTGCCCGGGTGGTGAAACTGGTAGACACAAGAGACTTAAAATCTCTCGGCCACTGGCTGTACGGGTTCGATTCCCGTCCCGGGCACCATAGATGCATGTAAGGTAGTCCAAGCTTGTCCAATAAAACCACATAACCATCGGTTTTTATTTGTTTTCTGTGTTTTTGTGTGTAACATTGTCTAACGACATCCAGTCCAGTATGTGAGTAACTTTGGGTGTAACTGGGTGCAGACTAAAGTGAGTTACACACAATGCCCTTGAGTAACACTGCAATCCTCAATGCCAAGTCGAGCGACAAGCCTTATTCGCTTGCGGATGAACGCGGCTTGTCTCTACTAGTTCAGCCATCCGGCGGAAAGTGGTGGCGTTTCCGATATCGCTACACTGGCAAGGCGAAGATGCTTTCCTTTGGCACTTACCCGGATGTTGGTCTCAAAGAGGCTCGTAACAAACGTGACGAGGCCAGGAAGATGTTGGCAGACGGTGTCGACCCCGGTGAGAACCGGAAGGCGCAGAGGGAAAGCCAAGCGAAGCGCTCGGCTAATAGCTTTGAAGTAATCGCCAGAGAGTGGTTGGAAGGGCAAAAGTCGGTTGTCGTGCAGGGACAGTATGAAAAGACTCTGGCCAGGTTACAAACCGATGTTTTCCCGTGGCTGGGAGATAAGGCAGTCTCAGAGATCACTGCGCCCGAAATCCTGACTATTCTGCGCAAGATCGATGCGCGGGGCGCGCGCTATACCGCACACCGTACCCGCGGCCAGATTAGCCAGGTCATGCGCTATGCCATTGCAACTGGCAGGGCGGAACGTGACCCCTGTCCAGACCTGAAGGGCGCCATCCCGTCACCCCGATCCGGTAACTTTGCCAGCATTACCGAACCGGCCAAGGTTGCTGAACTTTTGCGGGCGATCGAGAGCTTTAAGGGCACGTTCGTCGTCAAGTGCGCGCTGGAGATTGCTCCCAAGGTGTTTGTCCGCCCTGGTGAATTGCGTAAGGCTGAATGGGGGATGTTCGACCTGGATAAGGCAGAGTGGCGCTATTTTGTCACCAAGACGAAGACAGAACATCTGGTGCCGCTGGCTTCGCAAGTCGTGGCGACTTTGCGCGATCTTCATGCGCTGACCGGGCATGGGCGCTATGTGTTTCCTGGACGCGATCCACAGAAGCCCATGAGCGAAGCTGCTGTAAACGCAGCGCTGCGCCGGATGGGTTACGACACAAAAACAGAGATTACCGGGCACGGCTTCCGGGCAATGGCGCGGACGATTCTGCACGAAGAATTGCACGTCAAGCCGGAAGTGATCGAGCACCAGTTGGCCCACAAGGTGCCGGATGCTCTTGGCACCGCCTATAACCGCACCAGATTCCTGAAGGAGCGAAGGGCGATGATGCAGCTATGGGCAGACTACCTGGACAAGTTGAAGGCGGGGGCTAAGATCATCCCGCTACAAGGGGTGGCGTGATGGGGTGGGGCGAAATGCGCTGCCTGGCAAAGTTGTTGCGTGACCGGAAGCCCATTCCGGATGGACTCGCGGACTTCATCGCAAATGCTATTGACGGTGCCGAGCAAGCGGCAAGAAAAGCTGAAAAACACAACCCAATGAGTGATGTGCAGAAGGCAAAGGTACTTACAAACAAGTTGGGTCTGACGTCCTCCCGGGTTGGAGCGCCATCGAAGGAGATCACCTCACAAGAGGCTGAAGTCGAGCGCGATTTCGGTGATTTTCCATCAGCTAAGAAGACATGGGCTCATATCGCCAAACTGGGTAGCAAGTGTAGTTTAGGAACGGCAAGGAATCGACTGAAACAGGCAGACGAGGAGAGGAAAACCGAGATCAGAGAGATACAGGACGCGATAGCGCGGGGAGAGTGGACGCCCGATTAGCGAGCTTCGAAGGGTGCAAATTTGGCATTAGTTTTTGCACCGATACCCTATTCACCATTAGCCATTTTCCACGACCAGCTAGGTGTAAAAAATGGCTAATATTCCTGAAATCGGCTTCCTCCGCGAAGTCCAAATCATCGGTCAGCGCGCAGTCAGCGAAGAAGAGGCCGCACGTAACAACAAGGCATTGGCTGACGCAATCGCCTCGGGCGATGAGCTGGCCATCAAACGTGCCAGAGCCAAGCCGATGCGCCCCCGCCCGGAGATCCCTGGCATCATCCCGTGCTCGCGTTCTTCATGGTGGAATGGTGTCAGAAGCGGCCGCTTCCCAGCGCCAGTCAAGCTTGGGCCGAGGACGACCTGTTGGCCCGTATCGGCCATTCTGGAGCTCGTCGCCAACGGCACAGCCTCATAACGGAGGCATGCCATGACAACCAACAAAAAGGGCGCCCCGAAGGCGCCCCAAAGTACAGCTGAAAATCCAAACAAAAAGCAGTCTAACACAACTGACTTCATCACGATCCTCTCGACCCTGGGCCCGGTGCTAACCAAGGCGTTCAGGGCTGACGGCGGCACAAAGAACTACAGCGCCGCCAAGAATTTCAAGTCGCGCGAGATCGAGGTCTCCAACATCAAGGACCTGGCCGCCAAGCTGGTCGTCCTTGAGGCCAAGTCGAAGTCGGCCATCATCCGCGGCAAGCTCTCGGCCACGCCGGAGCGGGGCGAGAATCCCGGGACCGTGCTGCGGACCAACGTCTCGTTCAACGACTGCCCGCACCACTGGCTGATGATCGACATCGACAAGTACAAGCCGGGCTTCGCGGACCCGATCAAGAACACAGCGGACGCGGTCCGGGACTTTCTCGAAGACGCCGGCCTGCACCAGTTCAAGGACTGTTCGTTCCACTGGCAGCTGTCGAGTTCGGCGGGCACACCGGGCAAGGAAGAGATCCTCAAGTGCCATGCCTGGTTCTGGTCCGAGACCGCCTACACCTCCGCCCAGATGTACGCCTGGGCGCAGCGCGTCGGGATCCTGGTCGATAAGGCCGTGTACCGCCGGGTCCAGTTGCATTACACGGCGAGCCCGGTCTTCGAGGAAGGCGCCGAGGACCCCGTAGCGGTGCGCTCAGGTTTCTATCAGGGGGCGCGGGATACCGTACCCTTGACCATGGACTCGGCGCTCCTGGAGAGCGCGCGCATCACGGCTGGGGGCAAGGATACCAAGCTGGTCGATCCCTCCGAGAAGGAAGGCCTGATCGGCGACTTCCACCGCGCCTTCGAGGTCGAGACGGTCCTGATGGAGCACCTTGAGGGGATGTTCGAGCCGGGCAGCAACGCCCGGCGCTGGACCTGGCTCGACGGCGGCGGCACCCCGGAAGGTGTCTGGGTCCATGACGACGGAATGCACGTCCATGCGACCCACAACACCTGGCCGATCGAGGGTATCTGCAACCTCTGGGACCTGGTCCGTGTCTTCAAGTTCGGCGAACTCGACAAGGCCGACGACGACTTCGACCAGATGGACCTGGAGAACACCCCGATCCAGGGGCGCCCGTCCCACCAGGCGATGATCGCCTGGGCCAAGACGCTGCCGGAGGTGGTCGAAGAAATAGCCAAGACAGAACAGAAAAAGCATGACGTAGTTGCCAACCTCTTGGCCGATATCAGAAGCGCCTCAACCAGCGAAGTCAATGGTCCGCTCGTGGACAAGATTCGCGCACTGAAAAGCGAGGGTGCCGACGCTGCGGTGGCCGCTACACTGGACAAGGCAATCCAGCAACGCTTGAAGACGCTCAGCCCTAACCAGGCAGCGCCAAGTATTGATGACGTTCGTCGCATGACCAAGCCCGGGCCAAAGGCAAGGAAAAACAATCTGTTGGACAGGGACGATCAGCTTGGCTGCGCCCGTGCCTTAGCCGCTGTGGAGTTCAAGGATCAGAACCATCTGCGTTTAGGCGTCCGGAATGCAGAAGAGTGGTATCAGTTTGACGGCCGTTGCTTCATTGAAATAACCGAAGAGGCTATACGCGGTATCACTTGGAAATTCCTCGGTAAGTCGCTCACCCTAGGCGGTGGCGAGTTACCGAACCCAGAACCGTTCAAGCCGAGTCAAAAGGATGTAACCGGCGTGGTTGACGCCCTCAAGAGCGTGCTCAATATCGGGGAGATTCAGGCCCCTGCCTGGATTCCAGGCGGCGAAGGGCCGGAACCGAAGAATCTGATCGTCATGAAGAATGGCATATTGAACGCCGAAACCGGAGAGCTGATCGAGCACACACCGCGGCTGTTTTCTACAAACGCGTTGCCTTTCGATTTCGATCCCGCGACGCAATGCCCAATGTTTCTAAATTTTCTCAATCAGCTTTGGCCTGATGATCAGGAAAGCCAGGAGCTACTGCAGGAATGGTTTGGCTATTGCCTGACGGCCGATACCCGCCAGCAGAAGTTCCTGATGTGTGTTGGACCACGCCGCTCAGGGAAAGGCACAATTGCCCGGGTGCTTGGTGAACTGCTCGGTGACACGAATACGATCGGCCCAACGCTGGCGTCAATGTGCGACAAACATGGCCTCCAGCAATGGCTGGGCAAGTTGGTGGCTATCATCGGTGATGCCCGTGGCGGAGGGAAGGAACCGCAAGTCGTTCTTGAGCGAATTCTCAACATCGTGGGCGAGGATAAGATTACGGTGCCACGCATGTATCGCTCTGCTGTAAGCGTCAGGCTGCCAACCCGCGTCATGATTATGTCCAATGAGCTGCTCCGGTTGGGGGATTCTTCCAACGCATTAGTTGGCCGGATGCTGGTACTGAAGATGACCCAAAGTTTTCTGGGGGCGGAAGATATCAACCTCGCAGACAGGTTGCTCGGGGAGTTGCCAGGTATTCTCAACTGGGCCCTATGTGGCAGACGCCGACTGATACAACGCGGCCGATTCGCGCAGCCGAGCAGCTCGCAGGGGTTGCTGAAGGAAATCCAGGAAGCGAACGACCCAGTTGGGGCGTTTGTTGATGAGTATTGCGAAGTAGCTCCCTCGTACGAAACCTCGCAGGCGATCATTTTCCAGGGCTGGCAGGCCTTTTGCCATGGCCAGAATCGCCATCCTGGGACGCTTACGGTGTTCAGCAAAGACCTGGCTGCGTCCAAAGGATTCGAGCTTCACCGCCCGCGAATTGATGGGAAACAGGTGCGTACTTACAAAGGGGTGCGTCTCCGTCAGTCGGTTATCGATCAGCTTAACCTTTCTGCCTTTGAGTCAATGCGAGCCGCCTGAGCCGATAGTGAGTCGCATAAGAGTTGCCAGGCCGTTTCCTTGGAGAAGGCCTGGCAGCGTGGCGTTCAGAGATTTGAGTCGCTTGAGTCGCTATTTTTCCTATTCATTCAATAATGAAAAATTAAATATGGGAGGAGAAAAAAACAACGAAGTATTTTTGTACATTGAAAGTAAACAATAGTCTGAGTCGCGACTCAGAGAACTCAACGCTATCCTGCATATCGACTGGCGCAAGGCAAAGATCCGGGCAGGGCACGCCGGCGCAGCGCGCAAACGCGCACCGTTGGGGCAAACGATTACATTCAGGCCATCCAACTTCAGTCCAAGGCTCCAGTGACCCAGACCTCGTCCCGCCAGCGCATGGCGGTATCCCAGTCGACCAGCGCCTCGCGCCAGACATAGGCCCACGGGCCGAGTTCGCCATAGGTTGCCCACCAGGCCCGAAGAATCAATCCGGCACTATCCTTCAGGTCCGCCGATCGCTCGAAGCTGCCGATCGCCAGATCGGTGACTCCCCAGATATCCACGCTGGCCATCGAAGCTGTGACGATGTGGCGCTCGTGCTCAGGTACGTAAGTGCAGTAGTAATCCTCCGGCCACGATACGCCCGGGGCCGAATCGGCCCAATTGATGAGCAACAGATGTTGCGGCAAGGGCACCACCGTGCGCGCGATTGGCGGCAGTGGTTGCCGGGTTACGCAGAGTTGGCCGGCCGCATCGAACACATGACACTGTGGCAGGAAATGCTGGATCGGGCCGAGCAGCTGGGAGGCCACCCGGTGGCGCAAGGTCAGGTCGCCCATCAGGTCACGAGAATCAAGCGCGAAGAACTGCACGAGATCGGCTGCGGCGATACGATTTTCATCCATGATCAATCCTCGTAAGTAACGAACCATCAGCCTTGATGGAGGCGGTTGTTGGTGGAATCCTGGCGAGTCAAACCCCCTGCCAGGTGAAGCGGATCGGCAGTTCGAGTTCGGTGGCGATCTCGTTGGCCTCCTCGAGGCTCGAACACAGCTCGGCGCCAAAGTAAGAACTACCGGGGCAGTCCCCGTCGACCAGCCGGATATCGAAGTTGGTGGTCTCCTCCCAGAGATAGAAGAATGTCATCGCCCGTCCCTGGCCGGTGGCGCAGTCCATCGGGGTGATGCCGGCACCGTCTTCGCCCCACGCCGCAATCATTTCGTCGATCTCGGCGTTGTAGCCCGGCGCGGTAGTCAGCGTGTAGGGATACTCGTCGCGAACATAGAATATCCGGGGCGCGTTGGCTACCTTCTGCCAGGCCCGCTCGATGGCGCGCTCTGATGCGGTGGCAAGCGACCGTGCCGAAAGGCCAGC
>Ga0209507_1001741_pt1 | contig 16416 bp, 9 predicted proteins | sample AD_UKC028_MetaG_FD_184414 | JGI IMG/M metagenome (GOLD analysis project Ga0209507, IMG submission 184414) | Active sludge microbial communities of municipal wastewater-treating anaerobic digesters from USA - AD_UKC028_MetaG (SPAdes) (version 2) | ecosystem: Engineered > Bioreactor > Anaerobic >...
CTGCCGGTCGTGTTCCTGACGGCTTATTCGGAGGACGCCACACTCGAGCGGGCCAAGCTGGCCGAACCATACGGGTACCTCCTCAAACCGTTCGAGGACCGGGAGCTCAAAACGACCATTGAGATGGCCCTGTTTAAGCATCGCGCCGAGAGGGAACTGCAAGCCAGCGAGGAGCGCTACCGGTCGCTGGTGAACACCATGAAGGATGTCATCTATTCGGTGACCGCCGACGGGAAGGTCAGCTTCGTCAGCCCGCAAGTCCAGCGTTATGGACTCACGGTAGAGGAGATCGTAGGCCAGGACTTTACCCGGTTCATTGTCGAAGAGGATCGACCCATCGTGCTGCGGGACTTTATGCGCACGATTACCACGGGCGAGGATACGGAGACCACGTTCCGCTTTGTGGGGAATGGCAAGGTCTTCTGGGCTGAAGACGCCGCCCGACCGCTCCGGGACTCCGCCGGAAGGATCGTTGGCATTACCGGCATGATGCGCGACGTGACGGATCGCAAATTGGCCGAGGAAAAGTTGCGGGAGAGCGAAGAGCGGCTCCGCGGCATTACTTCGGCGGCATTGGACGCAATCGTCATGATGGATGATCGGGGGCGAGTCTGCTTCTGGAACCAGGCGGCGGAAACCCTGTTCGGCTTTTCGGCCGAGGAAGCCCTGGGCAAAGAGGTGCATAAACTTATGGTTCCACCCGCGCAACGAGAGGCTGCAATGAGCGAGGTGGCACAATTCCTGGAGCAAGCACATGGCAAGGTCCTGGGCAAGCTCCTCTCCCTCACTGCCACGCATCGGGACGGACGGCAGATTCCCATTGAACTGTCGGTCGCCCCCATCCATCTGCGGAGCAGACACATGGCCGTCGGCATCGTGCGTGACATCTCCGAGCGCAAGCGAGCCGAAGAAGTCCTGCGGTTGAAAAACGTCCTCTTGTCGAGCCAACAGGAAGCGTCCATTGACGGAATCCTGGTCGTCGATGAAAACGCGCAAATCCTTTCGTATAATCGCAGGTTCGTTGAGATGTGGCGTGTGCCGGAAGAGCTGATGGCAGAGCTCAAGGATGAACCCGTCCTGAAGTATGTCGCGGACCAGACGGCGGATGCCGAGGCGTTTCTGCGGCGTGTTCGCGACCTTTACGAGCATCGGGACGAAACCGGCCAGGATGAACTGACGCTGGCGGACGGGCGGATTATCGACCGCTATTCCGCACCCCTGTTCGGAGCCGAGAGCCGATATTACGGGCGAGCATGGTATTTCCGCGACATGAGCGAGCGCCGACGGCTGGAGCTTCAGCTCAGGCAAGCCCAGAAGTTGGAGGCGGTGGGTCAGTTGGCGGGGGGAGTGGCCCACGACTTCAACAATATTCTCACGGCAATCTTGCTGCACCTGAATCTGCTTCAAACAGACCAGAAACTCGCGGCAAACGTGCAGGCCGAGCTGAAGGATCTGGAAACCGAAGCACAACGGGCCGTCTCCCTGACCCGCCAGTTGCTCATGTTCAGCCGTCGTGAAGTCATGCGGCGACAGGTCTTCGACTTGAACTCCCTGGTGGGCACTCTGCTCAAAATGCTGTGCCGCGTGATTGGTGAACACATCAAATTGGAAATGAGCGGCGCCTCCGAGAGTATGTGGATTGAGGCGGACGCAGGGATGGTCGAGCAGATAATCATGAATCTGTGCGTCAACGCCCGCGATGCCATGCCCACAGGAGGGCGCATATCCCTCCAAACTCAGTTGCTGGAGTTTGATGCGACCGTTTACCAGCGGCATGCCGAGGCTAGGCCAGGCCGGTTTGTATGTCTGAAGGTGTCGGATACCGGCTGCGGAATGGATGCGGAAACCCTTAAACGCGTCTTTGAACCGTTCTTCACCACGAAGGAGCCAGGCAAGGGAACAGGACTAGGACTCGCCACCGTCTACGGCATCGTGAAGCAACATCAAGGTTGGGTGGAAGTTCAAAGCGCTGTCGGCCACGGCACCGAATTTTCCATCTTCCTGCCAGCCTGCGAACACGCTCCAATACCTGAGGCCCAGCCTGCAACCTCAGCCCCCATCCCTGGCGGGAATGAGACTCTGCTTCTTGTCGAAGACGAGCGGTCGGTCCGGGCGACTGCCGGCAGGATTCTACAACAGCTGGGTTACCGGGTGTTGGAGGCGGGCAGTGCGCCCGAAGCCCTGCAGATTTGGGCACAGAATCAAGGGAATGTGGATCTACTGATCACTGACGTGGTGATGCCCGGAGGTCTCAGCGGCTTGGAACTGGCGGAACAACTGCTCAAGCAGCGAATGGGACTAAGGGCCATCCTTCTCAGCGGTTACAGCGCGGAGATTGCCCATTGGGGCATCCCGAATTCCGAGCAGATAAAATTTCTTGCCAAACCACTCAGCACCAGACTTCTAGCACAAACCGTGCGTGAATGCCTGGACGCAAAGTCAAAGCGCGCAACGTAACGAGGAGATCGGATGTCCAAATCTCGCGGTTTTCTGGAAGTACTGGTGAAGTACTGCTAAAGATTGACCCATGTCGGCGGACTCTCAGCATCGGTTTGAGGATACAACCGCTGCGCAGCAGCAATTTCTCTCGCTGTTCCTGCGCAGCGAACGGGAGGTCTTTCGTTATGTCGCCGCGCTTGTTCCCAACGTGGCGGACGCGGAAGACATCGTGCAGCAAACGGCCTTGGCGCTCTGGGAAAAGTTCGAATCGTATGATCCCGCGCTGCCGTTCACGCCGTGGGCCTGCCGGTTCGCGTTGAACAAGGCCCGTCAGTGGATCGAGCGGCGTCAGCGCTGGCAGGCCCTGCTGGATCACGGTCTGGCCGAGGAACTGGCGCGGCGGCGCGAGGAATTGCAGCCCGAGTTCGATCGGCGGCTTAGGCATTTGGAGGATTGCCTGGGGAGACTGCCGAACGAACAGCGTTCACTGGTTGAAGGCTATTACTACCAGCGCACTGATATTGACTCTTTGGCTGAAAACTCCGGCCGGACTGTGGCTGCCACCTATAAAATGCTCCAACGCATCCGGCAAACGCTCCAGCGCTGCGTAGAAATCCGGGTGCAACCGGAGGCATCATGAGGTTGACGTTTCCATCGGTCGAGTTCGACGACGCGGTGGCTGGCATATGCCACGGCTCGGCGACGGAACCGGAGATGCGCGCTTTGAACGAGTTGTTGCGCGGCAACCCGAAGGCTCGGGACGAGTATTTGCTGCGCATCGAGTTGCACACTCGGCTGGCCTCCGAGTCCGAGCTGTTCTCTCAGGTGGCGAATGCGGCCGCAAGTGATCCCTGGCCCGAACTCAAAACGGGATCCCGGCAGAGAGTACTCCCTCCGAACCCACCGCTGCGCGCGCGCAGACCGAGGGTGGCCCAAGTGCTGGCCTTGGCCGCCGGTCTGTTGCTCATCGCCGGGGGCGTTTGGGCCCTTTGGTTTAACAACTCCACAAGCCGGAATCGAGCCACCAGCAACGCTGTGGCCATGTTGACTCGCACTGTGGATGTGAAGTGGGATCCACGCGCGGCCCCCCCACGGGTGCGCGGGGCCTTGGAGCGGGGCACCCTCCGGCTGAAGTCCGGGCTGGCGCAAGTGGTCTTCTACAGCGGGGCGCGAATGGTCATCGAGGGACCGGCGGAGCTGGAGCTTGTTTCATCGATGGAAGCCGTTTGTCCTCGGGGACGATTATTGCTCGAAGTGCCTCCCCCGGCGCGCGGTTTTCGCCTGAGGACTCCGCAACTGAATGTGGTGGATTTGGGGACCTCGTTTGGGATGAACGCAACTCCAGGCCAATCCGAGGTTCATGTCTTTAAGGGGAAGGTTGCGCTGGTCGCGGGAGCGGCGGCGGCGGCGAAGCGGTCCCTGGACGAAGGGCAAGCTGTCGTTGTTCAGGGCAAAGGCCAGCCGCGGCTCATGACTGCGAGCACGGAGACGTTCACCCCCCTGTTTGAGTTTCAGGAACGATCGCTGGCCTCAGAGGCTTTTCGCTACGAACAATGGCAGTTTGCCAACGCGAAGCTCAACCAGGACCCATCCCTCCTTGTGCATCTGGATTTTGAAAGCCGCGGAAGCACGGAATGGACGCTGCATAACGCCGCTGACAGGAACCGTGCCGTCCCGGAAGCCGTCATGGTGGGCTGCGCTCGTGCCGAGGGCCGGTGGCAGGAGAAGCTGGCGCTGGAATTCCAAAGTGTCAACGACCGAGTGCGTCTGGCCGTGCCTGGAGAATTCAACGGATTGACGCTTTCGGCCTGGGTTTGCATCAAGGGATTGGATCGGCCGTTCAACTCGCTTTTTATGTCCGACGGGTTCGATCCGGGAACCGTCCACTGGCTGATCCGTGACGATGGCGTGCTGGGTCTGACGGTGTTCGGACCCGTTCACGGGAAATTCCAGATTCTGGCCAGCCCTCCGGTGATCTCGCTGGCCACACTCGGAATGTGGCAACATTTGGCGGTCGTCCTGGATGGCAAGGCCAAGCAGGTGGTCCACTACCTCAACGGATTCCCGGTGTCCCGGCATTCCTTGAAATTTGGGCCTCCTTATAGAGTGGGATCGGCCGAGTTGGGCAATTGGAATGCCCGAAGCGGCCCGAACCCGGCCCCGGAATTAGTCCGAAATCTGAGCGGATCGTTCGATGAATTTGCGCTGTTCAGCCGCGCCCTGAGTGACGCGGAAATGCGCGAACTCCATGCCCAAGGCAAACCCGACCCTTAAACCAACAGCCAATCCTGAGCCCATGTTTGTAACAACGATTCTGATAAGTATGGCCGCGCTTGCGGTGACAGTCGCCGGCTCGACCCCCAAAACCCTGGGAGCCGTCGCCGACGTCAATCCTCATTTGCTCTGGTACGACAAACCGGCGGTGAAATGGGAGGAGGCGCTGCCGGTCGGCAACGGGCGCCTGGGCGCCATGGTCTTTGGGCAGCCGGCTGCGGAGCGGTTGCAGTTGAATGAGGGCACCCTCTGGGCCGGCGGCCCCTATGACCCAGTGAATCCCGAGGCGAAAGAAGCGCTGCCGCAAGTCCGGCAACTGGTCAACGAGGGCAAGTATCGGGAAGCCGCCAAGCTTGTCAGCGCCAAGGTCATGGCGAAGCCGCTCGGCCAGATGCCCTACCAGACCCTTGGCGATCTGTTGTTGACCTTCCCCGGCACGACGAATGTGGCCGACTATCGGCGGGACCTGGACCTCGACACCGCGACCGCCACGGTCCGTTACACCGTCGGGGGCGTTCAATATACCCGGGAGGTCTTTGCCAGCGCACCGGACAATGTGATTGTCACGCGACTCACGGCGGACAAGCCGGGGGCACTCTCTTTTGTGGCCGGCATGAAGACGCCCATGAAGGCGAAGGTGGAAACGGAGGGCGGCGATACCCTGATTATGCGGGGAACAGGCGGCGACTCGGGCGGCATCAAGGGCCAGCTGCAATTCCAGGCCCGGGTCAAGATCATCGCCAAGGAAGGCACCGTCACCGCGGAATCGAACCGCGTGTCGGTGTCCAATGCCCGCGAAGTCCTCCTACTGACGACCGCCGCGACGAGTTACAGGAGGTTTGACGATGTCAATAGCGACCCCGAGGGGCTCGTCAAGCAGCAGCTTGCGGCTGCGGCTCGGAAGTCTTTCGCCCAACTGCGCGATGCCCAGCGCAAGGATCACCAGGCCCTGTTTCGCCGCGTCAGCATCGATTTGGGTCGCAACGACTCGATGAAGCTGCCGACAGACGTGCGCATCCAACGGTTCGCCGAGGGCAACGATCCGCAACTGGCGGCGCTCTATTACCAGTATGGGCGCTACCTGCTGATCAGCTGTTCGCGACCGGGAGGGCAGCCGGCCAACCTGCAGGGCATTTGGAATGCCAGCCTGAATCCGCCCTGGCAGAGCAAATACACCATCAACATCAACACCGAGATGAACTACTGGCCGGCCGAGTCCGGCAATCTGGCCGAATGCGTCGAGCCGTTGATCGCCATGGTGAACGACCTTATGGTCACGGGAGGCCGAACGGCTCGGAGCATGTATGGAGCCCGCGGTTGGGTCGTGCACCACAACACCGACCTGTGGCGCGCCACAGCGCCCATTGACGGCCCCAACTGGGGCATGTGGCCGTGCGGCGGGGCCTGGTTGTGCCTGCATCTCTGGGATCGATACGAGTTCAGCGGCGCCCTGGCCGACCTGAAGCGCATCTACCCGGCGCTACGAGGCGCCTCGGAATTCTTCCTCGACACTCTGCAAGAGGAACCGAAGAAGCAATGGCTCGTCACCAATCCCTCGCTCTCGCCCGAAAACGATCATCCGTTCGGCTCGGCGGTCTGCGCCGGTCCCACGATGGACATGCAGATCTTGCGCGACCTGTTCGCCCACACGATTCAGGCGGCGACGACGCTCGGCGTGGATGAGCAACTCCGCGGGCAGCTTGCCGCCATGCGGTCCCGGCTGGCTCCGAACCAGGTGGGCAGTGCGGGGCAGCTGCAGGAATGGCTCGAAGATTGGGATCTGAAGGCGGGCGATATTCATCATCGCCACGTTTCGCACCTCTACGGTTTGTATCCGGGCCGCGACATCCACCGTCGCGACACCCCGGCGCTCGCGGCCGCTGTGAAAAAGTCACTCGAGATTCGCGGAGACCGGGCCACGGGGTGGGCAACGGCTTGGCGCATCTGTCTGTGGACCCACCTGGGTGAGGGCGATCACGCCTTTGAAATCCTGAAGTTCCTCATCAGCCCCGAGCGCACCTATCCGAACATGTTCGACGCCCATCCCCCCTTCCAGATCGATGGCAACTTCGGCGGGGCGGCGGGTATTGCGGACATGCTGATGCAGAGCCGTTCCCGTGCCGCCGGCGCCGGATCTCAAATCTCGGACCCCAAGCCTGAGATCGAGCTCCTGCCGGCGCTCCCCAGGACCTGGCCAACCGGCACCATCAAGGGTCTCCGGGCGCGCGGCGGTTTCGAGGTGGATCTGGCCTGGCGAGACGGGAAGTTGACCGAGGCCGCAGTTCGCTCGCTGAACGGCGGTTCCGCGCAATTGCGTTATGGCCCGTTGACGCGCGAGGTGGAATTGGCCAAGGGCAAGACCTATCGTTGGAATGGCCGGTAGTTTTATGGTTGTTATACACGACGTCATAAATCAGAAATCGGGCAAAACCCTGCATAAAGGCACACATGAAGAAAACAAGCATCCTACTCCTTTGCGGCGTCATCGGTTGGCTGGCATGCGCCGCCCGCGCGGCCGACATCTCGGGCCAGTGGCAGACGGAATTCGACACGCAGATCGGCCCGCAGAAATACCTCTTCGTCTTCCAAGGCAACGAAGCCAAATTGACGGCCAAGGCAACGGCCGAGATGAACGGTCAGAAACGGGAGGTGGAATTCAAGGAGGTCAAGCTCGCCGGAGACACCCTCACGTTCATGGAGTTGTTTAAGTTCCAGGACAACGAGCTGCGGATCGATTACACGGGCAAGGTGGGAGACCGCGAGATCAAGTTCACGCGCAAGGTCGGTGATGTTGCGACGGAGGAGCTGGTGGCCAAACGCGTTGAAGTCGCCGCCGTGAGAGCCCCAGGCGCGACCGATGCCGCCACCCCCACCCCACCCCGCCGAAGATCCGGCGGCTTTGGCGGTCCCATCGTGCTGGGACCGGACGACAAACCGGCCTTTGACGACCCGCCAGCCGGCATCGACGAAAAACGCGAGGGTATCCCCCAGGGCAAACTCGAGATGATCAGTTACGACTCGAAAACGGTGGGTGCCACGCGCAAAATGCAGGTTTATACTCCGCCCGGATACTCGAAGGACAAGAAGTATCCCGTGCTCTACCTCCTGCACGGCATCGGGGGCGATGAAACCGAGTGGCTGCGGTTCGCAAAGCCTGACGTCCTGCTCGACAACTTGATCGCCGACGGCAAGGCCGTGCCAATGATCATTGTGATGCCCAATGGCCGCGCACAAAAGGACGATCGTGCCGGCCCCAACGCGATGGCAACGGCGCCAGCGTTTGCCGTTTTCGAACGAGATCTTCTGGACGATGTGATTCCCGCCATCGAATCGCGGTATTCCGCGCAAGCGGACCGGGAACACCGGGCCCTGGCCGGATTGTCCATGGGTGGCGGTCAATCGCTGAACTTCGGGCTGGCGCATCTTGACACGTTTGCGTGGGTGGGAGGTTTCTCCTCCGCGCCAAACACCAAGCCGGCCGAACAGCTGGTGCCTGATCCCGCGGCCGCATCGAAACAACTAAAGCTCTTGTGGCTGTCCTGCGGCAACAAAGATGGATTGATCCGGATCAGCCAGGGCATTCATGTTTACCTTAAGGAAAAAAACGTGTCGCACGTTTGGCATGTGGACGGCAACGGCCACGACGCGACGCACTGGCGAAACAACCTGTGGCTGTTCGCACAACGCATATTCAAATAGACGACAACAACACCGACCACCTCAGAAATGAACACTTATCACGCTAAGAGCCTGTTAACGGCAGTCCTGCTTGCTTGGGGAACCACGGCATGGTCCGCAGACACCCCCGCTCTCAAGAGTGCCTTCAAAGACCGTTTTTACATCGGCACGGCCATCAACCGCGCCATTGCGACTGGCGCCGGTGGATCCCGTCGAAGCCCGGACCAGGTCAGCAAAGACATTGCGCTGGTCAAGGAGCAGTTCAATCAGGTGGTCGCCGAGAATGACATGAAATGGGCGCTCATCCATCCGCGGCCCGGACCGGAGGGTTATAATTTTGAGCCTGCCGATGCCTTCATCAATTTCGGCTTGAGCAATGGGATGGCCCTGGCTGGGCACACGCTTGTGTGGCACGCCCAAACCCCCCAATGGGTCTTTGCGGGTACGAATCCGCCGCCGCCGGAGGTCACGAACGCCGTGGCCCGCTCTGTCGCGAACACGAATGCGTCCGGCACAAACCGGTTCGGTCGGGAACGATTCGGCGGGGGGTTCTTCGGGCGGTACACCGGACCTCGGGCCTCTCGGGAGGAATTGCTCGGGCGGATGCGCGATCACATCCACACCGTCGTCGGCCGCTACAAGGGCAAGATCAAGGTCTGGGACGTGGTCAACGAGGCTCTTGCGGACGGCGGCACGAACGTCCTGAGAAATTCGCTCTGGCTGGAGATCATCGGGCCCGACTTCATCGCCAAAGCCTTTCAATACGCCCACGAGGCCGATCCAAATGCCATCCTCCGCTACAACGATTACTCTCTCGAGAATTCGGCCAAGCGGCGAAAACTCATCACGCTGATCCAGTCGCTCCAGGAACAGAAAGTGCCCGTCCACGCCATCGGCTCGCAGGCCCACCTCAACCTTTCGTCGAGCTTTGAGGAAATGGATCGGGCGCTGACGGAAATGGCGACGCTCGGCTTGCCGATCCACATCACGGAACTCGACGTCAACAGCGCGCAGGGGGGCCAGCGGAGTCTCGGGGCGGACATCGCGGACAATGCCGCCACCACCCAGGGCGGTTTGGTGAGCGATGCCGACCGCAAATTGGCCAATGTTTACGCGGGTCTCTTCCGGGCCTTTTTGAAACACGACAAATCGATTGAAGTCGTGACCTTCTGGGGACCGAACGACGCGAACTCCTGGCGGGCCAGCGGCAAGCCGCTCCTCTTTGACGGCAACAACCAACCCAAACCGGCCTTTCATGCGGTCATCGAGGAGGCAAAGAAGGCGCAAGAGAACGCACAGTCCTTGAGGGACAATCAGCCGCTCACGGCCGGAGTGGCATCTGCGCAGAAGCCCAATCCAGTCAAAGTCGAACCTGGATTGTGAGCGTTCGCGCCATCACCCAGCCGCCCGCAGCCGCCGACCGCCTCAAGCCGGGCGAATACATCGGCTACGCCCTGGGGGACACGGCCTCGAATTTCTTTTTCCAGACCTTCAACATCTTTCTGACCTACTACTACGTGGATGTCTGGGGCATCCCGGCGACCGCGTTGCTATGGTTGATCCCGCTGGTGCGGGCCTTTGGCGCGTTTGACGATGTCATCATGGGCCTCATCGCGGATCGGACCCGCACGCGTTGGGGCAAGTACAGGCCTTATCTCTTGTTTGGAGCCCTCCCGTATGGCCTCTCCGGTTACCTGATGTTTGCCGGGCCGGATCTGGGCCCCCATGGCAAGATCATCTACGCCGCTGTCACCTACGCGCTCATGATGGTGAGCTACACGGTGATCAATGTGCCTTACTCGGCCCTGCTGGGCGTCATCAGCCCGTCGCCGCGCACGCGCACGATGGCCTCGACCTGCCGGTTTATCGGGGCTTTCGGCGCAGCCTTCCTGATCTCACTGTTGGTCCGCCCGTTGGTCAAATACCTGGGCGCCGAGAGCGAGATTCGGGGTTTTCAACTGACCATGGCAATTTTTGCCGTCGTTTCGGTGGCGCTGATTCTGATCACGTTCGCCACCACGAAGGAGCGGGTAACGCCACCGCCACAACAAAAGACCAATGTTCGCGAGGAGCTCATTGAACTGTTCAAGAACTGGCCCTGGGTTGTGTTGCTCATCACCTCGATCTTCTCCAACGCCTTTTCGGCGCTGCGCTCCGGCAGCACCATCTTCTATTTCAAATACGTGCAGGGCTACGACACCACTCCCGTGATTTGGACGCTGGATCACACCACGCTGTTCCTGACGAGCGGCGCGCTGGGATTGGTGCTCGGCACCATCTGCCTGGGGCCCATCGCCCGGAAAATCGACAAAAAATATTATGCCGCCGGGCTCAGCCTGATTACCGGCCTCTGTTTCCTCTCGTTCTTCTTTATTCCGAAGGGACAGTTCGGATGGATGATCGCCTTGAATATGCTGGCCCAGATTTGCGCCGGGCCAACCTCCGCGCTGACCTGGGCGTTGTACGGCGACGTGGCCGATTACGGGGAGTTCAAGTACGGACGGCGCTCCACCGGCCTGGTCTTCTCCGCGTCGCTATTTTCCATCAAGGCGGGCATTTTGATTGGCGGTTTTCTTGTCCCGTTGTTCCTCGCTCAATATGGTTATGTCAAAGGCGCGGAAAGCCAGACCACCCAGGCGCTGTTGGGCATCGCCATCGCCTTCTCGATAGGCCCCGCCCTGTTCGCCCTGCTCAAGGCGGTCGCCTTGATCATCTACCCACTGAGTCAAAAGCGCTTGGACGAAATCGAGCGCGAACTGGCAGCGCGCCGCGCGGCCGCTCAGACAACCCAACCCGCATGACGATCCGCAACCCCATCCTCACCGGCTTTAATCCCGATCCCTCCATCGCGCGGGTCGGCCTCGATTACTACATTGCCACTTCGACGTTCGAGTGGTTTCCGGGCGTGCAGATTCATCACTCGCGCGACCTCGTCCACTGGCGGTTGCTTACGCGTCCATTGAATCGCGCCAGCCAACTCAACCTGCTGGGGAACCCCGATTCCTGCGGTATCTGGGCGCCGTGTTTGAGTTATGCGGACGGCTTGTTCTGGCTGATCTACACCGACGTGAAGCGCTTTGGCCGGACCAGCGTCGCCGGCGCGGGCGGGGCGTCTTTCCGCGACTTCCACAACTACCTCGTTACCAGCCCGCGTATAGACGGCGAGTGGTCCGACCCCGTTCCGCTCAACAGTAGTGGGTTCGATCCGTCGCTGTTCCACGACGAGGACGGGCGCAAGTATCTCGTGAACATGCTCTGGGACCATCGCCCCGGGCACAATCGCTTCGCCGGAATTGTTTTCCAGGAATACTCGACGAAGGAAGGCCGGCTGGTCGGCGAACGGAAGAACATCTTTGCCGGCACGCCGCTCGGATTCACCGAGGCGCCGCATCTCTACAAACGCGACGGCTGGTATTACCTGCTCACCGCCGAGGGCGGCACAGGCTGGGGGCATGCGGTGACGATGGCGCGCTCACGCCATTTGCTCGGCCCCTACGAACTGCACCCCGACACCTGCATCCTGAGCGCACGCCAGCGGCCTGACGTGGAATTACAGCGCGCCGGACACGCCGATCTGGTCGAAACGCCAAGCGGAGAGACGTATATGGTCTACCTATGCGGACGGCCACTCCGTAATCGCGGCCGCTGCACGCTCGGCCGCGAGACGGCGATTCAGAAGATGGCTTGGGGCAAGGACGGTTGGCTGCGCACGCTGGATGGTCAGGGCATTCCCACGGTCGAGACGCCAGCGCCGGTGTTGTCCGAACACTCTCTGCCTCGCCTTTCAGACTCCATCACCTCCGCGGGGCATACGGGTGCAGAGGGCCAGAGCAAAGGGGAACCCGTCAGCCAAAAACACGCATGCTGTTGCTGCGACTTCAACTCGCCCCAGCTCCCCTTGGACTTCCAATGGCTCCGGACTCCCTGGCCGGAAGAAATCTTCAGCCTGACGGCGCGTCCGGGGTTCCTGCGGCTCATCGGCCGCGAGACCATCGGCAGTTGGTTCAGGCAATCGCTCGTCGCGCGTCGCCAGCAATCGCATTGTTACAGCGCGTCAACCGTTATCGAGTTCGAGCCGGAACATTACCAGCAAATGGCCGGCCTGGTCTGTTACTACAATAGCGCGAAGTTCCATTACCTCTACCTGACGCACGACGAAACGCTGGGCAAACACCTGCGCGCGATGTCCTGCCTGCCCGACTCCACACAGGCGGATGCTTTCACGCCGCCCCTCGCCATCCCCCCCGGCAAACCGGTGCATCTGCGCGTCGAAGTGGATTACGAGCGACTCCATTTCGCCTACCGCGTCGAGGGCGTGGACCAGGATTGGCGCTGGCTGCCGCAACAATTTGACGCGAGCATTCTGTCCGACGAAGCGACCGCACCCGGCCAGTCGAGCTTCACCGGTGCTTTTGTCGGCCTGGCTTGTCAGGACCTCGCGGGGACCGCAAGGACCGCCGACTTCGACTTCTTTGAATACCGCGAGCGGAGCTTTTGCCCGAATCCATTTGCCGCGCCGTTGGAATAAAAGCGAGGTCCAAGTCAAGACTCTTGCGGATCCAGTTCACGGCGGGCCGGGCGTCTTCGGCGCGCCGGCGGCGAGTTGCCGCAGTGTGTCGAGAAATCCCGCCAATCTTGGGCGGGCGTTGAAGCGAAAGAGCGTTTCCAACAAGGGATAGTGAATGCGCCCGCGCTGGGCGGCGTATTGCAGCGCGAGCCAGCGATAATACGTTTCCATGCTCTTCATGTTTTGCGGAAAGAGAATGCGCACTAGCTCGTCCATAAGCGCTTCGGCGCGATGGTCGAACAACCGGCTCAGGTCGGGCGCGGGGCCGCCGGGCACAGGCTGGTATCGCTGGACAAAAACATACGCTCCCGGCAGCGCGCGCAGGAAGCGGAACCGCCGCACATCCTCGTCCAGGCTGGTGTTGAAGCCGTACATGCAGATGAACTCCGCATTATCCCGCCCGGTGGTCTGTATGAGCGCGTACCGTTCCCGCACGAGGTCGAGGTGACGGGCGTCATTCAGGCTGAAATGGTACACTCGCCGCGTGAAGATGGCGTTGGCGCAACGGATGCGGTGTAGCAGTGCGGCCGACTCGCGCGTCAAGAGACGCAAGTCAAGGGTCTGGTTGAAATTTACTTCCAGGTCCCGGCGCGCCATCTCTTCCAGCAACTCAAGCGCCGCCGGATGGGCCAGGAGGTTGTCGTCGAGCAGAATCAGTTTTCGCCGCCCCTGCAACAGCGAGGCCAGGTCGCTCACCAAGCGAGGAGGGCCCTCCTTGGCCGGGACCAGGCAAAAGGAACAGCGCGCCGGACAGCCGCGCGTGAGAAACCCCAAGGCGCGGCCATCCAACTCCGGATAGAGCGAGTAGTCAGATGCGAGTTGCTCGACCTCGGGCGCCAATCGCAGGCGGAGGTCCACGCCTGAGCCACCCACCTCCAGCCTACCGTTGTATCGCTCGTGCAACACCTCGACACGCCGGGCCGAGGCCGGAGTGCTGAAGACGCAACTGGCTCGGACCAGATCGGCAGGGGGCAGGTCACTGATCCCGCGAGCCAGCGCCACCTTGCCACCCAGGTTTTTGACATGGCGGCTCAGTTTCATGAGGGCCAGGTTCGGCAGCGTGCCGTCCACATCCACGAGCAGCACCGTGCCCGGAGACAAACGCCGGAGCCGAACCACCCGGCCGCGACGCAGCGGCACGGGAATGGGCAGCGCATGGTTCCGGAGCTTTGCCGGAAAGCGGCGCACGCCCGCGGGTGAAAGGGTGATGAAGAACTGAACCTGCGGGAGCAGGCCATCCAGAAGCTGAAAGAAGCGCGGCAGCACATCAAGCTCGCACCAGGCTTCGCACTGATCGAGCAGCACCACGCCCGGTTGCTGGAGGGGATCAATCTCGTCCAGGCGGTATGAAGCGTCATACACGTGGCGAACGATATCCACAGCCAACTCTGCCGCGGCGCGCCGCGACCTGGGGGTTGCCGCCCAGAGCGCTTCCAACTGCCCCTCCTCACCCAGGACGCCAGCGACATCCCAGCCCATCCAACCGCTCAGGTCCGCGGCCAGCCTGGCCAGGAGCGCGCGGGCGCGTCCCGCCCGGTATTTGCCTTTGAACCGTAAGCGGCGGAGAAAGGCCAGGGGATCGGTCAGGCCGACACGGGAGTCAAACAAGCCGGCGCAACGCCGCAGCCGATGAGTGGGAAGAATATCGAAACAATCCGTGCCCGCTGAAGCACGAATTGTGGCTCCATACCCCACGAGCAATCGTCCGGCGCTCGATTTGCCCAGTTCTGGCAAGCCCTTGGCCACCGTGGAATCCTGGAGACGCATGCGGCGTCTTGGCAGAGGCTCGAACCAGCCCCCCTTTCCAAAATACCACCCTACCTGACGCCGCGCAGGGCTGGTGGCGCCACGTTCTTGCGGCGCGTGCCTGACTTGGATGACTTCGAGGTGAATCGGAGAGTCAAGCTGCCATGAACTACTCGAGGGGAAAAAGGCCCGGAATCCGTCAATTTGACGGCGGCCCAATCCAGCTATGGCCAACCCACGGAGCAGCCTCGAGGCTGGCGCTCCCCAAGGCAGCAAGTTCCACCGGCGCAGCCTTCCGGATTTCGCGGTGAAATCATGCTCTGCCCACCGGGCACTTTGGGCATTGGCGATCAGGATCAGAATCCGTTCGAAATACATGATGGGTTAGCCGCCGAGCTCGATGTGCTGCATCAACGCGGCCAATCGCACCGGGCTGCCGGATCCGGCTCCATCTTGCCACGCGGGCAGTATGGTGAAGGGAAAAGCAAAGAAAGCAAGATGTTCCGCTGTGCCGGTGCGCCGCACCTGGATGTCCAAAAACCGCAGTTTGCAGGAAGTACTGTTAAAGACCGACGAATGTCGCTGGATCCAATCCATCGCTTTGATTGTTCAGAGGCTGCGCAGCAGCGGGCTATCTCGCTGTCCATCTGCGGCGAGCTTGGGTATTACTTTGTTTGGTCCCAGGCGGGCTTGCCCCTGGCAGTCGGCACCGGGCCAACCCTAACTTGGCCCAGCCTCAGACGTAGCGCACCGGCACAACGATCATACCCCCCAAATTCCCATGAAAACTGCAATTCTAAGTCTCGTACTGTTGTCTAGCCTTCCGGCACTGGCCCAAACAGATCAGCCGCCCGTGGAGGATTTCAAGCCCTCCTCGCTGAACCAGCCCGGCAAGCAGTTCCCACAAGTCAACTCCGAGCGCCGCGTCCGGGCCCGCATCGTCGCGCCTCAGGCCACGAGCGTCGCGTTTCAATTCCTGGGTGGGGCAACATACCCGCTGACCAAGGGTGACGACGGCGCTTGGGTGGGGGTCACGCGACCTCAAGACGAGGGTTTCCATTACTACCAGCTTGTGATTGACGGAGCCGGCGTTCCGGATCCCGGCAGCTTGTACTTTTACGGCGGCAGCCGTTGGGGCAGCGGGGTTGAAGTGCCGGCCCAGGACCGGGACTTCTATGCCGTCAAAGAGGTGCCGCACGGGCAGTTGCGGCAGACCCTTTATTATTCCAAGAACGCCCAGGCGGTTCTCCGATGCTTCGTTTACACGCCTCCCGAGTATGATAAGGATCCTGCCAAGCGATTTCCGGTGCTTTATCTGCAACACGGCGGGGGCGAGGATGAAACCGGCTGGGGCAACCAGGGGCACGCCGGGTTGATCATGGACAACCTGATCGCCGAGGGCAAAACCAAGCCTTTCATCATTGTGATGGCCAACAGCTATGTTCCTGGCGCTGGCGGCCCAGGCCGCGGACCGGGAGCCGCGGGCGGAACCAATAGCGCTCCCGCGGGCGGACGGGGTCCCGGTGGGCGCATGTTCGACTTCGGCGCCTTTTCACGAGTTCTGATCGACGACCTGATTCCCTTCATTGATGCCAATTTCCGCACCCTCACGGACCAACCGAATCGCGCCATGGCCGGCCTCTCGATGGGCGGGATGCAGACCCGAACGATCACCCTGGCCAACCTCGACAAGTTCTCGCATATCGGCGTGT
>Ga0209507_1001742_pt1 | contig 16406 bp, 11 predicted proteins | sample AD_UKC028_MetaG_FD_184414 | JGI IMG/M metagenome (GOLD analysis project Ga0209507, IMG submission 184414) | Active sludge microbial communities of municipal wastewater-treating anaerobic digesters from USA - AD_UKC028_MetaG (SPAdes) (version 2) | ecosystem: Engineered > Bioreactor > Anaerobic >...
ACCGAGGGCGGAAGCAGGTAGCCGGTCTGGCGGTCAACGGGATGGAAGCGGATCATTTCTCGGGCTCATTTCGGTGGGCAAGTACGCATTATCCCATTTGCACTGCGTTAGTCCGACAGGCTGCTAGGAAAACACTAGACTACGCGACACCCGCTGAACGATTTCACCAAACCGTTGCATCGACCGGTTGAATCCAAGGCCGGACACCTGCCGCTCATCTGACGATAGCTGTACGGCAGCTCAGGCCGACTAGTTATCGATCAGCCACTTTGTTGTACAACCCGCTCGGTTCGAAAACCTGCCGCAGTCCTACCGAGACGATGTATGTCTCTTGAGAGTTGGGAAGGCGAATTCACCAAATCGGCAGCCAGCCGTTAATCGTGACTCTCAGCCGAACGCCAAGTGTTGCCGCGCAGGTCAGATTGACCCTCGTGTGCGATTGTCACTGGCCACCACTTGTAAACCAAGGTGCCAGTCCATGTGTATATCTGGGGGGGCACTGATCAATCGGTGACGTGCAGACTGGTCAATCTGACCAGCGCAGCTATTCTCGGGTGCGAAGCAGTCCTACGGTATGGATAGGCGGGGTGATTCAAACCGGCTGTACTAATGTTGTGAAGATTAGGGCTACGGCATACCATGACGATTAGTTAGCCGGCGAACTTTGTCCAAGGACACAACGACTGTGGGAAAGAAAAATTCGGGTAGCCCGCTGCTCATCGGCGCGGCCATTGTGATTGGAGTGGTTGCCTCCGTTCCCAAGGCTGTGTGGATTGGGCTCGCAGCTCTAGCGGCCGCTGTATTCCTCATTCGATACTTCATGAAGGCGTCGGCAACTGCCGCGAGTTCCTCCACGGATATCGAGCCCGCTGCTAAGAGTGAGTTCGAACGCGATGCTTCGCCGGTTGCACGAACTTTGGCTGCCAGACCCACGTTCATGCCATCCAAGGCAAGCAGCGAACCCGAACGTCTTGTCACCATCACGGTTTCTGGTGACGCTCCTGAAAAGGAATACGGAATTCCGGCGGCCCCTTCAGGCGTTCTTGGAAAGGCACAGTGGGTTCCGCCTGGCCAGAGAACTTCCGTTGCCGGATTCGAGCTTCCTGGCGGAATGCTCTATGTGGGAGCAGGCCTGAGAACGACTTACCAGGGAGTTGAGCCAGCGCTCATCAACCCGAATCTGAAAGTTGCATTGGCCGAAGTTGACGTCTCTCAGGCGCTAACCGACTATTGGCCGAACTACTCGACGATAACCCCCGAGGCCCGAAAGGCTTACTTGCGTTGGCTTTCCAATGGGCGCTGCGACCCTACCGCCAATATCGGGTATGTGTTCTTGTTCTTCTACGGTCTGGAACGTCGAATCCTGCTGGACGCACTGACGGAGCCTGCTGTCCGCGCGGAAATGCCAGCCCTCACTGCGGAAGTTCAACGTCTTCTGGGGATCTATGGGGAGAATCAGTCTTTCTGTCGGTATGCCTCTCAACTCTTGGATTTTATTGCGTCGGCACATTTTGCCGAGAAGGTGTACCTCGCCCCACCGCCACAAGTCACCGTCAGAGGATATGAGCTGCCGCTCCGCCTGCGCATCGGTTTGGGTCAACTGGCAGTCGACCAGAAACCAGTGCCGGCTTCCTGGGCACTCGCCTGGGCGCTCGCCGACCCAAATATCATACGGAGAACACCGATAACACGTTGTGCTGTTCAGTTTGCTGACCTGTTCAAGCAAAAATACACTGCCGCCTATGGCGACGGGCTGGCCCTCAAAGTCAACCGAACCAAGCTACGTGCCTCATACCGGCCAGCATCGTCGGGTTTGAGTTACAACGACTTCTCCCAGGCTATTTCAGACCTACCCGACGTATCGGCTGTCAAGACGCCGGTAACCAAACTGCAACAACTCGTTGACGAGTGTACCGTCGAGCTCGACCCCTACAGCCGCTATATTGGGCGCAACCCGGACAAGGCCGAGGCACTCGAAGGCCTGTTGCAGCTACCAGTAACCCTCTGGCCTGCAACCGTGCGCACCGAGCTTGAAGACCTCAAGAGTCGCGTCGGGGATGGACTGATTCTGATGACGTTCGGTGAGCTCTCGGGGCGTCTGAAAAGTGCCGGTGCGCTATCCCGCGATAAGGTCTTAGGCTTGGCAAGAGCACTGGAAAGCCTGCATCTTGGGATAGAACCAGACGTGCTGGCAGGCAACAAGACCCCCAAGGCAGAAGACAAGATTGCCTTGTTTGCGACTTCACCGGAAGATGGCACAGCGCGCAATACCCCGGCATACGCTGCTGCTGCAGTCACGCTCGACCTGGCCTGCGCGGCGGCGATTGCCGATGGCGAGATTTCCGCGCATGAGCTGCTTCATCTGACCCGACAAATCAACGCTTGGGCACACCTCAGCGAAGCCCATCGGAAGCGCCTCAAGTCCCATTTGCGCCTGGGTATAGACCAACCTCCAACCCTTGCTGCCCTCAAGAAAAAGCTGGACCCGCTCACCGGTGAGGCCAAGCGCTCCATCGGCAGATTTTTGGCGCATCTGGCTCAAGCAGACGGCCAGGTTACTCCCCAGGAGGTCAAATTTCTCGAGCGCGTTTATAAGGCTCTCGGCCTCGAGGCCCAGTTCCTGTATTCCGACTTGCATGCAGTCCCTGATACAGCTACCCCGGCAACTTCGGCTGCCGTTGGTGACACCCCGAAAGCCAAGCCAACGACAGGCTTCACCCTCGATGCCGCGCGCATCGCCCAGCTACAGAAGGAGACAGAAGAGGTTTCCGCGCTGTTGGCCAGTGTATTTGCAGAAGAGGCAGCTCCCGGGGAGGCCTTGGAGCCCGCTGCCCAAGACGAGCCTCAACAGGCCGATACTAGCCTCCTGGGACTGAGCGCCGACCTTTCTATCTTTCTGCGCCGCTTGGTTTCCCGGCACAGTTGGCCCAGAGACGACTTGAACGATGTGGCCGCCGACATGGAATTGATGCTCGATGGCACGCTGGAGCATATCAACGAAACGATGCTGGACATGTTTGAGGCGCCGCTAACCGAGGGTGATGACCCGATAGAGATTAATCAAGAGCTTCTGGAGAAAATTCCCGCATGAGCACCATCCGCCCCAAAGATCGTGACGCCGTCCTTCAATCGCTACGCGCCGGCGTTGTTCCACGTACCGGTCAACATCTGGTTCAGGTCGGGCGCGTTAAGGAACTTGAAGCCTTGATGAAGGATGTGGAGCGAATCGCTGATAGCGGTTCTGGTTTTCGGGTGGTTATCGGGGAATACGGGTCTGGCAAAACCTTCTTCTTGAACTTGGTGCGAGCCATCGCTCTGGAGAAAAAATTGGTCACCATGTACGCTGATCTGAATCCAGACCGACGGTTGCACGCCAGCGGCGGCCAGGCACGTTCACTATATGCTGAGCTGACCAAAAATATGGCTACTCGAACGAAACCCGAGGGCGGAGCGTTATCAGGTGTCGTAGAAAAATTCGTGGCGCAGGCCAAGGCTGATGCAAAAAGCGGCGGTATCACCCCCGAGGAGGTCATCCGGAAGCGTCTTGAACAGCTCACGGAGATGGTCAATGGCTATGATTTTGCTGACGTAATCGCGGCATACTGCCGCGGCTTCGAAGAAGGCAATGAGCAACTGAAGGCAGATGCAATTCGCTGGCTACGCGGCGAGTTCGCCACTAAGACGGATGCCCGTGCAGCGCTCGGTGTTCGAACCATTGTTGATGATGCGTCGGTCTACGACCAGCTCAAGTTATTGGCCCGGTTTGTCCGCCTGGCTGGCTACGGCGGCTTGATGGTCTGTCTCGATGAATTGGTTAATCTCTACAAGCTGGCCAACACACAGGCCCGCAATTCCAACTATGAGCAGATTCTCCGCATCCTGAATGACTCGCTACAGGGCTCCGCTGAGGGGCTCGGCTTTGTGCTTGGGGGTACGCCAGAGTTTCTGATGGACACCCGGCGCGGGCTCTACAGCTACACGGCTTTGCAATCTCGGCTCGCTGAAAATACGTTTGCCAAGGCTGGCATGGTCGACTATTCCGGGCCGGTGATGCGCTTGTCGAGCCTGACGCCAGAAGATTTCTACGTTCTCCTGCAGAAGCTGAGACATGTTTATGCATCCGGGGATGCTTCCCGCTATCTCCTGCCCGATACGGCGATACCGGCATTCATGGAGCATTGTTCCAAGCGCTTGGGTGATGCCTACTTCAGAACCCCGCGCACCACGATTACCGCGTTTATCAACCTCCTGGCCGTCATTGAGCAAAATCCAGGTGCTGACTGGCGGGAGCTGATTGGCGCAACCGAGGTGAAGGTTGACGACGGCGGCGCGGCTGACCTTGCTGTCGAGCATGACGACGAACTTGCCAGCTTCCAACTCTGAATCGCAGGTCTTCAGCCAGCTAGACGAGCGAATCCAGCGCTGGATTTGGACTGAAGGGTGGACCGCCCTGCGGGATGCCCAGGAACGGGCCATCCCGGCTTTGATTGAGGCGGACCGCGACGTGATAGTGGCTGCCGCCACGGCGGCCGGGAAGACCGAGGCAGCCTTTTTCCCGATTCTTACGCATCTGCTGCGCCATGCCCCAGAAATTGGCTCGGTGCTCTACATCAGCCCGCTGAAAGCGCTAATCAACGACCAATGGGGACGGCTGAGTGGGTTGTGCGAGTCCCTTGATATCCCTGTCGTTGGCTGGCATGGCGATGTAGCCGCCAACCGTAAGCAGCGGTTTCTCAAAGAACCCAACGGCATCCTGCTGATTACACCGGAGTCGCTTGAAGCCCTGTTTGTTATGCGCGGTTCAGCGATGCCCGGCCTCATGGCGAATCTTCGCTATGTGGTGGTCGATGAGCTACATGCCTTCATCGGCTCCGAACGGGGTAAGCAACTTCAGTCGTTGCTACATCGACTGGAGCGTGTTGCGGGCAGGTGGATACCCCGTGTTGGACTATCAGCGACCTTGGGCGATATGCGATTGGCTGCGAGCTTTCTCCGGCCATCCGGCGCCGCCGAGGTGTGTCTTATTGAAACCAAAGGTGGTGGCCAGGAGTTGAAGGTTCTCCTGAAAGGGTATGTGGAAAAACCGCCGCGCATCGAAGCTGAGCCGGATCTGGAAAACCCGGAGATGGAGGATGTCGTGGCCGGCAGTATCGTGGAGGTCGCCGCGCACCTCTACAAGGTCTTGCGCGGTTCAAACAACCTGGTGTTTCCCAACAGCCGGCAAAAGGTCGAAATCTACACGGACCTGCTTCGCCGCAACTGTGAGCGGGACAGCATTCCAAACGAGTTTTGGGCGCACCATGGCAGTTTGGCCAAGGATTACCGGGAAGAAGCTGAGAAAGCCCTGAAGGAAGGCAATCGTCCGGCAACAGCGATTTGCACGACAACCCTTGAGTTGGGCATCGATATTGGCTCGGTCAGGAGCATTTGTCAGATTGGCGCCCCGCCGTCGGTAGCCAGCCTTCGCCAACGACTCGGTCGTTCTGGGCGCAGAAAGGGCGAAGCTGCCATTCTCCGTGGTTACTGCATTGAGCCAGCGCTTGAGCCTAACTCTGGAACCTCGGATTGCTTGCGAGAAGGCCTTGTCCAGTCCGTGGCGATGGTGCGATTGTTGATAGCCGGATGGTTTGAGCCGCCACGCGTGGACGGGCTGCACGGCTCAACCTTGGTTCAGCAAGTTCTGTCGATAATTGCAGAGCGAGGGGGCGCCAGCGCATCCCAGTTGTGGTCAGCACTGGCGTCAGCCGGTAGTCCATTTGAAGGACTCTCTCGCGATGATTTTGTGCTCCTCTTGCGTCACATGGGGGACTTGCGGCTACTGACGCAAGATGGCTCCGGCACACTCCTGCACGGGGAACTGGGAGAAAAGCTGGTTAACCATTACGAATTCTTTGCTGCATTCGCGAGCGAAGAGGAGTTCCGCCTGGTATGCGAGGGAAAGCCGCTTGGGTCGCTGCCTATCAGTCGTCCGCTGCTGCCGCAGCAATGCATCATCTTCGCCGGGCGGCGTTGGCGTGTCATTGACGTCGATGCAGACAAAAAGCTCATTGTCGTTATTCCAGACAAGGGAGGGGCACCTCCAGCCTTTGATGGTGGGGGCGCCATGGTGCATGACCGCGTCAGGCAGGAGATGCGAACGGTACTCGCAGGGGATGAGGTAATCCGGTTCCTCGACCAGGGGGGGCTTGGTCTATTAGAGGAGGGACGGGGATATTACCGTCGAGCCGGCCTCGGCCGCCGCCATGTTATCCAACGAGGCTCGGAAGTTCAATTGATGACCTGGCGGGGCGATTGGGTAAATGATGCGCTAGCGCTACTGCTTGCTCAGCACCGACTCACCGCCAGCAATGAGGGGCTGCTTGTCAGTGTGACCGGCGGCCCCATTGAGCGAGTGCTCGATGCGCTGGAGGAAATCGCTCAACTTGAAGAACTCGACCCTGTGGCATTGCTCGCAGATGCCAAGAACACCCTGCGAGAAAAATGGGATTGGGCGATGCCTGATGGAATGGCTCGGCGGTCGTTTTCTTCTCTCAGTCTAGATTTGGCTGGTGCTAGGGATACGGCACGGCAATTGATTTTGCCTACCTTTCAAATGCCGTCGAATATCTGAATAACTATTGTTTGCGGGATCGAATTCTCCAACTGACTTATCGATTACTTGTTGCTCCGGTGCTAAAGAAGAAGCCCACTCAAGGTGGGCCTCATTATGTACGTAGCTGAGAGGGTTTAGCGTCCTTTCGGTTTTCCTCCTACGCGCTGTGTCAATGCTGAGGCAGCGACAGATTTCACCGCAGCAGACGATTTCGGGTTACTCAACAGCTTTGCCGCCTTGGAGGCAACACGGGCGGAGGTCTGCTCATTGATGGTCTTTTTTGTAGCCATGGTAATGCTCCTAACAGTTAAAAAAGAGTGCATGGGCGGGAATCAGGGGCTAGCTGATTCCCGCGAGTAGGGTCAGATGAAAAGTTCCATCTGGCCTGGGTACGAGCGCCAGTGTTGGCACACAAACTCCCGCGCACCGAACCGGAGACGGGTGTAAGCGCGTACAAAGACGCCCTTTCGACGGGTAAAGGCCATAGCCATTCCTCATGAAAGTCGAGGGGGATTTGGCTTGCCCATGCACTGCGAACTGTTAGAATTCGCTGTCTTCGCACAAGACATTGTGTGCATAGGTGGTTTGGTAGCCCCCTATTCACCTTACCAGGCCCCGAAGCGTTGGCGCGCTTCGGGGCTTTTCCCTTGGCGGTGTTTGCTCGTTGTTGATTACACGGGTTGAGCAACACCTCCCAGCTGGTCAGCAAAAAGATGCCGGACTTCTCCGGTCATGCCTTTCAGTAAGCGCCAGTTCTCCGTTTCGTGACGTACCCGGCCGGCAACGATCGCCGGGTGAATCCTCAGTTTGTCAGCCAGATCGATCGTATTGGCTGTCGTTGGATTGCTACTGACATTGGCAGCGGCCCATTCCGTTGCTGGGATCAGGGCTTCCTGAGCGCCAGCATCAGCTTCATCCTCTTCTTTGCCACTCCGGGTCCTGTCATCAAGGTTATCTGCGATGAACAGATGCGTGGGGCTCAGGTGCTTTTGCACGTGGACCAATTCGTGGAGTAGCGCAAACCAGAAGTTGTCAATTCGATCGTGGCGCAGCGTCAACGCAACAACAGGTGTGCCGTCGTCGAGCATGGCTGCGCCATCTAGGTAGGTCTTTTTGAAGTGCTCTTCAATCACCAGTATGATCCCGATGTCCGCCAAGTACTCGATGGCGAGGCGGGGACCATGCTCGAAACGTGACAGCTTGGCCAGATCGCGCAACCATTCGGCGGTAATCGATCCAGTCTTGTACTGGGTTTTCAGCGTGTGCTTTTGCAGACGGGCTTTCTTCAACACTGCAACACGCCATACAAGCAGCGCGTGTTCATCCATGACTCGCGAGCCACTTTGGTGAAGCGGTGCACGAAGCAGGGCCGGGCGATGCGTTCCGGACAAGACGTCGCGCATGAAATCCCGAATTAACTCTTCGCCACGCTCTTTTGCATGGCGAACGGTATCGACAACGCCTTGCAGATAGCCACGTTCAAGCATCTCCTGCCAGGGAAATTTGTTGTAATCGTACTGAGGCTCTTGGCCCAGATCGATGTCATCTTCGGCATCTCCCAATAAAATTTCTGCCGGGATACCAAGGCCCTTGTGAACTTTGCGAATCATCGACAGGCTCAGCGGGCGCTTACGGGATAGCACTTCCGATACTTTGGGCAGGGAGCCAAAGAAAGGGATCAAGTCTTTTTTGCCCAGGCCCATCTGATCCATTCGGAAGAGAATGGCCTCGATCGGGTCTGGAGAAACAGGGGCGATCTTGGACCGCTCGTACGAATCAATCACCAAGGCAAGCAACTCCAAATCGCCTTCCTTGTTGGAACCTGCCTTGATCTCTTCATCCATCAAGGCCGACAGGCGAGCAACTGCATCGTCGTAATCACGCTGCGTCTTAATCACTCGAATCTGTTTCATTTCCAACTCCTTTTCCCCGTGCGCCGTATTACACATGCCAAACTAGAGTTTCTTTTTGTCGTACTCGGCATGCGTTCCCACCCATTCAACCAAGACGATACCGTTCTGATACTTCGCCTTGACCACCAAGCGGAAAGCATTACCCTTGATGTTGAAAATCACCCGGTTGTCTGCCAAAAAACTGGCGCTGGGGTATCGATTCTTCACATCCTGAGGTCCGCTCCACCTAGCCTGCTCCACTTCCACACGCCAAACATCCAGCGGGCCGCGTGAATCCGCGTGTTTGCGTTTGAAATCGTCCAGCTTGAAAAGGCCGAGCAGTTGCATAGAGTGTCGCTATGTTTCCCATAGGGAGCTCAAGTTTATGTTCCCTTATAGGGAATGTCAACAAGTTCCCATATCTCCGTTTTGGCTCGCACTGATTGGTTGACGAATTTCTTCAAGATATCTCCCTCGGGTTGTATTTGGATCACTCAAACTCGGCTAGGGCAGCCGTGAGCCCGCCAGCTTTCTTTGCCGCATCTGCCAGCTTTTTCGCCTTCGCGATGTCTGGCTCAATCGCCTTTAGCTTCTCAACCAGTCCCCTTAAGTCATACTCATTCGAAGTGCGAAGACCGCCGCGGTAGCGTTCCTTCCGCTCCACGAGCTTCAGTTCCTCCAATCGCTGAATATGTCGCTGAACTTGTCTAGTACTAAGTCCGACCCGCTGCGCGATGACGTCTTTCTTCGGAAACACCTTGCTGTCTGCACGCCACCAGTGCTCTGCTAGTTGTAACAACACCACCATCTCTTGAGCACTTACACCCAAACGGCTCTGTGCTTGCAACAAGATCGACGGGAAGATGCAATAGCCGTGAGACATGACGGCTTTCCCCCATTTCTTTTCGGATTCTTTCTTGTCCTTTTCCGAAAATAGAGCAACAACCTTCTGCTCCTTCACTACTGCTTGTTTGATAGCCATTTGAGTCGTCCCGCTTCATTTATGATGGATGTGACTCTACGCTCACCAACCATCCTCGACCAGCGTGAATGCATAGACATTTATGTCTTTTCGACTGGACTATAACGTCCATATGTGATCGGACATGCATGTCCTGCAAAGTAGAAGCAACTACCTATCATCAGGGGAAACGGGAGTAACACGTAACAGGAGCACCTAGACGTCGACGTCCATACATTCTCTCGGATCAAAAAGTTCCCATACGCTCAGCTCTAGCACCGTCTGTAATTGGTGACATTGCAGACTCTCTCAAACAGGCAGGTGAACGGCAGGAAAGGCCGATATCCGGTCTCCTCATGCTGGCGGCAACAGGCAGCACCTCGGCCTTATGTGGAGTTCCACATAAGGCCGAAGACCGGAAAGCAGTACCGCTCTTCAACTCTTCTCACTTCTTGCTAGCTAGTTTAAGTAAGCGTGCTTTGATCCGTTCCTTGGCTGAATGAATAATCGCTTCCTCATCGACGATGGACATGAGATGGCAGGTGGTGCGCTGGGGGCTCAACTCTTCAGCCAGATTTACAACGACATCAAATCCGGTGCGAGAGATCTTGGCGCAATCGAGGGCGAGTTCTTCCGGTGAGTCGGCAAGGAACTTGATTTTGAGCTTTCCCTTAGCCAAGCAGGGCTTAATGCGACTATCGAATTCAAAAGTTGGCGACTCCAGGAGCGCGTGGGTTGTTCCCAGCCAGCGATGGAATTTGCAACCTTTCAAAATGATGTCCTCTCTGCTCGGGTAATGTAGCGGGACATTGATTTCACCACCAAGCTGGTATGGGCCCGGTTGAAGTTCGAAGACCGTGACTTCTTTATCTTTACTGCGTTTGGCGACTTCTCTCGCAATCCGAGGTTCCTCCGATTTTTCGAATTCGGCGCGAACTGCCTCAGCGTCATGAGCAGCCCGGCTGGCCTTATTCGCAAAATTGATGCCAAACTCAATCCCGGCGACCGCACGCCTACTGATCTCGGCCAAGCTGTTATCGAGGGTTCTGAGTATCACTTCATCACATCCCCAGGTAGTGGGGTCGAAAAAGTCACTTTGGGGTGGAGGCACAAAAACGAATTTGAGTGACACTCCTTTGGCCGTATGTTGCAAGACTGGATGTACCCCGGATGAAATTCCAGTTGGTGTAATTCGCTTCTGGTCTGCAGTAATCCGTTTGATCGTCGGCAACAGATCCTCGAGCAATTGGCCATTTTGGGGCAAGATAATTTCCGTGCCCGCGAAAACCCGATAACGGCCCTGGTCGATGCATTGTTGGTAGTACTTTTTATTCATTTTTACTGGCCTTGATTAGTGGAATGAAGCTGAAGTGACAATGCTGACTAAAAAAGTCGCCCAGCCGACGGCCCGGGGGATGGCGGCATCCGATGTGCCTTGGGGGATGAAGGAGACCTTGAGTTGTTGCGAGTGACGAAAATTTCGATGTGCCAAGGTTTTCGCCAACGAGATTCCTGAGCCCTTGGCCGCAAGGCGGTGCTCAATCAGCCTCGGATCGGACTCGTCGTGACCGGTAATCACGCTCAGGCCGGCAGATTCGATGTGCATCCACAGATTTGCCAGGGTTTTGATGTCCTCGATAGTCTCGAACGTCCATGGCTGCTCTGGACGGTGGCCGAAGGCACGCTGCAGAATGAACTGCTCCACCGGAAGTGGATGCCAGCCTCCAAGCGCCTGACTTAACTTTTTAAATAGCGGATCGAGGCGAAGACGCTTGGCAGAATACAAATTCGATTCAAGCCAACGATTGCCGGTCCGTACTTGAAATTGATGGATGGCTTGTTCAATGCGATCTTGATCCGCGCCTCGGATGCCGCTTTCGAGGCTGGCGGCCTCGATGCTTTGCCCAACCAACCGCAGTCCCAAATACAAATCGCGTTCGGCAAAACCGGACTGGGTGATGTTGACTGAGTCGACCGGTAGAGCGGTACAGTCCGGGACAACGAAGTCGGCCAGGTTGCGGACCCGGGCCTTGAATCCGGGGTAGTGGGCTAGATCGAAATTCTCCATTGGATCGTGCTCGAGAGGATGCACTTTCCGGCGCGAGCGAGTGCGTAGCGTGTCCGCAGGAATGCCCGATAGGCTCGAAACGAAGTTGGGCGAGAGAAGCGCCCTGTCGGTTGTCAGCCAATGGTCCATCCAGGCACGTCGCAACTCATCAAAACCAGTGATGTAATTGGCTACAGTGGTCGTGACATCACCGTGGCCGGCCTCTACCTGAAGTCGATACGGGGTCTGGCGTAACTCCAGCAAGGATAACCGTTGCCGCAAGTGTGGGAGGATCGCCTCTCCTAGGGCATTCGAAAGGTAGTGTCCGCGCAAATCATGGGGCCGAAGATAAGCGGATCCGCTCGCATGCCACAACGATTCGGCGACGATGTCGGCCCCGCCATCCGTATCGTCAATGTGTCCCGGATTGTCGCTGGCGGATGCGAGGAAGACTTCACGAAGCCCAGGGAACTGCTCGGAACGCAGTCGGATGAGATGTTCTGCTCGTTCGACTGCCTCAGGGGCTGACAGCGAGGGGATTCGATAAGCGTTGGGGCTTTTCTGCTTGCCGATGGCTGCGTGGGTAATGACCACGTATGGGTTGGGCCAAAGATTAAAATCAATGGTCCGGGTGCGGCTGACCTCACCCCAGCGCAGGGGGGCGTTACCAGCCAGAGAGAGCAGGGTTTCGGGTACCAATGGGTTTTGTGTTGGCGGTGTCAGGCTGGAAACCAGGCCTATGGCGCGAGTAAGCTCGGTAGTACTTGGCTGATCGGCATACCGCCGGGCCGGCGCTGCTTTGTCGATCGGTTGCACGGCGAGACGATCGATCCCGAAGCAGTCGAGCAAATGGTTTAGGGCGGCGATTTCTGCCGTGTGATCGCTGGTAGTTGATGCCGATATTTTGCGGACATAGTCGCTCACTGCATCCTGCCATGGGGCTTCTTGTATCGAATCGGCTGAATCCAGATGATCGGCCAGACAGTGAATCAGTTCATTTACGGGCGTAACGTAGCGAGGGATCGAACTGGGGGCATCGACCTGGTTGGTCAGGAAGATCACGTAGGTAAGCAGAAGTTCGAGATAGGGAGCCCCCAGTAATTGGCCTCTGTAGGGCGCCAGTTCCTCTTGGAGGGCCTTCATCCGTCGCGTGTTGGAGCCGCGGTTTTCTTCATCGCTCATGGCTTGTCTAATCGCCTGATGGATAAATTCAGCTCCCGAATCTCGAGGTCTCGACCGTCGTGCGCGGAGTGATGGCCGAGGATGTTCGATGCAGTTTGTCCTGTGGCGTGCGACGCATTCGGGCCGCATTGTGCGAGCCGGTAGTTCGCCAAACCACCAGGCCCTCAAAATCCCGGGGGCACGCAATGCGATGTAATCGCGAGCGAGACCGGTAAGGTAGGTCAGCGGCGAGCGGATGATGCCCACACGAGTTGTTTCCATAAGCAGGGTGCTTAGCTCCTTCTCGATTCCGGCCTCCAACGAGCGCTCCGATTCTGGGATAACCCCTAGCGTTTCGGATGCCTTGGCCGCAATGACGAGCGTTGCGTGATGGAGCCAAGTACGTCGAATTCCATGCTGCCGAGTCTCGGTGTCCAGGAAGAAATCGTCGTCATGGTGATAGATCGGATTGGTCAAAAGTCCGCGCACAGCAGCCATGAGCTCATGGATTTCCACGACCCCGTCAAGGAAGATCAGGCTGGCGGTGAGCGATCCAAGACTGATGCGTTGAGCGGATTCCAGCCACTGCTTTCTGAGCGTGACGAACCGGGCTGAATTGGCGAGTGTGAACTCGCCGAAAGGACAGTGCTCCAACAACTGAGATGCCATTGGCTCGGGCTCGGGCGTTTGCCGGAAGGCATAAGGCACATGCTCACCGGATCCGTCGAATGAACTGCCTTGGTGGCGCGCGGATACGCAGGGAGCGGACGGCAATTGCCACCTGTTCAAGGCATTATCCAGGGCACGTCGGACGGATTGGGTGATGGTCATCGGATCCAAAGCAGACCGCATGCCTATTGCCTCTTGGCCAGCGGCCGCTCTGCCAGCCTGTGCCATTACGGCGGCAGAATCGTACCCAGCGTCGGCCAATGTTATGCACACCCAATGGCGGCCCGCATTTTCGGGCAGGCCATGGGCAGCAAAAGGTTTGCGCAAGGACTTCGTCCCGAGCGGCTTCGCACGATGCCTGCGGTCGACGACGAAAAAGAGTGGGCCGAGGGCGCGCCGATCCGGCGAAGAAAGTAACGAATCGCAAAGTTGCGCAAGCGCCGGATGGTTGCGCCTCAAGCGGTACCTGAGCAACGCCAGCCAGTCGAAATAGAAGTTGAGCCAGTCTACCGTGATCGACGGTAGGGCGACGACGCGCGCATAATGGTAGGGGCTAGTCCGCTTGTCGCCCACGATGGCAAGCGCGAGATCAAGGTCGAGTGCGTGATGAGCGAATGCTTCGCAGGTCTTACGATGGCCGGTGGTCACCAGCATAAGCGTGAAGATGCTGGTCGCTATGGTGTTGTGGGTGCGGATTAGCTCGGAGGGAGAAGACTTAAGGTGGATACGGCGAAACGCATCCGTCGCATCCTGGAGGAGTTCCGTAACCAAGGCCCGAAGCTTGGGTTCGCAATCGAGTTGGGTGGATCCGGTGTCAACAGTCGGAGAACTCCACAATTCGTCGGTTAGCCCAAGTGCCGCATACGCTTGCCGTGCTATCTCGGAAATACGTTTTGCGCGCAGTGGCCAGTAGTTAAGGTTGGCCGGCGTGCCGAGGCAAAAATTCATACTCATCGCCGACGAGATGGCTTCATCCTGGCTAAGTCCAACGAGAAACCTGCCATATCCTGCGCGCAGGCGCTCTATTGTCAGGTGATGGGAGGTCTGGCTCAATCGACGAAGTAGGCGCTTTACGTCTTTGTCCAACTCTTCCGGCGAATTCGGAAAAAGATCGGCGAGTGTTTGGGCAAACGAGTGTTCAGAAAAAAGCGAGTGAAGCTCAAGCAAGACTATTTTGGGGAGTGGAGTACAAACTACCGTGAGGGTGGCTGTCTGATCAGACTTCCGAGCCTCCTGGAACCGCTTTGGGGCGATGACTGCTTCTAGAATCCAGCAAATGTGCCCGGTTTCGAGATCCAACCAGATGGCATGTTCTGGAACTCGCCGAAGAGGAATTAGGCCAAATTGACGGGGACGGGCGTTGCATAGTGCGGTGAGCATGGCGCCCAGAGCTGCCAATCGTTGGTGGCTGCAGAGTTCTTTGGCCAGACCGGAAAAGGCCGAGATCAATTCAGCCGGCTGGGCGAGATCAGGCAGGCCAATTACGCCAGATAGGTCTTTCGGGCGTGCAAACGTGATTCGCGACAGGTTTGCCGAGATCAGGTCTTGGGTCGTGTTGGTTTGCTTAGGGTGGGAGGTGAATTCATCTTGCTCTTCCTCCTCTACGTGTGCAGTAGATGAAATGGTCGGCTTGCTAATGACTTGGACACGGGAAACTAAAGCCGAGGGTGGCAACGACAGAGGTTCCGAAAGTGCCGAATCGATGTGGCTCAGGAACTGATAGGCCTTGGAGGCAGGATCAAATTGGGCTCGCAGCGATTTCAGTTCTGTGGAAGCCGTCGGAATGGCTGACAGAATTACCTGCGTTTCGGGTTCTGATCGGTTTTTCAAAAGGCGAACAAAGCTGGTTGCAACCTGTCGAGGGAGTTTCTGCTTGGCGTTGAGGTGCCATAAACACAGGGCTGCGCGCAGGCTGCGCAGAGATTGTTCCTGTAGCGGATGGAGAGAAATGGCTGGATAGTTGAGAAGAATTGACGCAAGTGGCAGCTTCAGCGTGTTGGCTATTGACCGGTCTTGAGCATCCGTAAAGCCGGTGACCGTCCTGACATCTTGGCGCAGCTGTTCAATGGCCTTAAGCCAGGCTGCACTTTGCGGTGACGGAAAGATGCGACCTCGAAGCTGGATGTCAGCGACCAACTCCGAGCAAATGCTAAGCAGGCCAACTGCAGAGTCCGGCAGGTCTAAGACCGCTTCGATAGCTACCAGGATGGCAGATGATGTGGGTCCTAGGTGTTCCCGGATTTCGCGTAGCGTTTGCGCTTTGTTGAACGAAGGAAGTGATTCAGCAGATGATGTGGCGGATGTAATAAGCATGCAGGGCTCCGAGTGATTTTTAAATCAAACACACAGATGAGTCCGTCGCCGTGTCACTCCAGGCCCGTCCGGGCTTGAAGGAAGAACGGCTGCGGAAATGCTTGCCGCAAAAAAATGGCGACAAGATTTGCAACGCTTGGGAATAGATCGCCCGCAAAGGGTGACAAGAAGCGCGCCGCTCCAGCATTCGTCCGAATGCTGAATTTCTCAGATACGACTACATCCAGTCGTATCCGTACCGGCCAAATTGACCGATGATGGCGAAGGTTAACGCTCCCCGAGAACGTGTCTGAAAGATTTGTCTCTTTCAGAACATACATCTAACATCTAGGATGTTTCAGGATGGATGACACCCGAAATGATAGCTTGATGTAAGCGTATCGGATATTTTGTTCATCTGCAACACGGTTGACCGAAGGTCATTCAGAACTTGTTGCAAGACGAGGAACGGAACAGGAATTGGTTGGGAAGAAAACGACATCGTGCAGTTTGGCGATTTTCGACAGGGGTTAATTGTCGTTTGTTGGTGAACCAATAAGTTGTTTAAATTCAATTGAATAGTTTTACTGGCTCTATTAAGACCTGATGGAAACTATTGTGTCGCAAGCAAATACGACGTCAATCATTTGCCTCATAACCCGAAGCCCCCGCAACCAAGAAATGCAACGAAGGATCAACAGCTTAGCGGCGTTGATCCTTTTTTGTTTTTCGTCACAAATCACGTTGTGACACATTTTGGCAAACCTGTGCCAAATCATAATTCCGTTTTTG
>Ga0209507_1001751_pt1 | contig 16361 bp, 16 predicted proteins | sample AD_UKC028_MetaG_FD_184414 | JGI IMG/M metagenome (GOLD analysis project Ga0209507, IMG submission 184414) | Active sludge microbial communities of municipal wastewater-treating anaerobic digesters from USA - AD_UKC028_MetaG (SPAdes) (version 2) | ecosystem: Engineered > Bioreactor > Anaerobic >...
ACAGGGCAAACTGCCCAGCGTCATCGCTCAACAGGCGTAGATCCAGGCGAAAGCCTTGGGTGACCAGCCCGCCGAGCAAGGCCCCTTCGGTCACCAGGGCCACGGCCCGGGGACTGTCGACCCGATGACGGCGCAGGTAGGCCGCCCACGCCTCGGGGTCGCTGAGCACCACCGGGTTCGCCGCCAGCCGTTCCCGGTGACCCGCCGCCACGCCCCGCTCGGCCAGGTAGATCAAGGCCTCGGCATTGACCGCGTAGCAGCGTTCGCTCTGCAGCAATTCCAGGAAATTCACCCGGCTCTTGGAGTCGGTGCTGGCAAACCAGGCAAACCACTCATTGCCCAGATAGGTGCAGTAGCCGTTTTTCCCCTGATGGCGCGCCCCGGTATCGTCGGCTTGCACGTAGCTCGACACCGCCAGGCCCACCGCCTTGAGGGCGGCCTTTTCCTGGTGAAACCCCTCGTGCCCTTCCGTCAACAGGCGATTCAGTTGCCCGGCCGAAATCTGGAGGCCCCACTCCCGGACCTGGGCCAGCAAAATCGGCTGGGTCACATGGGCATGGTAGTGTTGGTGCAGCAGGTAGGCCACCAGTTGCGGGCCATAATGTCCCGACACCGCCAGCGGGACCGGCGCCGTCACCGATTCGCCACTCGGCCACCGCCATTGCGCCCGGGCGTAATCGACGTTGTGGACCTGAATCACCACGTCTTGCACCACGAACGACCGATAGCCCTGGAACTGCGCGCCCACCGGGACCTCGTCCAGTTCAATCCAACAGGTTTCATGGATGACCAACTCGGCGGTCTTCGCCCGTTGCGGATGGCCCCGGCGCCGGGGCACCGCCTCATCCGGCGGATTCGCCGCCGCCACCGCCGCTTGCAGCGTATTCGGCTTCAGTTGCGGACGGGGCGGTCCCCCTTTCAAGCGCCGAATCTCGTCCGTCAACCGCTGATTCTGCTCTTGCAACTCCGCAATGGTCTGCAACAGACTCCGCACCAAAGGCGTCTGTTCACTCTCGGGAACCTCGGGCAGTTTCAGCGTGAAGGGGCGGATTTCCATGACCGTGAGTGTAGACGATTCGATAGCTTTTTTATACAGTTAACCGCAGTTTATGAGCATTTACCTATCGCGCATATTGTTGAGAGCAATTCTTACAAGCTTTCTCCAGAATACCAGCGTCGGCATCGCTGGTCGCTTCAACAAAAATCGAGACTTATAGAGTCTCTCATTATGAATGTACCCATCCCCCTAATATTTCTATATGAGTACGACTATTCAAATACTTTAGAAGACGAAAAACAGAAGGAAGCCTATAGATGAGACATAAGAAAAAACTCTTGATAACAGTTGGTGCAGGCGCATCTGTCGATTTTGGTCTACCCTGCGTCAAGCAGGTTGATGCCTTGCTTAATGCCTGTGCGGCGCGGCTGTATCCCCTGGAATCCAATCCCGCTTCAAATTTGTATGCGTACTGTCGGGATGCCATCCAGACCTACTACGGGGAAACGCCCAAGCCAGCATTGCGCAAGTGTGCGAACTTCGAGGAAGTCCTGTACCAACTCAACTTACTAGTTCCCTACCATTCTGACCCGTGCTACATGCATGGTTCTAACGCGCTGATCGCGCCACGTCCGTTGCCCAACATTCTCGAATTCGGCAAAACGCCGGGGCATGTTGATGGCAACGTGCTCGGGAACTTGGTCAGCATGCTGATAGACGCCTTGGTGGGTCACTTTATCGATGCCTGCGCCACAGCCGCAGTCCAAAAATCGGCACAGATCGCCCAACTTAGCCGCTTTCTGGCGACGCTGAGTGAGAAGTTCAACATTGGCATCGTTACGCTGAACTACGACAACATATTCACGCAGGCCCGCCCTGACCTTTATACCGGCTTCGCTCCTGCGACCGGTGTTTTCGAGCCGCTGTCGGTACTTCGCCGTGAGGAGTGGGGCTTCATCTATCACCTGCATGGATCAATCCACTTCGCGATGACAGACACCCACCAAGATGTGCATGGCATCACTTGGGCAGCGACGCCAACGAAGGGGCATGCAGTCCGCGCCTTCGAGCGAAGCACCCAGCATTCGATGGAAGGCACAGCCTACCCGACCTCTATCATCGTGGCTGGCTATGGCAAGACGCAGCAGATCCTACGCCAACCCTTCCGAACCTACTTCGCACAAATGAATCGATTAACCCACGAAGCGGACAGCTTGTTATTCCTTGGATATGGATTTAGCGACCTACACCTGAATGCGGCATTCTCGGAAGTCCGTGACCGACGGCGACCGGTAGTGGTTGTCGATTGGGCGAACGATAGCCAAGACCCATTACCATTCCGCCACGACACTTGGACGTACCAACTGTTTAATACGCTACCCGCGAATGCACATGAAATGAGCGCGCTTGGCCACAGCGCGCCCGCGTCCATCGCTGATCTCAAGGCCGCACATGAAGTCGAGGCATCAAACAATACGGACTATCCACTAGCCGTCTGGTACAACGGTTTACTGGAAGCCTGCCAGCATTCGTCCAAGATCATGGCCCATCTCTGATCGTTATCCTTGGCGTATCCATAATGGATGAACCTTGGATATTTCGTTACGGTCTGTCTCATCAACTGTCTGGGTATCTTTTGAAACAAACTGTTATTTTCCTACTAAGCCCGGCCACTCTTTTGCGCGATTTCTCGAAGCTTTAGCAATGAGGATGGCCTTGATCCAAATACCGACCGCTATCCTTGCACCATTCGATCATGCCCCGTTTGATCAAGAAGTGGCAGTGGCAGGCGTTGAGCTGATGGACTGAGGGCGTCACCGTTGGCCGACGCAGCCAGTCAAACGCAACAGCCCAACGCGGGCGACGAGACGGATTAAGCGAGAGTTGTAGCTTCTCACCGCAACCACACGGGCACCGCAAACATGCCCATTTCTGGCGCTCGCCGTCCTTGACAAGGACAAGTATCCCTTCAAGAAGCTCGTCAGGTGTGGGATGCCGGTTCATGACCCGCCCGACCACATGCGGGCGTGGGATGACGTGAACGAAAACGAACAGGCGGCGAAGCAGATCATTCCACATTTTTACCCAGCCCGATCAAGAAAGGGCTCGATATCGGCGCGACCCCAATAGCCGGTTTCCACACAAATCGGACAGGACGGGTCTTGAACCGCCCCTGGTCGGCGATCTTGCATCAGGTCGAAACGCCGAGAGCGTTGCCAGGCCCAGCCATCGGGTCCCCGAAAGCCCGTCAAGGCCTGCAGCAGCTCATCGACGGCCATGCACGCCGTAGCGGTCGTGAAGGTCACCACGGCCGGGGCCGGGTTGCCGCCGCCTCGTACATACGCCTCGCGCTTTCGCCGTTCGTACTCTTCCGGTTGCCGCCGCCGCAAATCCTCGTCTCGGGCTGTTATCGGATCGACAATACCCCGACACAGAAGACAGGGAGCCCCCGGAGTCAAGATGGTAACCCGCCCGCTCAAATCGCGTAGCCGGTCGCCATCGGGGGCCGGATCAATCGCAAGGCCCATGTCGATAACCGGGATGAGGTAGAAGTAGGCTAAACGGTTGAGCAACAACCGTCCATCGTGATCGTCGGTACAGCCAAAAATTACATCGCAAGCCTTTAGCGCATCCCGCGCGGCGGGATTGTTGATCCACCCGCGTAGCGGCACGGCGCGTACCCCGATGCCCATTTCCGCGATTTCTCTTGCAACGATTTCGACCTTGGGCCGCATGGCGTCCGCATCTGACCGCCGCGCTCCATGCAGGCGGTTGAGGTTCGAGGCTTCAACGATGTCGTCATCGAACAGCACGATCTGTCCGACCCCGAGACGGGCGAGCAGCATGGCGGTCGCGCTGCCCGTTCCTCCGCAGCCCACAACACCGACGCGCAAGGCGCGGAGCTTCGCATTCATGGCCGGTCCGAAGGCGAGCGCCTGCCGAACAAAAGCATCGGAGCCGTGCGTTGCTTTCGACGTACCATGAAAATCGAGTTGCCGACCGACCACCCGAACCGTTTCGGCGGCAATTGGAGCATGGGCGTCCGGCCAAAGTTGGGTGCGAATGTCGCCCGCCCCCGTCAGAAGAACGCTAAGCAGTGCTGCGGTCTGGCCGTTACGGTTCTGCGCCAGCCGCGCCAACTCCCGCTCGTTTCGATCATCCTGGTCTGAAAACCGGGCAGGACCGTTCGGATGGGCGTGAGCGATACCGGCAATAAGGTTATCTTCCTTGGCCCGCTTCAAAAGGCGCACGAAGGAGGCGGTTGACCAAGTGACATGCTGATCGCTTGCCGAAATCTTGTCTTCGGCTGGAATCGGCAACACCTCGTAAGAGGTCAATCGACGCCGCGCCCGGCGTTCCCACGGGTCGCACGTCACGCGGTTTTCACCGCACCGCACATAGGCGGCCGCTTCAGTCCCATCTTCGCGCAAGACAAGCTTGCGCAATGCGGCAAGGTGACGTTCTTGGAGAGTGAGATCGACAAGCATCATGCGGCTTCCTCCAGAGCAGTCTGGATGCGTTTGAGCATGGTCCAGATTCCATCAACACCCGCTCGCCAAGCGTTGTTATGCCGCGACCAACGCTGCCACTTCTGTCCGGAGAAGACCACCGGTTGATCGGCAGCTCTCGGATAACGGTTTGGAGAAACCAGACTGATCCACGGGAGCGCATGGAACATGTCGGGCGGACTGTCGGGATAACCCGCCGGGAGCAGAATGAGAATATCCGCCACCGAGTTATCGAAGCGCCCCGACGGCAACACGAAGCCACGCAAGATGACGGCCTGCTGGCCACCATCCGTTACTTCCTCAAAAGCAATGCCGCGCTCCGTCAGGTAGCGGCGGCACTTTATTGGGAGTGCCGCCATCTTTCAGCCCTCCGTGGTCTGCACGATGCCGGTGAAAAAACGCTCCACGCCCACGGCCGATAGATCGACCATGTCAGTATCGCCAATCGGCCGATCCTCCGCGCCCCGCACTTCAAGCCACACGCCGTAGGTTGCGGGATCGACGCCGGCGAGCTTTTTCAGCGTCATCCCCGACATCAAGGTTGCGCCCCACTCGAAGATACGGCCATCCAGCTCAAAGCGGAACGACCGGTCACTACGGAAAACGAGGAATTTTTCGATACCCCTTGCCCGCAGGTCGGTTGTTTCGTCCGGGCGCAGCTCCTCAAGCAGTCCGTTCTTGAGTACCTGAAAGACGAGGTGCTCGATTGCCGGACGTGCATCGGCCGCTTCCAGAATTTTTAACCCGGTTGGGACCGGGTCATCAATCACAGCAGGATGGAACTCCAGCTTTTCGTTGCCGATTTGCACCCGGTACGGACCATGCGGGCGCACTGCCCGGCCAACCCGCACCGATTCTTGAATATCTTCGATGCTATCTTTAAGAACGGTATCAATCATGGCACACTCCTCTCTCATATTTCTGTCATTTGCCGTAAACCGATGAACAAGTCCCGGTATCCTCTCCCTATGCGCCACAGCCTTGCCGATTCGGACATGGCGCGTTGGTGTCCGAAGACATCCCTGAATGGCGCATAGGTTCAAGAAAGGAGTCAATCACGAATGGCACCAAACGAGTCTGCCGTTGCTCCGCTGTCGACAGCGGATATTGATGCCGCGCTTCTGGCGCTTTCCGATGTGGGATGGGCTAGATTGCGTAAAATTGCCTGTTCACTTGCTCATTTATATCCGATTGAAGCCGAAGATTTGCTTCATGAAGCTTGTTGTCGCGCCCTTGACGGTCGTCGACGATGTCCAAGTAATGTGGACTTGTTCAGGTTTCTTGGCGAGGCAATGAGAAGCATTGCATCCGATACTTTGAAAGCGGTGAACCGGCATCCGGAGCTACATTTGGTGTCAGACGCCGATGGTGAGGAGAACGCTTATGATCCGCCAGATGAACAGCCAGGCACCGAGGAAACCCTTATCAGGGAACAGGAAGCTGCACGGATTAAACAGGCGATTCTTAACCTCTTTGAGGATGACCCGGTTGCCAACATTATGGTTGATGGAATCATGGAGGGTATGGATGGCGAGGAACTCCGCGCCTTCACCGAACTGGATAAGACTGCTTTTGCGTCTAAGCGCAAATTAATCAAACGTCGAATAGAGAAAGCTTTTCCAGATGGATGGACGCCATGACCAGAAAAAAATCAAACGATCATCTTGCTCTTGATCGGCTAGCTGCGTCCCTTGTCGATGACATTTTGAACATGACTGACGAGGAGATGCTAGCTGAGGTTGTCGCTGATGGAGAAGACCCCAAGCGAATCGCTCAAGAGACCAAAGACATTTTCGAGCGTGCTATTACGACTTGTGGAAAAGCTAGGCTTGCCGCCGCGAGGAAGTCTATTCGTTCTGACCGTCAGAAAGATTCTAGAGTTCTTCAACCCAATCCGAACGCGGCACGCCAGAAACTGGAAAAAATTCTAAAACAGCATCCGGAAACACTTAGTAAACTGACACTTGCAGCAAGAAATGGAGAGGGTCTTTCAGATAGTGACGTGTTCAGCATGTTGGAAGATTTGGAGGAGCTGGGAGTAATTCCACCAATCGAGAAGCAGGATGATAACGAGTGAATGGACTGAGTCATGCCGAGATAATTCTAAAACGCTTGGGGATTACCGAGCCCAGTGAGATTGATCTTGAAGCAATCGCATGGACTCTTGGTGTACGCGTTCGCTATCGGCTTCTCGATGGGTGCGAAGCACGGATTATAGGTCACGACGATCAAGCTATCGTTACGGTCAACAATCGTAGTTCATTAAGAAGACAGCGTTTTTCGCTTGCGCATGAATTGGGACATTGGAATCACCATAGGGGGAAGCTCCTTGTGTGCCGAGCTGAAGAAATTGGCAGTGGCGACAACAAACGGTCTCCAGCAGAACGGGATGCCGATACTTATGCGGCAGATATTCTCATGCCGCGTTACATATTTCAGCCCATTGCCAATGATTACGGAAAACTTACATTTCAGACTGTGCGAGCGCTTGCTGATCTTTTTGACACCAGTTTGACGGCAACCGCTATTCGTTTGGTTGAGGGAGATCATTCTCCCGCTATTCTCGTGTGCCATGGACTACAAGGGCGCAAGTGGTTTTGCCGATCACCGTCCGTACCAGAGCGTTGGTTTCCTCAAGACCAACTCGATAGCTACAGTTATGCTTTTGGTACTTTATTCGGCCGAGAGGTTGAGGAGACAATTCCTCGTAAAATTGGAGCGGATGCCTGGTTCGATAGGCGCGAGGCTGCCAAATATGAAGTTCGTGAACAGAGCATTCGAACAGGAGATGGGGAGATTCTGTCCTTGATCCTGATCGATGATGAAAGAATGCTCGATGATGAATCTACGCCAGGAAGGCGATGGCAGAATCGTCGTTAGCACTGTGTTTTTCTGCTGTAAAGCAGAGAGAGTGCGTGATGATCGGCAGTACGGAAACCGCTTTTCCGTAGAAGGCGCTGTTTCGCCCCACCTTTTTGCCGCTTTCCGGCTCCTGCCAGATCAATAGCTTAGAACCCCGTTTCAGACCGCGAAAGGTAACCCTTTCGCGCGGTCTCAGAGGGCACGCGCGAGAATGGCAGCGGAGCGCATCAGTGTCTATTCGTCCCGCGCAGCAGGGCTTCAATACCCAACTCCAGATCGCTTTTGGCGAGAACCCGCTCGATGGTGCCCTGCTGGAGTTCCTCGGCGAGTTCGAGAATATTATTCAGGACCGCCCGTAAGCGTTCAAGCTGCTCCTCCAGCCGGTCCAATTCGCGGCGTTGCGCGTCCGTGGGCCGTTCGTTGCGCCAGCGGGCGAGTTGCTCCGCGAACACCCCAAGAAAATCCCGCTGTTCGGTGTGTAGTTTGATGCTGCGTTCCACGGTGGCGTCGTCGAGGACATAGGGCCGGTCGCGCACCGATAGCAGGGTCGCCTGGTGTTCCTGACCATCCGCCAGTTCGCCGTCGATGAGGGAGGCGATGAGCGGGAGCGCGGTGAGTGGTTGCCAGTGGGGCGCGGGATTGTCAGCCAAGTAAAATCTCCTTAATTCTTCTTGATATTATGAGATCAGGACAGTTCGATGCTCCATAAACTCATTAGCGGCGGCCAGACCGGCGTGGACCGGGCGGCCCTCGAGGTCGGGCTGGCCTTGGACCTGGCGGTCGGCGGCGGGTGTCCGCAGGGCCGACGCGCCGAGGACGGGCGGATTCCCGACCGCTACCCAACTAATAGGAGGCCCTGTTATGAAAGGCCGGTTCGAATTCAAAGAAGGCTATTCTTACCACATGCCGGTTCACTTCCGGGGGATGCCCGCCGGCAAGGCCATGGATCCGCTCTATGGCGACGTCTTCGTTCTCAGTGCTGACCTCACCACCGACCTGGACGCGCTGGCGCCGTTCGTGCCCCAGGATTTCGAGATTCTGGAGCCGGTCGTCAACGTGATGTACAACAACTGCCGGGAGGTGGAGTGGATGTCGCACGGCGAGTACCGCATCCTGCAGTTCGGCGTGCCCGTCCGTTACCTGGGCAACGACGAGGGACTGACGGGCCTCTATCCGCTGGTGCTCTGGGAAGACAAGACCGATCCGATCCTTTCCGGACGGGAAGACACCGGGATGCCCAAGATATTCGCGGATATCTCCATCGCGCGGCGCTGGGAAGACCACTGGTTTGTGCGGGCCAGCTACGAAGGGACCACCTTTGTGAAGCTGGACTTCTGGGATCGGGCCGCGGCCGGCGCCGACGAGATCGCCGCCAGAAACCAGGCCACCCGCCGGGTTAACGCCTTTGGCTGGCGCTACCTCCCCCATGTCAGCGGCGGCGGCGCGGCACTGAGTCATGCGGTGCTCTATCCCTCCGAAGCCCAGGTGGACGAACTGTGGCATGGGGAAGCCAAGCTCACCTGGACGGAATATGACGGGTGCGAGAACATCATCCAGGCCCCCATCATTCTGGGATTGTCCGCGCTGCCGATCCTCGGAGTCGGGAACGCGATCCGCAGCCGGGGCCGGGTCATCCTGGTCAACTCCGAAGCGAGAGCTTTGCCGTAAACGATAGCGAATAAAAGGTGGCGGATTATGAAAGAGTTTTATGCCGACAAAGTCGCGGTGGTGACGGGCGGGGCGTCGGGCATCGGCCTGGCCCTCGCGACGACGATGCTCGCCTACGGGGCGCAGAAAGTCGCCCTCGCGGACGTCAACGCCGCGAACCTGAACCGGGAGACCGCGCGGCTGAACGCGGTCTATCCCGGCCAGGTGCTCGGGCTCCACTGCGACGTCACGCGGGAAGACGACGTCAAGCAAATGATTCAAAAGGCTGCCGAGTTCGGCGGCGGGCGCATCGATCTGTTGTTCAACAACGCGGGCGCTGGTCTCGGCGGGCATTTCGACGCGCAGACCAATGAGGACTGGGAGAAGGCGTTCGCGCTGAATTTCTATGGGGCGCTGTATGGCATCCGCGCGGTGCTGCCGATCCTGCGCGCCCAGGGCGGCGGGCGCATCGTCAACATCATTTCCGGCATCGCGTTCTCCCCGATGGCCTATCAGACGATGTACTCCGCCACCAAGGCCGCGTTGAACGGGCTGACGCTCGCCCTGCGCTACGAACTGTGGGACGAGAACATCCAGGTGATCTCGGCGACGCCGGGCACGACGGCGACCGCGATCTGGCAAGCGGGCGGCGTAGCGCCGCCGCCGGGCGCGCAAACGTCAGAGCAGTCGGCCCGGACGATCCTCGCCGGCGTGGCGAACAACGAGCGGCTGGTCCTCGGCGACGAGGGCGACGTCAGTGGCGCGAAGTGTTGCTTCCATCCCGAGGCCGCGAAAGGGAACGACGAGTACCTGTTGAACGTGGCCCGCAAGCGCCGGAGCGGCGAATGGGTCGTGTGATTTGACGGGGCGGGGGTTGAAAATTGGGGTCTGAGTAGCAAACGGACCAAAAGTCGACCTAAGCCTTCGTGGTGACTGGGGGTAGACCGCCACCTGTTGTGGAGGGTGTCAGGGACGCCGACCGTGCCGATTTTTCGGTCAGTGATCAAGAAAAATCGGCACGGCATGTTAGGACTCGTCTGCCGTTCTTACCGTTGTCCGTCCATTATCCGCAGCAGGGCGGCGTTGAATGTGTCCGGGATCGCCCCGTACAGGTAGCCCGCCTGGATCGGCAGCCATTGGAGCACCTCTTCCCGTTTGGCGCCGGTGGCGGCGCAATACCTTGTCAGATAAAGCTCGGCGATTTCTTCGCTACTGATCGCATAGTCGACGTAACTGCGACATGCGTCCAGCAAAGGCTCTCCGCTGGCCACATCCATCCAGTCGATTACCCAGTATACCCCGTCATCGAACAGAACATTTTGGGCGTGGAAATCGCCGTGGCACAACGCTTCCCCATCCGGCATTTTTTCACATAGGGCGAGAATAGTACGCTTTCTGGCCGCATCCAGATGCCCGTTGTGGGCGATTGCCCACTTCAATTTGGGCTTCAGCCGCACCGGCATGAAGATTCGCTGGGAATGGATAGTCATCTGGAGCCGCACCAGATCGTCCATGATCTCCTGAACCCGGTGCGGTTCGCCCAACATCTTTTCGGAAACCGATTGGCCGGTGACCCGGCTCATTTTCAGGCACCACCGCCCGTCGACGTTCAGCACTTCATAGGGTTTGGCCATAGGAATCGCGGACGCTTCTGCCAATGCCATCATCGTCGCTTCATAAAATACGGATTCTTTGAGATAGCCCGCAATGTAAACCTTGACGGCGATATCGTCCCGGGCATAAATCGCCGCCTGTGTTCCCCGTCCCACCAGATCGCCGAAGCGCTCGGCAAATCCATCTTGCACAACCATAGTTTTTTCCGCCTTTGTCGTTTCAATCCACAGCCAATCGTCAGCGAGCCAAAAGGCCCCAGTTAATTAATGCTTGTCTCCTTTGTGCTTCTATACCCCCGCATGAGGAAGTACTCAGGTGCGCCCCGATGAAGCCGAAAGAGAAGTGCGGCCCCCCTCTTTCTGGGCGGCCTTCGAACTCACCGGCTTAGCCAGGGAGCATCCTTATGCGATATCCTGCAGTCCCCTCGTCAGGGGGTCGATAAAAACTTCTCCGTTACATCTCCCGTGATGCCTGTCCGTCCAGGGTCGAGAAATTTTAATGGTCTTCCAGCCGAGAAATCCAAGGCTTTCAAGTCCACCCAGATGAAGTTGAGGCTATGGGTATCGTTGAAGTAGTAGATCCGGTTTGTCAGGTCAAGCACTGAGGCCCACCAGGTGGGGTAGATCTGTGCTCCCGGAAGTGATCGGTAAATGGCCCCGAATGGAACCGAGACATTGCGGATCACACTGTATAAATAGGATACCGCTTCGGCATTGTCTTTGGGGTCGGGGAGGGTTTCAAGAAACGTTGCGGCGCGCACAAAACGATCAGAAGATTCAATTCCGCCGGGAATACTCTGGGCCGAGCTGCCTGAAGATCTGTTCCGCTGAAGATTTGCCAGTTGGTCGGGATATGGAGGATCATTGGTCATAACCCGGTGTTCCTGCCCGTGATAAACCACCATCTTGCCGTCAATAACCTCAATCACGGCCGAATCTCCAGTAGGATCTTCCATGGCCATATGCGTTGGAATATCATTTTGACCAAATGAGGTAAGCTGAATCTTCTGAAGCCCGGCCACGGCATCTTTCACGGTTTCAAAGTTGCCAAGCATATAGTGGATCCACATGCCGCTGGATAATCCCGGCGTACTCGGATCACGCTTCTCATATTTCGAAGATGCTAAGACTAGTTTATGGGCTGCAAGTCCTTTTTCATTCATTCCATCCGTGATCCCTACTTCCCGCGGCATACCGCTGCTTAGCGGATCGAGGCTCTTCGGCAAACTTTTTGATAATGTTTGCACAAGATCATAAGGAAGGATGCCTACAATCCCATACCTTGAAACCCACGTTGCGGGATTCTCGCCCGGCATGCCCTTCATCTTCATACCGCGAGGATAAACGACGATCCGCTCTCCGAAAGGAGAACTGAAGTCCATGGTCCTGGCTACAAAAACCCCTTGCTTGTTCGTATTCCACAGGATACGGGTGCAGGCAAAACCGGTATTTGCCTGAATCAGCAGACAGACCCATAAGCTAAGGATACTCACCATTAGCGGTAATCTTGTGATCTTAAACACCTTGTCACTCCTTTAAACCGGTTAATTACATAAAGGTCGCTTCACTGGACTGGGCATCCCGCCGGCTGGCGTCTTGGGCCGCCTGATCGAGTTGGTGGAGGATGTAGGCCAACTGGAACAGGAGAAGCCCATTGATGATGACGATTCCCGCATTGACCAGACCCGGTAGGAACCCCGGCAGGAACATGGACAGCCCGAACAGGATTCCCACCAGGTTGAGCGCCGTCTGAACGAGCATCATTTTCTTGAGGAGGGGGGGAAACGTACCCGTCTCGGCTTCCGGGAGCTTTTGCTCTCGCAGCAGCGGCAGAAATCGCCTGGCCAGGACTACCGTGTTCCCGCCGAGGTTCAGGACGCCGAGAAGGGTACGGATCATTCCGGTCAGGAGCCCCGGGACGATGCACGAGAAGATTCCCAGGGCGGCAAATCCGCTTCCGATGAGGATCATCAACCACGAGCGTGGGTACTGACCGACCGGAGTGTCTCCCATGGTCATCGTCTGGATCGCCATAAGGACCACCAGCAGGCCGAGTTGACCATCCGGGGAGAACGGCAGGATTCCCAGGTTGACCGGGAAGAGCAGCATCCCCAGAAGCGTGAGGAGGACGGCCAGCAGGACGAGCAAGGCCGGGAGCAGGGAAAGAGAGGCCGCCCGGAAAAGGGAAAAACCGACGCTCGGGCGGACAGTGTCCGGCTCCAGTGGTTTTAGAGCAGTCTTTTTGGCAAGGTTGGGAGGATACTGCCTGCCGACCTGCTGGATGCTCCAGGCCAGGAAGAAAAAGCTGGCGCCGTAGAGGATGAGGAGGACCGCCGTCTGCGGATGGGTCGTGATGCCGGGAAAGAGCGTCACCAGGCCTGATGCCACCGAGAGCACATATACGAGCACGGCGGCCAGGGTCAGGTAACGCAGTATCCTGGGACCGTTCATCCACGTTCGTGCTTTTTCCTCGGCAACGAACAACTGGAAGAGCAGGGCAGCTCCTCCCCCTGCCAGCAGCAATCCAACCAGAATCCGCACCGGCCCGGTCAGGGGTCCCGGGATGAAACAGGCGATCATCCCAATGACGGCCGTGCCGATCCCGATGAAGATCACCATCCAGGAACGCCGAAGATCGCCGAACGGGGTCTTGCCCATCGTGATGGCCTGGATGGAAACCAGGACCAGAAACAGGCCGTACATGCTGTCCGGGCTATAGGGCAATGCTCCCGTATGAATCCCCAACAAAAGCCAGCCGAAGAGGGACGCGAAGAGTCCGAAGACCAGCAGGATGACCCCCTCAAGGGAAAGATCCGATTCCTCTCGAATCTTCGCCTGAGAGATTGATTTTTGTGGGCTCAGGGGTAGCAATGGGGTTCCCCTTGAAAAATATCGGAATAGGGTTAATCAATACCGGCCAATCGTCCAGGCTTTCCCTGCTTCACCGGCACAGCTTCTCACACGGTACGCCGTCGTGGTTGCCATCGAGAGAGCGGACGCCGCAGGTATTGAGGTAAAACTTCGCCTCCTCGCAGCTTGTCATTTCCCGGCAGTACCGCTTGCCGGCGCAGGTGAAACCGCTGCTGCTGGCCGCTGAGGTTGGGGCGGCAGTCGGAGCCGCCGGCGCACGGGCGGCCGGGGCCGAGGCGGTGGCGCAAGTCCCCTTGCGCCAGTCCCAGGGCGGGCAGCGTTCGGCTTCGGGCAGTCCCCACAAGCCCCGCTTGGCGGCCTTGGCTTCCGCTTCCAACCTGAGCAGCGACTGATCCTTGAGGTGTTGGGTAAGGAAGCGGCATTACTACCGCTCCCTCCCCTAAGAACCGTACTTGAAAGTTTCCCTTCATACGGCTCAAGCCTCTATAAGTCCTGCTTTTCATTGCAGAACCGGCAGTTCATCGAGTTCATGCTTGGCGTGGACTTGACGATGGCAGTTTCCGTGGAGCAATTGCAAGTTGTCCAACGTGTCACTTCCCCCTTTTGCCCGATGGGTGATATGGTGAATCACCCATTCTTGGTTTAAGGTGCATTGCTGTTGGCAGATTGGGCAAGTGCCTTCCTGTTGCTTCCACAGTGACTTTAGCTTTCCGGTCAAAACCCGGTTCATAAGCCGAGCTTCCCGTTCTTCAAAGTAAATCTCCCATTTCGGATCGAACGGGTTAGCTTCTGCCTTGATTTGGACGTGTCGGCGGATGGGGGTGTCGGCATGGAAAGCCAACCGATACAGTCCTTCACCCTCTCTCGTTTTCGTCCTGACCCCAAATATCCAGTCGCGGTGTCCCACTCTGTGAAAATATCGGCCTTTGATCCATCGCAGACCTTTATTGGGGTGTCTTCGCTTTGCCCACTTCCAGAGTTTTTGCCAGGTTAAGTGGTCAACCTTTTGATAGGTTGCCTTACTCACTTGGTTTGAATGATAATTCGCCCATCCTTTGATCAATGGATTGAGGCGTCTTATCAGGTCTTCTTGTTTGGCTGTTCTCATTTCCTTGATGATTCCCTGAATTTTCCGAACGTGATTGGTTACGTCCTTTTCCGCTGGTTTGATGAGAAGTTTCCCATCGTATTTGCGAAAATTCCACCCCAGGAAATCAAACCCTTCGTCGATATGTGCAATCCGTGTCTTTTCGGGCGACAAGGATAGGCCTCGTTCCCTCAGAAACTCCGTGATGCTTTCCTTGGCTTGTTCCAAATGTTCTTCCGTTCTACCTGTGATCACAAAGTCATCTGCATATCGAGCGATATTGATTTGGCTTAGACGCCTCCTCTTTTCCTTGTTTCCAAATCGATCTCGGAGTGTCTTTTCCATGCCATTCAACGCCATATTAGCCAGTGTCGGGGAGATGATTCCCCCCTGTGGCGTTCCCGCTTGCGTGGGAAATAGACGCTGTTTCTCGATAAAGCCGCACTTCAACCATTTCCTCAGAATGTCCTTATCCATGGGAATGTTGGCGATGAGCCACTCATGGCTGATGTTGTCGAAGCATCCGGTGATGTCCGCATCCAGTATCCATTTAGGGGAATAATCCTTTGCCAAGACGTGGAACAGTTTCTCTGCTGCGTCTTGGGTTCTCCGGTTTCTCCGGAACCCGTAGGAGTTCAGGTCCGCCGTTGTTTCCGCAACCGGTTCCAAGGCTAACAGATGCAGTGCTTGCATCGCCCGGTCCTTCATCGTGGGAATGCCCAGTGGACGCTGTTTACCGTTTGCTTTCGGTATGTAAATCCGCCTCAGTGGACGGGGTCGATATCCCCGCTTCCTGAGCGACAAGACCGCTCTGGTTTTCGCCTCCGGGTGGTTCCATGTTTCTCCATCGACGCCCGGCGTATTCTTCCCTTTGTTCTCGATGACTCGTCTTACGGCACAGGCCCTTCCTGAAAACGAGTTGGTCAGAAACCGTTGCAGTCTTTTCACTCTGCGCCAGTCTCCTTCCTGTACTGCCTTCACGATACGCGCTTGCAGCCTTCTAACGACTCGGTTGGCTTTCGTCCAATCAATGGCATGCCAGCCGACCTCTTCGCCGAAGGCCGCAGCAGTCGCTTTCGCTCCTATCATCTTGCTGGCCTCCGTTCTTTCGGTTCTACAAGTTCTCTCGTGATTCGAGACCCGTCGGAAGTCTGCACTCTTTCGAGTTGGGGCAAAGTTTGAACCCCTATCCATCCCATTACAGGACCGCTTTCGCTTTTTCCGACATCCTCTACCCGCATCTCGATCAACGTTCCTTGCGGTTCGCCTGCCCAAAGGCCAAGATACGGGCTTACCACGTTCCACATAAGTGACAAATCAGAGGGTTAGGTGTCGTCTATCGTCCGGCGTTACGCCATCCTCGTTAGGAGAGTCAATAGCTCCTAAACCTGAACGCCCACCTTTTGGTTACTGCTTCTCAGCATCTTTAGCAGTTTGCCTATGACGGACTTTATCGACGATTCAGTTATTTTCACCTTGCCTCTGGAGCCTAGTTTCCTACCACCTGATGCTGGCAGAGTTGGCCTCGCCTCACGGTTCGGTCTCCTGGGTTGCCCCACGGATTACATTGTCCGAGCCGCTTCATACGGAATCGTTTCCCATTCCGCATGGGCTCGTAGGCTACGAATGGAGGAACATTCGGTTATGTCGGTATCCTTTTGCATAACAGTCACTTATGTAACATCGTGTCACACACTGGCGGTACGCCCATGCCGCCCCCTGCTTCACCATCTCCGCGTTCACGTCCAGACTCCCCACATAGACCCGGCCCACGG
>Ga0209507_1001752_pt1 | contig 16355 bp, 15 predicted proteins | sample AD_UKC028_MetaG_FD_184414 | JGI IMG/M metagenome (GOLD analysis project Ga0209507, IMG submission 184414) | Active sludge microbial communities of municipal wastewater-treating anaerobic digesters from USA - AD_UKC028_MetaG (SPAdes) (version 2) | ecosystem: Engineered > Bioreactor > Anaerobic >...
CCACGCTCCAGCGCCGCCCAGGTCACATTAAACCCGTCTGCCACCCCAACACCAAAGGAGAATTCATGTCGGAATATCTTTGCCAGGGCACCTCTTTCAATGCCTGCAACAGCCCCGCCCGTCGCCATTGGAATCTGCACACATCTCGGCTGCTCGCCCTCGACCGCCTTCACCCCGGGCGACCCTGCCCTTGGCGCCGACTGGCCCGGCGGCTTCCTCTGTCCATGCCACGGCTCCACCTTCGACTTTGCCGGCCGGGTGTTCAAGAACAAGCCGGCACCGACCAACCTGGAAGTGCCGCCGCACCAGTTTCTGGGCGATATCCGCCTGATGATCGGCAGCGACGAACTCGCCCCGGCCTGAACCCATCGCCACGCGCGACATCACCCCCGGTCGGGCAACCGGCCCCCACCCTTGTCTTTTCTGGAAACTCATGCAAATCGCTATCAGCAGTCAAAACCGTAAAACCATTACCGCCCACGCCGGCAAATGCCGCAATTTCTGGATCTACGACATTGCCCAGGGCCGTGTGACGGACAAGCGCCTGCTTGTCTTGCCGCTTGAACAGACCTTCCACGCCAGCCACCATGACGGCGCCGCTCCCTTGGCCGGGATCAACGTGCTGATTACCGGTAGCCTCGGCAACGGGCTCTATCGCCGGCTGCGGGAACGTGGCATCCAGAGCATCGTCACCGCCGAGGACAATCCAGACAGCGCGGTCAACGCCTTTCTGGCGGGCGAGTTGCCGACCCTGTCGATCATTCATAACAACCCATGCCATGACCATAGCCACTAGCCTGCTCCGCGTCGCCCTGCTTTTCCCTTTGAGCGCGCTGGCCGAAAGCGGGCCACTGCTTGTGGAGATCGTCGGCATGCGCGACAGCGCCGGCACGATCCGCGCCTCGCTGTACAACGAGCCGGACAGCTTTCGCAAGGAAGAACGCGCCTTCATGCGAGTTGCCCAGCCAGCCAAAACAGCCAGCGCGACCCTCATCTTCCGCGACGTGCCGCCCGGTCGCTACGCCATCATGCTCTACCACGACGAAAACGATGATGGCAAACTGAACCTGCGCTTCGGGATGTTTCCCACCGAAGGCTATGCCTTGTCCAACAACCCGAAGGTGGTCGGCCCGCCGCGTTTTTCCGACAGCGCTTTCGATTTCACCGGTGACGAGCGTGCGCCTCTGCCCCTGATACTGGCTTACTAACCGTCCGCCTGACCCCATGCCCCGCCACCAAACCCCAACGGCCATGACCGGAATGCCCATGCCGACACCCAACAAGATGCGCGCCGCCCTGCTGCTCGGCGGCCTGGCCCTGGCCGCCCTTGCCTACCTTGGCCTGCGCGGCGAACGGGTCGAGGTCGCTCGCGTCGAACGCGGCGAACTGCGTCAGGCCGTGGTCGCCAGTGGCCGGGTGCGCACCCCGCTGCGTATCGAAGTCGCCAGCCAGATTACCGGGCGCATCGCGACGGTTGCCGTGCGCGAAGGCGACAGGGTTGCCGCCGGGCAATTGCTGCTCCAGTTCGACGCCGCCGAATGGCAGGCCGGGGTCGCGCAGGCGCGGGCAACGCTGGCGCAGGCCGAAAGCCGCCTGCGCCAGATCGGCGAAGCCGGCTTGCCGCTGGCCGAACAGAACCTGCGCCAAGCCGAGGCCACCTTTCGTCAGGCCGAGCGGCATTACCAGCGGGTCGGCGAACTGGTCGCCAAGGGCTTTTACAGCCCGGCCCAGCTCGACGAAGCCCAGCGTGCCCGCGACATTGCCGCCAGCCAGTTGCAAACCGCCCGCATCCAGGTCGCCAACAACCGGGGCGACGGCATCGAGGTGAAACTGGCCCGCAGCACCATCGACCAGGCCCGCGCCGCGCTGGCCGTGGCCGAAGCCCGCCTGGCCTACGCCACCCTGCAAGCGCCGGTCGCCGGCCGCGTGCTGACGCGCAACGTCGAGCCCGGCGACACGGCGCAGCCGGGCAAGACGCTGCTCACCCTGGCCCCGAGCGGAGAAACGGAACTGACGGCGCAGATCGACGAAAAGAATTTCGGCCTGCTCGCGCTCGGCCAGCTCGCCCAGGTGTCGGCCGATGCCTACCCCGGCGAACGCTTCGCCGCGCAACTCAACTACATTGCGCCGGCCATCGATGCCCAGCGCGGCTCGGTGGAAATCCGCCTCGGCGTACCGCAGGCGCCGGCATACCTGCGCCATGAGATGACGGTCTCCATCGACATCGAGGCGGCCCGCCGCGCCGACGCCCTGAGCATCCCCTGCGACAGCGTGCGCGACGTCGGCAGTTCGCCGTGGGCGCTGGCCGTGCGCGACGGCCGCACCGTTCGCCAGCCGGTGAAGCTGGGCCTGCGCGGTGACGGGCGCTGTGAAATCGTCGACGGACTGGGCGAGGGCGACGCAGTATTGCCTGCCGCCGTGCCGCTCCGCGAGGGCCGCCATGTTGTTGCGGTCAACCGCTGAAAAGGGCCAGAATTGAAATCTTGGCAACCCTTCGAATGGATCGCTGCCGTGCGTTTTTTGCGCGAGGGGCGGATGCAATCGCTGCTCATCGTCGTTGGCGTCGGGGTCGGCGTCGCCGTTATCGTTTTCATGTCCGCGCTGCTCAGCGGCTTGCAGGCCAATCTCATCAAACGCACCTTGTCGTCGCAGGCACATATCACCTTGCTGCCGCCCGAAGAGATCGCCCGGCCGCAGCAATCCACCGGCGAAACGGCCTTGCGCCTGCAAAAACAGGCGCAGCGCCTGCGCGCCATCGATCAATGGCAAACCCTGCGCGACCGGCTTGAAACCTGGCCGGAAATCGCCGCCGTCTCGCCGATTGCCGCCGGGCCGGCCTTTGCGGTGCGCGGCGACGCCAACAAGGCGGTTACCGTGCTCGGCATCGAGCCGGAACACTACAACCGCGTTGTCGCGCTGGCCGACCGGCTGACCGCCGGCCAGTTACGTGTCGGCGCCGGGGAAACCGTGATCGGCATCGAACTGGCCAAGGATCTCGGTGCCGAGGTGGGCGACAAGCTGCGCCTGACCGCTGCCGACGGGCGCAGCGACACCCTGACCGTCACCGGCTTGTTCGACCTCGGCAACAAGGGCGTCAATGCCCGCAACGTCTACGTCGGCCTGCGCACGGCACAGAGCCTGCTCGATCTGGTCGGCGGAGTTTCCAGCATCGAACTCGCACTGCACGATCTCGATCTCGCGGAAAAGGTGGCCCGCCGCATCGCCGCCGAAACCGGGCTGACCGCCGATTCGTGGATCAAGACCAACGCCCAGTTCGTCACCGCGCTGACCTCGCAGCGCGTTTCAAGCAACGTCATCCGCTTTTTCATCGCTCTGTCGGTCGCCTTCGGCATCGCCAGCGTGCTGGTCGTTTCGGTCATCCAGCGCGGCAAGGAAATCGGCATCCTGCGCGCCATGGGCGCCACGCAGGCGCAGATGCGGCGCATCTTCCTGCTGCAGGGTGGCATCGTCGGCTTTTTCGGCTCGCTGCTCGGCTCGGCGCTGGCCTGGTGTTTTCTCATGCTCTGGCAACTGTTGGCGCGCAACCCGGACGGCACGCCGATGTTCGTCATCGGCGTCGAACCCGGGCTGGTCGCTATCGCCGCCGCCGGCGCCAGCCTGGTCGGCATCTTGTCCGCCCTGCTACCTGCCCGGCGTGCGGCGAAACTCGATCCCGTGGTGGCGATTCGTGGCTAAAAACCCTAACGACTCCGTCCTGCACCTTGCCGGCATCCGCAAGTCCTACGGCAGCGGCGCGTTGGAAAGCGAAATCCTGCACGGCCTCGACCTCCATTTGCAGCGCGGCGAATTTGCCGCCTTGATCGGCCCTTCCGGCTCCGGCAAGAGCACGCTGCTCAATCTCATCGGCCTGCTCGACCGGCCCAGCGGCGGCGAGTTCCGCATCGATGGCGAAGATACCGGCCGGCTCGACGATACCGGGCTGACGCGCCTGCGCGGCCAACGCATCGGCTTCGTCTTCCAGCATCACCACCTGATCCCGGCGTTTACCGCCGAGGAAAATGTGGCCATGCCATTGCTGGTTGCCCGGGGCCGACCTGATTCCACCATGTTCGAGCGCGCTGGCCACCTGCTCGACCAGGTCGGGCTGAACGATCGCAAGCAGCATCTCGCCAACCAGCTTTCCGGCGGTCAGCAACAGCGCGTCGCCATCGCCCGTGCGCTGGTCATGAATCCGTCGCTGGTGCTGGCCGACGAGCCGACCGGCAATCTCGACACGCATTCCGCCGACGAGGTGTTCAAGCTACTGCGCGAAGTCAATCGCCAGCAGCACACCACCTTCCTGATCGTCACGCACGACCCGCGCCTGGCCGCCCGCTGCGACCGCATCGTCGAACTGGTCGACGGCCGTATCGTCGCCGACCGGGCGCATGCGCCGGCTTGAGCACCTGTTGCGGTCGACCCGGAAAAATGGCCCATTTTCTTCGTCACCCCGATCGGCGATGCCTGCCGGATTCCCCCCATTCAACTGCCGCAAGGAAGCTCAAGATGTTCTTCGCCATCCTTTTCCTGACTCTCACCCTGAGCGGCGCCTATTTTTTCCCAGACTGGTCATGGGGAAGCATCGCCCTCGCCGCCTTCGCCTGCGTTGCCGCGTTGCGACTGGCGCTGCTGGTTTTGGCGAAACGCCAAAGCGGCGACCGTCAATGACACCGCGCAGCCGTTCTACAAGCCGCTAACCCCAAGAGAAAGCCCACGGAACACACCGCCCCCAGACTGCAATACTTTCCCGTTTCCTGGTTCGCCACGGTGATGGGCATGTGCGGGCTGTCGATTGCCTGGAATCGCGCCGAACATTTCTTCAACCCCGGCTTTTGCCTGAGCTCACTGCTGCTCGGCCTGACGAGCCTGTGGTTCTTCCTGCTGATCGGCATCTACGCGACGAAGATCGCCAAATACCCCGCCGAGGTCAGGGCCGAACTAACGCACCCGGTCAAACAGGCGTTTGCCCCCACCTTCTCCATCAGCCTGCTGCTGCTTTCCGTCGCCCACCTCCAGTCGGCGCGGGAGTTCTCGTTCTGGCTGTGGGCCATCGGCACGCTATGCCACCTGGGCTTTACTTTCTACATGCTCTCCTCGTGGATGCATCACACGAAATACGAGATCGCCCACCTCAATCCCGCCTGGTTCATCCCGGTCGTCGGCAACATCCTGATCCCGATTACCGGCCTGCAACACGCCACGCCGGAAATTTCCTGGTTCTTCTTCAGCCTCGGGCTGTTCTTCTGGCCGATCCTGACCGCCATCATCTTCTACCGGCTGATCTTCCATCCTGCCCTCCCGGAGCGGCTGTTGCCGACCTTGTTCATCTTCATCGCGCCCCCGGCCGTCGGCTTCATTTCCTGGGTCAACCTCACCGGCGGCCTCGACGCCTTCGGCCACATCCTGTATTCGGTGGCGGCAATGTTCACGTTGCTGCTGTTCAGCCAGATCAACCACTTCCGGCGCATCCCCTTCTTCCTCTCGTGGTGGGCCTATTCCTTCCCGCTGGCCGCCATGACCATCGCCACCTTCCTGATGGCCAAGTTGACCGGCCAGGCGATGTATCTCTGGATCGGCGGCGGACTGCTCGGCCTGCTGAACATCCTGATCGCCATGCTCGCCTGGCGCACCGCGCGTGCCGTGCTACGGCGTGAAATCTGCGTTGCCGGGCACTGATTGGCGGGCGGGCGGGCCGTCAGTCCGCCCGCCTCCCTGAAAATCACCCACGTCATGCGCCGGGCTTGTGTTTCCAGCGCCTCGGCCTATAGTAGAAAAACTCCCCGCCGAATGCTCAATGCATCCTCCGTCATCGGCCCCACCGGGAAGCAAGTTAACGCAACCAGGAGAAAGTCATGACCATCTTGATCGGCAACGAGCAAAAACGCGTCGGCCTGGCACTTTCGGGCGGCGGCTTCCGGGCGGCGGCGTTTCATCTCGGCGTCTTCCGCAAGCTCCATCAACTCGGCCTGCTGTGGAAGCTGGATCTCCTGACCTGCGTCAGCGGCGGCAGCATCGCCGGCGCCTTTCTCGCCAGCCACTGGGGCGAAGACGACGCCCTCGACAAGCTGGAAAACTATCTGCGCACGTCGTCCATCGCCGTCTCGTCGGTCATCGGCGGAGTTCTCGACCCCTTCCACAGCCGCCTCGACAAGCTCGCCGCCACCTACGAGCGCGACCTCTACGGCCAGCGCACGCTAGGTTCGCTGAAGAACGGGCCGCGCCTGTATCTGAATGCCACCAACCTGGCCACCGGCAACATGTTCTTCTTCGTCACCGGCGGCAACGGCGAAGCCGAGATGGGCGAATGGGAACTCGGCACCGTCAGCGCGCCGGGCTTCCCGCTCAATCGGGCGGTCGCTGCGTCTTCGGCCTTCCCGCCGGTGTTCCCGCCGCTCAAGGTCGAGCGCAGCGAATACCCGGCGGCCGGCGTCGATTACGTCACCCTCTCGGATGGCGGCGTCTACGACAACCTGGGCGTCAATCCCCTGTTCCGCAAGCGCAATGCGCTTGACTACCTGCTCGTCAGCGACGCCGGCAAGCCCTTCTCCATCGACGAGCGACCGACCGAATCCGGCGCCGCCGTGCTGGTCGCGGCCATCGACATATTGATGGAGCAGGTACGCGGCCTCCAGTTCAAGCGCCTGGAACTGAACGCCGCCGCGCCGGGCGGCGCCCACCCCGTGTGGTTCTCCATCGACAGCACGATCGGCGAGGCACGCGAAGGCGACGCGGCCTTTGCCTCCGCCATCGGCACCAATCTCTCCCGGCTCTCGGCGCCGGAAGTGGCCGTGCTCGGCCGCCACGCCGGCGCCCTGCTGACCCACCGGCTGCAAACCTACGTACCCGAGATACTGGGCAACTGACGCGCCGCACGGCGAGGAACCCGGCATGCCTCCCACCCGTCACGAACCTTTTTCCGACCGCTGGGTCTCGCCGCTGCTGGAACTCGCCGACAGCGACCCATCCCCTGAAATCCGCCTGGCCGCGCTCAAGGCGGCGGCGCACTTCCCGCTCGGCCGCAGCGGCTGGCAGCGGCTGATTGCACCGGGCCTGGAACTCATCCGCACGCAGCCCCCAGGCTCGCCTGTCCGCCGCGAGGTACTGGCCTTCGCGGCCAGAGTTCCCCTCGTCACGGTCCGCGAGCAACTGTGCGACATGGCCAACGACCCGGACGAACCCGACCGCGATGCCATCGCCAATGCGCTCGCGGAGCAGGGCGCCCCCGCCTGCATCCCGGCCCTCCTTGAACGTGCCGCCGCCGACGATCCGGATGCCTTCCGTCTCCTCGCCATCGCACCGCTCGAAATCACCACGCTGACCTCGCGCGATGTTCTGCGCCACGCCCGTGGCCTGAATCCCGATGCGACTTTCTGGCTGGCGCTGGCCATCGGCCGGCTCGACAATTTCAGCGTGCTCGACGACGTGTTTTCGCCGGCAGCGCCACTGCCCACGCTCTTCTGGGGCAGCCCGTGGACCGCCTACGACCGCATCGCGACGATTCGCCCGATCCCCGACCGGCTGCGCGCTGCGCTCGAACGCCTGCTCGCCCGTCTCGACAGGCCGGATGCCGGACTGGAGCATGATCTCTCCCGTGCCCTGCGCCTGACCGTCTGGGCCGCCACCGGCATCGCCGATGCGGAAGGTTCGCCGCTACCGCCGCCGCGCCCCTTCGGTCCGGTCATGGCACCCGAGCCCTTCCGCAGCGACAGGCCCATTGCCCAACTGCTGTATGAACATCTCACGACCGCACAACCCGCCCACGACGACGGCCAGGTCGCCTGGGTGATCGCCCATACGCCTAGCGAAGACCTGATCCGCAAAATCGTTGCGCTGGTTCGCCAGGCGCCCGAGGCAGCCGGCGTGCGCCTGCTCGACATTCTGGGCCAGACCGCCGACTGCCAGGCCGGTTGCGCGCCCACCCCCTACCGCGGTGCCGGCGGCGGCGCCAAACCACAGCTTCGCCATGTGCTGATCGACGACCGGATGCGCAGCAGCGCCCGCCCGCCGAGCCAGTCACGGGCACCCGCACCGATAAGCCGCCCGCGCAACATCGCCTTCGACATGCCCGATGTCGACATCCTGGCGGCCAACCGCGCGCCATCTGGCGATGCGGCGGACCTGACGCTGCCCGCCGACCGGCCGCGCAGCAGCCCGCCGGCAAGCCGCCCGCGCGGCGTGACCATCGACACGACGCACCTCGATTACCAGACCGCCAGCCGCAGCGCGCCACCCGTGACCGCCGCCACGGACGAACGGCACGTCCGCGCGCGGATCCTCCATGACGCTCAGGCGCGGGAAACCTTTGTCGCCGGCGCCGCCAACGTGATCCGCTGCTGGATCGGCCTGCCCGAAGACGACGGCGCTGCAAGCTCCGACGCCGCCATTCCGACCGTTCCCATCCCGCGGCAAGGCCTGGAGCTGAGCGTCGAGCTGTGCTGGGGCGACCAGCGCGACGCCACCACGTTGCTGCTCCCCGCCTCGCGTTCCGCGCGCAGCGGCGACTGCGACCTGCACATCGACGTCCCTGCCGACGAGCGCTACGTCAGCGCCGAGATCATGTTCCGCTATCGCGGGCGCAGCTTCGAGGTGGTTCGCATCGAAGCCGCGGCCCTCGCACCGGGCGAGGCGGCCGGGCCGCGCGACACCCTGCGCGTCCGCACGCAACTGAGCCGGCGCGAGGTGATCGCGGTCGACGACGCCCAGCCGTGCAATTCGACACTGGTGTTCGGGCAGGCGCCCGGCGACCCGGCAACGGCGCAGGGCAAGCCGGGCCTGCGCGTATTCGACGGCAGCGGCGGCCGCAACTTCGCGCTCAAGTCGCCCGGCAAGGCGATCGAGACGCTCAACACGGTCCTTTTCTCGACCGAGAAATCGCTGGTCCGCCGCCTTGCCGACACGCCCGGCAAGGAGCAGTGCCTGGATGCCGGCGACGAGGAAGTCCGCGTCCTCCTGCGCGACATGGCGCGCTTCGGCGCCGGCCTCTTCAACCAGCTCGACCAGCAGGGTTTCGCCGATCCCGGCGAGCGCATCCAGTTCCTCAGTCTCGATCCCGACCTCATCCTGCCGCTCGAATTCGTCTATGACCGCGGCTACCCGGTCGATGCCGCCCGCCTCTGCGCTGGCTGGCAGGCGGCACTGGCAGCCGATGCGAAGGTTTGCCCGGCCTGCGGCGACGCCCCGCTGACGGCCGCTGCCCGCCGCCATGCAGCGACCGTCTGCCCCCTCGGCTTCTGGTCGCTGCGCAAGGTCATCGAGCGCCTGAATCCGGACGCCGCCACCGGCGCCGCGGCCCCCACCAAGAATCGCCGCAGCCTGCCGGCCATCGACTCGGCCGTCTTCGCTAGCAGCGACAAGGTGCCGGCCGACGAGCGGACGGCCACCTGGGAGTCCATCCACGAGCGCATCGCCAACACCACCCTCGCCCGCCACTGGGACGAGTGGTACGACGCGGTGCAACAGCACCCGCGCCTGCTGATCGCGCTGCCGCACCATGACGAGGACGGCCTCGAGGATTTCCTCGAGATCGGTGACGCCAGCCTCGGCACCGACCTCGCCCGCCTGCGGCGCGGCCAGATTCGCCCCGAGTACGTCAACCCCGACGGCCGCGAACCGGGTCCCATCCTGCTGCTGCTCGGCTGCCGCACAGGCGCCGAATCGGAACTTGGCTACGTGCAGGTCGTGCGCGAATTCCAGAAACTCAAGACCGCCATCGTCCTCGGCACGCTGGCCCAGATCCTCGGCCGCCATGCCGCGCCGCTCGCCCGCGAACTGGTCGCGCAACTGGTCGCCGTCAGCGACCCGCAAGCCGATTTCGGCACCCTGATGCGCGGCGTCCGCCGCCGCATGCTGGCCCGCGGCTACCTGCTCGCCCTCTGCCTCGTCGCGCTCGGCGACGCCGAGTGGCGGCTGACGCCAGTCGCGCACCCCGTCGCCACGCCACCCTGAAAGGCCCAACCCCATGTTCCGCATCGAGATGCTTCCTGCCGCGCACGGCGACTGCCTGTGGATCGAATATGGCAGCGGCACCGCGGTCCACCGCATCCTGATCGACGGCGGCCCGGCCCATGCCTACCCCGCCCTGCGCGAGCGCATCCTGCACCTGCCGGCAGACGAACGCCATTTCGACCTGCTCGTCATCACCCACATCGACGCCGACCACATCGAAGGCGTCATCCGCCTGCTGCTCGACGCCGAAGCACTGGCCTGCCGTTTCGAGCGCATCTGGTTCAACGGCCGGGATCAGCTCAACGCCGTGCCCGACCCTGCCGGGGCAGCCCTCGGCGGCGTCCAGGGCGAGATGCTCGGGATGCTGATCACCGACTACGAACAACGCACTGGCACGCAGGTCTGGAACCGCGGTTTCGCCGGGGCGCTCGCCGCCATCGACCGAAACAATCCGACGCTGCCGGTAGTCGAATTACCCGGCGACTGCCGACTCACCCTGCTCTCCCCTGACCACGCCCGCCTGCTCGACCTGAAGGATAACTGGGCCAAGGAACTCAAGGCGGCGCGGGTACCTTCCGGCGACATTGCCAAACTGCGCGAACGACTCGATGCCAGTCGCCGGCTGCGCCCGCTTGGCGATGTTCTGGGGACGGAAGACGACTTCGACAGCGACGCCCCGGTGGCGGAAGCGGCAGATGACGACCTCGTCGACGTGCTCGGCGGCAGCACCGGCGAACCCGGTGCCGACGCCCCATTCGGCGGCGACACCAGTCGCGCCAACGGCAGCAGCATCGCCTTCCTGCTCGACTATCCTGCGACCCAACCGGAAGTTCGCTTCATGCTCACCGGCGACGCCTGGCCCGCCGTGCTCGAAGCCTCGATCGACCGCCTGGTGACGCCGGGCGAGCGCCTCGCCGTCAGCGGTTTCAAGCTGGCCCACCACGGCAGCGTCGCCAACGTCAGCGAATCGCTGCTCGGCAAGCTGAGCTGCACGAATTACCTGATTTCGACCAATGGCGCGATTTTCCACCACCCGCACGCCCGCTGCGTCGAGCTGCTGCTCAAGACGCACGGCGCACCCGGCAAACCGCGCCTGCACTTCAATTATCTAACGCCCACAACCGAAGCCTGGCGCTCCGCTGCCGATCAGGCATCCCGCGGCTATCAGGCCTTTCACCCCAAGGGCTTGTCGCTGGTCTTCTAGGCCGGCACCAGCCGGCGCTTCCCCATTTTTGGCCAAAACAAGGCGTCGACCGCAACAGGCCTCATAGCCAGCCGCGCCGGCGGCTGGCATCGAGAAAAGCCTCGAGCAATGGCAGGCAGTCGAGCACGTCGGTGTCGCTCGGCCGCCGGAATTCCGGATGCCATTGCAACCCGAGCAGAAAATTGCGGCCGGTGCCGCGAATCGCCTCGATCATGCCATCGCCTGCCGCTCGCGCCTCGACCGCGAGATCGCGTCCGAGGGTGCGGATACCCTGATGGTGAATCGAAATGACCTGGCGCTGAGCGGCGCCCCCCAAGCGTTTTTCCAGCAAACCGCCTGCTTCCAGAACGATCTCGTGAACGTGCTGATCGTAGGCATCGGCGACATGCGGGATCGCTTCCGGCAACTGGGTCGCGATGTCCTGGTAAAGCGAGCCACCCATGGCGACGTTAATCAACTGGGCGCCACGGCAGATGCCAAGGACCGGCTTGCCATCTTCGAGGAACTCATGCAGCAATTCCATCTCATACATGTCACGGGTGCGGTCACCGGCCCACTCAGGGCTCAACGGAGATTCACCATAGGCGGCCGGATCGATGTCGGCGCCGCCCTGCAGCACCAATCCGTCGAGGCTCTTGGCGTAATCGCTCAGGCGGATCGCACTGCGGTTCAGCATGCCGCCATGGGTCACCGAGGGCACCATGAAGACCAGCACATCGCGCGCCATGATCCATTGCGCCACAGACTGCTCGAGGTACTGGAGCGTCTTGCTTTCGAGGCCCTTGCCGTCTGGCCGCGGGTGCGCCAGACGGGCTGACACGCCGATCTTGAGGGTGCGTTTCATGCTGAACTCCCGGTCCGGGTGGACACAGTCTGTCAAGTGGTCCATTCTGCCCCTCTCGGTCACCCATAACAACCGGGGAAGTACCTGCTATGGAACCTTCTGTCTTTTTCCTGCCCGACTGGCCGCCCGATCTCAGCCCGCTGCTGTGGATCGCGCTGGCGGTGGTCGGCGCCGCGCTGGCCGGCGAATGGATACGCCATCATCTCGGCCTGCCCAGAATCACGGCCTATCCGGTCGTCGGCATGCTGGTGGCGGCAATTGCCGGAAACCGGCTGGTCGCCGAACACGGCGACTGGCTACGAACCGGGCTCGACATCGCCTTGGCGATCCTGCTTTTCGAATTGGGCAGCCGCGTCGATCTGCGCTGGCTGCGCCACAACCGCTGGCTGCTGGTCACCAGCATTTGTGAATCGCTGGCCGCCTTCGGCGCGGTATTCGCCGTCAGCCGCTATCTCGGCGTCGCCATTACACCGGCCGTCCTGCTCGGGGCGATCGGCATGGCCACCTCGCCTGCCGTCATCATGCGCGTCGTCGCCGAGAGCAATGCGCAAGGTCAGGTCAGTACCCGCCTGCTGATCCTGACCGCACTGAACACGATCTACGCCGTTGTCACCGTCCATCTGGCGATGGGCGTGCTGCACCAGCGCTACAGCGGCGACTGGGTGCTGGCGATCACCCATCCGCTCTACCTGCTCGGGGCCGGGCTGCTCGTCGGCAAGCTGCTGGCCATGGCCGTCAGCGGGCTGGCGCTGCGCGACGAATATGCCTCGATCATTCTGCTCGGGCTGGTGCTGATGACCATTGGACTGATTGAGGCATTGCGCCTGCCGGTCACGCTATGCATGCTGTTTGCCGGCATCGTGTTGCGCAACGGCGAACGCCGGGCCTGGGTCTTTCCCCGGCATTTCGGCTCGGTCGGCGGCGTGCTGGTCATCATGCTGTTCCTCGTCGCCGGCATGCAGATCAAGGTGGAACACCTGTTTACCGGCGGCTTCCTGGCCCTGGTCCTGATCGGCGCGCGCAGTCTTGCCAAGCTGACCGGCGTCCTGCTGCTGGCGCGGCCGGCCGGCGTCAGCTGGCGCCAGGGGCTGCTGCTGGGGCTCGCGCTGTCGCCGGCGGCGGGACCGGTCATGGTCGCTGCCGCCGACCTCGGACGACTCTACCCGGAACTGCAAGTCACCTTGATCCCGGTTGCCATGAGCGCAGCGGCCATCATGGAGCTGGTCGGCCCGGTGATCGTGGCGCTTTGTCTCAAATGGAGCGGAGAACGTCGTGATTGACGAGACAGAAAACGAGCTGCCTGAATTTTCGCAATCGGCACCGCTGACCCTGGGGGTCGAACTCGAATTGCAGATCATCGGCAGCCAGGACTACAACCTGATCGGATCTGCCCCCGATCTGCTGCGCGAGATGACCGGACGCAAGCATCCCGGCGACGTCAAACCGGAAATCACCGATTCGATGATCGAGTTATCGACCGACATCTGCCAAGACTACCAGGACGCCTTGACCCAGTTGCGCAGCATCCGCAACGAACTGGTGCATCAGGCCGACCGGCTCGGCATCATGCTTTCCGGCGGCGGCACCCACCCCTTCCAGCACTGGGGCCAGCAAGCCATTTTCGACGCGCCGCGCTTCCACCACCTGTCGCAGCTCTATGGCTACCTAGCCAAGCAATTCACCATTTTCGGCCAGCATGTGCATATCGGCTGCGCCTGTCCGGACCAGGCGCTCTGGCTGCTGCACGCCTTCAGCCGCTACATACCGCACCTCATCACCCTGTCGGCGGCTTCGCCGTTCGTCCAGGGCATCGACACCGGCTTCCAGTCGGCCCGCCTCAACTCGGTCTTCGCCTTCCCGCTCAGCGGCCGGGCGCCTTTCGCGTTGAGCTGGGACGACTTCTCCACGTACTACCGCAAGATGATCGCCACCGGCGTCGTCAAGAGCATGAAGGATTTTTACTGGGACATCCGTCCCAAACCCGAATTCGGCACCATCGAACTGCGCGTCATGGATACCCCGCTGACCGTCGAGCGGGCCGCCCAGATCGCCGCCTATGCGCAGGCACTGGCCAGTTATCTGCTCAAGGAAAAACCGTTCGAGCCACAGGAAGACGATTACCTGGTTTATACCTACAACCGCTTCCAGGCCTGCCGCTTCGGCTACGACGGCAGGCTGGTCGTGCCCGGCACGGCCGAGCAGCGCGTCATCCGCGACGACATCCTGCGGACCATGGCGACCATTGAGATGCATGCCTATGACCTGGGCTCCACTGAAGCCCTCAACCTGCTGCGCACCGAAGTCCTGCAGGGACGCAACGGCGCCAGCGAGGTGCGCGCTGCCCAGGCCAGCGAAGGCTCGCTGGAAGAGGTCGTGCGTCAGGGCAGCGAACGCTGGGCCGGGCGCCTGTCCTGAAACGCCTGACGGCAACCCGCCGTCAGCGCGCCAGTCCGGCCGCCCAGGCCTCGGCCGCCGGGCGGACGATTTCCAGCCACGGGCTCGGGTAGAGACCGATGGCGCCAACCAGGAAAATCAGGACGATCAGCACCGCCCATTCGCGCGGCCGCAGATCCTCGGCCTCGGCGACTTCGCGGCGCGTCACCGGGCCGAAGAAGGCCTTGCGGTAGAGCGCCAGGAAACCGGCGGCGGCGATGGCCAGGCCGAACAGCGCGGCCATGCCGGCGCCGGTGTGGCTTTGCAGCGCCGCCAGGATCAGCATGAATTCGCCGGGGAAACTGCTGGTGCCCGGCATGCCGACGCCGGCCAGGCCGCAGATCAGGAAACCGCTGGCGAGCAGCGGCATGGTTTTCGCCGCGCCGCCGAGGCTGTGGATGTCGGTCGAACCGGTACGCTGGCGCAGGAATTCGAGCAGCAGGAAGGCGCCGCCGGTCGCCACCGAGAAGCTGAGCAGCAATGACACCGCCCCCTGGACGCCCTGTGCGGTAAAGGCGGCTAGCCCGAGCACCGCCAGCCCGACGTGGCAGATGCTGGCGTAGGCCAGCGCGACGCGCAGGTTGCTCTGCGCCAGGATGCCGACCGCACCGTAGATCAGCGTCACGGTGCCGAGGCCGGCGAGCAGCCAGTGCAGATCCTGCGCCGCGTCGGGCGCCAGTGGAATGGCGAAGCGCACCAGCCCGTAGGCACCGAGCTTGAGGCCGACGAGCAGCGCCGTCAGAGAACCCGGCGCTGCCAGCGCGAACTGCGGCAGCCAGGTATGCAGCGGCACCAGCGGCACCTTGACGCCGAAGCCGATCAGGCAGAGCAGCAGGAAGGCGTATTGCGTCGCGTGCGGCAGTGGCACGGCGAGCAAGGCCAGCAGATCGAAAGTCGGCACCGACTGGCTGGCCGCCAGCAGGACAAAGGCGAGCAGCAAGGGCACGCCGCCGGCCAGCATGATCAGGAAGTAGTGGGCGGCGACGCGCGCGCTGCCGGCCACCGCGCCCCAGCGGCCGAGCAGGAAATAGAGCGGCACCAGCGTCAGTTCCCAGAAGACGAAGAACAGCACCGTATCGAGGGCGCAGAAAATGCCCAGCGTCGCGCACTGCAACAGCAGCAGCAGGCTGTAATAAAAGCGCGGCGCATCGTGCACGAGGTTCCAGCTGGCCACCAGCGCACCGAGGAAGAGCAGCGCCGTAGCCGGCGGGAAGAGGACCGACAGGCCGTCGATACCGAGCTGGTAATGCACGTTCAGGCTGGCCACCCACAGGACCCGCTCGATCAGCTGGAAACGCGGGCCATCGGGGTCGAAGGCGACCATCACCGCACTGGCGGCGGCCAGCGTCGCCAGCATCGCGCCGGCCGTCACGACGCGCGCAGCGCACGCCGGCAGCAGCCAGAGCAGCGCGGCACCGGCCAGCGGCAGGAAAACGAGGAGGGAGAGCAGCGGCGGGGTCATCGCGCGAAGCGCTCCGCCACGGCCTGGCTGGCGGTTTCGGTCAGGTGCAGCCAGGGCTCCGTGAAGAAGCCGATGGCCAGCATCGCCACCAGCGCAATGCCGCACACCAGGTACTCCATGGGCATGGTGCGGTCAACGTCGTGACCACCCTGTTTTCCCTGACTGAGGAAGGCGCGCTGGAAGGCCCAGAGCAGGAAGCCGGCGGCCGCCACGTTGCCGAGCGCCGCCGCGACGGTCGGCAAGGCGCCGAAACTGTCGATCGACGCTTCGAGGATCAGGTGGGCGGCATCGAAGCCGGGCGTGCCGGGCATGCCGACAATGGCCAGACCGAAAATCAGGAAGGCGATGGCGAGAAAGGGAATGCGCTCGAACAGGCCGGACAGTTCACCGAGTTCGGTCGTCCCGGTGCGGCGGAAGACGAAGCCGACGATGAACCACATGCCGGTGACCGCCAGCCCGAAGTTGGC
>Ga0209507_1001763_pt1 | contig 16304 bp, 18 predicted proteins | sample AD_UKC028_MetaG_FD_184414 | JGI IMG/M metagenome (GOLD analysis project Ga0209507, IMG submission 184414) | Active sludge microbial communities of municipal wastewater-treating anaerobic digesters from USA - AD_UKC028_MetaG (SPAdes) (version 2) | ecosystem: Engineered > Bioreactor > Anaerobic >...
TCATGGCACGCGGTGAAAAGAAGCAGCCGGTAAGCAATTTCGCCGACGCCATGAAGTGGCTGCTCGCCGATGTCGAACGCGGCATCAGCAAGCAACGCTACAAAGGCCTGGGCGAAATGAACCCGGAGCAGTTGTGGGAAACCACCATGGATCCGAAAGTCCGCCGCCTGCTACGCGTGCAGATCGACGATGCCATTGCCGCCGATGAAATTTTCACGACGCTGATGGGCGAACTGGTCGAGCCGAGAAGGGCGTTTATCGAGACGAATGCGCTGAACGCTCGGATAGATATTTGATTCGGTGTAGGTTCTCAGAATTCGTTAAAAGATTCTCAGTACTTTAAAAAAGAGAAAGGCCCCGAAAGGGGCCTTTCTCTTTTTGGCGGTATCGCGTCAGAGAGCAGTTGATCGTTCAATTCACTCAAGACACAACCTTGCAGTTGGCCCCACATTCCGTCTGAGCCAGCAGGTTGTCGTTCCATTTGCCATCCGCGTACGTACGCAAATAAGGCGCTTTTCCAGCTTCGCGGACAACGCCGATGTACGCGCGCTTTCCAGTGCTCTTATCCACGGTGTAGTACGCCTCCGTCTTGGACTCGATTCGTGTAATTGCGGCTTCACGGGTCATGCGCCATTGGTTGGTTGTATGGCCAATATGCGTGATGTGCTCATGAGCGCTATTACGGTTCAACTTGTTGATGCAATTTACTTCGAACTCTTTCATTTCTAACTCCTGAAATTGATTTAATGCACCACATCTATTGGTGCAGTAGTTTTATGCTACTTGCGGAGAGTGGAGAAATCAAGCAAAATTTTGCACAAATCTAAATGGTGCAAAATGATCGAGTTCTTGGAACATATAGCTGATGTCAAGCCGGGTCATCCATTCAGGGGTAGCGTCCCTGAAGTGGCGGTTGGAAACGGGTACGCCCTGCAAATGAGAGATCTGAATCCAGATGGCTCTATTGCTTGGTCGAATCTGGTTCGAACGATGGTAGAAGGGCGGCGGGAGCCAGACTGGTTGATGCCTGGCGATGTTGTCTTTGTTGCCCGTGGCCAGCGCAATTACGCGGTATGCCTGTCGGAAATTCAACTACCAGCAGTTTGTTCGCAGTATTTCTTCCTATTACGCGTCAAAACGCGCTCGATATCCCCGGAATTTCTGGCTTGGCAGATCAACAGCGCGCCTTGCCAACGCTACTTGGCAAAGAATGCAGAAGGTACAGATCAACTAGGTATTCGGCGTCCCATTCTGGAAGGTCTCCAGATCGCGGTGCCTGACCTGGAAACTCAACACCGCATCGTTGCCCTGCATCAGCAAGCACTAGCCGAACGTAAGGTGCTTGAAAACCTCATGCGCAATCGCGAACAACAGCTCGATGCTCTGGCATTTCAGCTTTTCTCAGACAAATCAAACCTCGGTAACCCGCAATGACCAATAGCCCCATCAATCAAGACACCATCAACGCGGCCGTCTGGGCTGCCTGCGATACATTCCGTGGCACCGTCGATCCGAGCATTTACAAGGACTACGTCCTGACGATGCTCTTCCTGAAGTACATCTCCGATGTCTGGCAGGATCATTACGAGGTTTACGCCAAGGATCATGGCGATCATCCGGAGTTGATCGCCGAGTTGCTCAAGAACGAGCGTTTCGTGCTGCCCGCGAGCGCCAATTTCTACGCACTGTTTGAAGCACGTCATCAGCCTGGCAACGGCGAACGTATCGACAAGGCTTTGCATGCCATTGAAGAGAGCAACATCACCAAACTGCGCGATGTGTTCCAGGACATCAGCTTCAACTCGACCAAACTGGGCGACGAAGCCCAGAAAAACGACATCCTGCGCCACCTGCTTGAAGATTTCGCCAAGCCGGAATTGAACCTGCGGCCGAGTCGCATCGGTCTGCTCGACGTCATCGGCAATGCCTACGAATTCCTGATCAAGAACTTTGCCTCCACCAGCGGTAAGAAGGCCGGGGAGTTCTACACGCCGCCAGAAGTCTCACAATTGATGGCCTTGCTGGTTAATCCCCAGGAAGGCGATGAAATTTGCGACCCCTCCTGCGGCTCCGGCTCACTGCTGATGAAATGCAGCCAATTGATCCGCCAGCGCAGCGGCGGCAAGAAATACGCGTTGTTCGGGCAGGAAGCCATCGGCAGCACCTGGGCGCTGGCCAAGATGAACATGTTCCTGCATGCCGAGGACAATCACCGCATCGAATGGGGCGACACGCTGCGCAATCCCAAGTTGCTTGATGGCAATGCTCAACTCAAGCTCTTCGATATCGTCGTGGCCAATCCCCCTTTCTCGCTGGAAAAATGGGGTTTCGAGAATGCCGAGGCCGATCCTTACAAGCGCTTTCGGCGCGGCATTCCGCCGCGCACCAAGGCCGACTACGCCTTCATCCTGCACATGATCGAAACCATGAGGCCCGGTACTGGGCGCATGGCCGTCGTTGTTCCCCATGGCGTGCTGTTCCGGGGGGCTGCCGAAGGGCGCATTCGCAAGGCGCTGATTGACGAAAACCTCCTGGAAACGGTCATTGGTTTGCCGGAGAAGCTTTTCTACGGCACCGGCATTCCAGCGGCGATCCTGCTCTTCCGCAAGAACAAGAAGGACGACAAGGTCCTGTTCATCGATGCCAGCCGCGAATATCAGGATGGGAAGAACCAGAACCAGCTACGCCCGCAGGATCTTGAAAAGATCCTCTCTGCCACGGTCGGCCGCAAGAATCTGGACAAATACGCCTATCTCGCTAGTCCGGATGAAATCGCCGAGAACGACTACAACCTTAACATTCCTCGATATGTGGATACCCTCGAGGAGGAAGCTGAAATCGATCTGATGGCGGTACGAGCCGAGCGAGAGCAACTCAAGGCCGAACTGGCGGTGTTGGAAGAGCGCATGGCAACTTATCTGAAGGAGCTGGGCTATGAGTGAACTGCTTCCTAAGGCTAACCATTCCGGTGATCCTAACAAAATGGTTGGTATCAGTTTTAGAGCAGAGCGTGGGGCCGAAAGTATCAATTTCTCCAGATATCTACCCATGACAAATTGTCACGAGCTGCCGGCCTGTGCGGGGGTAAGGCGATGAGCGAAAAAGCTGAAATAGATCCCCGCGCCGAACTCGTCATCTACGCCACCGACGATGGCGCGGCGCAGTTCTACCTGCGCGCCGAAGATGGGACGGTCTGGCTCACCCAACTGGAACTGGCCGAATTGTTCCAGACGACCAAGCAGAACGTCAGCCTGCACATCAAGAACATCCTGGCCGACGGGGAGTTGATTGCCGAGTCAGTTGTAAAGGAAAACTTGACAACTGCCGCTGACGGCAAGCGCTACCGGACCCAGCTCTACAACCTCGATCTGATCCTCGCCGTCGGCTACCGGGTTCGCTCGCCGCGGGGCATCCAGTTCCGCCAGTGGGCCAGCACCCACCTCAAGGAGTTCCTGATCAAAGGCTTCGCCATGGATGACGAGCGCCTCAAGAACCCCGGTGGCTGGGACTATTTCGACGAGTTGCTGGATCGCATCCGGACAATACGCGCCTCGGAAAGTCGTTTTTATCAGAAGGTGCGCGAGCTCTTTTCACTCTCCAAGGACTACCAGGACAACCGCGAGGCCACCGACCTTTTCTTTGCCGAAGTCCAGAACAAGCTGCTCTTCGCCGTTACCGGCAAAACTGCTGCTGAAATCGTCGTTGACCGCAGCGATCCGACGCAAGCCAACATGGCCCTAAAAACCTGGAAAGCCGGAAGGGTACGCAAGGCCGACGTGATCGTCGCCAAGAACTACTTGGAACTTGAAGAAGTCGATGAACTCAACCGCCTGATCACCATGTTCCTCGACTTTGCCGAAGACCGTGCCCGCCGCCGGCAGCAGATCACTCTGGACGACTGGCGGCAATTCACCGCCAATTTCCTCGCCTTCAACGAACGTTCATTACTCAAAGGCGGCGGCAGCATCAGCCGCGAAAACATGGTCAGGATTGCCCACGAACGCTACGAAAGCTTCGATGCTCAGCGGCGACGGGTGGACGCCTTGCGGGCCGACGCGGAGGATATGGCCGAACTGGCGGCGATTGAAAAGCTGTTGCCCAAGGGAGGCAAGGATGTTGCCTGAGGGGTGGAAGAGATACCGACTTGATGAAATTGGATCGGTGATTACCGGGAATACGCCACCAACGAACGATGCAGGAAATTATGGTGGAGCAATTCCGTTCATTACGCCGGGAGATATTGGGCGAGGGAAATACCTCTACACAGCCGAGCGAACCCTTAGCGAAAACGGCGTAAAGCATGCTCGGCTATTGCCAGTGGGTTCAGTTGTAGTGACCTGCATTGGTTCTTCGATTGGAAAGATTGGTCTAACGACTCAACCCTCTGCAAGCAATCAGCAGATCAATGCGATAGTTACTTGCGAAAACCACGATCCAGAATATCTCTATTACCAACTTGAGTTTTACTCAGAAGCACTACAGCGGCTTGCAGGAACACAGGCGGTTCCCATTGTTAATAAAACAACGTTTGAAGGGGTAACTCTTCGATTTCCTCATTTCAAAGATGAGGAAGCTGAAATCGCGGATGTCCTTAAAACATGGGACGCTGCAATTGCCGTCACTGAAAAACTACTCGTCAACAGCCGCGATTACTGGCTAGCGCTGACCGGTGAGCTATTGATGCCGGTGCCAATCTCTACTCAACGGCGAGCCGGCTCTTTTCCTCCATCGGTCCAAGCCGGCATTCCCAAGCTGCCGCCGACGCCAAAAGGTTGGCGCAAGGTCGCCTTGGGTGCCCACCTGCATGAAATCACCCGGCCAGTAAGTTTGGTGCCGGATGACGAGTACACGTTGGTCACGGTTCGCCGTTCGCGAGGTGGCGTCGATAAACGCAGTGTTCTGCTCGGCAGCGAGATCAGGACACCAACCCAGTTCTTCGTGGCCGCTGGCGATTTCCTGATTTCTAAGCGTCAGATTGTGCATGGCGCCTGCGGCATTGTTCCCGCCGAACTCGATGGGGCGGTGGTTTCCAACGAATACGCCGTGCTCGGTGGCGATGGCGAAATTGACCCGCATTTTCTGCGCTATCTGTCAGAAACGACCTATTTTCAGCAGACCTGTTTCCATTCCAGCATAGGCGTGCATGTGGAAAAAATGCTGTTCCGTACCGAGCAGTGGTTGAAAAGGCCGTTCAACATTCCGCCGCTCGATGAGCAGCGGCGAATCGTCGAAATCCTCAATACGGCCAGGCAACAAATGGCGTTGGCTGAACAGCAGCTAGCCCTGTTCAGAGCTGAAAAACGCGCCCTGATGCAGCAACTCCTGACCGGCAAACGGCGCGTTCGTCTTCCCGAGCACCAAATGGTGGAGGCCTAAATGAGCGCCGTTCCGCAAACCCGCGAGCAGGTCAGTACCCACATTCCCGCCCTACATCTGTTATGTAATTTGGGCTGGAATTTCCTGTCGACCGCAGATTGCCTCGCCTTGCGTGGCAGTACCCGCGAGATCGTATTACGGCCCAGGCTGGTTGAGGTCTTACAGACCCGGCGTTTTGAGTACAAGGGGTCCCAGTATCCGCTGTCGCCTTCGGGCATTGAGCAGATCATCCGTGAGCTGTCAGCGCTGAGCCTGACCGAAGGGTTGTTGCCGGCCAATGAGCGCTTGTACCAGAAGCTGGCGCTGGGCATTACCGTCACTGAGTTCATGCCGGATGGAAAGAAACACCAGCCGACGATTGCCGTGATCGACTGGAACGATCCGACGACGAATCGTTGGGAAGTGACCGAAGAACTGGAGGTGCTGTCCACCCACGGTACGCACAACCGCATTCCCGATGTGGTCTGTTACGTCAATGGCCTGCCTCTCGCAGTAATCGAGGCCAAGCGCCCGGAGAGTGGCAAGGCTGAAAAAGCCACGGTCGATGAAGGAATCAGCCAGAATTTGCGCAATCAGCGGCACGACGAGATCCCGCAGCTCTTTGCCTACGCCCAGTTGCTGCTAGCCGTGAATCACAGCGAAGGTCGTTACGGCACGACCTTTACGGCGGCGAAGTTCTGGGCGCGCTGGCGGGAGGAAGAATTTTCCGACGTGCAACTGGCGGAGTGGAAGAACCGGACTTTGCCGGCCACAACGGTCAACGCGTTGTTTGCCGACAAACCAGCCAAACTGCGCGACCACTTTGCGCAATTGTGGGCGGAGCCGATGTTGCCGACTGAGCAAGATCGGCTGTTGGCGGCCTTGCTGACGCCAGGCCGGCTGCTCGAATTCCTGCGTTTTTTCGTGCTGTTCGACCGCAAGGTTGGCAAGGTGGTGGCGCGCTACCAGCAGTTTTTCGGTATTCGTGCCCTATTGAAACGCATCCAGCAGCGTCGGCCAGATGGTGGACGGGAAGGCGGCATCGTCTGGCACACGACGGGGTCGGGCAAGAGTTTCACGATGGTTTTCCTGACCAAGGCGCTGGTGGTGCAAGACGATCTGAAAGCCTGCCGCGTGGTGGTGGTGACTGACCGGATCGATCTGGAAGACCAGTTGGCGCGCAACTTCATCAGCAGCGGCGCCTTTGGTTCGGCCATAGCAAATAAAAAGGAAGGCGAGAAGGCGCGGGCACAGACCGGGCGGCAGTTGGCTAAGCGCATTGGCCAGGGCGACGAGCGCATTATCTTCACGCTGATCCACAAGTTTGCTACCGCCTCGCGCCAGCCCGAGTGCTACAACCCGTCGCCCGATTTGATCGTGCTGGTTGATGAAGGCCACCGCAGCCATGGTGGGGAAACCCATGAGCGGATGAAGAAGTCCCTGCCGCTGGCTTCCTACGTGGCCTTTACCGGCACGCCGCTGTTGAAGAAGGAAAAGGCGGCCAACAAGTTCGGCCCGATCGTCCATGCCTACACGATGCAAAAGGCGGTGGAGGATGAAACGGTGGCACCGCTGCTTTATGAGGAGCGGGTGCCGGAGCTGACCATCAACGAAGAGGCAGTGAACCGCTGGTTCGAGAAGATTACCGCCGGGCTGTCCGATGCCCAGAGCGTCGATTTGAAGAAGAAATTCGCCAACAAGCGGGCGATTTACGGCGCAGCCAACCGCATCGAACTGATTGCCTGGGACATTGCCAGCCATTTCAGCGAGAACATCAAGAAGCTGGGACTAGGGTTGAAGGGTCAGATCGCCGTGGCCAGTAAGCTGGATGCGATCCGCTATAAGGCTTATCTCGACGACACCGGCCTGGTCAGCAGCGCGATTGTGATTTCGGCACCGGATAGCCGGGAAGGCAATCTGGAGGTCGATGAAAGCAAGTTGCCAGAGGTGCAGAAGTGGTGGAACAACAACGTTGGCAATGATCAGGAAGGCTACGAGCACCAAGTGTTGGACGGCTTTGCCGGGGATGGCGATCCGGACCTGCTGATTGTCGTTGACCGCCTGCTGACGGGCTTCGACGAACCGCGTAATACGGTGCTGTATATCGACAAGCCGCTCAAGGAGCACAACCTGATCCAGGCGATTGCCCGGGTGAATCGACTGCATGAGGCGAAGCGCTATGGGGTGTTGGTCGATTACCGGGGCATCCTGAAAGAGCTGGATACGGCGGTGAAGGCTTATCAGGATCTGGAGGTACGTACTCAGGGTGGCTACGATCTGGCGGATATCGAGGGGCTGTATCAGCAGTTCAGCAGCGAGTACAAGCAGCTGCCAAGTTTGCATCATGACTTATGGGCAATCTTTGCCGAGGTGAAGAACCGGCGAGATCTGGAGCAATACCGCCAGGTGTTGATGCCCAAGTATGCCGAGGACGAGGAAGGCCAAAGTTACGACACCCGCCAGAAGGTTCGTGACGATTTCTATGCCGCGCTCACCAAGTTTGGCCTTTGCCTGCAAACTGCGCTGGCTTCCCGTAGCTTCTACGAGGACCACACTTTCTCGGAAGCCAAGCTGGCGACTTACAAGGAAGACCTGCGCTTCTTTACGAGCCTGCGCCAGATTGCTCGGCAGGATGCGCTGGAGACCGTGGATTACAGCGTCTACGAAGAGCAGATTCGCCGCATGGTGGATAAACAGGTAATTGGCAAGGAGGTGCGCGAGCCAGAGGGGGTCTACGTTGTTCATAAACTGGGTGGTGACGACCCCGAAAACTGGAGCGAGGAAAAGACCCGCAACGAGACGGACATGATCCGCACCCGCCTCAAAAAGACCATTGAGCAGGATCTGGCCGATGATCCCTATGCCCAGAAGGTCTTCGCCGACCTGTTGAAGGAGGCAATTGCAGCGGCGGAGGCGATGTTCGAGCATCCGGTGAAGCAATACGCCCTGTTTAAGAAATTCGAGGAACAGGTGGAAAGCCGCAACCTGGATGGCGTGTCGGATGTATTTGCTGGCAACGCACATGCGCGGGCCTATTTCGGGATTTTCCGGCTCATATTGGGCGAAGGGGAGTTCGTCCAGGGTGAGGAAGGGGCGTATATCGAAGAGGCGAAAGCCATCAATCAGATTGTTCGCGATGCAGTCGCTGAGAACTCCCTGAATCCGCAGAACATCGAGGCGGCGATTCGCAAATCATTGCTACCGCGCCTGTTTTCGCTGATGGGTTTGGAGCGGGCAAAGAACGTGATCGAACAGGTTATTCAGGTCACCCGGATCGGCTTGAGTCGCGGTACGTTCTAAGATGCAGCGCAGTATCCGTTATGGAGATGTCCGGATCGCCTTTGTTATCCGCTTTGTTCCCAAACCGCGTCGACGAATCACAATCCATGTGCTCCCAGAGGGCTCCATCCGGGTCGACGCACCTGAAGATTCAACCCCGGATACCGTAATCGCTGCTGTACGGCGGCGTGCGCGTTGGCTATGGCGCGAGCTGGAGGGGCGGCGCGAACGGTGCCAGCATGTCCTGCCGCGAGAATATGTGAGCGGCGAGAGCCATTTCTATCTTGGCCGACGCCATATGCTGAAGGTTGAATTGACTGAAGGCGGGAGAGCCAACGTCAAATTGCTGCGGGGAAAGCTGCTGGTTGAGGTACCCCGTCGCGATCCGACATTGGTTCGTGCATCACTGGAGGAGTGGTATCGGCAACGGGCTCGTGAGGCTTTTGCACGTCGGCTAGCCGAACTTGCACCGCGTTTGCCCTGGTTATCGGGGCTGCCCAGTTTCCGCTTGTTGAACATGCGCACGCAGTGGGGAAGCTGCTCACCATCCGGTGAACTCGTGCTTAACCCACAGTTGGTGAAGGCACCACGGGTCTGCATTGATTATGTGATCTACCACGAGTTATGCCATCTGCGAGAACACAACCATAGTCCGGAGTATTATCGTCTTCTTGAATCTGTCATGCCGGACTGGGCAAACCACAAGGTGTTGCTCGATAGCCTGGCGGAAGTTTTACTAAATCGATAGGCATTGCAGGAAACTCAGGTATCGAGAACCTTCTCTTCAAAGAGTTTGTTTGACTCGAGAGATTGATTGCTGTTGAGATCGCATTTTCGGCATAGAACAGCCAGTAAGTGAGCCTCAGTGGGCTGAATTTGCTCAATTCCTTGTCCCCAAACCACATCAGCCATCTCCTCTGTCCATGTCCAGTGTGGTCTCGACATATCGACAGGGTTACCACAACGAGAACAGCTTTCAACCGGCCCAGGTCCAGGGTAAGTTGAATGTACTTGGTGTGATTTGAGTAGGTGATCTCGATTCAAATCTAGGCATGCTCGGCTGCAGTAGTCGCCGATAGATTCGGCGAAAAGAACTTCCGCCTCAGGTAGGCGTTTTCCTGGATAGAAATGCATTTGCTCGTTAGATCGGGTGATGCTGTAGAGAGGTGAGTGGAAGGGCTTATTGCATCGCATGCAATAGAAAGCGTTGTCGTCCATGTCGTTGGTCATGTTGATCCTTGGAAGTTGAGAGCTCAGGTTAACAAGATGGCTCGACGCTCTATTTCCGAAAGCCAGAACGAGCTCGGCACCCAGAAGATGTCACGTATTTCGACGAGCGTATGTTTGAAGGCTTCAAATAGGCCTGGGCCACCAAACCCTACAAAGAAGAGCCCGATAATCGCGCTCAGCAGCGGGAATTCAAAACGTGTGCCTTGCTTTCGCAATCGCTCTCTGAGCCGATTGAGCTTCTGATGAAGTTGCTCATAATCCTGATCGCGTCGAGCTTCGACGCCTAATTGATCAAGCAGAACCAATTGTCGGTAGGTGGGCAAAAACAACGGTCGGACTACCTCGATGGTTTGCTCCATTGCTTCTTGGAATGCTTGCCGGTAAGAATGATTGCCTGCTTCCAGTTGGGAATGGAAGTACTCCTTGAACTGGTAGGAGCCCCAGAAAGGCGTCTTTGCCGACAATTGGTTGAAAAGCAACTGTTCTGCCTGGGGTAGAGAGTCAGAACGGGTTGAGCACAAACCTTGTGCCTGCTGAAATCTCAGACCTTCGTCGCGCAGCTTGTAGCTGAAGCGCTGTACGCACTGTCTAAGAATGTCCTCGGTGAGATCGAAAATCTCTGGAATCGATACGGCCAGCTTTGCGTTGGGCTGCGCTGATTTCAGCAGAGTAGCGAGTTCCGGGTTGATAGGAAGATCGATTTCGTTAGGTGAAAAATCTGCAATACGGACAACCAAATCTTTTAGTGCAGACAGCTCGTTACCCTCGATGAGGATGATGGTTTTAAGGGTGCTTGGATCTATACCGAGCCAGTATGTTTTCTCGCCAACCGCTAATACCCTCACAGCAAGCTTATCCAACGACCCTTGATGGAGTTGGGTTTCAGCTTCAGCTGCCTTTAAGGCGGACATGACGGTTTTGGTACATAGCCGCTTTGCTCTCGCCAGCTCTCTGATGCTTGGGAAATGAAGAATCTCCTGCGCAAGATGATTTTGCATGCCACGAGTGATTCGCCCGTAGTTCATCAAATATGGAACGGCACCTAGAAATGTCTTACCGCACCCTCGGCATTTCAAGCGCTGGCGATGAGCATTCAAGGTTACGGCTAAACCGTCAGCGGTTGGCTGATCATTGAATTTCTCTTTACGCCAGCCGTACGGTCGAGCTTGGACGCCGGAACACCGAGGACAGGGCGTATTGCCATCCGAAAAAACAGCCTTGATGACCCACGCTCCATCCTTCATTTGGATAGATTCGACATGGCCGTTGTTCTTGCGAATGCGCTCGATGAGCTCCGACGAAACGATGATTTACCCCCCGTTTGCAACCGGAAAATCATCACCAAGTGATTTCTTGAAAGCAAGCGTTCATTGAACTTCAATCCCAGTTCATTTCTGCACTGGAAGAAGTAGCAAAAAATGGATTCGAATCACTTTGGGCGTGGCCTAGGCGGCCTACGTCGGAAGTACGGGTTGCTGCAGAAGCAGGTGGCCGGCAATAGCGGCTTTGCCCCTTCGTATATCGCCGCCCTGGAAGGAGGACGGCGACCGCCACCCCCTGCGGATGCCTTGAAGAAAATCGTCACAGCAATCGGGGCATCCGAGCAGGAAGAAGAGCTCTTGATCCGCGCTTCGAAGCTGACCGACATCGCGCGCGTCATGGCCAATTATTCCGATGATTTTCCTGGCGCGGCGGCAGCGATGTCTCTGCTTGAAATTTCGTCTGAAATGACGGCCGTCGAGGTTGATGACTGTTACGCAGGCAAGTGCAAAATCTAACGGGGTCGTGGACAGGCAAAGTTTCCGGTCCTTAGTGCGCAAGGGTGTTTTGAAAGGAAAGTTTGCCAATGGTGAAGGCGATACACGGCGAAATCAGCTTTGGATTGAGCAGAATAGTTTTGAAGTATGGATGGCAAATGCCGGTCAGTGGGTGAGTACCCCTGCTGCAGCTGAAATGCTCGGGATATTTCGAGACGGAGTTTTAGAGTTGTCCCGAGCGCAGGTTTTGAAGTCATCTGAGGACGTTCTTCCTGGGTGTCCGTTGTCCGGGGTGAAGGTTCTCAAAGCGGATATTGATCAAATCCTTTATGCATTTGACCAATATGAGTTGCCCGTAATTACTAAACAACAAATGCCAGATGGCTTGGTTTCTCTCCGTGATGCCGTTCGTGACTACATTGGTCTCCAAGGGCTATCGACCGCGGTGAAAGCCATTTTTTCCGGATCCTTGAGGCCAATGGCATTGGTTGATGGTTGGAATGGCTTATATCGTTACTGTTTCAGTAAAACAGAACTCATTAAATTATGCCGAGAGATTGATGGGTTTGAAGGCGTTTCCATAAACAATCTTGAGGTAGCCAAGCGCCTGAATACCCGACCACAGATTGTTACTGCCTTAGTTCGTGCTGGGGTTCTCTCGAGTTTGGGTATGCGTGGAAAAGAAATGCTCTACGATTCGGCTGAGATCGAGAATTTTGCCCAGCGGTACATTTCATCCACTGAAATGGCTAAGGCAAAGGGTACTAGTGCAGCAAAAGTGATTCGAGAGCAGGGCTACGTAGCTCCCCAAGCAATTCACGTGATGGATGCGGCCCGGAAGAAGGTTGTCTTCATGTTGAGGGATAGCGTTGCCGGCCCGTGAACTGTAGCTCGTGCGGAATTGCGAAGTGATACACAGCAATGTCATTGGTACCATCCAAGAGTTGATAGTGAGTGTTCCATGTGGAACACTCATTTCGCCCGCATCAAAGGAGCTAAATTGCGACCATTCTCGATCAAGATCTTTGTGCCTTCTGGAGATCCAGAAGGGGTGAGAGTTCTTTCTCCGGATGATTTGCGTGGTAAAGGTCGGCAGTGAAGCAGTTTTAGAGCCGAAGCAACACTTTGAGATCCATGGCGCAGGCTATGCAGCCAAATGACGCGAGTTGATCTAGTCCGGCATTTTGAAGATCCAGAACAGGCGCTATAAGTTTTCCGCAGGCCAGTTCTTCTCGTCTGCATCGGCTGCGCATCCGTAAGTGCGGGACAGAATCACAATGCAGATCACAGGGTAGCAGCCGATGGCTCGAACTTGGGGGATTTACTGAGATCCGCAAGAGCAAAACTGGCCAGTAACCGGCCCTTCTAAGGATTCAATAACAATCATGTCAAAAGCTGCAGATGTTTTTGCACTGTCGATTCAAGATGCAGAGAACCTCCTCAAACACTTTAAATCGCTGAATACTCAACCCCCACCGCCTGAGACAGAAGTGTTGAAGCGGGCGGGCCTGATCATGGCGATGACTGCTTGGGAGACCTATGTTGAAGACCGAGTACAAGAGGCAGCCGAAAAGCGACTTTCCGGTCTTCTTGATAGCCAGATTGCGATGTTTGTGAAGGGACGTTTGGACGAGGAGATCAAGCGACTTCACAACCCAACTTCCGATAAAACGATTCAGCTTTTTCGGGATTATGCTGGAGTTGATCTCACCAGCTGCTGGTCGTGGAACAACTTTGAGCCGAAGTTAGTAAGAGAGCGCCTGAACCAGTATATGAAGTTGCGGGGAGATGTCGTGCACCGTTCCCGTCCTGTCGGGAACGATACCTCGGTTGCTCATCCCGTGAAAAAAGATGACCTTGAGCGAGCAATTAGCTTCTTGAAGGACTTAGTTAAGGCAACGGAAATCGGACTTAACTGACGGTGCCGGCTATCTTGAGACTGGCGGGGGATATCAAAATTAATATTCCCCGCCAGAAAAAGCGCTCAGATTTGCTTTGCGGAGACAGATACCCTTGGCCTAGGTGACACAACCATAGGGTGTGCATCGCCCCGTCCCAGAAGCTGGCCATCCGGGCCACACAAAGGGCAGCCATGATATCTTCTCTTTCGGGTAAAGCTAGATAACCCCCTGTTGGCTGTTCCTAGGAAATCGTAGCGCTCAAACTGTTCGACTGCTATCGACTGGAAGCCTGAGAACCAACTTAGGAGGGCTTGGACTCCTCGTGCTGCAACTTGCATATTGAAAGTCATCATTGCAGGTTCATGTACATCACTTCCACGCAAATACCCTTCGTTTCGACGATGCTCTCGGGTTTCTTTGTCGAGAGCCTCTTCCGCTAGTACTTGTGGATTTACATGCCCTATACACAAGAGGCAGGGGTCACCAGGACGCATGAAGTTTATTTTCCCGACGTTGCTGACGACTTTTCCCGTCCCTGGATCAACAACAAACTGGACGCCCAAATCTAGAAGAGGGACGTAGTATTGGTGACAAAGTTGATTTAAGAACGCGCGGCTAGTTGTGTCGTCGGTGCCGCACACGATCGCATCAAGGCCGACGAGCGCTTGAAGCAGCACGGGATCTTCTACCGGAGCTTCGAGGGTTCGTACTACTGCTTCTGGACAGACAGCTTTGATGACTTTCTGAAGTATGTCGGTTTTGCGAATGAAGTGATGTGCATCGTCGTAAGTTGCCCCTAGTAAGCGAGGCAAATTACTGGGCTCCGCATGATCGAAATCTATGAGAGTGAAATTGCGAATACCACTGTGCACCAAAAGCGTAGCTGCTACGCTTCCGATTCCTCCACAACCTACAATTCCGATCTTCATATTCGAAATGATTGCCTGGCCCGCCTCGCCTAACAGGCGTGCTTGCCGATCAAAGAGCGCCGTATCGAAAGCTGCACTGAGGTCAACGTGGTCACTATAACGATTCCAGTTTTCACCACTAACGACATCCACTGATCCCATAACGGACCAGGTTGAGTCAGATCGATATATTCGTCCTGCAGTGTGCTCAAGATTACCGCTCCAGACGAGACAGCTATGAGGTTGCTCGGGGAAAGGGCGTCATCAACGCTTCTTGGATACCTTACGTCCAGCTGATTCACAGTCGGGAATCATTGGTGCTGTCAGCAATACTGATTTTCTTCAAGCTATTTCACTGTTTCACACACGTGAGCGCCGGCGCGAAGCAGAAAAGGCCGGAAAACAAGGAAAAGAGCTTCCAGCAGTCACCGGCAACCGGCAAGCTTTGCTGAACCTACCTCTGTCCGCGTACAAGAAATACGAGAAGATTGTTGAGAATGGCTTCGTGCAGGCTGCGAAGTTTCTTCACATGCTGCACATCTATCGTATTTACGATCTGCCCTACCAATCACAGATCGTTCCGCTAGCGGCCATCATTGCAGACATTGGTGATGCCTGGGAACACGATACCAACCGGGCAAAATTGCAGCGCTGGTACTGGAATGGTGTGTTTGGCGAGTTGTATGGATCGGCTGTGGAGTCCCGTATCGCGCGCGACTTTATGGAAGTACCTTTGTGGTTGTCCGGCGGTTCAGAGCCGTCTACCGTAAGCGAAACGATATTTCGTGCCGACCGTCTGAAGACCATGAGAATGCGACTTTCTGCTGCTTACAAGGGTGTTATCGACGTAGATGTTGATGAAGAGGGGTTAGAAGCTGGAATGACGGTGGCGGAAACTGCCGCCTAGGATTTATTGGTGAATTTGAGACTAGGGGCTACGGTTAGTCTCAAAATTGTTTGATAAGTAACTGAAGGGCCGTGACCCGATTCTCGCTGAATTTTGAGAACCTACATTCGGCGTGTCGGATTGCGCATCGTCACAGTTAGGCCGCAGAGTAATCAAAGTTGCGGTATAACTTTGACGAGATAGTTCGCCAAACTATGGAAAAGCCAACCTCTTTAGGTTGGCTTTTTTGTTTTCCAAGTCGAACGAAACCTAAAAGACGTTACTTGAGTAATGCCTATGTCTGTATGTCACTAATTTCCAAACAAGACCCCCATGTTTTCCTGACTCTTAAACTTGACCCTGCGACGGTTGATCTTGAGAAAGGCTTCGCTCGCGATGTCTCGAACATTGGTCACTGGGGAACAGGCGACCTAGAACTCGTGCTTCGTACTCCAGCCGATTTCATCAAGGCGAAGGCTTTGATCGAACGGGCTTATCAAGAAAACTGATTTTACCCAAAGCGTCATGCGAACCATCCTCCAGCGCGTAACCGAGGCATCTGTTGCGGTCGACGGTCAAAAAGTGGCAAAAATAGGGGCGGGCTTGCTGGTGTTGGCCGGATTAGAGGATTGCGATACCGAGGCCGATCTTGACTGGATGGCGGGCAAGATCGTTCGGATGCGGATTTTTGCCGATGCGGACGGCGTGATGAACCGCAGTGTGCAGGAGGCCGGCGGGGAGATTCTGGCGGTTTCGCAGTTCACGCTTTATGCGTCGGTGAAGAAGGGCAACCGGCCGTCGTGGAGCCGGGCGGCGCGGGGTGAGGTTTCGCAGCTTTTGTTCGAGCGTTTCGTTGCCCGTTTGTCGGCGGAATTGGGGCGGGCAGTTCAGGCCGGGGTTTTTGGGGCCGATATGCGGGTCGCTCTGGTCAATGATGGTCCGGTCACCTTGAGCCTCGATTCGCGGGCGCCTGAATAGCGCTCGCAGC
>Ga0209507_1001770_pt1 | contig 16280 bp, 17 predicted proteins | sample AD_UKC028_MetaG_FD_184414 | JGI IMG/M metagenome (GOLD analysis project Ga0209507, IMG submission 184414) | Active sludge microbial communities of municipal wastewater-treating anaerobic digesters from USA - AD_UKC028_MetaG (SPAdes) (version 2) | ecosystem: Engineered > Bioreactor > Anaerobic >...
ATATCGAGCAGCCGCCCGCCCTTCTTCATCCTCTTCAGGGCATTGAGCGTCGAGCCGGCCGCGAGGCGCCGGCCCTGCTGTTCTTTCGTATACAGGTCGTCGTGCATGCCGGCATAGAGCCCCATGACCTTTTCTTCCGGGGGCCTCGGGTTCGCGTAGATGAGCCCGCACTTCCTGCACCTGACGAGCGTTACCGCCCCGTCGTCGCCGTGGTCGGTGATCTTATATTCCTGGGCCCCGAGCCCGGCGCCGCCCTGCTGCCGCGGCCTGGCGCCGTACACATATGAATAGCTGTTAGAGCCGCAGAGGTTGCATGCCGTCTCTACGAGACCGCTTTCGTTCATATCCTCGGCCTTTCCTTTAATACCCCTACCGATATATCCAACGAGTGCCGCTCTATAAAGGCTTTCCTGAAATAGCCGTAATCCGTGTATGCCGAATACAATATTGCCGCTGCCATTATCGATACCATGGCCTTCAACGCGTTGCCACTGAACTTCGATCTAAGGTACCCGTACGTATACCAGGCCCCAATCCCTCCGGCCACGTAGAACAGCGCGTAGACCGGGCTTATATACCTGAGGTTCTGGCAGTACGGCGCTATCACCGCCACTGACGCGAACGCCAACAATATGAATATTATGCCGGACGCTATCTCCGGCGTGACCGCCATATCCTTCCTGCGCGCGATTATGAAAACTATGCCCGCCAGGCAAAAAATCGTATTCAACGGGCTTATTGTGAAAAGCGCTAAAAACATATTATACCACGGCCCCGTCTGGTATTTGATCGCGTATGCGTTCTCGGGCATCCCGTCCCTTATGTGCATCATGACGCCCATAAGCTGCGCCGGCCCGCCCGCCGCGAACGACAGCAGCGCGAAACTGCATACCGCGCCTGCGGCGATGCCCGCGAGAAGCTTCGGCGCCTCCGCGAAGCGTTTCTGCCTGTACAGGAAAAACAAGAGCCACATGATGCAAAGCGCGTAAAAGACCGCGCCTGACTCCTTTATGAGGATAAGATAACTCCCAAGCACCACGAAGAGCGCGGACCAGATAGCTTTTTCTTTGCCCCTTATTACCTCAGAAGCGGCATATACCAGCAGGAATCCCAGGCTCCCGAAAACCGCGTCCTGCCAGGCTCTCCTTGAGATCACTATGTCCATCGCGGAAACTCCCATAAGCAGCACCGCATAAAGTGCGATCCACCCGTTAAAATATTTCAGCGCGAACGCCGCGAGGAACATAAGCGCCATAATGTTAAATATAAGCGACAGGTAAGATCCGGCCCTTTCGTCATGTATTCCGGTCAACTCCATGAAATATGATAACGGCCACAGGTAACCTATCCTCGTTGGAGGCGGGAATTTCCATAGCTCCTTCTCCTTATTATAGGAATCCAGCATTGTTCCCATGCCGTTGCCCCCATATTCCGCGATCGTATCCGCCTGCCAGGTATATATGACCTCATCCGCGCTCCTAAAGGAAACGCCGTGGTTGTATATCCTCAATACTATTCCAGCCGCAAGGGCTGCGATTATCATCAATCCCGCGATCCGCGGCGCCGTCATTTCTTGTCCTTCCTGAGTTTTGCCATGAAAAACCCTTCCATGTAATCGTTAGGGAGCACCCGCATAGCCATGCCCATCTCCTTCGAGAACGCTTTTCCTTCCCAGCGCGCGATGCCGCGCGACTTGTTCGGCAGGGGCATGTCGACCGGAAGCAGGCGCAACCCCTCAAATTTATTCAGCGCCCAGTCGACGACCTCCTCGTTCTCTTCCGGGGAGAACGTGCATGTCGAATAGACGAGCTCTCCGCCTTCCTTCAGCGCGCTCACGCCCGAATATATCAGCACCTTCTGCGTATGGGAGAGATCCCTGACCCTCTTCTGGCTCCACGGCTTGAACGATTTCGGGTCCCTCATATAGAAGAGCGCCTCCCCCGAGCACGGCGCGTCGACGAGCACCTTGTCGAAATAATCGGGGTATCTCCTGCCCATCTCGATCCCGTCTTCCATCAGCGTCTTCGCGAAATCGACTCCCTGTATCTTCAGCGTCGCGAGGAGTTTCTCGTAGCGTATCCCGAGCTTCTCGACCGCCACGAGCTCTATCTCCCTGCCGGCCAGTGAGGCGATCTCGCTTGTCTTCGCCCCGGGAGCGGCGCAGAGGTCGAGTATCTTCTCGCCCGGCTTAGGGCCGAGCAGCATGGGCGGCAGCATGCTCGAGACGTTCTGCATGTATATTTTACCATCAATATACGCCGGGCTCTTATGTAATTCCTTATTCGCCGACCTGAGGATGAAACTGCCTTTCGGCCAATGCAGTTCGCGGTATTTTATCCCCTCGCGGTCGAGGTCTTCCTTCAGCACCGGCAGGGATGCCTTAAGGTAATTGATCCTGAATGTCTGTTCTTTCTTATGCAGGAATGTCTCGCAGATCTTTGGGAATACGGAAGGATATAACGCTTTCAGCTTTTCTATGAATTCTTCGGGAAGCTCGTTGAATACGGCTTTCATTTGTCTTTTGTTTTCACGGCTTTCGGCCTCTGCCTCGCTATCTCATAACAGAATATAGCCGAGGCCATGGCAACGTTGAACGACAGCGCCGCGCCCTGCATCGGGAGGGTGACCTTCATCTCGAGATGCTTTTCGACGCCGTGGTGTATCCCCTTTCCTTCCGAACCCATTACTATGCAGAGCGGGAACGGGAGCGACGCCTTCGTAAGGTCATCGCCGCCTTCGACCACCGCGCCCGCGGCCCAGTATCCGGCTTTCTTCGCGTGTATCAGCGCGTTCGTCAGGTTATTTATCCTGCAGATCGGGACATAATTGTCGCCGCCCGAGGCCACGCTCAATACCGTCTCGTTGACCTCGCACGCGCCGCGCTCGGGTATCACTATGCCGAAACCTCCGAAACACGCCGCTATCCTGATTATCGCGCCGAGGTTCTGCGGGTCCGTAACCTCATCAAGCATTATGAACGAGAGCTTTTCGCCTTTCGGGTCCGAGACCAGCGATTCGAACGACGAGTACCTGAACGGGTCTATCTCCGCGATGATGCCCTGCAGGCGTTCGGTCCGCTTCATCCTCAGCATCTCCTTTTCGGGAACCTTCTGCACCGGGATGCGCCGCGCCTTTATGAGCTCGAGGGCCGTCGGGTCGTCGAAATCCTCCGCGATGATCACCTTCCTGACTCCCCTCATGTTCGCCCTCAACCTCTCGATGACCGCGTTCTTTCCGTAAAGCAGCATTGGGCTATTCTGGGCCATCTTTTCCCTCCTCGTCATCGTTGTCTACCTCGGCCTCGACATCTATTATATTCCGGTCCTTCATCGCGTTCATGCTTTCCCCGCGGCCGCTGCGGCCTCCGAAATGGTATACCTTGAACCCGCCCTGCGGGCTGATAATAAGGTTCAGCATGAAGCTTATAACGCTGAAGCAGAGCGCCCCCCAGAATGCCGCGGAAAAATCCGCGATAACGAACCCTTCGACCACCCACGATACGATATAAAAAAAGAAACCGTTCATGAAGAGCGTGAATATCCCGAACGAGAATATCGTCAGCGGCAGCGTCAGCGCGAATACGACGGGCCTCAGTGTCGCGTTGATAAGCCCGAGTACAAGCGCGGCAAGGACGGTCGCGAGGCGGCTTTCCGAATGTATGCCGGGCACGATGCTTATTACGAGCACCATCGCGGCAATATTGACTATCCACGTAAGGACGAAACCCCTCAAAAGCGACTCCTATTTTATCTGTATCGAGAGCAGGAATATGTCGTCGCTCTGCTCGCCGTTCTGGAACTCCTTCAGTTCCTCCATCAGTTTCTCGTTGAAATCCGCCACATAGAGCGCGCCGTGCTGCCTGACGAACTCTTCGAACCTTTTGTTCCCGTACATCTCCCCCGACGGGGCTTTCGCCTCTATTATGCCGTCGGTAAAAAGGAATATCTTGTCGCCCTTTTCAAAATCTATCGTCATCTGGTAGACGCCGCCCTCATCCATCCCTATGCCCATAAGGAACGTCTGCGACTCCATGTATATGATCTCGCTATCGGACTTCCTGTATAGTATCTGCGGCGGATGGCCGAAATTCGAGTAGGTCAGCTTCCTGCCCTTGAAGTCGAGCAGCCCGCCGAATGCGCTGAGGAATATGCTCATCTTCCCGAAATCCGACTTGATGAACCTGTCGAGGCGCTTCAGCATCTCCCCGGGGTCTACCTTCAGGCGGAGCAGGTCCTCGATTTCCGTATGCAGCCTGTTGACCAGCAGCGCGGCCGAAACTCCGTGCCCGGTTATATCGGCTATCATGAAGACAAGCTTGTCCTTCTCGATGAAATGGAATTTCGCGTAATCGCCGCCCATATAGAGCATCGGCCTGTAGTCCACCGCGATATCGACGAGGTCCGTCCTGACCGACTTCGGCATCAGGCCGCTGTGTATCTTGTTCGCTATCTCGAGTTCCTCGACCATTATCCTGCTCTTCTCCTCGATCTCCTTCTTCATCACGAAATCCTTCTGCCTCATTATCTCCTCGCTCCTCTTTACGACCATGCATATGATCGTGGCGGTCACGAGAAGCGTGATGTTGATGCCGAATATCTCGTAATTCACGTAGGTATTCGACATCTCATATACGCCGATGAAACTGACAAGAGTATAGACGCCGAGCGCCGCGGTCTCGAGGATGTTCCACGGCAGCAGCAATACGCTCGCGAAGAGCCCTATCAGTATCAGCGTTATCCCGAGGTTTGCTATTACATCCGGATGCGCCGCGGCCGCGAGTATCGCGATCGATATCAGGAAGACGCTGAAGAAGAAACCCCTTATCTTATGTATGATCAGGCGCCGCTTGAACTTCCCGGAGAATAATATGATAACCGCGAGAATAGTGCCGCCCGCGACGCCGGGAATGTCCTTGGCGCCGAGCAGCCTCCTGAACCAGAAGCTGGCCAGCACGACCTCTATGAAGAAAGCGCTTATCGCTATATAGCAGAAGAGGTTTATCCGCTGGTCGAAAATGCGCCTCAGCTCGTTCTTGTATTCTTCCCTGAACCTCTCGGGGACCAGTTTCAACATATTTAGTCTTCCAGTGCCGTCATCTCGACGACCGGTGAGCTTATCGACGCCTCAAGGCCCTTGAATCTCAGCCACCTGTACGGGGGTTCGCACGAATACCACGAATAATTCTTCGGTATGAACGCCTTCACGGGGCTCAGTAATCCTATGTTCGGGTCAATGCAGACCCTGAATGCGTCCTGTTCCCGGCCGTTGACCGTTATCTTCTCCCTGCCTTCCACCCTTATCGTGACGCTGTAAACCGCCGGCTCTTCGTTGACTATATTCACTACCCTCTGCTTCTCTCCGGCATCAAGCATCGACCGGACCGTGGCTCCCGTAAGCATCTTGTTGATCATACTGCCTTTATATTTGAACGACCTGTTCTTCTCGGACCCTTTCACGTGATCCCTCACCAGGCACCGCACTTCACTTTTGCCCGCGGCGTAATCCTGCGTCTCTTCAAGCAGCGTCTTCCCCGATGACGAGAGTACCTCCCTCTTCAGCCAACAGGGTTTTATCCCGTCGCTGCCGCTCTCGTATTTCGCTTCCGTCCTGCATGAGGTCTCGCCTTCGAAACCGTAATACCGGCCCTTGCCTTCTTCTGTTATTATATAAGCGCCGGGTTCGCCTTCTACGGGAGCTGTCGTTACCGTCGACTCCCATAATGTCCTTCCGTCGGGGCCCGAGCACCTTTGCCTGGTAATCACGGAGCCTGCCGCGGCCGCATATGTCACTGCTGATATGGAGAGTACGGCGGCGGCTATCATTATCGCCTTCTTCACTCAGGTATCTCCGACTCGAGTTTGTCGATCAGTTCCTTTATGTCCTTTATGGTCGAGGCGGGAAGCAGTTTCGCCATTTCGATATCATTTTTCAGGCCTTTGAGCGTCGCAACGACACGGCGTATCGCGGCGGACTTCCTCCTGTCCCTGGCTTCCTGCGGGTCGAGGTCCTCCCTCTGCCGTATGAGCGCGGTCAGGTCCTTCTTGACCTCGCGGAAATCCTTACCCTTCTCGAAAACGTTCTTCTTCAGCGATTCGTATCCGTCCTCGCCCAGCTCCTTCTTGTTCTTCGCCATGCGCAGCAGGTTGACCGCCTCGTAGCTCGGGACGCTCGCGGCCTCGGAAGGGTCGTCATCGCCTTTCTTCAGGTACTGCGGCTCTTCCTTCTCGAGGAAATAATACGAACGCAGCAGCTTCATCGCGGTGTCTTTCCTTATCCCTATCTCCTTCGCCGAAAAGGCCTCGAAAGTAAGGTAGCCCCAGTCCTTGTACATCTTATCCTTCCATACCGCGTAAAGGGACTGCCCGAGGTCAATCCACGAGGTCTTGAACTGCATCACGTTGCGCAGCACGCGGTACCTCAGCGAACCCTCGTCGAGCCCTTCCATCTTCCTTTCTATGTTCTGTATCGCCTTCGATTTCATGTTCCGGATTCTCCCGTCCAGCAATAGAGGCACAGCCTGTCCTTGGGCAGCCCGATCGCCTTGACCATATCCTCGAGCAGCTGGTACCTCAGCGTCGTCACGCCGAGGTCCTTGCGTATCCATTCTACCATCGCCTTGTGCTTCTCGGTCTTCGGGTCTATATATTCCGAGACATCACCGGCATCGTTCCCTTCCAGCGCCTTTATCGCCTTGCGGGCCGCGAGCTCATTTATACTGCGGGTTGACAGGCAGTATCTGCACGGGAACATCAGCGGCGGGCATGCCGGCCTCACATGGACCTCTTTCGCTCCGTTATCCCAGAGCTTGTTGACCGTGAAATTTTTTAACTGCGTGCCCCTGACTATGGAATCCTCGCAGAGCACTATCCTGCTGCCGTTTATTATCTCCTTTATCGGGACAAGCTTCATCCTCGCGATGAGGTCGCGCGTCTTTTGCGACGCCGGCGTATAACTCCTGCCGTAACCCGGCGAATATTTCACGAGCGGCCGCCTGAACGGCTTCTTCGATTCCATCGCGTAGCCGAGCGCGTGCGCCGAACCGGAATCCGGCACGCCCGATACCACATCGACCTCGATATCCTTGTCATGCTTTGCCAGGCACCTTCCGCATCTTTCCCTTACGATCTCGGTATTTATGCCTTCGTAATCCGACGCGGGGAACCCCGAATATATCCACAGGAACGCGCATATCCGGTTCGTCTTTCCTCCCGGTTTCCTCTGGACCATCCCTTCCTCGTTGAGCAGGACTATCTCGCCCGGTTCGAGGTATTTGACCGTCTGGAACTCGAGGTTAGGGAAAGCCGCCGTCTCCGTCGCGGCCGCCCACGCGTCCATCCGCTTGCCGATGACGACCGGCGTATATCCGAACCTGTCGCGCGCGGCATAGACGCCGTCCTTATTGAGGATCAGCAGCGAACATGAGCCCTTTATCTTCTGCCACATCTTCTGTATCCCGTCGAGCAGGTTATCGCCCTGGACTATCATCTTGGCCATGAGTTCGGTCACGTTGACATTACCTTTCGTGACCTCGCTGAACGAGGTTCCCTTTTTCAGCATCTCCTGCATCAGCTCTTCCGTATTCTCTATGAGGCCGTATGTCACGAGGCAGAAAGGGCCGAATCTCGAATTTAGGTATATCGGCTGCTCATCATAGGAGCTGATCACGCCGATGCCCTTATTGCCCCTCATCCTCCTGCAGTCGTCGAAGAACTTCGACTTGAACTGGCTCTGGCTTATGCTGTGTATCTGCCTCGTAAACGTCTCGCCGAGGACAGCCATTCCGCCGAACTCGGTCCCGAGGTGCGAATGGTAATCTGTCCCGTAAAGAAGCGTCTCCGCGCAGTCACCTTTTGATACCACTCCGAAAAAACCGCTCATTTTTCCCCCTGGATGTTATGCTTCGGGTATTACGACTCAAAATGGCTCTTTGTTGCGAAATCCGGTTCGCTCGTGAGGTTTACTCCGAGCTTCCTCAACCCCGCCTCGTCTCCCGGCGTCGGTATATGCGTAAGGTGCACCTCGCACCCGCGAAGCTCCTGCAGTTTCTCCATCGCGCCCTGCGCGGCCGGGTTCGTCGTCGCGCTGATGCTCAGCGCAATCAGCGCCTCATCGAGGTCCAGGCTGACGGTCTTGGAGCCGGAGGCCTTCAGCACACCCTTCTTGAGGTTCTTTATCGAGTCTATGATATTCGGCGAAAGCAGGTGGAGCTTATCGGGGATGCCCGCGAGTTTCTTTATGGAATTGAATACGAGGCTCGATGTCGCGTGCATCAGCGGTGAGTTCTTCCCTGTGATTATCGTCCCGTCCGGAAGCTCTATCGCGGCGCCGCAATACACGCCGTCGTTTCCCTTCTCCTTCTGCTTGCATTCGTCGGCCGCCTTCCTGGCCGGGAGCACGACGCTTCGGTCCTCCGCCTTGACGCCGACTTCCTCCATCAGCAGCCGGACCCTCTGCTCGGTCTCTTTATCCACAAAACCCATCGCGTATTCGCAGGCATACCTGAAGTACCTGCGTATCACTTCCTGCTTGGCCGCTTCCCTGACCGCCTCGTCGTCCGTTATGCCGAATCCCGCGCGGTTGACTCCCATTTCCGTAGGGGACTTGTATACCTCGCCCTCACCCATTATCTTCTCGAAGATCCTCTTTATGACAGGGAACACCTCCACATCGCGGTTGTAATTCACCGTCTTCTCGTTATGCGCCTCGAGGTGGAACGGGTCTATCATGTTGAAATCCCTGATGTCGGCGGTCGCCGCCTCATACGCGACGTTGACCGGGTGCTTGAGCGGGATGTTCCATATCGGGAACGTCTCGAACTTTGCGTATCCCGATTTCGCCCCCTTCTTATGGTCATGGTAGAGCTGCGAAAGGCACGTCGCGAGTTTCCCGCTGCCCGGCCCCGGGCCCGTGACTATCACGAGAGGGTTCTTCGTCTCTATGTATTCGTTCGCGCCGTAGCCCTCGTCGCTGACGATGAGGTCGACATCTGTCGGGTACCCCTTCGTGAAGCTGTGCGTGTACACCTTTATGCCGCGGCGCTCGAGCTTGTTCTTGAATATCCTCGCGGCAGGCTGGTTATCGAAACGCGTTATCACGACCGCAAGCACTTCTATGCCCCAGTCCCTGAGGTCGTCTATCAGTTTCATCGCGTCCACGTCGTACGTGATGCCGAAATCCGCCCTTACCTTCTTGCGCTCGATATCGCCGGCGTATATGCACAATATTATGTCGGCCTTGTCCTTCAGCTTCTGGAACAGGCGCATCTTCACGTTCGGGTCGAATCCGGGCAGTACCCTCGATGCGTGGTAGTCGTAAAGCAGCTTCCCCCCGAATTCAAGATAGAGCTTATTGCCGAACCTGCCGACCCTCTCGAGTATCGCGTCCGACTGTTCCCTGAGGTATTTCTCGTTGTCAAAACCGGGCTTCTTCATCTATGTTGGCTCCTTTTGATCCGTTATTTCCTGAGCAGGAATACCGCGAGGATCACGGCGCTGAAGACGAACCTGTATATTATGAACACGCTGAACGAATGCTTTTTCACGAAACCGAGCAGGCCTTTTATCGCGAGGAAACCCGTCACGGCAGATACCGCGAAACCAGTGAATACCTGAAGCCCCTGGCCGTTCGAGGCGATGTCACCTATCTCTCCGAGCTTGAGCAGGACCGCGCCGAGGATTATCGGCGCCGAAAGCATGAACGAGAACTTCGCGGCCGACTCCCTGTCGAACTTAAGGCCCAACCCGGAGGCCATCGTTATGCCGGACCTCGACACTCCCGGGATTATCGCCAGTGCCTGCGATAACCCTATGATAACGGCATCCAGCAGGTTCAGCGACTTCAAGCTGCGCGATTTCCAAACGAACCTGTCGATCAGGTAAAAGAGCGCGGCGAACGCGCTCATTGTAAAAGCGATCAGCATCGGCGACCTGAAGGCCGTCTCCGCCTTGCTCTCGAGAAGCTTTCCTACCAGCGCTCCCGGCACGCTCGCGACGGCAATATACCATATCATCCGGCTTTTTATTATGCCGAGCCAGTCCTTCCAAAAATATGCCATGACCGCAAAAAGCGTGCCGGCATGCAGAGCCACATCGAACGAGAGGCTGTGCTCCGGCCATCCGAAAAGCCACGGGAATACTATAAGGTGCGCCGAACTGCTTATCGGCAGGAATTCCCCGAGCCCCTGGACGAGGCCGAGGACTACCGCCTGGAATAAGTTCATATGCGTTTGCCTGTGGCCTTATTTGCTGCTGTACTTCTCGGCCATGCAGCCTCCTTTTTTACGTTCCGACGACCGCGTTCAATAACAGCAGTGTTATAAAGCCGGTTATCGCCGCAAATGTCGCGGCTATCTCATTGCCGTGGCTGTGGCATTCCGGGATTATCTCGTCGAATGTGATATACAGCATGGCGCCGCCGGCAAAGGCAAACCCGAAAGGAACCACCGCTCTCGATAACCCGAAGAGCATTATACCAAAAAAAGCCGCTATTGGCTCTGTAATTCCGGATAGCGTCGCCAATCCCAGGCATTTGAGCCGTGATACGCCGGCTTGCCTGAGAGGCGCGGCCACAACCAGTCCTTCCGGCATGTTTTGCAGGGCGATCGCGGCGGCGAGCACGAGCCCGAGCTTCGGCGACGAGAGGTATCCCACGCCGACGGAAAGCCCTTCGGGGAAGTTATGCAAAGTGACGGCGACCGCCATCAATATCCCGCTCTTCATTTTAATGCTCATGGGGTTGTTGCTGAAATGGGGGTATTTGCTGTGCAGGTGCGGTATCGACTTCTCTATCAGGTAAAGGAGCAAAGTAGCCGCCACTATCCCCGCGGCCGTCTGGCCAATGCTGCCCATGGTTATCGAAGGGCCTATCAGGTTGAAACACGCCGCGGCTATCATCACCCCGGCCGAAAAACCGAGCAGCGTATCGAATAACCTGTGCGTGACCTCCTTGAACAGCAGTACGGGTATCGCGCCGATCCCCGTGAAACAGCTCGCTATGAACGACGCCAGCAGGGCTTCCTTCAACGGTTCGCCCCTTTCCTCAGCAGTCCGGATAATGCCGCGTCGTCGCCCATGAGCGCATCCTTATCCTTCGACACATCCGCGCCCTCCTTGATGATATTGGCCAGAGACGAGACCCCTGCCTTCTCGCCTATCACGATGGCGCCCACGAGCTTTCCGTCCTTGATAATGCATCTCCTGTAGGTCCCCTTCGCCTCGTCTTTCTTTGACAGTGACTCATATCCCTCGCCTTCCGGGTTCACGGCTCCTATCGACGTCACGTCTATACCGACCACCTTCAGCGTCGCCTGGAAAGTCGTCCCCTTATATTCGGCCGGGACGCCTGTCATGTTCGACGCGGCAGCGAGGCCCTGCTCGAGCGCGGCGGGTATTATCCCGTAGACCGTCCCGTTGAATTCGGCGCAATCGCCGGCGGCAAATACGTCCGGGCAATTCGTCCGCAGGTTCCCGTCCACAATTATCCCTTTCTGCACGCCTATGCCGCAGGATTTCGCGAGCGAGGTATTCGGCCTGACGCCGGCAGCCGCGATGAAAAGGTCCGCATCTATGCCGCAGCATGTGGACTGGCTCAGCAATACCTCTATGCCGGTCTTCTCGACGCAGTATTTTATCAGCGCGGCGCCTTCCTCATCGAGTTGCCTCGGAAGCAGCCGCGAGTTATGCTCGACCACAACGACCTTCATCCCCCGTTCCGTGAGCGCCTTAGCCGTCTCAAGCCCGAGAAGGCCTCCGCCTATGACCGCCGCCTTTTTCTTGTCCCTCGCCAACGAGCGGATCCTCAGCACGTCGGAGATGTTCCTGTACGTGAAGACCTCTTTGCCGGATACACCTTCTATAGGCGGGACGAACGGCGAGGCGCCGGTTGTCAGCAGGAGTTTATCATAATCGGACGTCCCGGATACCGCCGCTTTTATCTTCTTTGATGTTGTGTCGACAGCCGTGACATTATCGCCGAGCGACACGCGGATGCCCCTCTTCTTATACCATTCGTCGTTATAGGGGAACATGCCGTCGAGCGTTATCGATTCGGAGAGCAGCCTGTCCAGGAGCGGCCTCGGGTAATAGTTGTATTCCTCGTCGGTAAAGACCGTTATCGAGGCGCGCGGTTCTTTCTCGGATATGTATTTCGCGGCCGTTATGCCGGCGATGCCGTTGCCTACTATGGCTATCTTCATAAGCGCCTTTTCAGATCTTCTCGAACATATCTTTGCCTACCCCGCAATCGGGGCAGACCCAGGAATCGGGGAGTTTCTCGAAAGGCGTGTTGGGCGCCACGTTCTGCGTGGGGTCACCCACGGCCGGGTCGTAGATATATCCGCATACGGTGCAGCGATATTTGCTCATTTTTCGTCTCCTTATTCAGGCGATCTTCTTCGCGAGTTCCGCGCCGAGATTCCTGCAGAGCGCCAGCTCCTGCGCGTCGGGCACGAACTTTGCCGATACCGGGGGCACCGCAGGCTCCATCCCGCCCTCTTTCAGCACCCCCTCTATTTCCGCGACGGCGCCTCCGGCCCATCCGTATGAGCCGAACGCCGCGGTGATCCTGTCCTTCGGCTTGAAACCTTTCAGCAGCTCAAGGAACGACGCTATCGATGGCAGCATGTCGTTGTCATGCGTTGATGACCCTATGACGAACGCCTTGGCGTCGAGCATCTGGTAGGCGACCTCTGTCCTGTCCGAAAGCGCTATGTCGAAAAGTTTCACGGAGACGCCGGCATCAGTAAGGCCGTCCGCTATAGCCCTCGCCATCTTGCCGGTCGATCCCCACATCGTCTCATATACGATGACCGCCTTGCGCTTCGTCTCGTTCTTCGTCCAGGAGGCGTAGGCGTCGACCGCCTTTGCCGGGTCTTTTCTCCATATGATACCGTGGCTCGGGGCTATCATCTTTATTGAAAGCCCCATCTTCCGTATCTCTTCTATCTTCCTCGCAATGATCCCGCCGAGCGGCCAGAGTATGTTCGCGTAATATTTCTTGGCCTCTTCCATCAGCTCGCACCGGTCTACCTCGTCGTCGAATCTCTCCGACGTCGCGTAATGCTGGCCGAACGCGTCATTCGGGAACAGCAGTTCTTCCTCGGCGCAATACGTGAACATGCTGTCAGGCCAGTGTATCATCGGCGCTTCTATGAACATGAGCGTCCTCTTGCCGATGTTCAGCTTGTCGCCGGTCTTCACCGCCTTGAAATCCCAATTCCCGTAATAGTGCTTCTGCAGCCCTTCCCCGCATTTGGCGGTCCCGTAAAGTTTCGCGCCGGGGCAAAGCTTCAGGAGTTCAGGCAGGGCGCCCGAATGGTCGGGTTCTATATGGTTGACGACGATATTCTCTATCTTCTCGACCGGCACTATTTCGCGGATCTTCCCGATAAGCTCGCCCGCGTACGGCCCGTATACGCCGTCAATAAGCGTGACCTTATCGTCTACTATCAGGTAGGAATTGTAGGTTGTGCCCCTTGCCGTGGAATAAGTATGGCCGTGGAAGGTCCTGATGCTCCAGTCGACAGCGCCTACCCAATATATGCCTTTCTTGACCTCGACAACGGCCATATCCCTGCCTCCCTCGGTTAGCCTTCCATTACCCTTCCTTCCGTCTTGACGAACCACGAGACGGAATCGGCAAGCATTGTCAGCGCTTCCTCGAGCAGCTCGTAATGGCGCTCCTCTTCCTTCTTTAAGGTGTTATAGAACACCTTCGCAATCCTTACGCCGGCCTCTTTCGACTGCTTATCGTAATAGTCGTAGCTCTTCGTCTCCTTCTTCATCGCTATCTCTATCGCCTTGATGTTCGAGGGGTCGGCCTTCAGTTTCCTGATCTCCGTTTTTGAAAGGTGCCTGAACACGAGCGAGAGCTTCTTCTTCGACTGCCTGCTTATTGTCCCCTCGAAATCGCCCCAGTCCTTCTCATGCTTTAGGCCTTCGCTTATCTCCTTGATACGGTCGATATGCGTGAGTTCCTGGTCGGCAAGAGAGACGAGCAGTTTCTTCGCTATAACGTTCTTCGCGGTCTTTGACGCCTTGAGATAGAATTTCCTTCCGTCGAGCTCCATCTTTACCGCGGACTCGAGTATCCTTATGTCTCTTGCGGGCATAGTAATCTCCTTATTTGTATTGGCGGTGCAAAACGCGGTTAGGATCTCCTGTTATCAGCCGTACCTGTAGAGGATGCCGAATCCGCCCTGTGGGTAGTTCCAGTCAACGTTCTGGAATTCATCGCAGATGACACGGCAAGTGCCGCATTCGAGGCACCCGTCAACGTTTACTTCAGCGACTCCCTTGTCGTTGATCTTCCAGCAGTCAGACGGGCATCCGATGGAGCACTGTTTCTTCGCGCACTTAAGGCAAAGGTCCTTGTCTTTTACCTTGATATGGGGCTCCGGCCCCAGCTTGAACCTGTTCACGAACAGCTTATCTTCAATCCTCGTCACCATTCTTCCTCCTTAAAGGGCTGCGAAGCGTCCCTCGCAAGGGACCACCTGCTCGGAGCCACCCTGCGTATTATCGCACAATATCAAATTCCGTTCAAGGGGCTTTAACCTTAAAACCGCACAATTCCATCCATGACTTCACGCACTGGTTCCGCATGAAAATGTCCCATACCATCCCGGTCCTGTAGTTCTCTATCATCAGGACCGTCACGCCCTGGTCTATCCCTATGTAATTACTGCTGAACCAGTTCTTGTCGATATTATACCCGGCCTTAAAACCATACTCCCCGTATACGCTGCCGCCGTGCCTGTCGTATATCTTCTTCAGCGACTTCAGGGAGAGTTCCGGCACCAAAGGCATCGACGCCGCCATCCCGTAAGGGTTGATCGTCCCGTCCTGGACAAGTTTTTCCGCGGGCATCGCGCCGTAGCCCTTGTAGCCGCCGGGCCCGTCCCCCGCCGTAAGCCCCCACCCGTCCTCACCGTATCCTTTGTGTAAGCGCGCGTTATCCAAGCAGTACCTCCTGTTCGCGTGCACCGCGTTTATGGAGTTCTGCCAGTAATTAATGCCGTTGTCATCGATGTTCCTGAAATCGACCCACGCCTGCGCGAACTGGTAGGTGAACAAACTGCCGAAGAAGGAATACACGACCTTATACCCGCCGTATTCCGCGACGGGTTTCCTCCATGCCTTCCAGCATTCCGGCGATATAGGATACGTCGGGGAACCTATCGCGAGCACATACGCTATCAGCCCTTCGTTATACCAGTCCCAGTATGAGCCGAGGAAGCCGTTCTCCGGGGTCCATCCCATGCATATCAGGTTCTTCCCGTTCGTCATCCATTGCCAGTCCGCCCGGAAATACAGCGAGTTGGCGAGACGTTCGAGCTCTGTGCCCTTGAAATACTGCGCCGCGAACAACGCGCCGGCGAAAAATATCGCGGAATCTATCGAGGAGAGCTCGGATTTCCACGCCCTCCTGCCGGTCTTCATATCAACGAAGTGGTAATAGAACCCGTGTTCGTTCTTTAGGGTGTACCTGAAGGTCTTGAGCGTCCTGAATACGCGGTTATACGCCTCATCGTATGTTATCCAGCCCCTGCTGTGGCCGATGCATATGGCCGCGAGGCCGAAACCCGTCGCCGCTATGCTGCAAGGCGCGCCGGCGGAGGCGTTGTCCGCGATAAGGCCGGTATTCGGGTCCGCCTTCTCCCAGAAATACCTGAACGTGTCTTTTTCGATCTTATCTATGAATTCATCCTGCGCCGACACGGCGTTGCCGGCATCGAGGCAGGCTGCGGGGCACAAAGCGACAGACAAAGCTAGAACAAACGAGATGGCCGTCTTCATGGTTTGGTCTTAAAGAACAGCAGCTGCCTCCTCGCTTCTTCCGCCTTCGACCTTACCTGGGCGGGCGTCATTTTGTCCGCGTCCTTGATCAGCTCGTCAAGGGAATTCACGGACACGTCTATCTTCCTCCTGAATATCTCCGCCATATTCTCGAGCATGCCCGAGAGCCCCTTGAACTCGTCGCCTTTCCTCAATCGGAAGCCCGCGGTCAGGTTCCCGCTCGACATTGAATTTATGGACTTCTCGATGCGGCTGACCGGCCCCGCTATCTTGTGCGACAGGAATATGCTCGCGGCGGCTATCACAAGCACGATCGGGAGTATCCTCGTCACGAGTTCGTTCCTGGTGTCGTTCAGCATGTAATACACCGATTGCTGGCCGTCCGCGCTCAGGAAACGCGCTTCCCTGAAGTAATTCTCGGGCGTGTTGGGCTCCAGCGTGCCGTACCTTGCGTCCTCATAGTCCTTTATGCGCGACGCCGTCTGC
>Ga0209507_1001777_pt1 | contig 16201 bp, 12 predicted proteins | sample AD_UKC028_MetaG_FD_184414 | JGI IMG/M metagenome (GOLD analysis project Ga0209507, IMG submission 184414) | Active sludge microbial communities of municipal wastewater-treating anaerobic digesters from USA - AD_UKC028_MetaG (SPAdes) (version 2) | ecosystem: Engineered > Bioreactor > Anaerobic >...
ACCCTGAAGGAAGGCGCCACCTACGCCGACTGGCACAAGGGCATCGTCAAGTACCTGCCGTCGGCCAGCTACCCGCAGTCGCCGCAGATCCTCGGCAGCGAGGGTGCGCGCAAGGGCAAGGTTCTCGAATAAGAAACCCTTTGGCGGACCATATCGGAGGAAGACACCATGCCCAAGTCAGCGGATGCACCCCAAACCTTCAAAATTCGCGGCGTCATCGCCCAGGCGACGCGAAAGGCAGGTCCCGGCCCCCAGCCGGAATTCAGCCTTTTCCCAGGTTCGGCACGGGATGCTACCGGGGACATCCGGGACGTGCCGGCCGACCATGTCGTCCGCGTAGAACTCGAAAACGGTTTCGTGCTGTGGAGCCGGGTCGACGACCTGGCACGCGACTTCGGCCACCTGCCGACGCGTGACGGCAACGGCGCCTGGGAATTTTCGCGCCTCATCCCCAGGCGGGCGACCGCCAGCGAACGGGGCCTTGCCGGTTTTGCCGTGAAGGTACTCGATTTCTTCGGCATCGACCTGGCGGGCAAGACGGTCGCCAAACTCGGCACAACCCTGGAAGAAAAACAGCTCGGCCACGCCGACGGGCTGTATCGACTCGACCTGGCGGCGCCCTTCGCCCTGGCGCCGGTCGCCAAGTCCGCCGTCATCCCCGGTAACGCTGGGCCTATCCTGATCTTCCTGCACGGCACCGCTTCGTCCACCCAAAGCAGCTTCGGCGAACTATGGCGGGGCAGCGAGGGCGAAAAATTGCGCCTGAAACTGGCCCCGATCTACGGCGACAGGGCTTTCGCGCTGGAACATCGGACGCTGACCCAGAGCCCGATCGACAACGCCCTGGCCCTCGCCCGGCGCCTGGCGGACGAGGCGGAAATCCACCTGGTCAGCCATTCGCGCGGCGGCCTGGTCGGCGAGGTGCTGTGCCTGGCCGGCTGCACCAATCTGGAAAAGATGCTCGACACCGAGCGCGTAACCACGTTATTCGCCGCCGATCGCACGCTAGCCGGCCAACTCGGCCTGTTGCCACTGTCCGACGAGGACATGACTGCCCGCGACGCGGCCTACGATGCCGACCGCCAGCGCCTGCTCGAACTGGTCGGCGTACTCGGCAAGAAAAAGCTGCGCATCACCCGCTTCGCCCGTGTCGCCTGCCCGGCCCGCGGCACGACGCTGGCCTCTGGCCGTCTCGACCGCTGGCTGTCGGTCCTCGACTATGTCGCCAAGGCGGCGAGCGGCAATGGCCTGTTCGGCGACAGCGTCGAATTCCTGCACGCCGTCGTAAAGGAACGCACCGACCCACGCGTCCTGCCCGGCGTCGAGGCAATGATGCCGGGGTCGGCGCTGACCCGGCTACTCAACAACACGCCGGAATTGAGCACATCGGCCGACCTCTCGGTGATCGCCGGCGACATCGAGCCGGGCGATGGTATCTGGAACACGCTCAAGGTGCTCGCCTCCGACTGGTTCTACAAGAACGATCACGACCTGGTCGTCGATACAGCATCGATGACCGGTGGCCTGCCGCGCGGCGCCAATGCACGCTACCGCGGCGACAAGGGGCCGCGGGTCAATCATTTCCGCTACTTCATCAACGACAAGAGCATCGGCTGGCTGCAGGCCGCGCTGACCCGGGCCGACGGCGACAATGCAGGCTTTCAGCCGATCGCCGCCCCCCAGCCGACCGCGCCCCGCATCGTCGACATCGTCCAGCGCAGTCGCGGCGACACCCAGCCGCGCCCAATCGCCGTCGTCCTGCCCGGCACCATGGGCAGCGAACTGACAGTTGGCGACGAGGCCGTCTGGCTCAACTACTGGTCGCTGCTCAAGGGCGGCCTGAAAAAGCTGGCCCGGGACCGCGACAAGACGGAAATCCGCCCGGTTGGCCTGGTCGATGATTTTTATGGGCCTCTGGTCGATTTTCTGGCCCGTTCACACCGGGTCGAAATCTTCCCCTACGACTGGCGCTTTTCGGTGCGCGATGCCGCCCAGCGACTGGCCGAACGCATCGAGCCGCTGGTCGCCCAGGCCGAGCGCAGCAAGCAGCCGCTGCGCCTGGTCGCGCACTCGATGGGCGGCCTCGTCGTTCGCGCCATGATCGCCGATAGCGGCGCCGGCAGTGCCTTGTGGAAGCGCATCAAGCAACTACCCGGCAGCCGCTTCCTGATGCTCGGCACGCCCAACCTCGGCTCCTACGAGGCGGTGCGCTGGCTGACCGGCTTCAACCCGACGCAGGCCAAGCTGTCGCTGCTCGACATCACACAGAGCACCGACCAGATCATCAACCTGGTCGCCGGCTTCCCTGGCCTCCTCGAACTGCTCCCCTTCGCGCCGGACGACCCGGATTTCACCGACCCGACCCGCTGGAGCGACCTCAAAAAAGCCCTCACCGCCCACTGGAACACCGCCAACGCCAACGACCTGCAAACGGTGGGAACGACCTGGAAATTCCTCAGGAGCGCCGCCCCTGACCCCGATTTCATGTGCTACGTCGCCGGCAGCCAGCCGGCCACCGTCATCGACTATCAGGTCGTCCCCGGCGACACGTGGTATCGCCCGGACGTCCAGCGCATCGAATTCATTGCCTCGCCGGAAGGCGACGGCACCGTGACCTGGGATTCCGGCCGGCTGCCCGGGATACCGATGTGGTACGTCGCCGACACAGCGCACGACATGCTGTGCGCCCAGCCAAGTGCCTTCCCTGCCTATCTCGACATTCTGGCCAGCGGGCGGACGAGCCGCCTGCCGAGCACCCCGCCGGCCCGTGCCCGGGGGGTCAGCCGGACCAACACCTTCGTGCTGCCGCCGACACCGCCAGCCGACGGCATTCCCGATGAGCGCGACCTGCGCAGCATGGGTTTCTCCGGTCAACCGGAAATATCGGCCAAAATCGAAACCGCGCTGCCGCACATCGCGGTCAGCGTCACCCATGGCAGCCTGAGCTACGCCCGCCACCCGGTGATGGTCGGCCATTACCAGGGCGATACTGTGGTTAATGCCGAAGCCGTGCTCGACCGCCAGCTCGGCGGTCAGCTCACCCGCAACTTCGACCTCGGACTCTACCCCGGCGCAGTCGGCAGCCACGCCCTGTTCCTCAACGATTCGCCGAATGCCGAGCCGATGGGCGCCGTCATCGTCGGCCTCGGCAAGATCGGCGAGCTGCGCCCCAGCCTGCTCGAATCCAGCGTCCGCGGCGGCCTGCTCGACTTCGCGCTGCGCGCCGCACAGTGGCCGGACCAACGCTTTGGCGAAGCCGGCCGACCACGCTCAGCGGCCATTTCCTGCCTGCTGGTCGGCACCGGTGACGGCGGTGTTCCGCTCGGCGACAGCGTCAAGGCCATCCTCAATGCCGCGGTCGACGCCAACGCCGCCCTGATCGCCAAGCAACTGAACGATCAAGTATTGATCGACCGCCTGGAGTTCATCGAACTCTACGAGGATGTCGCCATCGGCGCCACCAACGCCCTGCGCGAAGCCCTGCGTGACAAGCGCTTGCGCGAAGTGTTCGATTGGCCGAAAGGCTGCCTCGAAAACGGTGAAGCAGGCCACCGGCGCATCCGCTTCGACCCGGCCTGCGAATGGTATCAACGCGTCCAGATCAAGGGCGAGAACGAGGGCAATATCCTACGCTTCGTCTTCCCGACCGACCGGGCGCGGGCCGAAGAAACCACCGCCACCGGCCAGTTGGCACTGGCCGACGACTTCGTCCGCGTCGCCAGCAGCAACACCCGGCAAAACCCGGAAGCGGCCAAGACGCTGTTTGAAATGCTGCTGCCCCTGCGCCTGCGCGAAATGGCCCCGCAGCAGGGCAACATGGTCGTCCTCGTCGACAAGAAATCGGCCTGCTACCCGTGGGAGCTGCTCGAAAACCGCTGGGGCAACGACAGCAAGCCGCCGAGCGTCAACGCCGGTTTCATCCGCCAGTTCATCACCCAGGAATTCCGCCCCATCCCGTTGCAGACCGGCGAGCGGACGGCACTGGTCATCGGCGACCCCGATCTCGGCGGCAATCCCGACTTCGATCAACTGCCGGGCGCCCAGACCGAGGCAGAGCAGGTCGTGCAGGTACTCAGCGACCGTGGTTATGTGGTCACCGATTGCATCAGCCAGTCGCCCATACCGATACTCGAAAACCTGCACCGGCAGGGCTGGAAAATTCTCCACCTCGCCGGCCACGGTGTCCATGAGTTCCGTGAGGGCAGCGACAAGCCATTATCCGGCATGGTTATCGGTTACCGGCCCGGCGAGGGGAACGACAAGAAAGGCAGGGCCGTCCTGCTGACGCCGGGCGACATCCACCAGATGCGCTTTGTGCCCGACCTCGTCTTCATCAACTGCTGCCACCTCGGCCAGATGCGCAACGCGCAGTCACTCGACCGCCTCGGGCTGGCCGCCAACCTTGGCGAGGAATTCATCCGCATGGGCGTGCGCGCCGTCATCGCTGCCGGCTGGGCGGTGGACGACCAGGCCGGCGCCGCCTTCGCCGCCACCTTCTATAACGCCATGCTGGACGGCAAGGCCTTTGGCGAGGCCGTCCGTCTCGCCCGTGCCGACATCCACCAGCGTTTCGAGGGCTGCAACACCTGGGGTGCCTACCAGTGTTACGGCGACCCCGACTTCCGCTTCACCCGACGCGACGAGCGCGATGCCAGCGCGCTGCCTGATTTTGCCTCGCCGCGCGAACTGATCACCGAACTCGACAACTTGGCCGCCGACCTCCGGGCCGGCTGGGAAGGCCCGGCCGCTGACACCCTGCAGGCTTTGGAAAAACGCATTCCGGGCGGTCAGCAAAGCGCCTGGTATGAGCAGGGCGACCTGCGCGCTGCCCTCGGCCTGGCTTGGGGTGAAGCACGTATCTGGGATACCGCCACCACACACCTCAAGGCGGCACTGGAACAAGAAAAGGGCGAATTCACCCTGCGCGTGCTCGAGCAATACGCCAATTTCCGCGTCCGCCAAGCCGCTAAACAATGGCAGAGCACCCCCAAGGAAGGACCGACGCGCGAAGCCCGGCGGCAGAAACTGGTCGAGCTGATCGAGGGCGCCATTTTCGATCTCGACACCGTCTGCCGCTGTTTCAAGACGGCCGAGCGCCTGAGCCTGCTCGGCGGCGCCTACAAGCGGCTGGCCACAATCCAGGAAGATGACGCCCAGCGAACGAATGCGCTGGTCAATATGGCCAACCACTACCGGCTGGCCTACAACCCGAAGAAGCCCAAGGCCTATCCCTTCACCAACTGGGTAGCCGGCCACTTGCTGGCGATGCAGCTCGACCCGATCGCTGCCGGCTTCGATGCAGCCCCCCCCATGCAGGACCTGGAAAAGCTTATTGCCGGCCTGACCTCCAGTCGTGACCAGGTCCCCAACTTTTGGGACAGCGCCAGCCTGGCCGATCTGCGTCTGACCCGCCTGCTCTGGCAAACACAGACGCCGGCGCGACGAAGAAACGGCACGACCACGGCTGGGGAGGTCATCGATACCTATCGTCAGGCCATCGCCCGCGGCGCCAGCCCACGCGAGAAATCTTCGGTCGCCGAACACATCCGCTTCCTCCTCGACCTCTGGCCGGCGGAGGATAAAGCAACACAGGATGTACTCAAGGAAATTCTGGAGAGCCTGTCATGAGCCCGCGCAAAACCCCCTCCGCGACCACGCCGAGCGCTCAGGCCCAAGCGTCCGTGGCTCCCAAGGCCCTCCGCCGGCGCGGCACGCGTGCGGTCCCAGTCACCGCCCCGCACGACGCCACAGCGCCCGACATGAGCCAGGCGGCGCTCGAACAATTCACCCTCGGCCTGCCGCCGCGCACACTGGTCGCCCCCAACTTCCGGCTCTACGAACTGACCCGATCCGACCTGGCCGACCGCCTGGGCATCGATAATGGATTCGAGACGGTGGCCCAACTGCGTGTTGCCGTGCACCTCGCTCGTAACGTCCTGCAGCCGGTGCGCAACGCCTTCGGTCCCTTCACCCCAAATAGCGTCTTCCGCAGCCAGAATCTGGAACGTGCCCTGAAGAAGAAACCCTCGACCTGGCTCAGCACCAGCCAGCACGCCACAGGCGAAGCCTGCGACATCGAGATCGTCGGCATGGCGACGCTCGAACTGGCGGCCTGGGCGCGCGACCACCTGGCCGATTTCGACCAGATCATCTGCGAGTGCTACGACCCGGCCAAGGGGCCGAATTCCGGCTGGGTGCATATTTCGCTGAAGCCGCCTGGCAGCGGGGCCAACCGCAAGCAATGCCTGAGCTACGTCCGCGACACATCCAGTGGTCGGCTGGTCTACGTGCACGGTCTGACGGCCATGACCTGAACCATGCTGCCCGGCAAGATCGCCTTCCTGCTGATCGTCGCCACGGCGCTGTCGGTGATCGGCGCGCTGGTCGTCGCCAATCGCTACCGGGCGGCGATGCAGCGGCTGATGAAAATCGGCCAAAAAACGACGTCGACCGCAACCGGCGGCGGCGCGGCGCCAAACTTGCCGGCCGCCGCCGATCTGCCGCCCGTGGCCGTCAGCCTGGACGACAACCGGCGCGCCGAACGCCAGCTGATCGCCGCCTTCGTCGCCCTGACCCTGATGATGGCGCTGACCCGCACACTGCAGATGCAGATCATGGCCAACGGCCCGATCACCTGGAAGACCGTGCTGACGCTGACGGCCGCCTACGCCTGGGCAGTCGTCCCGGTAATCGCCGTCATCCACCGTTGGCGCCGCCGCCGGCTGGTCGGCACGCTGCTGCTCTGGTTCGTCGCCGCCGTCGCCCTGCTTACCTGGCGGGTCAACGAAAACGTCAGCTTCGCGCAGGTCCTGTTCTGGATGTCGCTCGACATCGGCCTGCCGCTGGTCATCGTCACCGCCCTCTGCCTCGGCGGTGCCACCCGCGCCGTCGGCCCCTGGCTGGCGCCGGTCTTCATCATCCTGTGCTGGGCCTCGCAGGCCGGCGTCGACCTGCTCTCCGAACTCGTCGACCGGGGCAGCCCGGTGGTCTACTGGCTGATCGGCTGGCTGCCGGCGACCGGCGCCATCGCGCTCTTCGCCCTCGCCCCGTGGCTGATCGCCTGGTGGCCGGCGCGGGCGCTCGGCCGCTGGCTGGCCGCCGCCTACGCCCGGCGGCGGATTTCCGAACTCTTCTACCTGTTCACCGCCGTCTGGGCCATCGCCCTGACCGGCCCGGCGCTCGGCGCCATCCCCGACGACGGTTGGGGCGCCCTGCTCATTTTCCTGCCGCTGCTGTGGATTCCGCTCGGCGCCCAGGTCATGCGCAAGACCACCGGCCAGCGCCCGCCCGGCCGGCCGCCGACCCTCCTCGTCCTGCGCGTCTTCCAGCAGGACGCCAACGTCCAGGATCTCTTCGACCGCGTCATCGAACGCTGGCGGCTGACCGGCAACACCGTGCTGATCGCCGGCACCGATCTCGTCGACCGCACCATCGACGCCGACGACATCTTCACCTTCCTCGATCGCCGCCTCGGCGAGCGCTTCATCCACAGCCCCGCCGACATCCCGCGCCGACTGGCCGAGTTCACATGGCTACCCGACGCCGAGGGGCGCTACCGGGTCAACGAATGCTACTGCCACGACACGACCTGGCAGGAAGCGCTGGCCGCTCTGTTGCGGGCCAGCGACGTCGTGCTGATGGACCTGCGCAATTTCGTCGCCGCCAACAAGGGCTGCCTCTACGAACTGGAAACCCTGTCCACCGTCCCCGGCCTGAAGCGCGCCGTCGTGCTGGTCAACAACGCGACCGAACTGGCCGCCGCCCAGGCCGCCACCACCGCCGCCCCCGCCGGGCGCTTCGTCTGGCTGGCCCAGCAAGGCGCCAAGCCGCCAGCAACAGAGGAAGTGCTGGGGCCGTTGCTGGTCACGTCCGCAAGCTGAGTCGGCGCCCGTTTCCTTGGCGGACAGTTTTTTGTCATGGGCCGTTGAACCACGGTCCCGGAGACCCTGTCCAATCGATGCCGTTTTCATGGGAATCATGAAAACTGATGTCCGGCAGCATCAAAATCGAGTTGCGCTTCATCCTCAGGAGATATCGATCATGAAAAAATTTACTCGGCTGTGCATGGGCTCACTGATGGTTTCGTTCCTGGCGGCAGGCCTGTCTGCCGTCATGGCGGACGAAAAAGGGCAGTCAAGCAGGACCATTCTGGCGGAAAGCGACAAGTTGCAGGTCATCGAGATTCGCCAGAAACCCGGCGAAGTGACCACGCCGTCGACCTCGTCAACCCGGGTCGTCCGGGCGCTGAAGGGCGGGACAATGTTGCGGACATACGCCGACGGCAAGACTGAAAAGGTGGAATGGAAAACCGGCGATGTGCAAATTCAGGAGCCTGGCCCGCAATACACCGTCAAGAACGTAGGCAAGAGCGAAATCGTGCTTTATGCCGTCAGGCTGAAGTGATTCGGATTGGCGCCGGGACGAGGATTCGGAAAATGCCCCGAAATCAGCGTTGACCGCAGCAGAGCCGAGCGTAATCAGGATTAAAGGGAACGCTCGGCATGGAACATGCCGGGGTCGTCCACGTCCCGGCGCAGCGCGAAGCCGAGTTGCCGGGCGAACTTGAGCATCTTGTCGTTGGATGCCAGGATGAAACCCTCCATAATCGCCATTCCACGCGCCTTCGCTGCGTCGATCAGCGCCAGCATGAGTATGCCGGCCACGCCGCTACCCTGCCACGCATCGTCAATGGCCACGGCAAATTCGCAACCGTTGCCTGATGGGTTGGCAACATAGCGCGCAACGCCGATCTCAAGGTCTTGCCCATCGCGCTGCACCACCGCCACCAAGGCCAGGTGCCGCACATAATCGATCTCGGTGAGATATTTCAGCTTGCCGGGGGCCAGTTCCTGCAAGGTGGACATGAAGCGCTTGTAACGCGAGTCCGGTGACAGATGCTTGACGAAATCCTGCTCCATTTCTGCGTCTTGTGGACGGATCGGACGGATCGTGACCTGGCTGCCATCAAACAGATAACGGTTGCGAACGAGATCGGCAGGATAGTCGCTCACGAAGATCAGTCCGGTGATGCTTCTGTTACTTTGGGTGCCAGATAGGCGACGATGCCATCCAGCGTCTGGAGCTTGCCGTAGTCCGATTCGGGAATGTTGACGCGCATCCTTTCATGGATGGCAACCAGTACGTTCAGCCAGTCCATGGAGTCCAGGTCGATCTGCGCACGCAGGGGCTTTTCGGGGTCGATCCGGGCGAGTTGTATTCCCGGCGCCAGGGTACTCAGAATTTCCAGCACTTCAGCGCGGATCTGCTCGTGGTTCAGCGTCATCTTCCCTCTCATCACTCCACTGTTGACCTATCAGCCTGAGGCAAGCCCGGCTCCCCGGCCTTGAGTAGCCGGCGCACAATTTTGTCGCTGCGAGTATGTGGCAGGTCCTTCGCGAATGCAATTTCCTTTGGCGCCACGGCGGTCCCCAGACGCCAACATCAGAGGAAGATGCACTCAAGATTGTGATCAAGCCTTGATGAATCAAGTGTTCTGACAAAAGCTCGACGGCCACTTATAGCAGCGACGTCATTTTAGAGATTTGAACGCCCCCTGATCGAAAGCCTTCGCATACTGCCTCCAGTCCTGTTCGAGTTGGTCCGAGCAATGCGCTGACAGTTCCAGCAAGACAGGTTGCCAGCGTTCCTGCATTCCGAATTCGATCAGTTCATCGGTAATCGCCGAACCATTGCGACCAGTGCTCCGCAACTGCGCCCAAGCAACGGCTTGCCCCATCACGGTCATTACATCCTCCAGGCGGCGCAGTTTGCCATTCCAGCTGTCAAGTGCAACGCGGTCTTCGCTAGGTTGCAATCCGCGCAGCACGTAAGGGGCGTCCTCCAGTATCACCGGCCGCAGAAAGGCCATGGAAATTGCCTGCATTCGCCGCTGCACGGCAACCACCCTGCCTGCATCTGATGGCCATGCCGGTTGCGCTATCGGCAGATAGGGGGCCAATGCAGACGGCCTGGCATGTTTGAGGTCGAGCAGATAGTTGCCGTCCGGCGCTCCTTTGCCTTCGATCAGTATGATGTAGCGATCGACACCGAGACTGCCGGTTCCGGCAATCCGCCGGGCGACATCATGGACGCGGAAGAATTCCGGATTGTCCTGATGACCAGCAAAATCCGCCATGAAGGCGGTGACTTTGGTTCGCTGCGCTTCGTTGATCGGCAAGGCCTTCTTACCGTCCAGACGGATGGTGCGTGACTTGCCCTTGAGTACGGTTCGACTATCGAGGAATTGTGGACGCGAGCGCTGTTTCAGACTATCGAGAAGGTCGCGCACCAGGCCGGTGGTCGTTTCTCTTTCCACCCAGCGAGCTTTGCCGTCGGACAGCGACTGGCTGTAGGCGTCGCTAAAGCGCTGGCAGAGGACAGCGGCCTGCGCCGGGCTTACCCCCAGGCTGCTCGCCCCGACCCGGACGCTGGTTAAGAAGCGGATCAACTCCCAAGTACAGGGAGCCAGCGCCGCTTCGTCAAAGTCATTGATGTCGAAATAGACGAGACCGTTATCGCCCTTGAAACTGCCAAAGTTTTCCAGATGGAGGTCGCCACAGATCCAGGTGGCCGGGGCTTGGTTCAGCACATCGCCAGCCGCCAATCTTTCATAGAACAGGTGACACGTGGCGCGCAGGAAAATGAATGCGTTCTCACGCATCTTGCTCAACTTCATTTCCAGACGCTCGGGATCGCGTCCTGCGTTGAACTGGGTAATTTTTTGGACGATGTCGATCATGATGTTCCGGAAATCAAGAGGGTATTGGCCGGTTATGTTATTCCTTGGTCAAGGCAAACGAATCTCGGGCGAATCAATCTGCGTCTTCGCGCCGGCACAAGTTATCTTTTGCGACAGTGTGCACCATTATGTGATTGCATCACTCGGACTCCATTTGATCGGGGGTAGGCCGTAAAACACGAGAGTCGATGGAAGGCAAATATCATTGCCACAATAAATGTGCACAAAACGAAAATTGAATAGCTCATAGGCTTTCCTTCTCGCCAGGTAGCCCTCGCCGAAGCGAGGGGGTTTCTATTTCAACGACGACAGATAGGCAATAACGTCGGTTCGAGCGGCCAAGTCGTCCAGCCCGTCGTACTTCATCTTGCCGCCAGGCACGACTTTCCTGGGCTGGGCAATATAGGAATCGACCTTGTCGGCAGACCAAGTGATGTCGCTTTGCTTCATCGCTTCGGAGTAGCCGGAAAAATCCGGAACAGCCCCGGCCTTGCGCCCGATCGCGCCGAACAGGCTCGGGCCTTTCTTGTTTTTTCCGGGGGCGGCGCTATGACAATCGCCGCACTCTTCGGCAAAAACGTCTTTCCCTTTCTTCGGGTCGCCGGCTGCCATTGATTGCTGCGACAACGTTACCGCCGCGATAAAGACAGCAGCCCATAGTGAATATTTTTTCATGCTCGCATCCTGTTCGCGGTATTAGATCGAAGTCCAGAGGAACAACATCACGGTGTTGTTATCCGTGGCACGGCGTTCATTGCCATCCCCATCTAGATAGCTCGAACCGCCCATGAATCGGTTGTATCCGGTGTATTGAACCCCCAGCCTGACATTGGCGAACGGTGCGCCCCAGGAGTCTTCCTTGCCCCAGGGCGTCCAGTCCCCCTGCAGGATGTATCCCGAGGTATTGGGCCGGCCATTCAACGAACTGCCGTAGAGCAAACTATCCGTACTGCCTCGCGAATCGAAGATCCCGGCGGTGGCTCCCCACGTCTGGTTGTAGTGATACGAGCCAGCCAATCGGAACTGATTGAGGCTGTTCTTCAGATTGTCTGCCTCGGCCAGATTGCTGTAGGTGTAGTTGAGTGTCTGCCATTCCTTCATGTAACTCGCATTGACCGTGAAAATGTGCTCGCGGTTGCCGAGAAACTGATAGGCGGCATCGATGCCAAGATCACGATAGTCGTTGGCCGTTCCCAGATCGCTGCGGTCCGGCTGAACCTTGGCATTGAAGCCGACCAGGCCGATGTTGAAATTGTCGCGCTTCATGTCCTTGACGTAAGCAAGGCGCCAGTACGTTCCCACGCCCTTGAATTTCCCGGCATCGCCGGCGTTGATCATGTTCAGGCCTGTGGTTGACAGGGTGTCGTAAAGTCCGAGTTCGGCATAAAAGTTCTTGTCGAACAACATGTACGCATTGGCTCCGGCCACGCTCCCACCCAGATTCTCCATCAGCGGCGTTGGGCCAAAACCGGCATTGAAATCGGAAGAAACATAGGGGAAGCGCCATTGGGCGAGGGTATTGAAAGGGTCGGTCAAGGTCGGATTGTTGTTGAGGGAGAGCCCGAGTGTTGCGTCCTTGTCGCCTAGCTTCAAACTTCGCGCAAAGCGTATATCCACTTGATCAAGCGCCCATTTTTTCTCGACCCCGGAATAGGTCGACTGGATGAACGTACCGATATTGTCGGTCATGCGTCCCGCTAGAAAGAGTGATACCTCTTGAACCGCGGCATTATTGTTCGTTCCGAAATATTCGAGCTTGTCAGCTTCGGCGACATCCTTGGAAGTCCGCATCCAGTTGGCCACCAGCATTGCCGACAAGGGAATCTTCATGTCCTTGCCATCCGTATCCGTATAGCCGCCGAGCTTGAAATTCATGCCGTAGGGAGTCAGTTGTGGCCCATATCCGCCGACGTGACACGAAACGCAGTCGGATCCGGTCTGCCGGGCATAACTCGGGACGGCATTTGCCACCGAGGCGGAAAGCCCGAACAAAGCGGTCACATAGAGAATTTTCCCGACGATCCGCAATCCTAAACCACCGGCAATCCCCGGCCATTTTGCTGATGAAGCACGCATGATCTTATTCCAAAAATTTAGACCGGCGGATTGTCCGACGAGCAAGCTTGCGATTTCCTGACGATGCTTCAGGTGGTGCATCCCGTTTTTCGTCAGGCTTTCTTAAGCTTGGGACTGCGACCATCCCGCAACTTTTGTCCGGGAATCAAAGATGAGCACCCTTCGTGAATGGCTATCAAAGCGGAAATTCTGGGCCACCCTGTTCGGCATCGAATCACTGGTCCTGATACTGCTGGGCGGTCTTGTTTTTGCAGGAGGAAAGACTGCGGTCGACCATACGAATACCCTTGAATTCTGTACGTCCTGCCATGAAATGAAGGACAACAATTACGAGGAGTACAAGGACACCATTCACGCCAAAAACCGTACCGGGGTGACGGCGATTTGCTCGGATTGCCACGTTCCCCATGGTTTTGTCGATACCATGATCCGCAAGGTGAATGCGGCGAACGACGTCTTTCACCACTTCACCGGAAAGATCGATACCAAGGAAAAATTTGAAGCCCATCGCCTGGAACTGGCCAAACGCGTCTGGCTGCGCATGAAGGAATCGGACTCGCGGGAATGTCGGAGCTGCCATGACGTCAAGGCAATGGACCCCGAGAAGCAGGGAAAAACCGCGCAGAAGCAGCACCGCAAACTAGGCAACGGCGACAAAACCTGTATCGATTGCCACTACGGTATCGCGCACAAGGAACCCGACGGCGGGGCGGAGCCGCGCGATGCCATCGAAAAGGTGGAGAATTAGAACAGGCGGAAGTTCATTGCATTCGCAAGGGAAAACATGCGGAAAACGATCACGTCATGCGAATTCTGATTGTCGAGGATGAACCTCTGGTTGCCCAGGGATTGAAACAGGGACTCGAGCAACTCCGCTACACGGTCGACGTGGCAAGCAGCGCCGAGGAAGCCGAAAGCTTCGTGCAATATGAAAGCTTCGACATGGCGCTGGTCGACATCGGCCTGCCCAAAGCTGATGGTCTTCATTTCATCAGGCAACTGAGAGCGCGCGGCCAAAACCTGCCGATATTGGTACTTACGGCCCGGGACAGCATGGACGATACGATCCGGGGGCTCGATGCAGGTGCCGACGACTACATGACCAAGCCCTACCGACTCCCCGAAATCGCCGCGCGGATTCGCGCCCTGATCAGGCGCTCCAATGCCATTGCCGATGCATGCCTGCGCCATAACGGCTTGTGTCTCGATACGCGAAGCCATACCGCAACCCTTGACGAGGTTCCGCTTGAGTTGACCAACCGAGAATGGGCTATTCTCGAACTCCTGCTCATGGCCTCACCAGCCGTGGTCAGCAAGGACAAACTCGTGCAAAGCCTGGCCGGCTGGGATAGTGACATCACGCAAAACGCGATCGAGGTGCACATTTCACGCCTGCGCGGCAAGTTGTCTTCCGGAAATATCGTTATCCGCACCATTCGCGGAATCGGGTATCGCGTCGATGCGCCAGAAAACTGAAGCCGCACACGGAAAAACCAAGCCGCCAGGCCTGCGTCGGCGCCTGATCATCGCGCTCGCAGTACCGCTGACCCTCATTCTCGGCATCAGTTCGCTGCTGGATTATCGCCTGGCGCGTGAAACCTCGGATTCCGCCCACGATCAGGCGCTGACGGATACAGTCTTCGATCTCGAATCGCACATCCGAAGTCAGTCGGACTCGGCTTCGCTCGAACTGGATCTGACCAAGGAGAGCGAGGCGATGCTCCGCAGCAATGCCCCTGACCAGGTCTATTTCTCCATACGGGATAATTCCGGCCGGATATTGGCCGGCGATGAGGACGTTCCGGAATTTCCAACACCAAAGAATAACGAAGTGAGCTTCATCGACGGTATCCATCGCGGCGAAGCAGTACGCGTAGCGCTGCATAAAATTGCGCTGCCGGCTTCCGAACTACTGATTACCGTCATGGAGACAACGGAGAAGCGCAAGGAATCCAGAGGGCGCATTTTAACGGCCATGCTACTGCCCAATCTGGCCGTTATCGTTGCCACTTTGCTGGCGGTATTGTTTGGCGTCCGTCGGGGCCTGCTTCCGCTGGAGGAGGTAGAAAAGGAAATTGCCGCGCGCTCCCCTAACGATCTGCGCGAAATCGATCTCGACGCCTCACCACGCGAAATTCAGCCGATGCTGCGGCGACTCAATGACCTGTTTTCTCTACTGCGCGAAGCCTCCGAGGTACAGAATCGTTTCATCGCCGATGCTGCCCACCAGTTGCGTACGCCTCTGGCGGGCTTGCAAACACAGTTCGACCTCGCGGTAAGCGAGGGCGCCTTTTTGAACAACGACGGGCGCCTTCGGAATATCGAGGATGGCATGCTCCGGATCGGACGTCTTCTCGGTCAGTTGTTGTCCTATGCCCGGGCAGAGGCTACAGCATCGCTTGCCGAGGAGCCGACAAGCGTTTCACTTGAGTGTATTGCCGAAAAGTCCGCTTCCACTTTTCTTGACGCTGCCTTGGAAAAAGGCATCGATCTTGGATTTGACATCTCGCCAGCTACAACCGTTGGCATCCCCTGGCTGCTTCAGGAAGCCCTGGCCAATCTTATCGACAACGCCATTCGTTATACGCCGCGTGGCGGGATCATTACCGTTCGCTGCGGCGAAACGGCGGAAAAGGTATTCCTGGAAGTCGAGGACAATGGCCCCGGCATTGCGGAAGAACATCTGGATCAGATATTTGAACGCTTTTATCGCATCCCCGGCTCTCCAAGCAACGGGTGCGGACTGGGGTTGCCTATCGTCAAGGAAATTGCTCGACTACATGGGGCAGATATCCACGTGATGCGGAGCGCGGCAAACGGACTGCGTGTTCGTCTTGAGTTTCCGGGGCTACGTACACAAGCGTAAGCAAGCAGCCATATTCAATGGAAACTGGCGGTCGTTGTTTAGGCCGGCAAGCTGAAAGTTATGCGAGTTACTGAACGGCAGTTCTCGCGTAGACAGCTGTCTTTTGTGATGTCGATTTCTGGACGGATTTTCTGGCTTGTAAGCGCATAGTCGCAAAGATGGAAGTGGCCATGTTTATTGCGGATGTCATCAGGCCGACATGACTCCAACCAGGACACTCACCCACATTTGCAAACGCTACGTGCAGCCTGTAGGGCCCCCGCCAGGCTGTCGACCAGCGCATCGCAATCCTCGGCCCTGACCGTCTCGCCCTCGTTGTAGCCGTAGGGAACGCAATACACGGTGCAGCCGGCGTTGCGGGCGGTCTCGATGTCGTGGCGGGAATCGCCGATATGCAGGTTGGCCGCCGGAGCGCTGCCCATCAGCGCGCAGGCGTGGCGCAGCGGTTCCGGGTGCGGCTTGCGGAACGGCGTGCTGTCGCCGGAGACGACGGCCGAGAAATAATGCGTCAGCCCCATGCA
>Ga0209507_1001781_pt1 | contig 16169 bp, 18 predicted proteins | sample AD_UKC028_MetaG_FD_184414 | JGI IMG/M metagenome (GOLD analysis project Ga0209507, IMG submission 184414) | Active sludge microbial communities of municipal wastewater-treating anaerobic digesters from USA - AD_UKC028_MetaG (SPAdes) (version 2) | ecosystem: Engineered > Bioreactor > Anaerobic >...
GTTTAGGGGGTGTGGCCGTGGGTCGTGTGGTTTCGTGTTGCTGGGTGGTGTGCGCCCGCGCCCTAGGGTGTTGCGCCCGGTGTCGTGTTGCTACCTGCGGTCGTGTGCCGTGGCTCCGCGCCCGGTGTCGCGCCCCGGCCGTACGCCGTGGTCCCGTGCCCGGTGCCGTAGCCCGAGCGGTCGTCGTGAGGGGTGAACCACGACTCCAACGGGTGAAGTCGTGGTCGTGGTCGTGTGGGTGTTACCACCAACGTGGTCCCATCCGGATGATGATCGAGAAGTCCTCGAAGAGGGTGACCGAGATTTTGTAGAAAAGCAGTAACCAAAACATTGCTAACTCCTTTCAAAGAAGGTGCCGGGGTGGCGAGCCCCGGCTATTCGGTTGTGGGTGGAGGTGTGTCCTAGATCTTGAGCATCTGGGTTTTGATCGCTTCCTGCGCTTTCCGTGAGTTGCGGACTTGGAGAATCATCTGGGTGCGCTCTTTGCGGAGGGCGGCGTGCTCGGGCGTGCCGGCGGTGGAGTTGGTGAGTGCGGCTTCAATTTCGTTGAAACGGGTGAGGCCGTTCGCTTCGTCGTGTAGCATCTGGACGAAAGCTTTGGTGAGGTCTTGCAGAGGGGTGGTGCTGGGTGTGGTCTTGCTGTTGTCTGACATTTTGGCTCCTTTTTGCCTATGATTGGTGGGTAAACCTTGGTGGGTGTGGGTGGGGTTTACCTTTTTTATTATATATATTATATACCAGAAATATTAAGAGATTATTAACAAGGGGTTAATATCCTATTAACAAATATTAATAGGAGGTTAACATATCTTTAAAATAAATATAAATAATATTTATATTTAGGAGAATAATATTTATATTATAGGGAGATAATTATAAATAATATTAATAGTTAAGTGAATAATATTATATTAATAATATTATATTAATATAAATAAAATTAATATTAATATAAATAAAATTAATAATATTATTTATATACTAATTGTATTGAATCAATTAATATATTATTAGTATTAATACTATTTATATATTAATTGAATTAATACAATTAATATATCATTAGTATCGTTCCACCGCACGTAGGGCGCTGCCCGTTCTCCTAACACCCGGGAGGAAAAAGGGAACTTTGGCAAAAAACGTGTTATAATGTATACGAATGTTATCTGCCCCCAGAAAAAAGGGGGCTTGGAGGTGCTAATGACCGATAGTGTAGATACTAACCCTCTTCCTGAAGCCGATGCTAATGGAATTATTCACCGCAACAAGGGTAAAAGCTGGGGTAAGCCTTTTGTAAAAGGCGATCCTCGCGCTTCTAAAGGCGGCAAAGCCCCAAGAAAGTTCAATCAATTGCGCCATTTGGCAATTCAAATTGCTACTGAAGCAGTTGACCCAGACGGAACCGTTGACACGACAAAAGTAGAAGCCATAATTCGTGATTGGATGGGGTCCACCGACTTTCAAAAACAGAAAGCTGCACTCGAGCTTGCCTATGGCAAAGTCCCCGATAAAACCGAACTTACTGGTAAAGATGGTAGCGCCATTGAGGTCAACATTGTAAAGCGGTACGCTGACGAATAATGAAAGTAGAGCTTTATGGACGCCAATACGATTTCGTAACCAGCGAAGAGCGATTCACCGCTATGATGGGTGGTATTGGTTCTGGCAAAACTCTCGCAGGTTGCGTTAAGTCCATTTTGCATGCCAAGGAAGGGACTCTCGGTTTAGTCGTTGCTCCTACGTTCCGTATGTTACAAGATGCCACTATTCGCACGTTTTTGGATATCAACCATGATCTTGTGAGAAATTTCAATAAATCTGATATGATTATCACCCTCAAAAATGGCGCTGAAATTTTATTTCGGTCTGGCGATAACCCGGAACATCTTCGAGGACCGAACCTTCATTGGGCATGGATTGATGAAGGTGCTTTAGCTCACCCAATGACTTGGGACATTGTAATCGGTCGTTTGCGTGCTGATGGGACCGCTGGTCCTTGCTGGGTAACCACCACACCTAAAGGTCGTGCAAATTGGGTTTATGAGGCCACAAAACAGATGGCCGTTTTCAACGTAACTACGTTAGAAAATCCATACGCGTCCGAAGAGTGGAAACAATCGTTGCTTACTCGGTACACCGGCCAATTTTTGCGCCAAGAAATTTATGGGGAATTTGTGTCGTTCGATGGCTTAGTTTACCCAATGTTTCAGCCGGGCACTCACATCGTTACACGAAATATATCAGAATTCGACGATTACGCGTTAGCAATTGATGAGGGGTACACCCATCCTGCTGTAATTCTATTAGTCTACATCGGTGGTGACGACGAATATCATATTGCTAAAGAGTTTTACGAGTCAGGCAAATTGCAATCTGAAATTGTAGAACAAGCGCGTCGTTGGGCAAATGGGGATTATAATATAGATATAGTTGTTGATGCCGCAGCTGCAGGATTAATCGCAGCGCTAAGAAACTCTAGTTTGCGGGTTATTCCTCGCAAAGGTAAAATAATGGATGGAATACGGCGTGTCCAAAATCTTTTAGATGTTAGACCGAATGGAAAACCTCGGCTAACCGTCGATCCTTCGTGTGTAAAAACTATTGCTGAATTCGAGACCTATTCTTGGAAAGACAATCGTGACGAGCCAATAAAAGAATATGACCACTCAATGGACGCGATAAGATATCTTGTAAATAAGCCGAAAATAGAACGAGTTGCTACTCAATTGAGGTGGTAATATGGAAGAAATTTTGAACCCCGATTTGACTACTGCGTATGAACATTGGAAAAGTCAATATTACACGAATAAAAAATACCAAGATTATTATTCTGGGAATCATCCAATGATTTTTACTGCAGAGCGCTTGCACGAGGTATTCGGCAGAAGCACGGTGTCGTTTGTCGAAAATTGGTGCGCTGTGGTCGTAGATGCCGTGCTAGACCGGTTAGGATTTAAGGGCTGGGATGGAAACGATCTAGAAGTAAGCAAAACCCTGTTCAAACTATATATTGATAACAAAATCAAAACGCTTTCGCGAAAAGTGCACCGTGATTGCATTGTGACAGGCAATGGATATATCATGTTTGATAAGGTAAATGGTGTAAACAAGCCGTTCTATAATGACCCAAACAACCTCGTGGTAGTGTATTCTACAGAAGATTACTACAAGATGGCGTACGCTTTAAAGATTTGGCGCGCCGTAGATGGCGTTAAAGCTAATTTATATTATGATGACCATATCGAAAAGTATATCTCGTCGTCAGATGACGCCATAACTGTCAAAAATTTTTCACTTACAGATACCATCTCGAATCCTTATGGGGAAATCCCTATAGTTCACTTTCGTTCTGATATTATTGAGTTAGGTAACATCATTCCACTGCAAGACGCAATCAATAAGACGTTTTCAGATATGATGGTTGTATCCGAATTTAACGCGTTCCCACAGCGATGGATTATTACCAATTCTGATATCTCTTCACTAAAGGCAAGTCCTCAAACCATTTTCAAAATTCCTAAAGGCCCAACAGACGAGGAAGAAACGAAAATCGGCGAGTTCGCTGCTGCACGCACAGGAATGTACCTTGAAACAATCGATCGACTGTCTGGGGCCATCGCCGTTATCTCGCGCACCCCTAAACATTACTTTATGCAATCGGGTGCTAACGTGAGCGGCGAGGCCCTGTCAGTAATGGAAATTCCATTGGTGAAGAAGACAGAGCAATACCAGGAGATTATGGATGAAGGGTGGATGCAGGTTCTAAAGTTTTTATATGGCACAACAGAAGATATTACTACGGTTTGGCATAAGATAGAAGTTGAAATGATGGAAGTTTCTGCTAAAACTATAAAAACAGAAGTTGAAGCAGGTATACCGTTAATTACTATATTGCGCAGAATGGGGTGGTCCGATGATGAAATAGCTCAAATGGAAGCAGATAAATTAGACGAAGAAAACGAGAAGGACACAACACCCCCTGTTGACACAAATGAACCGACAGATGATGGTATTGTTGCTATAAATGATATATAATATAAACATGACGAGATGTCATAGAAGGAGACGAGATGTCAGACCAAGTATTTGAGAACACCGAAAAAACTGAAAGTCACTCATATGAGACATTTGAGGATTTTCTCGCGTCTGTAGATGAGCCTGTAAAAGTTCTTTACAAAAAGCATACTGATGGTTTAAGTTCTGCTCTTGAAAAAGAGCGCGCTGGTAGAAAAGATCTCGAGAAGCAATTGAAGGAATTACTTCCAAAAGCTGAAAAAGGATCCGCTCTCGAACAAGAACTAGCCGAGAAGGTTAGACTTTTAGACGAGACCAGTAAAAAGTATGCTGAAGTAGAAAAACGCACGAGGTTTGTCGAAGAGGCAAGTCAACCTAATGTAAAATGCGTAAATGTTAAGGCTGCTTATGCTTTAGCAGTGGTAGAAAACTTGTTTAAAGAAGATGGCTCACCAATGTGGGACGACCTTAAAAAGGTTGCACCAGAGCTATTCAAAATTGGAAGCACAGATGCCGGAAGTACCGGTAAACGTGCATTAGATAATGATATTAACTCCGCTCTTAGAACAGCGGCGTTTGGGAGATAACTATGATTACTAGAACTGAAGCTGAAGCCCTCATTCCTGAGGATGCTTCTCGTGAAATTTTCAAATCTACAGTAGAAAATTCTGTGGTCTTGCGTTTGGGAAGACGCCTTGCAAATCTTTCCTCCGGACAACGGCGCATTCCTGTTATGAGCGCTCTTCCTTTGGCCTACTTTGTAGATGGTGTTCCTGGGGAAGTGTCCCCGTCTGCGGAAAATTCTCTTGGCTTTAAAGAGACAACGGGCGCAGAATGGAAGAATATCTATTTGTACGCCGAAGAAATTGCTTGTATTGTTCCGATCGCTATTAGCACTTTGCAAGATGCCGCATATGATATTTTTGGTGAGATCAAACCATATATCGGCCAAGCCTTTGGCGCTGTTATTGATGCCGCTGTTTTGCATGGCGTAAATGCGCCAGCTAACTGGCCCGATGATATTGTGCTTGGTGCTAACAACGCAGGTAACGTGTTGGAACTTGGTGATGTTGGCGATCTATATGATGATATTATGGGGTACGATGTTGCTACAACTACTCCAGGGTTGATCTCTCACGTAGAACTTGATGGCTACATGCCTAATGGTTTTGTTGCAGGCATTCAAATGCGCGGCATGTTACGCGGTTTGCGTGATACTACCAGTGGTCAACCATTGTTCCGACCTGCTATGACTGGTATGTCGCCTGATACTGCTCCTTATACCATCGATGGTTTACCTACCTATTTCCCTCTAAACGGAGCGTACGATTCTACAGAGTCATTGATGATCTGCGGTGATTGGAATAAATTGGTGTACGCGTTTAGAACTGATCTTACCTATAAGATTTTGGATCAAGCTGTAATTCAAGATCCTACTACAGGTAATATCATTTATAACCTTGCTCAGCAAGATATGGTTGCTTTGCGCTGTTATATGCGGTGGGGTTGGGCACTTCCTAATCCTATTAATCCTGTGAATGAAACCGAAGCTACCCGGTATCCATTCTCAGTGTTGAAACCTACAACCGGTGCAACTCCTTAGAGCCCCCTTTTCTTGATTTAGTAGGCGGGAATCCACTACCCGCCTACTAAAGGAGAATTATGACAGCTACACCTAGTGATGTAAAACGACTACGACGAATGATAGCCGAACCCACCAGTACTACATATACTGATGTTGATTTGGTAGAGGCTATTGAGGATAAACCTACAGTTGATGCAGATGGATTATATCCTACAGATAGCGATTGGACTCCAACATACGATATTTTTCTAGTCGCTAGTGAAATATGGCTTGAAAAAGCTTCGGCGGTTTCTGATGAATTCGATTTTCATGCTGATGGTGGCACATTTCAAAGAGAACAGAAACATAAGATGGCTTTGGAACAAGCGTCTTATTTTGCTAGTAGATCTAAGGGCAATAATTTGAAGATGAAACAAGACCCGATGACTACTGTGTACTCTTTAGGATACGAGGATAAGTATTACAAGGATGACATCGATGACTACGAATCTTCACTGGTCTGAGATAGATAAAATTAAAATGCGCGAAACTGCTGAAGCGCATATGATGGAAACTGTATATAGATATGTGTATTCTAGTTCTTTCGATGATTTCGGAGATATCATAGAAACGTGGACAAAAGACCCTACTCCTATGGTTGCTGGGTTTTCAATGTTTGGCCATAGAGATATGGGGTTTGGTATTGAAAAAGAACTAGACACAATGACTATTATTAGCTATGATGCTATTCTTAGAATTCCATATGGAACTGTGCTAGATCTTAGAGATAGAATAGAAGTAGTTAATCTTCGCGGCGATTCTTCGTATACTAAAATGTTCGATATAGTTACTATTGTTATTGTTGGCGTGTCAGCATATATCGTTAGATTGAAAATGTTGGAGCTGTAATGGCAGTTAGTGTTCGAATTACCGGTGCAGAGGAACTGATCGCCAAACTTAATAGGATGGGCGTAGAAGTTCCGACTACTTTAGCTACAGACGCCGCAAAAGCTGGGGGTGAAACTCTTGTTAGCTTTGCAAGAGATAATGTGTGGGCTAATTTTACCCAGAGATCTGGTGGTTTGTCAGAATCGTTGAAAGTCGTTGTTACTCGCGCAGGGTACGTGCGGGCTGGTTCTTATGGGCTTGTATACAATAAAATACACGAATACGGCGGTGTAATCACACCTAAAAGAGCACACACACTTTCGTGGGTAGGCGAAGACGGCGTGATGAGATTTGCAAAAATGGTGGTTATACCTGCAAGGCCATATATTAGACCTGCGTTTGATGAGCACAAAAGTGATATAATTGAATCAATGAGTAGCGTAATACAAGCGTACTTGGACTCGGTGTAAAATGGCTGTACTGGAAATAGAAAAAGCGATCACTTCTATATTAAAGAATAGCGCGGATGTTGCTGCTCTAGTTGGTACACGCGTGTACGCATTTAGATTACCACAAAATGCTACTCTTCCAGCTATAACATACCATAGAGTTTCCACGTATAGAGTTGTTACACACGATCAAACTTCTACTGGACTTTCAAATCCTAGATTTCAATTTAATTTATACGCAAACTCAATAGATGTTTGTAAACAAATGTCCGCTGCGGTTAGAAAAGCGTTCTTAGGTTATCAAGCAGAAGTAGGTACTACAACTAAAGTTAGCATCTACGCTATATTGCCTGAAAGTGAAATAGATATTATTGAAGCCGATTTAGACTTGTATTACACTATGGTAGACTACAAGTTTAGTCACAACGAGTGAGGTGATGTATGACAAAATTTGCCGCGTTTGGAACCGCCCTTTTGATGGATGGAACAGAGATTGCTGCTGTAACAAATATTGGAGGTCCTGGTTTATCATTAGACACGATTGATGTTACCTCTCATGACCAAACATCTGCGTGGGAAGAAATGGCAGTGACTATTTTACGTCAAGGTGAAATGACACTAGATCTTGTGTTTGATCCTGCAGAAACTACTCATGCCGATCTTCTCGCAAACTTGGTTGGGCGAGGTTACGAGAGTTTTGAACTTCAGTTTCCAGATTCTGCGTATACAGAATGGACATTCAACGCTTATGTAATTGGATTTGAGCCTTCTATGGCTGTAGACGGTGCACTAACTGCTAGTTGCACCCTTAAAATCACCGGCGTTCCTGTGCTAACGAGCACTTATACGCCATAGTATAGGAGATTTGATATGACTAAATACGCTGCTTGGGGTACCGCTCTTATGCGGGGCGCTGTGGAGATTGCCCAGGTTACAAATATTAGTGGTCCTGGTGTTTCTCTTGACACAGTTGATGTTACTGAACATGATAGTGCTACAGCTTGGGAAGAGGTCGTGCCGACGATTCTTCGTTCTGGCGAAATCACTATAGATATTGTTTACGATCCAAATGCTGCGACGCATAAGAATGCGTCTGGCGGTTTGCTTCACGATCTTACTACTAGAACTGCGACTACCTATTCGATCGTATTTCCGACTACTCCGGCTGCTACATGGACGTTCACTAGTTGCTATGTGACGGCATTTGAACCTTCAATGCCTGTTGATGGCGCGTTGACAGCATCTGTAACACTCAAACCCACCGGTGCAATTACTATCACGTAAAGGAGACGTATGCTTACAAAAGATCAAATTTTAGGAATTAAAGATCTTCAAATCGAGAAAGTTGAAGTGCCCGAATGGGGAGGGCATGTTTTTGTGCGTGGCATGACGGGTTCAGAACGCGATGCGTTCGAGGCTTCTGTTGTAGATATTAGAGGCTCCTCACAAAAAATCAATATGGTGAATGTGCGAGCAAAGCTCGTTTCACTAACCGCGTGCGATGAAGAAGGTAATCGTTTGTTCGAAGATTCGGATATCATCGAGTTAGGGAAAAAGTCCGCCCTTGCGCTGCAGAAAGTTTTCGATGTAGCCCAACGGCTAAGTGGTCTTTCTAAAGAGGAAGTGAGCGCGCTAGAAAAAAATTAAAGTCGCGGGGCAACCGGCGCTTTTATTTCCGGTTAGCACTAAAACTAGGGATGACCGTGGCAGAATTATTGAGCAGGATATCTAGTAGAGAATTGTCTGAATGGTCTGTATTTTATGGGTTAGAACCATTTGGATTTGACGCCGACTATTTAGGACATGCTCAAACCTCTGCCACGCTCGTTAATATTAATAGAAAGAAAGGCTCTAAAGCTGTATCTGCTAAAGAGTTCTTTCCAAAATTTGATGAAACAGCAGATGATGCTGTAGGATTTGCAAAAACTATGAACGCGATGCACGGCGGAGAAACAACTTATGGCAGACATAGGTGAATTAGTTGTTGGTCTTAGTATGGATGCGGCCAACTTTGAAAAAGGCTGCAATAGTGCTAAGAGTAGCATCGATTTACTGAAAGCAGGAGTGACTGCGGCGGATGTTGCGACTTCTGCAATAGGCGCTACAGCACTAGCTGGGTTTGGCGCGTTTGGAGTAGTTGCAGGAACTGCAGTTGCTGGAATTACAGCTGCAGGAACGGCGCTTACAAGTTTTGCTAAAGATGCCGCGTTTCTACCAACTATTGAAGAAGGCTTTAATCGAATATCAATATCTGCAGGCAAATCCGGCGAAACTATGCTTTCTGAACTAACTGCTGCATCTGGTGGTATGATTTCTGCCGCAGATATGATGAGGAATTTTAACCAAGCAGCTATGCTTATTAGTCCCACAATTGCTACACAATTACCGACAGCTATGGAATACCTTCAAAAAGTATCTATGTCAACTGGTACTTCTATGGAATATTTGATGAATAGTCTTGTTGTTGGTGTAGGACGTGCGTCTCCTAGAATTTTGGACAATATGGGTGTTCAGATTAAAGCTACTGAAGCGTATGAAGCGTACGCAGAATCGATTGGAAAATCTGCCGATTCGCTTACAAAACAAGAGCAATCTGTAGCTATATGGAATATGACAATGCAGAAGTTAGCAGAGAACACTAAGGCTATTCCTGATGTGCAAGACTCTGCTGCTGCGTCTATTCAAAGATTTCAGGCTACTATTACAAATCTTAAAAATGAATTAGGCGTAGCGTTTTTACCCACACTAGCAGATTTTACGGACACATTTGCAGGACTAGCGACTTCTTTAAGTCCAATGTTAGTCGCTTTAGCGGGTGGTTTTGGTACAATGTTTAGTTCTATGTTATCTGCTATTCAACCTGTAATTCCTGTTATAGTAAAATTTGCTGATGGCTTAAAACTTGTTATAGGCTTATTTAGCGAAGGTAAAATAGAAACAGGAATGGGTGTTCTTACTGCTGTAATAGGCAATCTTGGAAAGAGCCTTGCGCCTGTTTTAGAGGATATGTTATCGTTTGGCACAAATCTAATATTCGGAATTGTCGGAGGAGTTTCTGCCGCTATCCCTAGTCTTATGAGCACCATGAACGATATGTTGCCAATGCTGCTTGGAATTCTTGGAGAGATTATTCCAGGCGCGTTAGATGTTGGGTTAGGAATTCTTATAAATTTGGGCAATGGACTTGCGCAAGGATTGCCAAGCGTTATTACATCTGCCGGGTCTATTGTAACAAGTTTGATGCAGACATTTACTGACAACTTACCGGGCCTTATGCAAACTGGTACTAGTATACTAAATAGTATCGTAAGTGGACTAACTACCGCCATCCCTGAATTCACTAGCAAAGCCCCAGAGATTATTACACAGTTCGTAGAAGGGTTTACTAGTAATATTGAAGGATTAGTATCGGCGGGTGTTGGTGTACTAACCGCGCTTATAAATGGGATAGTACAAGCAATACCTCTTATTGTTCCAGCTGCACTGCAAATTATATTATCGCTTGTAAGCGCAATAATTAGTAGTATACCTGCTATAGTTGGTGCAGGAGTCGCTATACTTCAGGGATTAATAGATGGCGTACTTGCGGCTCTTCCTATACTTATACAGCAAGCGCCTATAATTATAATGGCATTATTCAACGCTATCGTATCTTCACTCAGTATTCTTTTGACCGCGGGTATTCAAGTAATTTATACTCTTATTACAGGTATTATTACTATGCTTCCTATGCTGATTGAAAGTGGCATACAATTACTAATGATGTTAATTACAGGCATTTTAACTGCATTACCACAACTATTAACTGCTGGTATGACCGCTGTTATTTCATTAATTACTGGTATAGTTTCTATGTTGCCACAACTTATTACTACTGGTATACAACTGCTTGTTATGTTAATTATGGGTATTATAACTATGATACCGCAAATCATTTCTACCGCTATTAGTTTGATTCCTATATTTATAGATGGAATTTTGGCTGCATTACCACAACTCATTGCCGCTGGTATTCAAATAATATTGGCTCTAGTAAATGGCATTCTTTCTAATTTACCTGCGCTAATTTCAGCTGCTATAGGACTAATTCCTGTAATTGTGAGCGCTATACTATCTGTGCTGCCACAACTAATATCGGCTGGTATACAAATTATAACGATGCTAATCGTTGGTATTATTTCGGCTCTCCCAAACATAATTGCGCAAGCGCCAGTAATTATTAGCGCGTTTGTAAATGGAATTACAGGACTCGTAGGACAAATGGTAACTGCGGGGGCCGATTTATTGAATGGTTTGAAAGATGGTATTGTAGGCGCAGTATCAGGAGTAATTAGCGCTGTAACTGGCGCGGTTCAAAGCATCATAGACGCAGCTAAGGGGCTCCTTGGAATTAATAGTCCTTCTACAGTATTCATGGGGGTGGGCTTAAATTTAGGAGTTGGTTTAGAAATGGGTATTACTAAATCTATGAAGGGCGCACAGATTGCTTTGGACAAAGGTGTTCGCAAGATTGGTGATGTTAACTTTGATTTTGGCAATTTTGATGCTGTTACACCTGAGTACAAACAAAATAACTATAACCTAACTATGCCGACAACAGCAAACGCAGGAGATGTGAAAATGGCATTCGAACTAATGGAAGCGTGGGGTACGTAATGACTAAACCACAATTGGAACGAATGAAGTTTTGGATAGTAAAGCCTGCAACCGGCAGGAACTACCTTTACAAACCGACATTCGCCGAGCCTGATGGAGGCAAGTGGTGGACAGTGTCCGGTGCTGGCGTTACGAAACAAATCACCGGTGAAGAACAGCGTCACGGCGCGTTTTGTATGCAAGTCAACACCGCGACCGGCGTGGCGTCGAATGCATATTATAACGGCTTGACTGTGGCTGAAGACTCATACTATACGTTTAGCTGTGACGTAAAAGGCGTAGCTGGGCAAGCGATGCGCATTTATATCAGTCTTGGTCAATCGCCCTGGACAGTGAGGGCGCAAAAAACATTTGTCGCCACCGGTTACTGGCAAAGGGTAGAGGTGACGTGGAAAGCCACGCTAAATAGTAGCAATGAAGCGGTGGTGGTATCACGTGACGCAGTTGCCAGCGCCGAGCCGTTCTACGTTGACGGCGTGCAATTCGAGCAGACCGGCGCAGCCACCACGCTCATGGAAGGCTACATGGCTGGATGCCGCTGGGAAGGCATTGCTAACGACTCAACCACTTACCGCACAGGCGAGAGTGGCTTGGGCGGAGTATTACTTGATATAAGCGACTATGCCAGAATATTATCGGTACACGGTTTAGGCATGGGTGACTGGAATCAAATAATGACGAAAATGACGAGTGGTGGGGCTATGTATCAGACCCACATTCGGAAGAGCAGAAATTTTAGTATGGTGCTCGCTTATACTGGCGACAATCAGGGCGATTTACAAGCCAACCGCAAAGTGATTATTGATGCTTTGAGACCAGATTTTATGTCCGGGCGGGCGGATGAACGGCGCGTTATCCGCTATCAAGGGTTTGATTCTAATGGCAATGAAGCTACAAATCCGATAGATATTGTTTGCGTATTCCAACCAAGCCATACTGATACACCAAGCTTGCCAGTATTCCAGAAGGACGTCCTGAACTTCACCATTCCGAGCGGCTTGCTTCAGGGAGCGTACAGCGAGGGCGCGGCATTGGATTGGGTTGCTGACTTCCCGGCTGAGTTTATCGTCAAGCGCGATAAGGACGGCAATTGGTGCAAGTGGAATGGCGGCGCGTATCAAAGTTTGATTACAGGGCTGAACAGTAGTGTTTATTGCATGGCAGAGGGACCGGACGGCAAGATTTATGTGGGAGGCAATTTTACCAACGCCGGGGGAGTGGCAACAGCGGATTATCTGGCGCGCTGGAATCCGACAACGGAAGCGTGGGAAGCGGTGGTGGCTGGGATAAACGGTGCGGTTAGATGCATGACATTTGACGCCTATGGGGACTTATATATCGGAGGTTCTTTTATTGATTTAGGCGGCGCGAATGGAGATCGCATTGTCAAAATTACAAATTTAGACGGTACACCGACTATAGGCGCGCTCGGCACTGGTTTGGCAGGCAGTTGTTTTGCGATAGCAATTGATGCGAATGGTGACGTGTATGCAGGAGGTGATTTTGCCCTTGCCGGTGGCGTAGCTAATACATCTTGTATTGCTAAGTGGCATTTTGACAGCGGCTACACTTGGGCTCCACTTTCTACTGGACTAACTGGAACGGTAAACGCATTAGCTTTTGCACCCGATGGAAATTTATATATTGGTGGTGGATTTACTGACGCCGGATATTCTTATTTGTGCAAATGGAATGGCACAACATTCTCTGCTGTTGGCAATGATGCAGATATTAACTATAGTGTTTGGGCACTTGCTTTTGATGCGGCGGGTAATCTATATATTGGTGGAGCGTTTGCGTCTGCTGGTGGCATAGCTAACACGACTTATATTGCGAAGTGGACAGGTTCTGCATGGGAGGCTTTGGGAAGTGGGGTAAACTATGCGGTTTATAATATCGTTATCGTTTCTAATAAAGTATATGTCTCAGGCACATTCACTTCCGCAGGCGGGCTAACTCTTACAGACCGTGTTGCAGTCTGGTCTAATGGCGCATGGCAGCCGCTGGATATTGATTTGCCGGGTGATGCAACGGTAAGGGCGATTCTACTCACTTCAGACGGCTCACTCTACATCGGCGGGTCATTCTCAACCGCGGGCACGGCAGGCACGCCGAACGCCGAATGCGGAATAATATCAGACCGCGTTTTCACTATCGGAGTGGCAAGCGCGTCAGCCAACACGTACCCGTTTATGCAGGTACACGGGCCGGGCACGCTCAAAGCAATCACGAATTACAGCACCGGCAAGTCGGTCATGTTTGACGGGCTGACTTTGCAAGCGGGCGAGTGGATTGGGCTTCAATTCGACCCGCTCAACCTGAAGTTCAGGGGCGGGTGGGCTGGCAGGGGCAACCTGATGCGCTACGTGATACCAGGCTCGGACTATGGCGATTTCTACCTGAAGCCGGGCTCGAACGCGCTCTCACTGTTCATGACCGGCACGGACTCCAACTCTGGCGCGTGGATTACCTGGACACCGCAATTTTGGGGGCTTGATGGAGCGTTGCTGTAATGAGATATGAACTTGTCTGGTACACGCATGATGGCATTCGCAAAGGCGTGGTGCAAGCGTTCAATAGCCTGGAATACATCAAAACGCAGAACGCCATTGGTGGGCTGGTTGTAAACTTACCGCGCGGGTTGTACCAGTACGATGAATTCAGCGTTGGTGACATCTTCGAGGTGTGGCGCGAGAAGAACGGCGTGCTGGAATTGCAGAACGAAACCGCCTACTTCTTGCAAAACTGGGAGTTCTGGACGGACAGCGAAGGGGCTGAGTACATTCGGCTGACCGCCTTTGACGCGAACTGGCTGCTGGATACAGCGATTGTGTGGGCACAATCCGGCACTGCTAATGCATCAATGACTGATCGCCCGGACGATATGATGAAGGTGATTGTTGAGAATGAGTTGGGCGCGACTTCAGGGCTTGTCAGTCGGACGAAGCTGACTTGCGCGCCGGAGTTAGGAGCTGGCGGGGCGGCAATCACGAAGGAATTCGCTTATCGCAATGTGTTTACTGTGTTACAGGAAATAGCAGAAATAGCGAATGAAAGTGGCATCTGGCTCGGCTTTGACGTGGTTAGAACGGCGCCGGGAACATTCGAGTTCAGAACTTACACCGGGCAAAGAGGGCAGGATCACGGACGGGCAAGTGGCGATCCGAGACTGGTCGGCAAGCAATATGGCAACCTAAGCCAAGCCGTATTTGGCACCTACCATGCTGATGAGCGGAATGTAATATTAGTCGCAGGGCAAGGGGAAGAAGATGCGCGGACTTTAGTTACGCGTTCCAACAATGAACGGATGTTTGCAAGCAAGTGGAACAGGCGCGAGTATTTCAAAGACTCGCGGGATGACTCCACCACCGCTGCGCTTGAGGCGGACGGTGACGCCGCGCTTGACGAGTTCAAACCGAAGCAGTTATTGACCGGTACCTTGCATGATACGCCTGGAATGCAATACAACGTTCATTACCAATTCGGGGACGTTCTGAGTGTTGAGGCGTTTGGCTTCTACGTTGACTGCCACGTCAAGAGCGTGCGGGTGAAGGTAGACCAGGACGGCGGCGAGCAACTGGACATCAAGCTGGAAGGCGAGTTATGAGCAACTTTGACGAAACGATGCTGAAGCGGTTGACAAAGTTGGAGCGCGAGGTTGAGCGGCTGCGGGTGAAAGAATCTGGCAAGTTTATTGCGCTTACCACGCCGCTGACTTCGACCAGTTGGGACGGTGATGCAAGAAGCACGACCACAAAGACGAAGATTGATTTGAGCGCAGTGTTTGGTGTTCCTGCAGGTGTGAAGGCAGTGATGGTGAAAATCGCGCTAAGAGATTCCGGTTCGGCTGCTACATCGTGCATTTTCCAGCTTTCAGGCGTTTCATCTGGGACAAATTATTCATTGACGGCGCAGGCATCTCCAATAAATGACCGATATGCGTATTTCAACGGGATTGTCCCTTGCGATGCTAACGGTGACATTTATTATATGGCTACCGCGAGTGACAGCGGGACAATGGATATCTACTTAGAAATCTGGGGTTACTGGCTATGAAACCAATCATCGACATCTCGTTCTATCAAGCGCCAAGCGCTTTGGATTACAACCTCATTGCTGAGAACGTGAGCGGCGTGATACTCAGGGCGTGCTACTCGACCTACAAGGACACCACCTTTGACCGCCATTACGCCGAGTTCACTTCGCGTGGCATTCCTTGCGGGGCGTACCACTACATCATCGGCAATGCCTCAATTCAAGCGCAGGCGGACGCGTTCAATCTGGCTGTCGGCTTGAAGGATATGCGGCTCGGCTGCTGGATTGACGTTGAAGACACCCGCCCTAATACGAAACTCTACCGCCAGAACGTGCTGGAATATGCAGAGCGGCAGCCTGACATGGGCATCTATACCAGCAAGGGCGCGTGGAACGCGATTATGGGCGGCGCGTACCTGACAGACCGCAAGTTGTGGGTGGCGCATTACACCACCAACCCTTACCCTTTGATGCCAACCGGCTGGGATAACTGGATTTTGTGGCAATTCACCTCAACCGGCAGGCTTGCAGGCTACGCTGGCAACCTGGATACCAACCGCTTC
>Ga0209507_1001782_pt1 | contig 16168 bp, 20 predicted proteins | sample AD_UKC028_MetaG_FD_184414 | JGI IMG/M metagenome (GOLD analysis project Ga0209507, IMG submission 184414) | Active sludge microbial communities of municipal wastewater-treating anaerobic digesters from USA - AD_UKC028_MetaG (SPAdes) (version 2) | ecosystem: Engineered > Bioreactor > Anaerobic >...
TCTTTTTAGAGTTTTCGCATTTGGATGCGGATTGTTTTCAGATCTTTTTAAATCAATTCTCTCAAGCTCATCCCCATAGCTTGAATGTGATCCAATTAGATAATGGACGGTTTCATTTTGCCAAGAAGCTCCAGATTCCTGAAAATGTCGTCTTATTATTTTAACCCCCCTTATAGCCCAGATATCAATCCTATTGAGCGTGTTTGGCAATTTATCAAAGATCAATTGCGCTGGTTGAATTTGAAAAATTTAGACGAATTGCGTAGAAAAGTTGATGAGGTTATCCAGTCAATTACTCCAAATCAAATCGCTTCTCTGACCAGCTTTGATTTTATTCTAACTGCTCTTAAATGATAAAAACTATCGATAAATGGTATAAGTGCCAGGGAATTTTGAGATTTCTTTCAAATCATAGACTTCACCTGCAGCGCTCATTTTCGAAATCCCCAAGTTGACGCCTGCTGTCAGGTCGCCGATCTTGAAGGGGTATTCCTTGCCCTGGAAAGTCAGCTTGCCACCACCGACGCTGCCGCCCACAATGAACGCAAACTGCGTCTCATCGATATCGACCGTCCCGGATGGTTTTTTGGCATCTGCCGCCAGCGCCAGACTGCCCACCAAAAGCGTGGCCGCTAACAGGACTGGACCGGTCATTCTGCGAATATTTTTCATCATCGATTGTTCCTCATTATCAATCATTAAGAGAGCCAGCCGAATCCCCGTCGAGCGACATCACGACTCGTTCACTCGAACGGGGGGTTGCCGCGTCAGAACGCGCGGCTGGCCAAGATTACTTGTTCCAACCACTAAAGCCGCCCATGGTGTTCCACGACTCAGCGGGAGTGGTATCAGCGGTCGCCGATCCCTTATTAGTGACCATGATCGTCACTTGCGAGGGACCGGTGATCTTGCGGTTCCCGCGCTCAACCGTCACGCCTTCAGGAACTTTGATCGAGACGATCGCGTAATCCCGTACTCTTTCTTCAGGCATGCCGATATAGTTTTCCGCATTGACAAAACCGGCTTTGAACTCGGGGTTTTCCATTTGTGTCTTTACATAAGCCGATTCCAGGATGGTGACGTTAGCGCCGGGTACCAGAACGACCTGTCCACCTTTAACCACTTCGCCTTTCTTGTTGGTGATAGTGACGCCCTCCGGCACCAACAAGTGGTACTTCAGTTCCGGTTTGCCCGGGCCTTTTGGAAAGCTACTATCCTGAAATCCCTGCGCGTGAGCCATCACGGCGCTCAACAATAACACCAGGGCTACACTGCAAAAGCGTAAAAATTTCATCTTCATCTCCTCAATTGAGAACAACAGTCATCAGGGTGGATTGAGAGGAATCATCAACATTCCTCTTTGGACTATGGCCATTCCATGGCCGCTATCTGGAGAAGGAGTCTTTCATCGCCGTGGCGACGGTTCGCACTTTTCCAGCGGGTATCGTTCCCTTGCACCCGTCAAATCGATCACGCCTCCGTGGTGGGGATTTCGCAGCCCATCTCATGGCTGAAAAACGATTTTTATTCCAACCCGCCGCCGATCAGCTCGACGTACCAGTCGTCACCAGCGTCCGGGTCTGCCGGGCGATCATGAGTTCCTAGTTGGTCGGGATGACCCAGGCGGCAATCCGGCTGGCCGCCGTGCTGAGGCGCGGGCCGTTGGCGGCGTTGGCGGCGGGATCGAGTGCCACCCCGAGCCAGGCGGCGGCTTGGCAGACCCGTTCCCGGATCGGCGCGGCGTGCTCGCCGATGCCGGCGGTGAACACCAGGGCGTCGAGTCCGCCCAACGCGGGGTGTGTTTAAACAAACGACGCTAAAGTCCCGTAGGATTGATGAATTTCTTAAAAAAAACAATGTCTAGCGTGGCTTTAGGTCTGTTTCTGGCTCTCCACATTGAGTCATGTCCAAATGGAATTTTTAGGGTCATTTGTACGATAAAGAAAATTAGATAAAAAGGCTTGATATTTATATCTATTCTCTTATCGAATAGGCTGGAATTTCCGGTATTCATCGAAGGGTGCAACAACGGTGGCATGAGTAGGGCGATCCAGCCGAAATTTACGCCGTGCCACGGCTTTTTAGCCTATGGGACTTTGGTGTCGTTTGTTTAAACACACCCAATAATAGCCGTTTTCCTTGTCCTGAAACCCAAATTCCTTTACATTTCCATAAGACCTATTAAAGGACAGATTGCCATGCTGATTGGTTATGCCCGCGTCTCGACCATGGACCAAAACGCTGCCCTCCAGATGGATGCGCTCAGGGAAGCAGGCTGCGAAAAGATTTTCACGGAAAAAGCCTCTGGCTCACATAGGGAGAGGCCGCAGTTGCAGGCGGCACTCGATTACCTGCGTTCTGGGGATACGCTGGTGGTCTGGAAACTTTCCCGGCTGGCGCGTTCCTTGACGCAGGTCATCAAGACGGCAGCGGAAATCCATGAGCATGGGATTGCCCTCAAGGTGCTGACCCAAAACATCGACACCAGCACATCGGAAGGACGGCTGTTCTTCCACATGACCGCCGCCTTTGATGAATTCCAGCGGGAACTGATTGTCGAGAACACCCGCGCCGGGTTAGCAGCGGCCAACAAACGTGGGCGTCGTGGCGGCAGGCCAAAAGCAATGGATGCACAGGCTATCAAGCAGGCAGAAGCCTTGCTCAAGGATGCAGAAAACTACCCTTTCATTGGTGATGTAATTGACCAGCTCGGGATCGGCAGGACGGCTTTTTACCGTTATTTCCCGACAGACCGGATCAAGGAACTCAGGAATGAACATCAAATGACAGACTAACCCTGACCCGGACTATTTCCTGTGGTGGGTTACGTACCTTTGTTGGGATGAATCCGTCATCAGGGAACGTCGGTTCATCATGTGTGAATCCTCGGGTGGTTCGTTGGGGAAAGGTTAACTTGCACGTTGTTAGGTTCTTTACGCTCGTTATGTTCCTCTTCGCTGTTATTAAGCCTTGTGGGTCGCCTTAGTCCGTCGCTCATCGCGCCACGTCCAGACCAGCAACAGCGCCACGACAGCGTGCAGCGCCACGCCCGGCCACAACAGCACGCCCCCCAGATGCCCGACCGTACCCAGGTAAGCGAGGTACAACGCAATCAGCCCGTTATAGGTCAGCATCGCCCGGAAGGCCGGCGCGCCGCTCTCGGCGTGCGGCTGTCCCGGCCAGCACGCCAATCCCAGCGCGAGCAACGCGATGCCGAAACATCGACCAAGCAGCGTGCCCAGAGCGGAGACCTCCGCGCCCAGCAGCAATTTGACGACGATTGCGGGATCGATCATCAGAACCAGTCCGGTGCCGACCTCTACGACCGCAGCGAAGGCGAGGATCTTTCCTGGAGTGTTGAGGCGGGTTTCGCTCACGGGTAGGGTCCGGTTGTTTTCTTTGCCACAGAGGGCGTTTTCGGTGCCGCACAAGGCCACCGGCAGCGCCACACGCGGCGGCGCTGCCGATCCAACTGCTGCTCTTCCGTCCTAGTCATGCGCTTTGGCGACCGCTTCCGCAGCGACCTTCTGCTCCTCCGCCGTCATCTGCGACGGGCCGAGATTGAAGGTCAGCTTGTCGATCGTGCCGGTGAATCGGAACGGCAGCTCATAGCTGGGGTTCATATAGAGTTGGCGAAAAATCCAACGATCCTCGATAGCAGCAGCTATTCTCGATAACGGTCCATTTTGAGAATGATTTTAATATTCAGATGGTTAACGAATAATCAAGGAGTTACGATTCTCCAAACCCATTCTCGAAATGTTTTCTTGAAAGCACCTCACCCTCATGGAATACGAGAATTTAGCAGCTTATTATTCAATAACTTAAATAGGATCGTTGTGTTTTTCGCCAACTCTAAATGAACCCCGGCTTGACCGTTGTCGTTTCCGTTGGCCACTGGTCAGAAGCTGGCGATGCCAGGTCGGTAGGAATAACCGGCAGAAATCATCGAATCACAAAACAGGTCTTCTAAGCTCATGATGGGGACTCTTGGGAAGAGGTTGACTCCCTAAGAACCTTAGCCGGTTCCATCTCAGGAGCTACCCCCCAGCCTTATCCAGAACTCACGTTAATTAGGCCATTGATGTTGCATAAAACTTCTATCCTTGCGGTGCTACTTACCGCGCTGCTCCTGTTCGTTCAAGGCTGCGCCTTACCTAGTCGTTTAGCCGCAGTACCCGTCCAGGACATGACCCGGGCAGAAATTCCCGGGATCCCCAACGCCCGTTACTGGGTCCATACCGATGTGGAACCCTTTGTCCAGGACGCCATCGCTTCGGCGCAACGCGAGCAGGCCTATTTGGCCCGTACCGGCCACCAGGGTCCGTTGCCACCCATTAACTTCCTGGCCATTTCTGGTGGCGGCGACGACGGTGCGTTCGGCGCGGGTCTGCTGGTTGGTTGGTCAGCGAGCGGAACCCGTCCCGAATTCAAAGGAGTCACCGGGATCAGCACAGGCGCGTTGATCGCCCCGTTTGCCTTCCTGGGATCGGAGGGGGATGACGCTCTGCGTGAGGTGTATACCACGATCAGCCCGGCGAATATCCTCAAACCGCGCGGCCTGCTGGCGGCGCTCATCGATGATGGCCTGGCGGATAATGCCCCCCTGCTGGAATTGATTTCCCGCTATGTGAACGCTGAACTCTTGACGCGGATTGCCCGGGAATACCAGGAAAAAGGCCGCCTGCTGTTAATCGGCACCGCCAATCTGGACGCCGGCCGAGCAGTGATCTGGAACATGGGCGCGATTGCCGCCAGCGCCGATCCCCGGGCGCTGGACCTGTTTCGCAAGGTCATGCTGGCCTCGGCGGCGATTCCCGGAGCCTTTCCCCCCGTCATGATCGATGTGGAGGTCAACGGCAAACCCTATCAGGAAATGCATGTGGACGGCGGTACGCAGGCCCAGGTGTTTCTTTACCCGCCACGTATGTTTGACCTGGTTCGCCAGCAGGGTGTAAAAGTCGCCCCACGGGCGCGGAGCGTCTACATCATCCGCAACGCCCGGCTGGACCCGAGTTGGCTGGATGTGGAACGTAGCACTCTCAGTATTGCCGGACGCGCGGTTTCTTCGCTGATTCAAACTCAGGGCGTGGGGGATCTGTACCGGATTTACCTGACCGCGCAACGCGACGGTCTGGACTACAATCTGGCCTACATCGGCGCGGACTTTAACGCCGAACACAAGGAAGATTTCGATACGGCTTACATGCGGGCGCTGTTTGATTATGGTTATCAATTGGCGCGGCAAGGGTATCCGTGGCGAAAGGCTCCTCCCGGTCTGGCGGTGGCCAAAAACCCGGATACCGCTACCCCGGTCAGCAAGAAAAAGCCGAACTTATGACCAGCCCGGTGAACCGCCGGTTTCGCATCCGCTTAACCGGTTTAGCCAGAGGGAAAGCGGCCCTGCTGGTCTTGGCGCTCGCGGCCCACGCTGCGAGCGTGTGGGCGCAAGAAATCGAACCGCGCGCTTACTCAAACATTCCCTTGGATGTCAATTTTCTGATCGCAGGCTACGGCTATGGTGAAGGCGGTTTGGTGACTGACCCGGCGTTGCCGCTGGAGAATGCGAACCTGCAAACGCATACCACCGCGCTTGCGTATGCCCGTTCGTTTGGGGTCTGGGGTCAGTCCGGAAAGTTCGATATTACCCTTCCTTATGCTTGGATCTCGGGAACGGCGGAGTATGCCGGTCAACCCCGGGAGCGGACAGTCTCCGGCCTCGGTGACCCGCGACTGCGGTTCTCATTGAATTTGTATGGAGCGCCTGCCCTCTCGCTCAAGGAATTCGCGTCCTACCAGCAGGACCTTATCGTTGGCGCCAGCGTTCAAGTATCCATTCCCGCTGGTCAATATGACGCCGACAAGCCAGCATCTTTAAAATATAATTTTCACCCGGTTTTATACCTAAAAAATAAGTTAAAATCAGACTTTTTCAATTTTCATGCAGGTAAAGCTAAAGTAGGAAACTTATGGACCCATTTTGGACATACCTCACCCATTGCTTAAGCTTTTGACCATCAGAGGAAGGTTGAAAATCCGATTTAAGAAATCGAACAGCTCATTCAGCAAGCGTAATAACTGCTCAGCCGCAATCACTAAATTCCGGTAGTGTTCTCGACGTGGACATAAAGATTCACAAGACGTTGATTATTATGAATTTTATCAGCCATATATCCATGTCTGGAGCACTACCGAGGGGACATGTCGTCTTCAAGCTCCCCACGCTACGAGTGCGCGACGATTCCGAGGGCAAGCTCTATTTGAGGGCGTATCAGCCGTAACTGGTCCAATCAAACAAACTCTTAGGGGGTCGTCTTGTTAAGGAACCAACACCTGCAATCGCATCGCGCGGCTCATTCTCCAACCCGCTTGGGGCTGGCCATCGTCGCCGGTGCCGCCTTGGCGTGCCCCCTTTTCGCTGGCCCGATCTATGCCGCAGCCAAAGCCGAGCCGTCCACTCCGACGCCACAGCGTGAGGAGCTCACCATCGCGCCCGAAGAGGCGATGAAGCCGTGGACCGGCGATCTTGACGGAATGATCGAGCGAGGCTTTATTCGAGTCCTGACGGTCTACAGCAAGACCTTTTACTTTGTGGACAAGGGCGTCCAAAGGGGCGGGGTCGCCGACGGATTTCGCGTCTTTGAGGAGGATCTGAACAAGAAGCTGGCCAAGGAAAAGAAGCTGAAGCAAAAGCATCTCAAGGTGCGGATACTGTTTATTCCGGTCGCCCGGGGTGAGTTGCTGCCGGCGCTGGCTGCCGGCAAGGGCGATATCGCGGCCTCCAGCCTCGGCGTGACCGAAGAGCGCCAGAAGCTGGTGGACTTTTCCTTGCCGATGGTTACCAACGCCAAGGCGTTGATCGTGTCTGGCCCCGCCTCCCCTGCGATAGCCAGCGTGGACGATCTGGCGGGAAAGCAGGTCTTTGTCCGCAAGTCCTCGGTCCATTACGAACTGCTGACGGCCCTCAACCAGCGTTTCGCCGCCGAGAACAAGCCGGCCGTGGTCATCAAGGAGGCGCCGGAAGAGCTGGAGGACGAGGACCTGCTTGAGATGGTGAACGCGGGACTGATCCCGCTCATCGTCTCCGCTGACTTCTTGGCAAACTTCTGGAAGCAGGTCTTCCCCAACATCCAGGTGCATGAAGAGGCACCTTTGCTCATCGGCGGCAACATCGCCTGGGCGATCCGCAAGGGGAGCCCACAGCTCAAGACCGTTGTGGATGATTTTATGGCTCGCCACGCCAAAGGGACTTCGCTTGGCAATCAGATCCTGGCGCGTTACCTGAAAAACGCCAAGTATGTCAAGGATGCTGCTTCTGAAGCCGAGCGCAAGAAATTCTTCGCCCTAATACAGTTCTTCCGGGAGTACGGCGACCAGTACGATGTGGACTGGCTGCTGATGGCGGCCCAAGGCTACCAGGAATCCCAGCTCAATCAGTCCTTGAAAAGCCGGGTGGGCGCCATCGGCGTGATGCAGGTCATGCCCGCCACCGGCAAGGAACTGAAGGTGGGCGACATCACCATAGCCGAGGCGAACATCCACGCCGGCATCAAGTACATGCGTTGGATGATCGACCAGTACTACGGTAACGAGCCCATGACCAAGCTGGACAAGGCGCTGTTCGCGTTGGCTTCCTACAATGCCGGCGCGGGCCGCATTTCTCAGTTGCGTAAGGAAGCCGCCAAGCGCGGACTGGACCCGAACGTGTGGTTCCACAATGTGGAGTACGTCGCCGCCGAAAAGATTGGTGCGGAGACGGTGACCTATGTCGCCAACATTTACAAGTACTACATCGCCTACAAGCTGCTGATGGAAGCTAGGGCGGAAAAAGAGCAGGCCTTAGAGAAGATGAAGGGCCAGAGCAAAGGAGCTCCTTGATATCGCAAGGAGGCCCAACAAATCGCTCAACACGGACGTGCTAGCGCACGCCGGTTAGCTTAATCGATAAGCGGAGCTGAGCTACGCTCATCGGGGTCATCACAGAATCTTCCCTAAAACGTACGCTAGGACCCGTTGCACTATCCTGTTGCCATTCAAACCAAATTGGCAATTGAATTACGCAACAGATAACTCTTTGATTTTTCATACACCAGCAAAGTATTGCGCAAATGCTCGTTTGCGCAATATTTTGATTATGAATGGATTTTCCTTAGCGTACGATTTGGGGAATCCTCTGTGATGACCCCGCTGGCGTTCCAGCTCGGCCCGCGCCTCCGCCTCGCTGGCGTAGTCACCCACGCAGTAGGTCTCACGGGCGAACGTGTCGTAACCCATCACCCGCCAGCAGTTTATGGGTATTTCTGACTAAAACCGCGACCGGTCAATTTTGCCAATTTTGATATTGTATAGGACTTACGCATTGACAAACTAAATTTATGTCTTCTCTATAATTATCATTAGCTTATAAATACTCTACCAACAACCAAACCCATGAAAATCGTCAAAAAACGACTCGCCTAAAATTTGTAATGCATTGTATTTAATGAGAATCACAGATTTTTTCATCTGTCAATGCGTAAGTCCTATTGTATTCTCATATGTTTTTCTGAAATTGATAACGAGATGAGTTCATATGCATTTTCAAAGGAAAGTATGACCTTCGGATCAAAGCAAAATGGCCTTCCGCAAAACGATCGTTTTCTGGATGGCACCCATCGGCCGGACGCCGCCTTGCCAGCGGGCGTTTTGTGTGGCGGGGCCAGCGCGAAGCGGCTGGATGGGGAAACGGGTGAATGGCTACTTTTTAGCCACAAATTGACTCGTCGCGGTTTTAGTCAGAAATATCCATATAGCACCCGACGATAATTCAGCAATTCTTATGCCGTGTTATTTTATTTTTTATTTCAATAGGATCCCTAGAATTCTGCATCAAAATGAACGGTACTGTTCATTGTGAACCGTTCACAATCACCGCTTTCAGGGTCAACCCGGCCTGTCTTGCCCTTTGCTGGGGAAAGGGGCGACAGACCCTAGAACCGGTGTTGATCGCTATTCATTTCGACATTAGGATAGCGATAGATATCGCTATCCTCGAGAATCCCTCATGCGAACCGTGCAGATCACCCTGGAAGAGGACCTGGTTCAAGCCGTGGACCGAGCGGCGGATCGGCTCGACCAGTCCCGCTCGGCGTTCACGCGCGCGGCCTTACGCGCGGCCCTGGCGCGAATCGAGGTGCAGGCTCGGGAACAGCAACACCGGGCCGGTTATCTCCGGCAACCGGTGACGCCGGACGAATTCGACGCTTGGGAAGACGAGCAGGTTTGGGGGGACTGATGCGCCGCGGTGAGATTCGTTGGTACACGTTCAAAATCCCCGACAAGAAGCGGCCGGTGCTGATCCTGACGCGCGACTCGATTTTAGACGTGCTGGGTGAGGTCACGGTCGCTCCCCTCACCTCGACGATCCGCCAAATTCCGAGCGAAGTGGTCTTGACCCCGGACGATGGGGTGCCCCAGCTGTGCGCCGTCAATCTGGATCATGTGCAAACCGTGGCGAAAACCAAGGTCGGACCGTTCATCGCGGCCCTGAGCGACGCGCAAATGGATCGGGTCAAATCCGCGCTGCTGTTCGCGTTGGGGTTTTAGCGGTCACCCTTGCCCTTTCGGTTTGTGGAGGCGCGCGGTCGATCCTGGCGCCGTTGCCGGTAGGCCTGTTGTTGGCAGGCGCGGGAACAATAGAGTTGGGTGCGGCGTTGCGCAGTGAGAGACTGACCGCACTGGGTACAGGTCGTCGGGAGCCGTTTCGCTTCAACAGTACGACGAGTGTTCCTTAAATGTTGCGTGTGGGCCTTGCAGGCTTCACAGGTTTTCATCCGGCCGTCGTGCGCGATAAAGGGTTGTCCGCACGCGCAGGCCACGATCCGATACTTCGTGACCTTCTGGGTGTGCCGGGGGCGGCCCCAGGCATCGACCGAGGTCTGTGGCTGGTACAGCCGGCCGCCGTGGCCGACGATCAGGGGGTGTCCCTGGTGTTCGATGTGGCGGCCGATGGACGGCGGCATGATGATCATCCTGCGGGGGGCGTGAGGTTAACGGATCGACAAAAACCTATTTTATCAAGATTATTCCCCTTATCAGGATTCCCTCCGCCGTCCCCTCCCCCGCCCCCTTTCATTCAGAAATACATGATGACATGTTACGTTTTTTTACGAAAAAGTCAGAAATCCCGTTGAGGGGCATGAAGGTTGTCGCCCAGGGAGAAGGCGGGGTGGGGAATTGCGCAATGTGATGGTATAAATAACCCAGTAGGCCCTGAAAATACGGGGAGATCTCCGATCGGGGGGGCGCCCTTCCCTCGCTCAACGGTTGAGATTCGCTCCTGTCAGTCCATAGAGGGAACGCGGAGGGGTTCCTGACGGGGATACGGAGATCCATAACATGCTGACCACCGGTGGATTATCTATCCACTTCATGAGTCTATATCCACGTCTGAAGCACGACCCACGACCTAGTGACCCCATAAACAGGCATATCTTTCATCACCGCAACCTGAGCTTGAAGTTCAGTGGCGGCCCGCTGAGATCGGCGCGACCACCACGTCACCCGTATCCAGGGTCACAATGACTTCCCTGGCCGGCTTCCCCAGTAACGCGGGGTCTTGGATTTCAAGAACGAAGCCCTCCGCCGTCGGCAGGACCCAAGCCGAGCCGCGCAAGATCGCTTCCCGGAGCGCCGCCGTCGAGTCATGCCCTTTCACCGCCTGCACGGTGACGGCCTCAACCTCTTCCCAGGAGGCGCCGGCCATGGCCAGGACTCAATGACCCTTTTGCTCGCGGAATCCCCGGCGAGACCCGGCGGAGGCCGCGCTCATGGCCGCCTGTTGTTGCTGAGTGTATTGCATCAGTGGAGTCATCCGATCCCAAGACCCCAGGCAAAAACCGGCGTGAAGTTTCGGGGGTTCTTCGGTAGGTTCCTCAAGTGGGGTATCGGGGCGCGTCCCAATGGGCGTGGAGACCACCTGGCCGGAGGTCAGCTTGAGCGAGAGCACGCCAGCGCCTTGATCTCCAAGCTTCATGCCTTCTGATGGGCCGATGTCGATAATAAACCCACTCGGAGTGGCCTCTACCTGCAAATCATGGTTGGCCACAGCGGCGCGGATATCCGCCGTAACATCCTTATTGCGATCTTCTATCAGGCCGAACGCTTTCACCCGTTCCCAAGGAAGATACTGGGCGGTGATGACGAGGCGGTCCTCTAGCCGATCGGCTTGTAAGGTGGGTGGCGCAGTATGGCCGCCTTGTCCATATCCGACCGGCGCCACCAGGGCAAAAGCCGCGATCATTACCGCAAACCGCATAGGCAGAGAGTTCATGAGAGCCGTTCTCTTCGTATTGTATTGTTGAGGTCAGGAGGTCAGAAACACACCGTGTCATTGGGCGGTTTGGATGAATAACCCGTCGATGGCCAGCAGGCATGTCCTTTACTGGCGAGAGCGCATCAACGAACGCGGGGTCTCTTGGGGCCATGAAATTGAACGTTCGCTCTTTGATCGGCAGGAGGCAGTGAAAGAACGGGGTTAGCCAGGAAGGCTATTGGCTGTTATGGACAGCGGAATTGCGGCGAGCTGGACCAGCACGGCACCAAGATTGATCAGGTTCGGGCCGGTTACGTCTTAGAGACTAATGGGATGGTCCGCCCTGCTCCTCTAACGAGTCCCCAGCGGGCAAAATGATGGGTGTCAACCAACATCACATCAATCGAGATTACGGAGCGGACCGATGAAAGAGCATAACAGCAACGAGCGTGTTGTGAAGGTTGTCGGGATCGACTTGGCCAAGCGGAGCTTTCACGTGTACGGGGTAGACGAGCGCGGGCAGCGGGTGATCAGCAAGACCTTCACCCGGACGCGCCTGAGTGAGTTCATGGCGAACCTGCCGGCCTGCACGGTGGCGATGGAAGCGTGTGGCAGTGCCCATCACTGGGCACGGCAGTTCCGCGGCCACGGCCATGAGGTGCGGTTGATCGCGCCGCAGTTCGTCAAGCCGTTTGTGAAATCCAACAAAAATGACGCGATCGATGCCGAGGCGATCTGCGAGGCGGCGCAGCGTCCTAACATGCGCTTCGTGGCGGTCAAAAGCGTGGAGCAGCAAGATATCCAGGCGACCCACCGGATGCGCAGTTTAGTGGTGGAGCGCCGCACGGCGCAGGTCAATCAGATTCGCGGCCTGTTACTGGAATACGGTATTGAAATCCCACAGGGTCGTGCGGCGGTGGGCCAGCATCTGCCGGAGATCCTCGATGACCTCAACAACGGTCTCAGCGAGCGCTTCCGGGCAGAATTGCGGGAACTGGCCGAGGAACTGCGCCACCTGGACGAACGGGTCACCCATTACGATCGCCAGATCGAGACGCTTGCAGAAAGCCATCCGCAGGCACAAGCGCTGATGACGATCCCCGGTCTGGGCGCCAAGGGCGCAACAGCCCTCATCGCGGCCGTGGGTGAAGATCCGCGCCTTTTTAAGAACGGGCGGGGTTTGGCGGCGTGGCTGGGACTCGTGCCGCGCCAGCATTCCACCGGCGGGCGCGACCGGCTGCTCGGCATCAGCAAACGCGGCGATGTCTACCTGCGGCAGTTGCTGATCCATGGTGCCCGCGCGGTGCTGCGGTGGGTCGAGCGCAAGGACGACGCCACCAGTCGCTGGGCCACGGCGCTGAAGGCCCGTCGCCATCCCAATGTGGCGGCCGTGGCGCTGGCCAACAAGATCGCCCGGATCGCCTATACCGTGCTCACCACCGGCCAGCCCTATGATCCGGCGAAGGGGGCCTTCGTCAAGGTCTGATTGAGGCCCGGCACCGGTAGACCACCGAGCGACGGTTCATCCCCTCGCGACCTTGGGGTCGCCATGATGGAGGACGTATCACCCACCACGAGTTGCGAAGAGTGAAAGGACGTGATGGCATGAGAGACCCGTTCTGCATTCCCGAAAACCTGATTTAGACAAGAGCCGGCTGAGCCGACGCTGCGAGACTGATAAGGACGGGGATGCGCGCGCATTCCATCAGGGCACGAGGACCGGACACCGGTGCCTCTACACGATGCCGGATATATGACTGCAACTTTCTCTTCTGCCAAACGTGATTTCTCTCTTGCATCGCGGGGCAGACCATATATGTCTAACTCCTTGATCCCTATACCGTAAAGTTGGCATGCAACCCGGTTTTTGGTCGAAAAGCCGACAGGAAGCCGACTTCACAAAAAAATTTCCTGGAAAATCAATGAAAGGTTCTTCGACAGCTTCTGAAAGTCATCGTTCGATACTCCAATCCGCAAAAAGTGAACCCCGCGCCGCATCCAAGGCTGACGCGGGGCGATCATGTCGTTGCGCCTCTCCTTGGGTCAGTGCGAGTAGAGGTCTAAAGCGCGTTGTCGCCACGCTGAGGGCAGTAGGCCGTCATCGTTCGGATCATCCCGCACCCACAGCGTCGGCCCGGCCAACATCACTACGCTGGCGATGAGAATTAAGAGGGTTTCCATACGGCATTGCTCCAAAGTAAGCCATCATTGACGTCTGACCTTACCGGGCAGTTTCTGAACGGGAGTTGAACGGTGTTTAGAGCCGAAGCGTTGCGCACTGCATAATCAGCGGAGCGAAGCAGTCATACCGGCATGGGGGGAGACCCTGCTGAGAGTAAATTTGAGGCTGAATACCGTGGCAGGCGGCGGTAAATCTGTCAGCTTTTTTTACATTGTCAGTATCCCCAATGAAATCAACTCCACAACAGCATAAACTGTTTCGTACAGGCCGTTTTTTACCGCACAAAGGTGGCTTCGAGGTTGAAAACGGTCGCGAGCGGCGGTAAATCTGTCAGCTTTTTTTACATTGTCAGCATTCATAATGAAATCAACTCTATTATGATTAACAGGTTATCAATCTGGCACTAGATATGCTTTTTATTCAGTTATGGCCGAATAGACATAATCCGGGGGTGGTAATGCACACGAAAAAGCTGGGATTGGCACTGGCCCTGCTAGCTGGAGTTGGGATCAGTGGGATGGTGTATGCAGTACCGATCAAGTATGTGGCTCAGTTAGACGGCCCCAGCGAGGCTCCGCCCAATGTCTCACCGGCGACGGGTTTCGCGACAGTTGTGCTAGACACCGACGCTGATACGCTCCAAGTGGACGTTACCTTCTCAGGTCTGGTTGGGACCGTGACCGCTGCGCATATCCATTGCTGTACAGCAACCCCTACCGTCGGCACTGCTGGTGTTGCGACCCAGACACCGACCTTTACCGGATTTCCTTCGGGGGTGAGCAGTGGCACTTATCAGCACATCTTCGACACCTCGCTGTCACCAACTTTCAATGCACCGTTCGTCACTAACAATGGGGGAACGGCGGCGGGCGCGGAAACCGCACTGGCTGCTGGGTTGAACACAGGGAGAGCTTATTTCAATATCCATACAACCACGTTTCCAGGGGGCGAGATTCGCGGTTTTCTGCAGAGTGTCCCCGAACCTGCCTCCCTCACCCTGCTTGGCATTGGCTTAGCTGGACTCGGCTTCACTCGGCGGCGTCAGCGCAAGTCCTGATCTTTCGCTAACCCTCTCTTTTTGATAGGTACGAACCACCTCTCGGGGTGGTTTCTTTTTGCCAGCTACGCTCTATCGAAGTTTCAGGCCAAACGCCTTTACCCAGTCGATAGCCGCCATGGTCGTGAAAGAAGGGGGAGGTTATGGAGTCTTTGAATCTCACGCCAACCGTTCGCGCTTCATCGCCAATCCCTCCAAGTGAACACGCCGCGCTTCGGCTTTCCGCATTCGTTCTTGTTGGCGACAAGCCCGACAACGTACCGCCACCGTCCAGACATCGCCTTGCGCTTCTTCATACCACCACTGCTGTTGCGCCGCCGTCCAGAGTTCGGCTTTTCCGCAGTCCTTGCAGTGAAAGGGTCGATCTTGATAGTAGCCGCGCTGGACAAAATCAGGGATGCCGTAGCTGTGGGTAGCCTGCAACCGGGCGGGCGTGACGGCAACGGTTTCCAGCGGACGATCTACGGGCCGGGCGTTGAGGGCGCGGGCTTTCTGCGCATTGCGGCGTAACCGGTGCGCCTTGATTTCTTGACGGCGCTGCTGATTGCTCTTCATGTTCCAAGGGCTGGGATTGAAAGAACGGTGATTGATGCTCTCTCAGAAAATTCTGGCCACTGCGGATGCTCGACGAGGCGTAGAGCATCCGATTTTTCCCTCATCGTGAGCAGACTCCACGTCCAGCACTGTGGCCGCCTTGCTGAATGAACAATGTCACTCTCACAACAGCGCCTCTAAACACCGGTCGGCCGCCGCATACACCGCTCACGTCCGAAACGCTGCCGGTTCGATCCCGGTCTCCAGCGTCACGATCAAGCAAGGCTTGCCGATCTGACAGGCATGGCTGGCGGTCAACGCGGTTCCGCCCTCCAGCGTACCCAAATTCAGGATCAGCGTCCCGTCCGAATCCTCAATATTGCGGCCGGTGCGGGTCTGGTAGTTGCGCTCCGGCGTCTCCGACAGCGGGTAGCGGTCGGGAATCCGCCCGTCCTCGGCTCGCCGACCTTTGGGACACCAACCGCCCACGGGCCAGCCCAACGCCAGCCCGACATTGAGGGCCGCCCGGTCTACGCCGGTTTGGCCGCCGCTGACGATCTTGAGGCGCGTCACGGCTTTTCCTGAGCCGATCCATAGCGCCGTTCAAACCTCTCAACCACCCGCCACAGATCGGGGGTCAGGCGGGCTTCCACCTCCGCTCGGATTGAGTCCGGGACACCGCCGTAAAACGCCTCGGCGATGCCGCCGGCGATGCAGGCCAGGGTGTCGCTATCCCCGCCCAGCGAAACGGCGTTGCGCACCGTATCCTCGTAGGATTCGGCGTCGAGAAAGGCGATCAGGGCCGCCGGGACGCTGCCCTGGCAGGAAACGTCGAACGTGTAGCCGGGCCGCAGGGCGTCGACCGTCCCCGCCAGGTCGTAGCCAAACGGGGTCTGAATCCGGGCGCAGATCGTCGCTTTCTCCGCCCCGGTCCGGGCCAGATAGACCGCCAGCGCGGTGGCCTGGGCGCCCTTAATCCCCTCGGGGTGGTCGTGGGTGATTGCCGCGCTGAGTCGGGCCTGGCGCAGCACCTCGTCCTCGGAGTCGAATGCCCAGCCCACCGGGCTGACCCGCATCGCGGACCCGTTGCCCCAACTGTGGT
>Ga0209507_1001810_pt1 | contig 16011 bp, 16 predicted proteins | sample AD_UKC028_MetaG_FD_184414 | JGI IMG/M metagenome (GOLD analysis project Ga0209507, IMG submission 184414) | Active sludge microbial communities of municipal wastewater-treating anaerobic digesters from USA - AD_UKC028_MetaG (SPAdes) (version 2) | ecosystem: Engineered > Bioreactor > Anaerobic >...
CAGGTGGTCGAAGCCTACGACGAGGCCGGCGGCGACCTGCCGGCTTTCGTCGAAGCGCATCGCCATCTCGCCGGGCGCGTCGAGACCAGCGGCGAAACCGCCTTCTTCTACTGCAGCGATCCGCGCCCGCTGCTCGCCCGCCTGGCCGAGGCGCCCGGGCTGCGCTACGTGCACCGCGCCTCGAATCTCGAAGACGTCTTCATCAAGCTGACCGGGCGCGAACTGCGCGACTGAACTCCGTCGGTGACAGGGGCTTTTCGTTCAGCGCATGATCAATATGCTGTTCGCCAAGCCGTCACACCACTCCCGGGCGGACAAAATTCACTTCGCCGGCGATCTACCGTTCACGGATGTGATGACGATGGTGAAATCCAGTCTGGCCAATGTGGCATCAAGCAGGCGCTGGCGGCTCTAGCCGAATAGCTACCCACCGCCAAATCCTAATCAAAAAACCAAAAAAGGCCCGCTAACAACCGCTGGATCAACTCTCCAAGAAATTGATCTGCGGCAAGCGTTGTCGAATTCCCCGGCCTATAATTCAACTGAATAATGACTAGACGGTCAGTAATTAACTGGGTGATTTATGGAACGTGGGCGTTTCCGGAAGGTTTTCATTTTTGGTCATTTTTTGGTGTTGACCGCAGCAGCTGGGTATTTGCCCTGCCGGTAGCGCCCAGTCGGGTTTGTTTGCGGGAACGGGCGGCTGGCGGCGTTGGGGCGGTGTGTGCTAACGGCTGGTCGTGCCGCTCTGCAGCAGGTCGTCAAGAAATGCCTTGGCAGGGATCGACAGAACCTTTGTCCGCAGGTGAACCACACTCCATTTGGTCGTCAGCGGGAAGCCCGCGACGTCGAGGATGTCCAGCCCGTCGCGCTCCGGCAGCCCGCCGAGCGCCTGCCGTGACAGCACAGTCAGGCCCATGCCGCTGGCGACGAGTTCGCGGATGGCTTCGTTGCTCGCCAGCGAGAGGCGAACCTTGAGCTGAATGCCGCAGTCGCGCATGTGTTCGTCGATGACATGGCGCGATCCCGAGCCTTCTTCGCGAAGCAGGAAGGGTTCAGCCGCCAACTCCTGCAAGGTTACTTGACGGCCGACCGCCCAGTGCGCGGCGGGCGCCAGCACCAGGTATTCGTTGTCGAGAAACGGGTGGCTGACAATGTCGAGGTGCTCCGGCGGGTAGGACATGACGTAGAGATCGTCCTGGTTGCCGTGCAGGCGTTCGACGATCTTTTGCCGGTTGGCGATTTCCAGTTCGATGTCGATGTCCGGGTAGCGCCGGTAGAAGTCGCCCAGCATGCGCGGTAAAAAATGCTTGGCGGTGGTCACCAGCGCCACTCGCAGCTTACCGCGCTTGAATCCCTTGAGATCGTCGATGGCCGACTCAAAGCGGTTCCAGACGTCATCGAGTTCGCGCACCGTGGCCAGCATTTCCTGGCCGGCTGCGGTCAACGCGATTTCCCGGCCGTTTTGCTCGAATAGTGGCAGGCCGATGGTTTCCGCGATCTGCCGAATCTGGATCGAGACCGCCGGTTGGGTCAGGTGCAGTTGCTCGGCCGCTCGCGAAAAGCTCTGCAGCCGTGCGACGGCGGAGAAGGTTTCAAGCTGGCGAAAGGTAATGCGGCGGCGTGGCATATATAAGTTGAAACAAATGGAAATGTTTAAATAGTTTAATTGGATCTAATTTGTTTGAGGCTTCATATTTGCGCTGTCCCCGCAGTCGCGGGCAAACAAACGAACCAAGGAGAATCACCATGCGCCAATACCCCGCCAACAGTCCCGAAGCCCTGGCCCGCATCGTCGCCATCGCCATGATGGCCGATGGCGCCATTGACTCCAGCGAACTGAAATCGCTCGAACGTCACGACATCGTCAAACGGATCGGTCTCGATAAAGAGCGCTTCGACAAAATTTTCTACGAATATTACGCAGACCTGTCGATCAGCGCGAATCGCCAGCCTTCCGGTCGGTTCGAGCTCGATGACTCGACGATCGGTCTGCTGCTCGATGAGATTCGCGACCCGGCGCTGCAAAAGAGGGCACTGCGTTCCATGCTCGACGTGGTCAATGCGGATCGCTGCCTGACCGGCAACGAGGCGAGTCTGATTGCGCAGGCCCTCAAGCAATGGGAGATCGCGCTCTACGAAGTCTCGGATACCTCGATTCCCAGCCGCCGCTCACCGGGTCAAGTACTGCAGTGATCCTGAAAACCGCAGTTGCAGAATCTTTCGCCGCGGAGGCGCGGAGGCGCGGAGGTTCGCAGAGAAGACCCGCAACCGCCTTCACGGTGAGCAGGTGCTCGCAATCTCGCTGCGTTCTCTGCGCCTCTGCGGTGAAATGAGGTTTTTAGGGTGACTTATCAGTCCTGATCGGCGGGGCGGCCCAATCAGCCGTTCCGTAACGAAACCCCTCTTGAAGTGACAAGCCCCATGCCTTTCGAACCCGTCATCCTGTTTTTCCTGCTCGGCCTGCTGGCCGGCGTGGCGCGATCAGACCTGAAGATTCCGGGGGTTCTCTACGAATCCCTGAGCATTTTCCTGCTGCTCGCCATCGGCCTCAAAGGCGGCATCGAACTGGCGCGCTATCCGCTGGCCAGCCTCGCCGGCCAGGCGCTCGTCGTCGTCACGGCGGCGGCGCTCATTCCGCTCATCGCCTTTGCCGTGCTATATCGCATGGGGCGCCTGCCGCGTGCCGACGCGGCGTCGATCGCTGCGCATTATGGTTCGGTGAGTGTCGTTACTTTCGCCGTCGCCGCCAGTTTCCTGAGCCGGATGGAGGTCGCCTACGAGGGCTATCTCGTCGTCTTCCTCGTCCTGCTCGAATTTCCCGCGCTGGTGATCGGCGTCATCCTCGCCCGGCGCGCCGAGGGGCAAACGCGCTGGGGGCCGATGTTGCATGAGGTGCTCTCGGGCAAGAGCATCGTGCTGCTCGTCGGTGGCCTGCTCATCGGCTGGCTGGCCGGCCCGGAGGGAATAAAGCCGCTCGACCGGCTGTTCATCGACCTGTTCAAGGGCGTTCTGGCCTTCTTCCTGCTCGAAATGGGTTTGGTGGTGGCCAGCCGCCTGGGCGACCTGCGCAAGGCGGGGGCGTTCCTGATCGGCTTCGGCATGGCCATGCCATTGGCTGGCGCCGCGCTCGGTTTGCTGGTCGGCAACCTGCTCGATTTGTCGGTCGGCGGCACCGTACTCCTCGCCGTACTCTTCGCCAGCGCTTCCTACATCGCCGCGCCGGCCGCCATGCGCATCGCCATTCCGGAAGCCAATCCCGCCTTGTCGATCGGTGCGGCGCTCGGCATCACCTTCCCCTTCAATCTGCTGATCGGCATTCCGCTTTATCATGGCATGGCGGTTCGTCTTGCCGGAGAATTCTGATGGCCCCGAAACTTCATCCATGCCGGCTCCTTACCGTCATCTGCGAAGCCGATCTCGAACGCCCGCTGGTTTCCGAATTCCACCGCCTGGGAATCAGCGGCCACACCATTACCGACGCCAGGGGACAGGGCAGGCATGGCGACCGCGACGGACTGTGGCCGCCCAGCGCGAACATCCGTATCGAGGTACTGTGCGAAGCGTCGGTGCTCGATGCCTTGTTGACCCTGCTGGAACAGCACTACTTCAAGAGCTACAGCCTGGTCGTATTCGTCAGCGACGTCTCGGTACTGCGCGCCGACCGGTTCTGATCACCGGGGTGCAGGATTGCCAATCATCGCTGACGACTGCCGCTGGTTCAACTCTCCAACAAATTGATCTGCGGCAAGTGTTGTCGATTTACCCGGCCTATAATTCAACTGAATAATGACCAAGTGGTCAGTAACGGATCGGATGAATTATGGAATGCGGGCGTTTGCGGAAGCTTTTGATTTTCTCCCTGTTTTTGGCGTTGACCGCAACAGGCGGTTATTTCTTGTATCAGCAGCGTCCAAGCGGCTTGCCGGTGGGGTTTGCGTCGGGGAATGGGCGGCTGGAGGCGACCGAGGTGGATGTGGCGACCAAGATTGCCGGGCGGCTGGCGGAGCTGGGGCCGCACGAGGGCGACATGGTTGAGGCGGGGGCGGTGGTGGCGCGCTTGGATGCCGACGATCTGCGCGCCCAGTTGCGGGCGGCCGAGGCTCAGGTGGAGCAGGCGCGCAAGGCGGTTGAGGAATCGCAGGCCGGGGTGCGCAAGTCACGTACCGATGTGTCACTGGCGGGCAAGACCTTGAAGCGCTCCGAAAGCTTGGTCGAGAAGGGCTTCATCAGCAAGAGCAAGCTGGACACCGACCAGACGGGCATGGAGGGCGCGATGGCCGGGATGGATCAGGCGCAGAGCCGGGTGGCCGAGGCGGAGGCGGCGCTGGCTGCCGCCGTGGCCAAGGTGGAGAGCTTGCAGGCAAATCTGAACGATACCTCGCTGAAATCGCCGATTTCCGGCCGCGTGCTGTACCGGCTGGCCGAGCCGGGCGAGGTGCTGGCGGCGGGGGGCAAGGCGCTGACGCTGCTCGATCTTTCCGACATGTACATGACGATCTACCTGCCGACCGACAAGGCCGGGCAGGTGGCGCTGAACAGCGAGGCGCGCATCATGCTCGATGCCTTGCCGGGGCAGCCGATTCCGGCGGTGGTCAGCTTCGTGGCGCCGAAGGCGCAATTCACGCCGCGTGAAGTCGAAACGCGCACCGAGCGCGAAAAGCTGATGTTCCGCATCAAGGTCAAGCCCGACCCGGCCTGGCTGGCGGCGCATCGCGATCTGGCCAAGGGCGGCCTGCCGGGCGTCGCCTACGTGCGCCTCGACGCCAGTGCGCCGTGGCCGGCCAACCTGAAGATCGACGGGAAGTAAATCATCATGGACCGCGTGCCGGTCGCCAAACTTGCCGGCGTCAGCCATCGCTATGGCGCGGTGACGGCGCTGGAAGCGGTCGATGTCGCCTTGCCGGCCGGCTGCATGGTGGGGCTGATCGGGCCGGATGGCGTCGGCAAATCGTCGCTGCTGGCGCTGGTTTCCGGGGCGCGGCAGATTCAGGCGGGCCACGTCGAGGTGCTGGGCGGCGACATCGGCGAACGTCGTTTCCGCGCTTCGGTGCAGCCGCGCATCGCCTACATGCCGCAGGGGCTGGGCCGGAATTTGTACCCGACGCTATCGGTGTTCGAGAACGTTGATTTCTTTGGCCGCCTGTTCGGGCAGGGCAAGCGCGAGCGCGAGCAGCGTATCGCCGAACTACTGGCCAGCACGGGTTTGTCACCCTTCCGCGACCGGCCCGCCGCCAAGTTGTCGGGCGGCATGAAGCAGAAGCTCGGCCTGTGCTGCGCGCTGATCCACGATCCCGACCTGTTGATTCTCGATGAGCCGACGACCGGCGTCGATCCGCTGTCGCGCCGCCAGTTCTGGGAGTTGATCGACAGCATCCGCGCCCGCCGGCCGGGCATGAGCGTGCTGGTGGCGACGGCCTACATGGAAGAGGCCGAGCGCTTCGACTGGCTGGTGGCGATGGATGGAGGCAAGGTGATCGGCACCGGCACGCCGGCCGAACTGCGGGCGCAGACCGGGCAGACGACGCTCGACGGCGCCTTCATACGCCTGCTGCCCGAGGAACGCCGGCAGGCGCACCATGAATTGGTGATTCCGCCGCGCGTGGACGATGGCGGCGTTTACGCCATCGAGGCCGATGGTCTGTCGCAGTGTTTTGGTGACTTTACGGCAGTCGACCGCGTCAGCTTCAAGATCGAGCGCGGTGAAATCTTCGGCTTCCTCGGCTCGAATGGCTGCGGCAAGACGACGACAATGAAGATGCTGACCGGCCTGCTGCCGCCCACCGAGGGCGCGGCCAAGCTGTTCGGCAAGGCGGTCGATGCAAGCGATCTCGAAACACGCAAGCAGGTCGGCTACATGTCGCAGTCCTTCTCGCTGTACGGCGAACTGACTGTGCGCGCCAACCTCGATCTGCACGCGCGGCTCTTCCATCTGTCGGACGACCGGCGCGGCCCGCGTCTTACGGAGCTGATGCAGCGTTTCGGGCTGGAACCCTACGCCGACAAGGCCGCCGCGGAACTGCCGCTCGGCATCCGCCAGCGCCTGTCGCTGGCCGTGGCGGTGGTGCATGAGCCGAAACTGCTGATCCTCGACGAGCCGACTTCCGGCGTCGACCCAGTGGCGCGCGACGAATTCTGGGCACTGCTGGTCGAGCTGTCGCGCGGGCAGGGCGTCACCATCTTCATCTCAACGCACTTCATGAACGAGGCCGAGCGCTGCGACCGCATTTCTCTGATGCACGCCGGCAAGGTGCTGGCCAGCGATACCCCGGCCGGCCTCTGCGCGGCGCGTGGGCAGCCGGATCTTGAGGCGGCGTTCATCAGTTATCTGGAAGAGGCGACAGGGGTCGAGAAAGCGCCTGTTGCGGTCGACCCCGAAAAAGGGGCAAAAATCGAAGTCGACCGCAACAGGCCGGAAAGCAGCCCGAGCGCCTTCAGCGCCCGCCGCCTTCTTGGCTACGCCTACCGCGAGGCGCTGGAACTGCGCCGCGACCCGATCCGCCTGGCTTTCGCCTTGCTCGGCTCGGTGCTGCTGATGTTCGTGCTCGGTTTCGGCATCTCGCTCGATGTAGAGGGCCTGCGCTTCGCCGCGCTGGACCGCGACCAGTCGCCGGAAAGCCGCGCCTACATCCAGAACATCGCCGGTTCGCGTTATTTCATCGAGCGCCCGCCGATCCTCGATGACGCCGATCTCGACCGCCGCATGCGAAACGGCGAGCTGGCACTGGCCATCGACATTCCCGCCGATTTCGGCCGCGATCTGCGGCGCGGCCACTGGCCGGAGGTCGGTGTCTGGGTCGATGGCGCGATGCCGTATCGCGGCGAAACCGTGCGCGGTTACATGCAAGGCATGCACCTGCAATACGTGCAGCAGATCATCCGCGAAGCGACCGGCGTCGAGACGGCTTACCCGGTCAATATCGTTTCCCGCTACCGCTACAACCAGGATTTCAAGAGCATCTACGCGATGGTGCCGGCGGTGATTCCGATCCTGCTGATCTTCATCCCGGCCATCCTGATGGCGCTCGGCGTGGTACGCGAGAAGGAACTCGGCTCGATTACCAACCTCTACGTGACTCCGGTGACGCGCCTCGAATTCCTGCTCGGCAAGCAGTTGCCGTACATCGTCGTGGCGCTGATCAGCTTCGTGCTGCTGGTCATCCAGTCGCAACTGATGTTCCATGTGCCGATCAAGGGCAGCCTGCTGGCGCTGAGTTTCGGCGCCTTCCTGTACGTGATCGCCACCACCGGCTTCGGCCTGTTGATCTCGACCTTCACCAGTACGCAGATCGCCGCGCTGTTCGGCACGGCGATCCTGACCATCCTGCCCACCGTCAGCTTTTCCGGGCTGACGACGCCGGTGGCGGCATTGGAAGGCGCGAGCTACTGGATCGGCCAGTTCTTCCCGGCCAGCTATTTCCTGATCGTCAGTCGCGGCACCTTCACCAAGGCGCTCGGCTTCGCCGACCTGTGGCCGCAGTTCATCGCGCTGGCCTGCTTCATCCCAGTGCTGACGGCGTTGTCGGTGGCGCTGCTCAGGAAGCAGGAGAAATAGCCATGCGCTTCGTCACGCTCTCCAACATCTACCGCCTGGGCTTGAAGGAACTGCAAAGCCTGCGCGCCGACAAGGTGCTGCTGATCCTGATCTGCTGGGCGTTTTCGGGGGCGATCTACACGGCGGCGACCGGCGCCTCGCAGGAGTTGCGCAACGCGCCGATCGCGGTGGTGGACGAAGACCAGTCGCCCTTGTCGCGGCGCATCGTCGGCGCGTTTTACCCGCCTTATTTCCGTCCACCGCAACAGACGACGCTGGCCAAGCTGGACAAGGGCATGGATTCCGGCCGTTTCAACTTCACGCTGGTCATCCCGCCCAATTTCCAGCACGACGTGGAGACCGGGCGCAAACCAGACATCCAGCTCAATATCGACGCGACGATCATGAGCCAGGCGTTCATCGGCGCTACCTACATCAAGACCATCGCGCTCGGCGAAGTGAACGAATACCTGACCGGCACCCGTGACGCGACCGAGACACCAATCAAGCTGACCACCCGCGTACGCTTCAATCCCAACCTGATCGGCGTCTGGTTCGGCGGCGTCATGGAAGTCATCAACAACGTCACCATGCTGACCATCATCCTGGTCGGCGCCGCCTTCATACGCGAGCGCGAGCACGGCACCATCGAGCATCTGCTGGTGATGCCGCTGACGCCCTTCGAGATCATGATGGCGAAAATCTGGGCCAATGGGCTGGCGGTGCTGGTCGGCGTCACCTTCGCGCTGCTGGTGATGGTGCAGCAGGTGCTGAAGGTACCGATTGCCGGTTCCGTACCGCTGTTTCTGGCGGCAGCGGCCTGCTACCTGTTCGCGGCGGCGTCCATCGGCATCTTCCTCGGTACGCTGGCCCGCTCGATGCCGCAGTTCGGCCTGCTCGTCATTCTCAGCATCATCCCGCTGCTGTTGCTCTCGGGGGGCGTCTCGCCGCGCGAGAGCATGCCGCCGCTGGTGCAGCACATCATGCTCGGCGCGCCGACCACCTACTTCGTCCGCCTGGCGCAGGCCATCCTCTACCGGGGGGCGGGCTTCGACGTGATCTGGCGCGACCTGCTGGCGATGACCGGCGTCGGCGCCTGCTTCTTCACGCTGGCGCTGCTGCGCTTCCGCAAAGCCGTGACGCAGTCCCAGGTCTGATCAGATCTGGCTGGGCAGATCCTGCTTCTTGGCGTTGAATTCCTGATCGGTCAGGATGCCTTTCTGGCGCAGCTCGGCCAGTCGCTCGATCTTGACGAAGATATCGTCCTTCTGGCTTGACGCGGCACCGGCGTAGGGAGCCGAGTAGGCCGCGTTCACGGTCGGCTGGGTGAAATTCTGCGGTACGGGAGCGATGAAGTTTTGCTGTGGCTAGGGTAGCCATAGCCGCTGACGATCGGCAGGCTGCTAATGCCGATAGTGCCGTACTGGCTGGAGAAGGTCAGCGAATCATTGCCACCCTCTTGCTGCGTAACGCCGCCGATCTGGTGGTCGAGCGTGGCGCAATCCGTGGTCTGACCGGAATGGCGCTAAGTCAAGTAACATTTGCGGATCCAGCCCAGCACACCGTGGGACTAAACATCTAGAATGACAGCACTCCCAACCCGACACCCGCGGAGGCCCGCCATGCAAACCCGTTCCCCGTCATTCCCGCTGCGCACCCTGACCCTCGCGCTGGCCGCGCTGGCGCTGCCGGCGGCAGCCGCGCCCACCGTCTATGAAATGCGCCTGATGACCCACGCCGGCATGGGCGCCGGTGGCATGGGCAGCCTCATGAGCATGCTGGGCGGGGGCGGTGGTGGCAGTAGCGTCAGCCACAACATGGACCTGCGCCTGACCGCGCCGGGCGACCTGCCGGCCGACTACCAGGCGGCGCACACGGTGCCCGACGCCATGCGCATCGGGCCGCAACTGCCGCTGCAGGGCGAGCGCCGCTCGGGCGGCGGCGGCACCGAGGGCGAGCCGGACGGCCGCGTGCTGATCTACTGGGGCTGCTCGCCGACGGTGGCGAATGGCCAGCCGGAAGTCATCGATTTCCGCGCCTTGACCGGCAAGGTGCCGCCCGAGATCCAGGCGATGGCGCGCCAGAGCCGCAGCCAGGGCAGGGCGCCACGCGACGCCTCGCTGCCGCCGCGCTCGATCGGCTGGCCGCAGGGCGACCAGAACTATCGCGGCATCCCGGACGGCGCCTCGGCGGTCGGCGACCATGTCGTCAAGGCCAATTTCATGAAGGACGACATCCGCTTCGCGCTGACCCCGGCCCTCGACTTCCTCGAACCGATGGGCCTCAAGGCGCAGGCGAGCGACCTCAAGGCGGCCGTCCCGCTGACCTGGAACGCGCTGAACCGCGCCCGCGGCTACGACCTGCAGGCGGTGTCCGCCGGTAACGACAAGGACGTCGTGATCTGGCTCGCCGCCCGCAACAAGAGCCCGATGCTGCCGGCCAGCCAGCGCGACTGCACGATTCCCGAAGGCATTTTCGCCAAGGGCGAGATGGCGATGCTGACCGGCATCGCGCACGGCCCGGTGCAGGGCTTCTCCTACCCACCGCAGAAGCCGGGCGAGAAGAAGCCGCTGATCTGGACGGCGACGGTCAACGTCAGCGCCTTCGACAGCGTCATGCTCGGCATGGAGATGGCCGCCGCCGGCGCCGCCCAGGATGCCGCAACGCCCGGCGTCGGCACCTTGCTGAAAGGCCTGTTCGGACGATGAGCGGCATTCGGCGATGGGCGCAGCTGTCGCGGTGAGCGCCGTCCGCTCCCCGGTCGTCGGCTGGTTTCCGGTCTGGCGGCGCAATTTCCTCGTCTGGCGCAAGCTGGCGCTGCCGTCCATCCTCGGCAACCTGGCCGACCCACTGATCTACATGCTCGGCCTCGGCTACGGGCTGGGCGCCATGCTGCCGGAAATCGCCGGCCAGTCCTATATCTCCTTTCTGGCCGCCGGCACGATCTGCGCCTCGACGATGAACGCGGCCACCTTCGAGGCGCTGTATTCGGCTTTCTCGCGCATGCACGTGCAGAAGACTTGGGACGCCATCCTCAACACGCCGCTCGGCCTGACCGACGTCGTCGCCGGCGAGCTGTTCTGGGCAGCGACCAAGTCGCTGTTCTCCGGCGCCGCCATCCTCGTCGTCATCACCGCCCTCGGCCTGACCAACGGCCCGCTGGCGCTGTGGGCGCTGCCGGCCATCGTCCTCACCGGGCTTGCCTTCGCCGCCCTCGGGCTGATCTGGAACGCGCTGGCGCCGTCCTACGATTTCTTCATGTACTACTTCACGCTGTTCATCACGCCGATGACGCTGATCTCCGGCGTCTTCTTCCCGACCGACCAGCTGCCCGGCTGGCTGGCGACGATCGGCGGCTGGCTGCCGCTGGCCCAAGGCGTGGCTTTGGTGCGACCGCTGCTCGCCGGGCAGCTGCCGGCCGATGCCCTGATCCACATCATGGCGCTGCTGGCAACAACTGGCGTAGCCTTCGCCATCGCCCTGCGCCTGACGCGCCGCCGCCTGCTCAAGTAAAATCCGCCGATGTCCCAGATCCTGATCGTCTTTACCAACTGCCCGGACGAAGCCTGCGCCAACACCATCGCGCTCGCCCTCGTCGAAGCGAAACTCGCCGCCTGCGTCAATATCCTGCCGCGTGTCCAGTCGGTCTATTGCTGGCAGGGCACCGTCGAATCGGCGACGGAAATTCCCCTGTTCATCAAGTCGACCGCAGCCAACTACGCCGCGCTCGAAAACATGATCCGCCAGCACCATCCTTACGACGTACCGGAAATCATCGCGCTGCCGGTCGCGCACGGATTGCCGGCCTACCTGAACTGGGTGGCGGCGGAAACGATCCAAAAATGATGCGCAGACTGTTCTTTCTCTTCTGTTTTCTGGTTTCGCTCGCCCACGCCGAGGAGTTCCTCGACCCGGCCGTTGCCTTCAAGCCGAGCGCGCGCGCGCTCGATGCGCAGACCATCGAAGTCGCCTTAGAGATCGCCAAGGGCTATTACCTCTACCGCGACAAGTTCCGCTTCGCCGTCGACGGCGACAGCGTCACCCTCGGCACGCCGGTCTTCCCCAAGGGCAAGGAAAAGGACGACGAGAACTTCGGCAAGGTCGAGGTCTTCTACAAGAACGTCGCCATCCGCCTGCCGGTCGAGCGCAACGCCTCCGGCGTGCTGCCGCTCAAGCTCAACGTCACCTCGCAGGGCTGCGCCGATGCCGGCGTCTGCTACCCGCCGCAGACGCAGACGGTCAGCGTCGAACTGCCGGCCGCCGGCAGCATGGCAGCAGCCCCGGTTGCGGTCGACGCCGACGAAAGCGGCAAAATCGCCGGGATCCTGCGCAACGCCGGCTTCTGGGCCAATCTCGCCTTCTTCTTCATCGCCGGCCTCGGCCTGGCGCTGACGCCCTGCGTTCTGCCGATGATCCCCATCCTCTCCGGCATTATCGCCGGGCAGGGGCACAAGAACTCGCACGCCCGCGGCTTCGCGCTGTCGCTCGCCTACGTGCTCGGCATGGCGGTGACCTACGCCGCCGCCGGCATCGCCGCCGGGATGACCGGCACGCTGCTCTCGGCCGCGCTGCAGAACGCCTGGGTGCTCGGCGCCTTCGCGCTGGTCTTCGTCGTGCTCTCGTTCTCGATGTTCGGCTTCTACGAGTTGCAGCTGCCGACCGCGCTGCAGAGCAAGCTGTCCGAGGAATCCGGCCACCTGCAAGGCGGGCGCGGCATCGGCGTCTTCGCCATGGGCGCCTTATCGGCGCTGATCGTCGGCCCCTGCGTCGCCGCGCCGCTGGCCGGCGCGCTGCTCTACATCGGCCAGACCGGCGACGCCGTCCTCGGCGGCACCGCGCTGTTCGTCATGGCGCTCGGCATGGGCGCGCCGCTGATCGCCGTCGGCACCGCCGGCGGCTCGCTGCTGCCGAAGACCGGGCCGTGGATGGAAGCGGTCAAGAAAGGCTTCGGCGTGCTGCTGCTGGCCACCGCCGTCTGGCTGGTGTCGCCGGTGATTCCGCCGGTCGCCGCGATGCTGGCGTGGGCGGCGCTGCTCATCATCCCCGCCATCTTCCTGCATGCGCTCGACCCGCTGCCGCCGCACGCTTCCGGCTGGCAGCGTTTCTGGAAGGGCATCGGCATCGTCATGCTGCTGACCGGCGCCGCGCTGCTGATTGGCGCCCTGGCCGGCAGCCGCGACCCGCTGCAACCACTGGCGAATCTGCGCGGGCAGGCGCTGGCGGCACAGGACCAGAAACTGCCGTTCGAGCCGGTGCGCTCGCTGGCCGAACTCGACGCGCGGCTGGCTGCGGTCGACCGTCCAGTAATGCTCGATTTCTACGCCGACTGGTGCGTTTCGTGCAAGGAAATGGAGCGCTACACCTTTGCCGACCCGGCCGTGCGGGCGAAGATGGCCGGCTTCACGCTGCTCAAGGCCGACGTCACGGCAAATACGCCGGACGACAAGGCGCTGCTCGCCCGCTTCGGCCTTTACGGCCCGCCCGGCATCATCTTCTTCGCGCCGGGCGGCAAGGAAATCGCCGGTCTCCGGGTCGTCGGCTTTCAGGAAGCCACGGACTTCATCAAGCAGCTGGCACGGGCCGCCGGCTGACAGCGCGCAGCGACAGGAGCGCGAAGGCGAGGCCGAGCACCAGGCCGGCCAGCGCATCGAGAAAGACATGCTGGCGAATGGCCAGGGTGGACCAGACGATCGCCGCGCACAGCAGCCAGCTTGAGGTAGCGAAAATCGGCGGCGCGCCGATGCTCTTGAGCAGATGCCCGAGCCAGACGGCGGAAAACACGGCGGTTGCCACATGTAGGGAAGGGCAGGCGTTGCCGGCGAGATCGATGCCCTTGATCATGGCGATTCCCGAATGGCCGGCCCAATCGACATCGGCGTGCGGCACCGCGGTCGGCCACAGCCAGAAGATCGCCAGGCCGCTCAGGCAAAGGGCGGCGATCGCGCAGGCGTAGATGACCAACTGGCGCAAGTCGGCCAGGAAGGCCGGCGGCAGCGAAACGTAGAACCACAGCGAGGCATAGATGCCGAACGCGGCCGGCGTCGCGGGGATCCAGGCGTCGACCACGGTCAGCGGCATGACCGTCACCGGCCCGTTCGGATGCTGCAGCACGCCGAAGTAGGCCCAGAAAAAAAGCAGCATGAAGATCACTGTCCCGCCGGCCTTGAGCGGCCAGAAGACGGAAAAACGCTGGATCGCCTGCTGCTGCCAGGACAACGCTACGTTCGCCGGTAGCGGCGCGGGCGGGCGCGACAGGACGGGTATCAAATCAGGCAGAAATCTCGGCAAGTAATGAGGCATCCTACCGCATGTCTGTCTGAAAACCGTGTTTTTCGGCTAAAATTCATGGTCTTATGAATTCCTTAACCCTGATTCGCGAGTTTCTCGACGGCCGTCTGGGCGTCCCGCCCGACAAGGTGGTCCCCGAAGCGACGCTGGCCGCGCTCGGCGTCGACTCCCTGATGATGCTCGAACTGGTGTTCGAGTTCGAGGACCGTTTCGGCATCGCGCTCGCCAAGGACCTGAAGAGCCCCAAGACCGTCGGCGACATGGTGGCGCTGATGGAACGCTTGCGCAGCGAAAAAAGCTGAAGGCATGAACCCGCGTCGCGTCGCAATCACCGGACTCGGTCTGGTCAGTCCCTTCGGCGGCGATCTCGCTGATTTCTTCGCGCGCCTGCTGGCAGGCGAATCGGCCATCCGCCTGCTGCACACCGACGACTTGCCGCGGCCGCTGAGCATGCCCTTCGCCGGCTGCCCCGGTTTTGATGCCGAGGCGGCGCTCGGCCGCCCGCTCGCCGGCATGCTCGACCGCTTCGCCCAGCTCGGCGTCGCCGCCGCCTTTGCCGCCTGGGACGATGCCGGCCTGACGCGCACAGCGCAAGGCGACGAGCGCGAGGACTGGGGCGTCGTCTGGGGCACCGCGCTGGGCGGCACCATGGCCTACGAAAAGGGCTACCGGGATCTCTGGCAGAACGGGAAGGAGCGCCTGTCGCCGCTCTCGCTCATCCACGGCCTGAACAATGCCGCCAACGCGCAGATTTCCATCCAGCTCGGCCTCGGCGGCGTCAGCATGAGCCATACCGTGGCCTGCGCCTCGTCGTCGATCGCCATTGGCGAGGCCTTCCGCCGGGTGCGCAGCGGCGAGGCCGCGGTCATGCTGGCCGGCGGCTCCGATACGCCGCAGGCCTACGCCGTCGCCCGCGCCTGGGAAGCCCTGCGCGTGCTGGCGAACGCCGACGAAGCCAGCGCGCCTTACTGCTGCCGGCCCTTCGCGGCGGATCGCAGCGGGCTGGTGCTGGGCGAGGGCGGGGCAGCGCTGGTGCTCGAAGACTGGGACCACGCCGTCGCCCGCGGCGCCGTCATCCACGGTGAACTGGCCGGCTACGGCACGACCTGCGACCACAGCCACCTGGTGCGTCCGGCCGCCGCCGGGCAGGTGCGTGCCCTCAATGCGGCGCTGGCCGATGCCCAACTGACGACCGCCGACATCGACTACGTCAACGCCCACGGCACGGCGACGCCGGAAGGCGACCCGGTCGAAATCGACGCCCTGCGCAGCGTCTTCGGCAACGGCGCCGAGCGGCTGGCGGTCAGCGCCACCAAGTCGCTGCACGGCCACCTGCTCGGCGCCGCCGGCGCCCTCGAAGCCATCATCACCGTCCTCGCCCTGCGCGAGGGCGCCATTCCGCCAACCGCCCACCTTGAAAATCTCGACCCGGCCTGCGCCGGTGTCGATCACGTCACCACGGCACGCCACCAGCAACCCTTGAGCGCCGCTTTGGCCAGCTCATTCGCCTTCGGCGGCAGCAACGCGGTGCTCGCGTTCCGCGCCGTCGCCGACCAACCCTGACGGATCATCCCGACATGCCTGCCAATCCCACCCCGGAAGCCGTTGCCGCGCTCCTGCCCGAAATCGCCGAGCTGGTCGTCAGCGCGCTCAACCTGGAAATCGCCGCCGACACCATCGACCCCGACGCGCCACTGTTCGGCGAGGGCCTCGGCCTCGATTCGATCGACATCCTCGAACTGGCGCTGGTCATCTCCAAGCGCTACGGCTTCCAGCTACGTTCGGACAACGAGGACAACATCCGCATCTTCTCGTCGCTGCGCGCACTCGCTGCCCACATCGCCGCGCACAGGACGAAATGAGCGTGGCGGGCGCCACCAATCTGCTGCGCGGCACGGCCATCGGCGGCCTGGCCGTGGCGTGGGCGGTGTTCGCCCATCGCAACAGCGTCGGCGGCGCCTCCGAATTCTCCACCGCGCTCGCCGCGACACCGATCGTCATCGTCGCCGCCATTCTCCTGCGGCGGCTCGGCCACCCGTTGTGGATCGCCAGCGGCGGCCTTGCCGCGCTCGCCCTGCTGGCCTGGGCCTGGCCGCAACTGCGCGAGAACGGCGCGCTGCTTCATTACGTGGAACACGTCGGCACCAACCTGGCGTTCGCCGTCGTTTTCGGCCGCACCCTGGGCGCCG
>Ga0209507_1001811_pt1 | contig 16003 bp, 16 predicted proteins | sample AD_UKC028_MetaG_FD_184414 | JGI IMG/M metagenome (GOLD analysis project Ga0209507, IMG submission 184414) | Active sludge microbial communities of municipal wastewater-treating anaerobic digesters from USA - AD_UKC028_MetaG (SPAdes) (version 2) | ecosystem: Engineered > Bioreactor > Anaerobic >...
CGGTATTTCAGGCTGGAGGGTGAAAAGGCACCTCGATGCAGGGGTGTTCCGGCGCCTCTCTCATTCCCTGCTGGAGCGCTACGCAAAGGTCTTCGGCATATCGGTGGAGCAGCTTGAGAAAGGTCCGGAAAATGACTGACACGGCAAAGACAGACTTCACCCACCGCCATTTTGCCCACTGCGAGAGCGGCTCCACATCCAACCTCCTCTTCCATTACGGCATCAGCGCCTCGGAGGCGCTTGTCTTCGGGATCGGTTCAGGCGTGTTCTTCGGTTATTTCCCCTTCCTCAAACTCAACGGTCTGCCTCTCATCACGTACCGCAGCTTCCCCGGAAGGCTCATGAAGAACACGGCGAAACGCCTCGGCGTGGGAGTGAAAGGCTTCAAGTTCAAAGATCCCGAAAAGGGCATGGAGGCCCTCGACGACATGCTCCGCAGGGGTGTCCCCGTCGGCCTCCAGACAGGTGTTTACTGGCTTCCCTACTTCCCTCCCCCCTTGAGGATCCATTTCAACGCCCACATTATCATAGCATACGGCGCGAACGGGAACGGCTACCTCATCAGCGACCCCGTTTTCGACGAACCCGTCACCTGCACCAGGGAAGACCTCAAGAAGGCGCGCTTCGCCAGGGGCATGCTTTCGCCCAAAGGCAGGATGTTCCATTTTGCGGGTGCTCCGGAGCACATCGACCTGGCGGCGGCGGTCGTCAAAGGCATAAAGGAAACCTGTTTCATGATGCTGAAACTGCCGGTCCCGATCATCGGCGTCAGGGGGATCAAATTCTTTGCGAAAAGCATAAGGGCCTGGCCTGAAAAGCACGGAAAACGCAAGGCCCTGCTTTACCTGGGCCATGCAATCAGGATGCAGGAAGAGGTCGGGACGGGGGGCGGGGGCTTTCGCCTCATGTATGCCGCCTTTCTCCAGGAGGCCGCGGCCATACTGAAGGATGACCGCCTGCTCGATCTCTCAAAGAGGATGACGGTCATCGGCGACAGGTGGAGGGAGTATGCTGTCTCGAGCGCCAGGATATACAAGGACAGGGCGTCGGAGAAAGACAATTTCAACCTTCTGAGCGACATCCTTCTCGATTGCGCAGAAAAGGAACAAGGGCTGTTTTGCGATCTGTCAGAAATCGTCCGATGAATAGTGCGGTTTTTTCCTGACCACAACGCTCGCGGCGTGGTTTTATATATACCGAAAGGGATGGATAAGGACCAATTAAAGAAATAAGGTGGATTGCCAATGAAACTGTTCGAACAACCTGGGCTGGAATTTGAAAAGGAGCTGCTGGAGATGATCGTTGACGTATGCAAGATACCCGATCCCGTACCAGACGACTTCTCTCCCGATGACCCGCTCATAGGCCGCGATTCCGCCCTCGGGCTGGATTCGCTGGACGCCGTGGAGATTGTTGTGTCCGTTGAGAAGAAATACAACGTAAGGATAAACGTGGAGGAAACAAGCCGGGTGATCTTCAGGTCCGTAAAGACACTGGCAGACTATATCAGGAAGCAGATGGGTTCTGAACCACAGCCGGCGGATTGATCTTTGCCGGCATGTTCCATGCCGGCCCTGCAGCCCTTTCCATATCATCGCCCGATCATGATCGATCAAAACCCCGCAATGGTCTTTTGCCCCCGGGCAGTAAAGCCTCATGAGGGCCGCGCATCTCCCGCAAAAGACCCTTTCTGAGATGTTTAATTGACAAAACTGCATCTCTGGAAATATGATATCTCTGCCGTGGGGGGGGAAGCAGTCCGACACGGCAGGTATCTTCGAAACATATTATGACCCTGGAAATAAAACAGATGCCTCCTCCTCTTTTGTGAACGGTGATATCTATTCGGTGAGGTTGTTCTAAATGGACAAAAAAAATGTCCCCCAGGACGAAGGCGTGTTCGGTCAATGGCGCGGCATCAATTATGCCGTGGACGAGTCAGGTCAGTATGTGCTGGAGAAGACGTCGGGCTGGGAGCCGGTGAACATCGTCGACAGGCAGGCATGGGAGGCAGTGGGGGAGCGCATCGCGTTCGTCCGGGAAAAGATGGAAAAGGGAGAGCTCAGCCCCGTCGCGTATTACATGGAAAAAAACCTTATGGACGTGAAGATGCTCTCCAATTATATCGGAATTTCTCGCTGGAGGGTGAAAAGGCACCTCGATGCAGGGGTGTTCCGGCGCCTCTCTCATTCCCTGCTGGAGCGCTACGCAAAGGTCTTCGGCATATCGGTGGAGCAGCTTGAGAAAGGTCCGGAAAATGACTGACACGGCAAAGACAGACTTCACCCACCGCATCTCCGCACACTGCGAGAGCGGCTCCACATCCAGCCTCCTTTTCCACTACGGCGTCAAAGCCTCGGAGGCGCTTGTCTTCGGGATCGGTTCAGGTGTGTTCTTCGGTTATTTCCCCTTTATCAAGATGAGCGGCTCCCCGCTCATCACATACCGCACCTTTCCGGGAAGGCTTATGAAGAACGCTGCCGGGCGCCTCGGGGTCGGGGTGAAGTGTGTCAAGTTCAAAAACCCCGAAAAGGGCATGGAGGCCCTCGACGACATGCTCCGCAGGGGCATCCCCGTCTGCCTCCAGACGGCCGTTTACTGGCTCCCCTACTTCCCTCCTGCCTTCAGGATCCATTTCGACGCCCACTTCATCATCGCCTATGGCATGAGCGGGAATGGCTACATCATCAGCGATCCTGTCATGGATGGACCCGTCACCTGCACCAGGGAAGATCTTATAAGGGCCCGTTTCTCTAAAGGCACATTCTCACCCAAAGGAAAGATGTTTCGTTTCATGGGGGCCCCAGGGCACATCGACATCGCGGCGGCGGTCGTCAAGGGTATCAAGGAGGCATGTTTCGTGATGCTGAAACTGCCGGTCCCGATCATGGGCGCCAGGGGGATCCGATTCTTTGCGAACAGCCTGAAGAACTGGCCCGAAAAGCACGGGAACCGCAAGACGCTGCTCTATCTCGGCAATGTCATAAGGCTGCAGGAAGAGTTCGGGACGGGGGGCGGAGGCTTTCGCTTCATGTATGCCGCCTTTCTCCAGGAGGCCGCGGCCATACTGAAGGATGACCGCCTGCTCGATCTCTCAAAGAGGATGACGGTCATCGGCGACAGGTGGAGGGAGTTTGCGGCCTCGAGCGCCAGGATATGCAAGGACAGGGCGTCGGAGAAAGACAATTTCAACCTTTTGAGCGAGATCCTCCTCGATTGCGCCGAGAAGGAACATGGACTTTTCCGTGACCTCTCTGAAACCGTCCGATGATTTTCCCGGTACCGTTCACGGGAAACGATCCCGGCGTGGTTCACATATGCCGCAAAGGATTTTTAAGAAAAAAATTGACGAAATAAGGTGGATGGCTAATGAAACTGTTCGAACAACCTGGGCTGGAATTTGAAAAGGAACTGCTGGAGATGATCGTTGGAATATGCAGGATATCCGATCCCGTGCAGGACGACTTCTCTCCCGATGACCCGCTCATAGGCCCCGATTCCGTCCTCGGACTGGATTCGCTCGATGCCGTGGAGATCGCCGTGGCCGTGGAGAAGAAATACAACGTGAGGATAAGCCTGGAGGAATCAAGCCGGGTGATCTTCAGAACCGTAAAGACACTGGCAGGCTATGTCAGGAAACAGATGGGACCCGCACCACTGTCAGCATGACGTAACAGACGGAGAACCTTCCGCTCTCGGGAATATAGCAGAGTATCCTGTCGCCTTTCTTTATCCTGTTCGAATGGAATAGTTCTTCAAGGATTATGTACATTGAGGCCGATCCGGTGTTCCCCTTGTCATTCAAGTTTGTGAACCATTTCTCGTAGGGTATCTCGAACCCGAAATCCTTCAGGTGGTCATAGTATTCCTGCCGGAAATAACCCGACGAATAATGCGGCAGCAGCCAATCGACCCCGGCAGGTGAAAGACCGCGCCTTTCAATGACAAAGGGCAGCGTCTTTTCGACAGAGACCCTCATGATGTCCCGGTTCAGCAGCTTCACATCCTGTCTGATGAGAAAGGCCCCGTCGCGTGCGGCCATCTCCGGGGAAGGATAGCCGCGCCAGCCCGTCACCCGGCCGTCCCCCTCCTTTTTCGCCCCGCAGTACATGCAGGTTTCGAATTCCCCCGCGAAGGATATATTCTCGATCCATTCAACTTTCAAGGCACCGCCGGCGCCTGTGGGGCTGCCCGTCATGAAAACCGCGCCCGCACCGTCGGAAAGCATCCACCTGAGGAAGACCGTATCGAAGAGCGGCACTTCTCCGTCTTCCTTGAACTTCCCGCCCTTTCTCTTCTCGCCGACCGCCTCATAGAACCTTGCCTTCAGGGATGCCGACGCCAGATCCGAACCCGTTGCCACGGCGTTCTTCGAAAGGCCAAGCGCCACGTTCATATAAGCGTATTTCAATGCCGTCATCCCCGATATGCAGATGCTCGATGTGCTCACGACCTCGCAGGGGCCGCTTGCCAGTTCACCGTGAACCATCAATCCGTGGCCCGGCATGATCTGGTCCGGCGTGGACGTCCCGCAGCAAAGGCATTCGATGTCGTCTGGAGAAAAACCATCGTAAGGCTTAAGGCGGCGCACCGCCTCGGCGGCGAGCTGAGCGTTGGTATGTGTCTGTCTTCCCGTTTCGGGGTCGATAGCATAATACCTTGAATGGATATCGTTGCTTTTCAGAACGATCTTTTTGATCCTGGTGGGTATATGCTCCACCACCCCCAGAACCTTTTCCATATCGTCGTTCGACACGGGACCATTGGGAAGAAAAGAAGAAACATCCGTTATATAAACATCCATAAGAGATTGCACCTCGCTATAATTTTGCCCCTGCATGGCTTGACCTCATGAGGTCCGCATAGTTCTCGTAGAAGGCCTTTTCTGGTATGTTTGTAGGAACTACCGCGTTGGTGAGTGTATAGAAATCAAGGTCATGGATGGCAATCCTCTCTTTCATGGACTCGTAAAGGGGTGTTCCGGGCAGCGGTGTGAGTATGGAGAGCATGGGCAGATCGACGGGGTGTTCGCCCAGGTAGTTCCTCAATGATTGGAACTGCCGGTCATCGTAGTCGGGTGAAACAATGAAGTCGCCTATGATGGTGATGCCTATATCGTGAAGTATCTCTATGGCCTCGGTATTCACGGCCACCGTGTTCACCTTGTTGATCTCCGATAGCCTGGTGTCGTCGACCTCTTCAAAACCGATGATGACAGAGCGCAGTCCCGCCTCCTTCCATTCCCGGAAGAGGTCCGGGTGGCGCACCACCGTGTCGGAACGCACGTCTGCTACGAACTGTTTCTTTATGCCTGCCTTTATGATCTCACCGGCAAGGCAGCGGGCATGTCCGGCATCTCCGAAGGTGTTGGCATCGACAAGGCGGATCACCGCCGGCAGGTCCGCAAATATCCTGATGTCCCGCAGAACCGCAGCCGTGCTGTGAGTCAGATAGGTTCCCCCCGTGATATGATGAATAGAGCAGAAAGAACAGCGGTAAGGGCAACCGAAGGCGACGGAAACAAGACCGAACTGTAAATTTAACGATTCCAGGAAATAATGTTCCCTGTACATGTTCACCAGGTCATAGCGGGGCGGCTTGTCGTCTACAAGGTCTTCACCGGAGCATTTCCTCCGCGCGAGGGAAATGCTCCCCCCGGGATTTGTCCTCGTGACCCCGGGAATTTCATCAGCTCCTTTTCCCGACCGCAGCGCCTCTGCCAGTACCCGAAAGCTCTTCTTCCCAAGACCTGCCACAATGAAATCTATATCAGCACTGTTAAAGAAGGACGGATCATTGCTTGCATGGACGCCGCCTACGACGACCGTGGCCTCACTCTCCCGCTTTACCTCTGACGCGAGTTTCAGCATGGTGTTCGCCTCACAGGTAACACCGGTAATACCCACAATGTCCGGAGCAAAACCGGCAAGGGCCTCTCCGAATGTGTCCGGCTGCGCCTTCAGGTCGACGATCCTTACCTCATGTTCGTCAAGGTTTCCCGCAAGGGCCTCAAGCGAGAGGGGCTCGGCCCGCATTATCTGTTTCAGCGAGTCTATGCCGTATTGTTCCTCGGGGATGCTACGCCCGCAATTGGGAGGATTGACAAGGAGGATCTTCATTCGACCTAACCATTGATTATTTTGCCTTTTCTTTGTTTTTTTCGGTTAAAATAATATATACGTCCGCACTTAGTCAAGGGACAAATGGAACGTTGGCTGACGGACCTGGCGCAATTTGCCAAAAGCGGCAGATTTTGTTAATATTTCAGAAAATTTTAACCGTTGAAAAACGGGACTTTGATCAATGGTGACCGGGAGAAAACCCGTGACTCTATATGCCTGATGAAAGTGTTTTGTCTTTTGTTGCGATTTGAAGCCAAATGTAGGATTATATCAGCACCCTGAACATTCCAGTCGCTTTTGATTGAAATGACGACACCTGAAAAATCTTTAGAGCATCATCATAATGCGGGCTAAAAAACCCGTAAATGGCGGTAGCCTGCCTTTAAAAGGGTCATAAAACAATGGAAAAACGAAGGATAGCATTGATAACCGGGGGAAGCAAAGGGATCGGGGCTGCGATCGCCGCCGCTCTCGCACGTGACGGCTTCGATATATGGCTCAATTACCGCAGCGACCACGAGTCCGCCTCCAGAGTGGCCGCAGAGGTCGAAAAAGAGGGGACATCGTGCCTTCTGCTCCCCTTCGACGTTGCAGACGGCGAGGCTGTGAAGAGCGCCCTTACCCCGCTTCTCGAAAACGACACGCCTTACGCTGTTGTAAACAACGCGGGGTACGCAAAGGACACGATCATGGCCATGATGAACGAGCGGGAATGGAAAGGCGTCCTTTCCGTTGCCCTTGACGGGTTTTTCTTCGTCACCAGACTGGTGCTCGTCAATATGCTGCGCAAGCGCCAGGGGCGGATCGTGAACATAGTTTCCACCTCGGGGCAAAGCGGCATGCCCGGTCAAACCAATTACTCCGCGGCAAAGGCTGGCCTCATCGGCGCCACCAAGGCGCTCGCCGCCGAGGTCGCAAAGAGGAACATCCTGGTGAACGCCGTCTCTCCAGGCTTCATAGAGACGGATATGACACATGACCTGCCGAAGGACAGGATCCTTCCCATGATCCCCCTCGGACGTCTCGGGAAACCCGCAGATGTCGCCGATGTCGTCAGTTTTCTCGTTTCTGACAAGGCCGCCTACATCACCGGCCAGATCATCGCCGTCAACGGCGGCACGTACATGTAGGACATTTACCGGACAGATATTCATGACATTGAAGAATCAGGTCCCATCGGGTATCACGAACGCGCTCTGCTTCGATATCGACGACCTTGCCTACAGCCTGGACATGAAGAACGGGACCAGTCACCTGTCGGAATACCTCGTCGAGAAGGAGACATACACCCTCCTCGGGCTCCTTGACGACCTTGGCCTCAAGGCCACCATGTTCATACCCGGATATGTGGCGGAGCATTTCCCCGGGCTTGTGGGCGCCATAGCCGCCGCGAACCATGAGGTGGGTTCCCACGGGTACCGGCATATCATCGCGGAGCGCCTCCAGCGCAAGGATTTTCGCAACGACATAACCATGAGTAAAAAAAAGCTTGAGGACATCACCTCGAAAGAGGTCTGCACATACCGTTCTCCAAGCTGGGGCATCACGGCGCGCACCCCCTGGGCATACGATGAACTGATAGATGCAGGCTACAGAATTGACAACACGGCGCAGCCGGGCCTGCTCAAATACCTCGGGCGCTCACCGACAGACATGACGCCCTTCATTTACAAGGAACTGCTGACAGTCATACCGGTCACATCTTTCGTGTTCTTCGGGAACGCCATACCCTTCAACGGTGGCCTCTTCTGCGCCTATATACCCATACATTTGCAGATAGGGTATTTTAAAAGCCTCAATAAAAAGGGCTTGCCCTTCAATTATTTCTGCCACCCCTACGAGGCAAGCCCCGAGGGCGTGAACAGGAACATCTGGAAATGTCACTCCCTTGCCGCCACGCTCTATGGGATGTACTTCGGCAGGTACCGCCGTTATCTTGCCGAGCTGGCAAGCCGTTTCAGGTTCGGCCCCCTCAAGGAGGCTTACGGAAGCTTCGCAGGGCCATCAGAAAATGAACACGAGCCGTGTCTTTACAGCGCTTCAATATAATATTGGAAATGCCTTTTTTTAATGATAGATTAACCTTAACCATGCGGGAAACAAGCGCCATGATCGAAAGGACACCATGAACAGAGTCGTTATCACCGGTATTGGCATCGTATCCTGCCTGGGCACGGACACGCAGACCGTGGGGGAGTCGCTCCGCCTGGGAAGGTCCGGCATCATATACGACACAAAACGTGCCGAACTCGGTTTCCGCAGCCCGCTGACAGGGGCGATCGAGGGTTTCAGTACGGAAAAGGTCCTGTCGAAAAAACAGCGCAAGACCATGCCCGACTTTGCCGTTCAGGCCTATGCGGCGGCAATGGAGGCGCTCGGGATGTCGGGCCTTGCCCCCGAGGACATACAGAACGAGGAAACGGGGCTCATTTTCGGATGCGATTCAAGCTGCATAGCCGCCGTTGAGCAGGTGGACCTCCTCAGGGAGCACGGCGGGTCACATTCCATAGGGAGCGGTTTCGTTTTCCGTTCAATGACTTCAACGGTCACCATGAACCTCAATACCCTCCTGAAAACCAGGGGTGCCTGCTGGACCATCAGCTCCGCCTGTTCAAGCGGCGGGCACGCGGTGGGACAGGCGGCCGACCTTATCGCCCTGGGAAGGCAGGAGAGGGTTATATGCGGCGGTGCACAGGAGGTCAACTGGGAATCCATGTGCAGTTTCGACGCCATCGGCGCTTTTTCAACCAACTTCGATAATCCGGGGGCGGCCAGCCGTCCCTTTGACAAGAACCGTGACGGCCTCGTCCCGGGCGGTGGCGCCGCAGCCCTGGTGCTGGAGGGCCTGGAAACGGCGCGGAAAAGGGGCGCGGCGATCCTTGGAGAGGTCCGTTCTTACGGCTTTTCCTCCGATGGTCTGCACCTGTCGGTGCCGAGCCTGGAAGGTCTCCGGAGTGCCATGGAGAAGGCCTTGAAGATCGCCGGCATGGAACCGGGCGATATCGACTATATCTGTGCCCACGCCACATCGACACCCCTTGGCGACGCATCGGAAGCACAGGCCATCTCAAAGGTCTTCGGGCCAAAAACACCATATGTCTCATCGCTCAAGTCCATGACGGGCCACGAGCTCTGGATGTCCGGCGCATCACAGGTGGTCTACGCTGCCATAATGGCCCGGCAGGGCTTCATTGCGCCCAATATTAATTTTAAAGAGCCCGATGAGCATTCTGAAAGGCTCAATATCGTGAAAGAAACCGTCGAAAGACCTCCCCGTGCGGTTATGTGCAACGCCGCCGGGTTCGGAGGCACGAATTCCTGTCTGGTCCTCACTTTCAATAAATGAAATACGATTACGTGGTCATAGGCGGCGGCGTATCGGGCATTACAACGGCCCTGATACTGGCAAAACACGGCTGCCGGACGGCCCTTGTGGAGCGTTCGAAACGTGTGGCCCCGACCGTCAGGGGTTTCACGAGAAGGGGACTTTTTTTTGATACAGGTTTCCATTATACCGGCGCCCTCGGGGTGGGGGAACCGCTGGACATCTTCTTCAGGTACCTCGGGCTCTCCGACGGTATCGAGACCTATCCCTTCAAGAAAGAGGGCTTCGATATCATGTGCTGCCTCGACCCCTCATTCGAGTTCCATCAGCCTTACGGGTATGAAAGTCTCGCAGGGGCCTTTCACAACACCTTCCCCGGCGATAAAGAGGCCGTCGACGACTACCTGGGCACCGTCCGGAAGATATACTGCTCGCTCCCTTATGTGAACCTTGACGGGCAGGCCGGGCCTGAGGCGTTTTCGAGCGTGCACGGACCGAGCCTTGAAGAATTCCTGGGCAGGCTGACGGGCAACAGCATCCTCAAATGCGTCCTTTCCATGCACTGCTTCCTCTACGGAGTGTCGCCGGGAGAGACCCTTTTCGCGCATCATGCATGCATAGCTGGTTCATATTATGAATCGGCAAGCGGCATCAAGGGCGGAGGGCAAAGTCTCGCGAAGGCCTTTGAAGACGCGCTTGAAAAAGCGGGGGTCAGTATATATTGCGGACAGGGGGCGAAAAATATCCTTGCCGCCCCGGGCGGGGCCGTCAACGGTGTCGCACTCAATGACGGCACCACACTTGAATGCGGCGGCTGCGTCTCCACAGTCCATCCGCACATGCTGCTTGAGATGGTTCCCGATAAGCTCCTGCGGCCGGCATACGTGAAACGCCTTCAGGATCTTGAAGACACATCTTCCGCCTGCATACTCTTCGCTGAATGCACAAGACCTGTCGAGCGCCTTCAGGGATCCAATCTTTTCATATTCCCGCGGCCCGATTTCTCTTTCTTCCATAATGACCTGCCAGTGGAAGAAAGACCCCTTTACATAACCGCCGCACGCGGTAGCAATGGGTCCGGAAAACATGGGTTCATTGCCATCTGTCCCATGTCGAACGCAAAAACGCAGCGCTGGGCGGACTCCGTAACAGGAAGACGCCCCGTGGATTACAAGATCTTTAAAAATGAGATGACCGAAAAGATCTGCAGCCATATAGAGGCATCATGTCCTGAAATAGCCGGCACGATCACCGCTGTGGAATGTGCGACGCCGCTCACACTAAGGGACTACACGGGCAGTCCCTACGGCAGCATATACGGGGTAAAGCACAGGACGGGGCAGTACAACCCGATGCCCGTCACCAGGTTGAAAGGGCTCTACCTTGCCGGCCAGGCCGTAACTGCACCCGGTATAATGGGCGCCGTCATGTCAGGATTCATCGTTTGTGAGAACATCTTCGGGCGCGAGCATCTCAGGGAGGAACTGAAGGAATGCAGGCCGCAAGGGTAGTAATAACCGGTATGGGTTCCATATCGCCCTTCGGGCGGGGTGTGAATACGCTCGTTGATTCCCTTTTCAATATGAAGAGCGCTGTGGTCAATGTCCCCGAGCTCGCGGCCGTCGGCGGGCTCAGGACCAGGGTGGCGGCGCTTGTCCCCGATATCGACCCGAAAGAGATACTCCGGAAACACAGGAGGTCCATGTCGATGATGTCCGTATACGCCACGCTGGCATGCAAGGAAGCTCTGGGCCAAAGCGATCCCCCCGCGGAGCACTTCACCGCCGGGAGGATGGGCATCATCATAGGTTCCACTGTCGGAAGCCCTATTGTAACGGAGGAATTCTTCTCCGGCTATCTCTCCGGCCATAGCATCGAAAATATGAGGGCCACCACCTTCTTCCAGATCATGAACCACTCCTGTGCCTCGAACGTGGCCCAGACTCTCGGCATCAACGGCCGGATCCTGGCCCCTTCCTCGGCATGTTCCACGTCCTGCCAAGCGATCGGGTACGGCTTCGAGATGATCGCCTTCGGCAAGCAGGACATGATGCTCTGCGGGGGCGCGGACGAGTTCCATCCTTTGAGCCCGGCCACCTTCGACATCATGAGCGCGGCCTCCATCGCTTACAACGACACCCCCGGCCGTACACCCCGGCCATTCGATCGCGACAGGGATGGCGTTGTCTGCTCCGAGGGCAGCGGCATACTGCTCCTGGAATCGCTGGATTCGGCAAAAAGACGGGGCGCTCCCATCCTTGCCGAGATAGCCGGTTTTGCCACGCGCTGCGATACATCGAACATCGCCGATCCCAACAGCGATTCCATGGAGGCCTGTATGAAACAGGCGCTGGATGACGCCGGCATGACCGCCGGGGACATCGGTCACGTGAACGCCCACGCGACAGGCACCATACAGGGCGACAACGCGGAAGCCGAGGCGATCGGAAGGGTCTTCGGCAGCAGCGTACCGGTCAGCAGCCTGAAAGGACACCTGGGCCACACAATGGCCGCCTGCGGCGCCCTCGAAATGATCGCCTCCGTCGCAATGATCCGCAGCGGATCGGTGATCCCCACGCTCAATATGGAGAACATAGACCCGTCATGCGCGGGCATCAGGCATGTCCGAAAAGTTGAAAGGCTGGACATAGGGGCCGTTATGAAGAACAACTTTGCCCTGGGTGGCGTAAACACATCTATTGTCATAAGGAGGTACGAGCATGACTGATCAGGAAATTATCGAGCTCATTGATAACACGCTCGCCAACGAATTTGAACTCAACATCGATGATATGATCCCCGGTGCCGTCCTGAAGGACGACCTCGGCCTTGACAGCCTTGACAGGGTTGACATGGTGATCGTGCTCGAAAAAGCCTTCAACTTCAAGATGAGCGAGGAAGAAACCATCCGGGCCATCCGCACACTGGGTGATATACACAATTTCGTTATAGGCAAAAAACATGAAATGCAGTAGACCATAATGCTTTTCCCCGTCATTGTCCTCATGAACCTGGTCATGTACCCCGTCATTGTATTCATGACGGTCCTGGGGATTGTCCTGTTCCCCCTGTGTTTCACGGGGGGAAAGCTGGCCACACGGTGGGACAACGGCAGGGTGATGCGTTTCTTCGTATGGGTCTATGGCAGGGCCTGGATGATCGTCATGACCCCCTTCGTAAGGTTCAAAAGGGAGGGGCTGAAAAAGGGTGGTGTCGGTCTTCCCTGTATCATCGTCGTCAACCATTTCTCTTTTTTCGACACCTATTGCATGGCACTGCTCCCTGTTAACGACGTCACTTTCGCGGTGCGCTCATGGCCTTTTAAAATACTATTCTGGTACAGGCCGTTCATGCGCCTCGCCGGCTATCTTGACGTGGAGGCCATCGGATGGGAAGGGACCCTTAAAGAGTGCAACAAACTCTTCTCCGGAAAAGGGGCCGTACTGTTCTTCCCCGAAGGTCACCGCAGCGGTGACGGACAGGTCAAGCGCTTCTATACAGGCCCTTTCAAGCTGGCCGTCGAAACGGGCGTCCCCGTATTGCCGCTTTGTATTACCGGCACCGACACACTCCTGCCGCCCGGCCGCTGGTGGATGAAGCCTGCCACCGTTTGCCTCAGCGCCCTTGACCCTGTCTTTCCAGGTGACTTCGCCTCAGACGGTAACACGGCGCACATCAGCATGCGCAAGCATGTAAGGGGCATGATAAAAAAACATCTCGACAGAACGAAGGAGGGCCCGGCGCAGCAATAGCACTCCGGCAGTCATGAACCGCAAGCTGACAAAAGAAGACCTTGTACTGCCGGTATCGGTTGAAATGCTCCTGCCCCATCGCCGGCCCATGTGCCTCGTTGACCGCCTTGTGGAATTTGGCGGCAACAGCGGTGTCGTGGAAACGGTCATAAAACCTGATGACCTTGTTGTCGGCATGGACGGGGTGCTTGACCGGATCACTTTTATAGAGTTGATAGCGCAGTCCTATGCGGCAGTGAGGGGATACTCCGATCTGCTCGGCGGGAAAGATATAAAAAAGGGCTTTCTCGTTGCCGCCAAATCAATAGAGATAAAAGGTGAGGCTTCAGCCGGAGACCTCCTCAGGATCAAAGTGACGACCACAGCAGAGGTAGGCGATTTCAACATCGCCGACGGGATTGTCATGAAGGGCGGCAAGGCGCTCGCCGAAGGAAATATAACAGTGTGGATCTCATAATGAAAAAAGCTATTCTCATGTTGCTGCTGTGTTGTATGCTTGCCGGCCCTCCCGCAGTCCTCTGTGAAGAGGCCGGTGCCGGGAGCAGGCCGGGCAGTGGGCGTAAGGCCCTGATCTTTGAGCGGATATCGAAAACCGTTTCCGATATAAAGACCATTTCAGGTTCATTCCGCCAGGAAAGGCGGCTTTCCATGCTCAAGGAACCTGTCGTCTCCACGGGCCGTTTTTACTGCGAGAAACCCGACAAGCTCCGCTGGGAACTTATAAGCCCTGAACCTTCCGGTTTCCTGGTAAACGGCGTCACAGCGAAACAATGGAAGGGCAAAGAAGGCGTACCGGATGCCTTTGATGCCAGGCAGAACCCCGTCATCAGGCTCATCGTGGACCAGATATTTGCCTGGTCCTCGGCAGACCTCAAATGGATCGAGCAGCGTTACAACGTCACCGTCCTCAAAGACGAACCCATCGCGCTGAAACTCGTCCCGAACGACTCAAAAGAGAGGCGATACGTCGACCACATCCGCATATCCTTCGAGGCCGGGACGAACTATGTCCACAACGTCGACATCGCGGAAAAAAGCGGCGATTCCACAAGGATCGTCTTTTCCGGCATGATCATGAACAGTCAACTGCAAAAGGGCCTGTTCGACTGATCATGAATTCCTTTTTCTCTGTTTTTTCATCACTTTACAGTCATCTTGCACGCCGAAGGCCTCTGCTCTACTGCGCCACCTTCGCCGTCATCATCCTTGCCGCCTTCATCCTGAGGAACATCAGGATGAACGAGGACATAAAGCCTCTTTTGCCCGATGACCGCAGCGAGGCCGCGAAAGACTTCGCGCTGCTTCAGAAGGCGCCCTTTTCTGACAAGGTCCTGGTCAGCCTCAAGGGAGATCCGGGGACAGGAAAGAAAGAGCTCACCGACGCGGCGGATATGTTGAGCCGTGCCATGACACCGCCTTATTTCACCCGCGCCGTGGCCGGGCCGGCCATTGCGTCTGACGAGCGGCTCCCGCAATGGCTCATGAACACCCTCCCGAACACATTCACCGCCAGGGACATGGCGGCGGCGCAAAAGGCACTCACACCGGAAGAGGTCCGCTCCCGTCTGCAAAATGTGTATAAACAGTTGACATTACCCGAGGGATGGTTCATGAAGCCCCTTCTGCAGGCCGATCCCCTTGATATGCGCAGCGGAGTCCTTGAAAAACTCCGTCATCTCAACGTCATCCCCGGGATGGCCCTGTACAACAACCATTTCATAAGCGCCGACGGGAGCAGCGCTCTCGTGATAGCAAAAACGCCGGTGAAGATAACCGATTCAAAAGGCTCCGATGAACTGGTGACACACCTTAAAGACCTCATAAAAAAGGTGGTCCCCCCCAAGATCGAAGCGTCCTTCGTGAGCGGCCATGCATACACCGCGGCCAACGCTGGGACGATCAAGAAAGACCTCTATGTAATCCTGACCTGCGCGTCCGTTGCCATCTTCCTTTTGATAATGGCTTTTTTAAGGAGTTGGAAGGGCATACTCGTTTTTCTCGTCCCCTCTTCGGTGCTGTGCCTTGCAACGGCGGGAACGCTTCTTATCTATGACAGTGTCTCGGCAGTGACAATGGCTTTCGGCGCCGTGCTCCTGGGGATATCCGATGATTACCCCATACTTGTCTATTTCGCCCTGTGCAGCAAAGAGCGCGATCCCGCCCCGGTAACAAGGGAGGTCGCCCATCCCGTGATGTTCGGCGGGCTCACCACCATCGCCACATTCGGCGTCATGCTCCTCTCCACGCTGCCTGGACAGCGTCAGCTTGCGGTCTTTTCGATGATCGGGGTCGCCGTGTCCCTTGTTTTCTCCCTTGTCGTGCTTCCTCACCTCGTCCATTCGCTCCCCGGCAGGAAGCGTTACGTCGGCGCGCATCCGGCGCGCACCTTCAGCCTGCCGCGCAAGGGAGTGCTCCTTTGCTGGCTCGCAGTCATGGCAGTGTGCCTGTGGCAGGCGGGGCGGCTCGACTTCAACGGCGATCTCAAGGCCATGAACTTCGTACCCGAAGAGCTCCAAAGATCCGAGCGGCACATGTCGAAAACGTGGGGCAACTTCAGGGACAGCGCGATCCTTTTTGCCGAGGGTAAGGACCTGGAGGCATCGCTTTTTGCCAATGACTCCCTCTTTGCCTATCTTTCGGAAAAGCTCCCTGCGGCGCAGATCATCAGCCTGGCGCCATTATTCCCTTCATCGGCGACGCAGCGGGCTAACGCAAAGCGATGGGCGGATTTCTGGTCCGGTGGCAACGGGCGGCTGGCGCAAAAGCTCCTGTCGGAAGAGGGCGGAAAGCTCGGTTTCTCGGCG
>Ga0209507_1001812_pt1 | contig 15985 bp, 20 predicted proteins | sample AD_UKC028_MetaG_FD_184414 | JGI IMG/M metagenome (GOLD analysis project Ga0209507, IMG submission 184414) | Active sludge microbial communities of municipal wastewater-treating anaerobic digesters from USA - AD_UKC028_MetaG (SPAdes) (version 2) | ecosystem: Engineered > Bioreactor > Anaerobic >...
TGCCATTAGTGTCTAAGATAAACCCAAATTAAAAAACACATGATATTCCACCTTAATAAAAACAATAAGAGAAGGGTTGTTAGAACTCCTACTATAAATGATATTGTGTGTCCTCTTGTTATTCTCATTGTACTAAAGGGTTAAGTTAGAGTTAAGCTGTTCTCCTATATCGGTCGGAGTCTTTAGTCATTTTGTCTAAGTGTACTAATAGTGTCTCAATATCCATAGTTGATTTAATTCTATTACAAATCGCACAACAAGGAACACTATTCTCCAATGTATATCCGACTTTGTTATCATACCTGTCTATACCTGTATATCTAAATCCTCCATATTGTCCGTCTGCCTTCTTAACATTTGTTAGTTTTTCCCCACAATATAAACAGGGTTTTGTTACTATCTCAAAAAACTCGCTTTCTGACAAGTTAAACTCATATCCCCTTAGTTTGGCACTTTTTTTATAAGCAGAAAAAACCCTATTAAATCCAGATTCTCCAAGTGCCTTCCTCATCTTTTTCCCAAGATTCCCTCTCATTTCTTTTTGTAAACAACCACATGACCTAGTCTCCCCCTTGAGAACTTTTTCTTTGGTGGGATTTGTTATATTTCCACAGTCGCAAAGGCACTCAAATCTCCGAATGGGTCTACCACCTGGGTATTTGGATTTGTATTCTCTTAAAATTGTTAGTCTTCCATACTTCTCCATTAGCTTACCCTCCTATATCTAAATACTACTATGTAAGGTTGGAGGTTGGTATGCGACTCAGAAGCATTAGTAGCCGTATTACTTGTTGTACCGCCCAAAAAAACACTTGTGTCTTGTGTCATTGGAGAACTTGCATTAGTACCAGTTTTTTCCTGTGCATATCCAGCACCACTTCCTGTGTTTAGAGGGAACACATTGTGATTGTGAGATGGTAAACCACTCTGTGCAGATGTTAAGGTAACAGTAGAAACACCACCTGTTTCTCCAATAGTATCAAACTCTGTATCTGCACTCTTTGCTACTAATACCCTACCACTTCCGTATGCTTCCCAAGTACCACCAAAGTGATTGCCCATTTTCGTAGTCGTATCTAAATCAGTAGAAGTTGTTTCGTAGATTGTTCCAACAGGATAGAACCAATCCAAAAGTCCTGATAATGTATTGTCACCTACATCTATCGTCTTATTAGTTAATGTTTGAGTATCGGTTGTTCCTACAAAAGCACCAGTCGGGTTCGTCTTTGCCGCCAAAATACTCCCATTCCCAGTTATTACACCAGTTAAGTTTGTTGTTGTTGCTGTTGTTAAGTTCGGCTCTGGCATTCCTTCTACAAACAGGTCCCAGTTAGTTGCCCAACTTGCACCTACACCTGGCTCGGTTGAAGCCCCTGATGTATGTGCTACCGTGCAGACATACCCTGAACCATCATTTTCTACCGTATCATTTACCAAGTATCCTGTTGAAGTAGCCCACGCACCTTTCCAAGTAAATCCTTGTGCGTCTACATAAGCCTTAATACTTTGTTGGGTAGCAAGTTTAGTAGCACTATCACTTGCCATGTTATCCTCGTCCAATACTGCTGTACCACTTACTCCTGTGTTAAGTACAGGAGATTCTATAGTCTTGTTAGTTAATGTTTCTGTTCTACTCTTAATAGAAGCTGCTAAAAATTCTGCTCTTCTACCAGTAATAGCCCTTGCTGTACTTGCTGTACCTGCTGTTATTTCTGACTCTGGAATTTCTGTAGGCACTGTATATGTATTATTAAGTGAACTTCCATAAGCATAGAAGTATGTACCATCATAATATAAAGGAAGTGTAAAAGAAGTAGCTGCTGCTACACTAATTAGAGAAGTTGTAACATTTACTGCACCTACTCTGATATTCTTAGCACCTACACCATTTATATTCAATGTAGCATTAGCTACTGAGAATCCATCTGTAAATGTTATTGCTAATAAATCACCTGCTGTTAAAGTATAATCTGCTATAGTACAAGTCTTTGCTGCTGTCGTTCTTGCTGTTGTACAAGTACCTGCAACTACTGCTGTTGTACTTGCCAATACATTAGTTCCATTTCCCTTTAGAAAGCCTGTTAAGTTCGTGGGGGCAGAGGTCGTTATACCCTGTAACGCTGAGTCTGCAAGATCTAGTGATGCGTTAGTGCTGGTATCAAGTTTTGTTTCGTCAATAGAGCCATTTTTAAGGGATGCTGTAATACTTGGGGTCTCATCATTGTAAGTAAAGTCAATCTCACTAGAGTCTGTTAGTATTGTTCCCACTGCGTCTTGAGCCTGTTCGTCTGAGTACCCTTCAACAGGGCTACCATTTACTAGATATTGCTGTCCTGCTGGTATATTGACAGAGCCATTATCGTCTACAGTTACTAAAGAGTTTTGTATTAACTTTCCCGTGGCTAAATCAAACCTTGCTATTGCGTTGTCGGTCGCACTTGAAGGTCCACTAACATCTCCACTACCCTCACCAGCAGCCCCCTTTTGAGCCATTAAGTTCCAATAGGTTGTGTTAGTAGGTAAGTTCCCTGTTGAATTAAGTATACAAATATAACTAGAACCATCATAAAAGACTGCATCATTGACTACATATGCTGTCCCACTACTGTAAGTTCCTTTCCAAGTAATGTCTAATCCATCAACACCAGCAGAGCCTGTAGCTCCAGTATCCCCTTTTTCTCCTTTGTAATTCTTCCATAAACCTGTAAAATCCGAAGCCTGTGGAGAGGCTATTGGAGAGGTCGTAGCTTTTATTGCTACATAGTCTAAATTAGTGTCAAAAGTGGTTGTAAAACCCGTACCACTACTATCACTAGCATAGGCTATATAAACATAGGCGTTAACCCCATCTGTTCCATCTGCTCCAGCCGCACCAGTCAAACCAGTTTCTCCTTGTATTCCCTGTATTCCTTGAGCTCCTTTATAATTTTTCCAAAGCCCTGTAAAGTCTGAGGCCTGTGGGGTAGTTATTTCTGTTGTAGTGGTTTTAATCGCTATATAATCCAATGTTGCACTAAAGGTTGTTGTAAAGTCGGTTCCAGAGGCGTCTGAGGCGTAAGCTATGTATACATACGCACTGTCCCCATCAGCTCCATCGGTTCCATTTGTCCCAGCATCTCCCTTATCCCCTTTGTCCCCCTTTACACCCTGTGGTATTCCAAAGTCAAACACCGCCGCAGAGGTAGTCCCAGAGTTTACAACTGTTGCACTTGCACCAGCCGCTAAGGTGGTTGTAGTACCAGCAGTAGCAGTTGCCGCCGCCCCTGTATCTCCCTTGTCTCCCTTAGCCCCTGTATCACCTTTATCACCTTTATCGCCCTTGTCCCCCTTATCGCCTTTATCACCCTTGGCTCCTGTATCACCTATGAATGCCTCAACCTTGACCTTCTTAGAAGTCCCGTAGGCACTCATTGAAGTATCTGAGGTGTCAACAGTCCAAAGATAATCATTAGCCCTGTCTACACTTGCGGTAGGTTGCAGTTCTAATTCTGTCAAAGTTTTTTCTTCTCGTGCCATTATGCGTCTTCTACTTTAATATAAGATGTACTAACATCCTCGACTTCACCCCATGGTGTTCTACTATGTACTAACCTTGTTAACTTGTCCTCGGTCAACATCCATGTAAAGTCCTCACTTGCTACTTTCAAACCTGCTCCCTCGGGAATGTATCTTTCACTTGAGTCGGCCTCTTCTGTGTAGGTTGTGCTAATATCCCCATCCTCTGTATATGTAGTTGTAATATCACTCCCCTTGGTCCAGTTTGTCATAACTATTCAAAGTAATCTCTAATTACTACCTGCTCAGGGTCATCGCTAATCGTGTTAACCAAAGCATTGGTCATTTCATCCAATTCTCTGTAAAACTCGCTTAGATTTAATTGAGCCTCGTCTAATAGCCCTTGTCTTGCCTTAGCCTTGGCAACTGCAAACTCTACAGGCAGATCGCTAAACTCAAACGGTAAATTAGGCTCGTCATCATCGTTTACTAAGTCATTGACCGCCTCGACATACCACATCCACAGTCCATTTGTAACCGCCGAAGTAGGGACTGGATTAAGTTCAATATTCTTGCCTCTCATACTGTATTGTGGCGAAGTTTCTGATATGTAAGTATCCACAGGGTCCCCGTAAGCGTTGGTATCGGTTCTTCTAGCCCTGTATCTAACACTATCCCCATAGTCCAACTCAATTCTTATCATGCGTCTAAAGTCGCTAGGAAGCCCGTATAACCCCTGATTAGCCACTAAATTAGCCTTGGCTAGCCTTACATAAAAGTCCTGCCCTAGGGACGCTATACGATTTACTACCTTTTGGTAGCCTCTATTGAGATTGGCCTTTACTTCTGATTCTGTAACAAGGCCTGTATCATTGGTTACATCTTGGTTAATAAGCTCTCCTACCCGCTTTTGCATGTCAAGGAATGTCATGATCTTTTTGTACTAAAATATTCGGCTCCTCGATTCCTTATATAATTATACCACGAATTATTTTGACTCCTCGATTGGCTCTGTCTGTATCTTCTCCCTAGTTTTCTCAGGTAATAGGCTTGCGTACAACTTAATCAGGTCAGGGGCCAGTAGGTCTACATTACGCTTTTCACTTACCCACTTGTACGCACTCTTTACCATGTCCTTTTGCCCTGGGTTCTTAATCAGCCTCTCAATGGCCCCCTCAAGGTCCTGTGGGGTCTTGTAACCTATGGCATTACCCTCAATGTACGGAGAGTAGGGTAATTGGTCTTTGACAATCATAGGGACTTTCAATGCCGCAAACTCCATCATCTTCAACTCGCTCTTGTAACTGTTAAAGCTCTCGTCATCAGCCAGTGGAATCAACGCAAAGTCTAAGTCTAGTAGTTTCATTCTGTAAGGGTGAGCCTCCCATTTAGCCCAGGGATGGTGTTCTATCTCAATGTCTGTGAAGTTCTCAGGAAAGTAACTGCCTGCCACTACCAGTTTAATAGGGTGTTTCTTGGCCAACTTTCTTAAAGTAGGCATTATGCTCTTCCAGTCGGCACTATGCGAGCTTCCACCACTCCAGCCTATTCTAATCTCCCCTTTCTCTCTCTTTAGTTTAACCTCTACATCGGGATAGTAGCTTAAATCTAAGCAGTTACTAACTACCGCAGATTGTTCTGCATACTTATCCCACATAGCAGTTAATACAGGAGTCGGAGAAGTTGCTAGATTACAGGCCTGTAAGCACCATATTAAGTTTGTATGCTGTTCTAAATTGACAAACCTGTTAAACCCAGGGGTAATTCCCGTAACCCATAAGGGGATCATACCCATTTCGTCTATCTTCATTCGTGTACCAATGGAGGCCTTCTTGTAATAGTCGGTCTCTCTAACATCTTTTACCTCGGCCCATACATCCCTTACTCCGAAGTTCTGATAGCTTGGATTGCTCGGCTTAGTCTCTAGGGTATTGTCGTCCCAGTCAAACACCACCACCTTGTTAGGCCATGTCTGTTTGATTAGTCTTATATACTCAAAGGTATTAAGTCTACCTACAATCACATCGGCATAGTCTATGGCTTTCTTAGCATCTTCTTCACTCTCTCCTGGCTGCATGACTAAACTCTCTGCAATTCCCAGTCGGTTAATCGCCTTGTCCCATATACGAACCCTATGCCACCCACAACCTCCTTCATCGGTTGGGAGCCACAATATTCTTAAAAGTCTCATAATTCACCTCGATTAAATTATATAGTCCTACTATCAACGGTTAAACACCATTGAAACTCTGGATCACTTCGCAGTACCTTCTTAAGTTGATTGCCGTTCTTTGCGTCCATAATAGCATCTCCATACTTGGCTTTAATACGCTCTGCTACTTCTAAGGGAATTGTTGCTATGTGCCTGTACTCTCTGTCTTTACTAAATCCGTCAGTCTTACTCTTTAACTTGGCATTGGCTAAATATATACCATCAGTATTCCTGTAAATACCACTAGCCATTTCACTCTTCTGTCGCTTAATGTTCTCTACAAGCCTACCCACGGCTTCGTTAAATACCTTAACCTGCTCTTCATTCTTGGGGGCTAAATCTCCTAGTAACTGCTCTGCTGTCATTTCCTCGACCTTAACTAAAATTAGTAAGGCTTGGGGGCCGAAGCCCCCTTTACCTTAAAGAACTTAACTTGCAAGTCCTGTGGCTTTCGCATTGTATTTCTCAGCGTAAGCTGCCAATGTGAGTTCGCCAACTACTGCAAATCCGTCTGCATCTGCCGTCTTAGCGGTCTCTTCCTTTGCGACAGGTCTAAGCTGTGCAATCTTCCATGTGGAAGAATCCAAAGCTACTAATTCATCATCAGGCATGTGAATGTCTGAGACTACCTGTAATACTCCAAAGTTAGAATCGTAAACTGCGATTGCGGATGTAAACTTCTTGACTGAATCAACGTAGTTCCTTGAATCGTCAAAGAGTGCGGACATCTTGTTTCTCTGTTTAGGAGATACCAAGATTGTATCTGGATCACCACCTGCCTTATAAATATCGGCAAGCATTCCATTTAACTCGGACTCGGTAATATCTCTTCCAGTTCCTGTACCAGTTGATACATTGGTTGCAATCCAAGCTAATACACCCTTTAACTCTCTAGCTGTACCAGTTCCACCAGACACTGCTCCTGTTCCGTTGATAAGGGCTTTCTCAATGTCTCTTCCAATCTCTTTAAGTGCTTTCTCAACTTGGAAAGCGTACTCGTCCTTGTACCCTGCTGGGTCTGAGGCTCTCTGAGTTTTGGATACTTGACCTGTTTTACCAAAGATTTGAGTGTAGTTCTGTCCCCTTGAAGGAGATGTTAATGCACTAAATGAATAAGTAAAACCCTCAACCTGCGCGTTGGTTGCCGCATCTGCGTATGATACTGTTGGCCATTCATGAAGGGCTGATTTTGCCTTCACCTTTGGAAGATTAGAAAACAATGGTGTCTTCATTTGACCCATCATTACTAAAACATCTGTCAGGTCCTCATGGTTGGCTTGTACACCGTAAGTTGTATGTACTGACATGTTAATAAATTACTAAAATAAATAACCTCGATTTAATCGGGAATATTGGCGTACTTCTTTAAGAACTCGCTCATACTCCCAGTCTTCGCTGCCGCCACCAAGTCCGCTTTTCTTTGGTCTGTCTCTTCGTGTACAGGCCTTCCTGGTGCCTCACTGTATGTACTAGACTTCTGAGCTTTAGCTTTGTCTTCGACTAGCCTATCAAGATTCATCATCTTAAAGGCCATTTCAGGGTCTGTTATTACATTCCCTCTGGCGGTCTGTTCGTCCATGAAGGCTGCGACCTTCTCGGCTTCAAACTTTACACCCCCATTACTGCCGTCGTACTTCTTGCTGAGTTGATCCATCTGATTGACAAATCTCTCTTGCCATTTGTACTCACTTAGCTTCTGCTCGAATAGCTGGTCTACTGTGGACTTATCCACATATCCCATGGCTTCCAGTTCGCGTCTTGCTGCGTCTAATTGCTTCTGTCTGGCATCCACTTGTGGTGGATTTATAGCCTGACTTAACCTATCAGCAATCTCTGCTTTGGCTCGCAACTCGGCCATTTGCTCTTTCATTTGATTGAGCTCATTGACCTTCTCTTGGAATCTATCGTAAGGTATTTTATTACCCCTTGATTCCTCACCATCACTTTCGGTATTTGACTGCACCTCTGCAGAATCTAAAGCCTCAGGTGCTGTTTGTTTGACATCGGATGAAGTGTCCACAGTTGTCTCTGTGCTTGTTACATCCATTTCCTCATTATCCATAGTGTTACCCACATTTTAACGAGTTCAGTCTCGACTGGGCGGATAAACTTATATAAAGAACTCACCCCATGGTGCTAGTAGGCTTGTGGCCTCTACTTAATTATAGCATACCCACTTATAGCCTCTGCGTAGAGGGTTCGAGGAGACCCCCTACTCAAAAGCCACAAGTTTTACTAAGCCATTTTAGACCATTGGCTGTGCTAGCATTTCTCCTCCCATTTCCCCTGGCATTGGCCCTTCAGGCGCAGGAGGTTGCGATGCCATTTGCAACTCGGCTATTTCCATTTTCTCGTCCATTAGTCTCTGCTTCTCTTCCTCGGGGTCAATGTCATAATTCTCTAGTAAGGTCTTTCTGCTTATATCACCCCCACCTCTTAACATGGTCAATATCTCTCTCTTACCTTCCTTTGTATGTGCCACACCGCTTGTAATTCTAACCTTAACCTCAGGGTTCTTTGGTATCTGAACTATCTCCATAATGCCCTGTCCCAGTTCATAACCCATAACTTCCTTCCCGTCCTTGACTACCCTAGGGACATTCTCCTCCCCTACCTGGCCACTGATAAGCCCATACATTTCTCCCCCCTGAGTTCTGAATGGCTTGGTAATCAACTGATACTCATAGCCCAAATCTAATATATCCTCCCCCAGTCTTGCTAAGCAATCGGCTAGGTTGTCGATTAAGTCTATAATGTTGGTGTAGGCATTGGCAACTAAAGTGTCAAAGGCTATTCCACTTGTAACCCCTGCTGGAGCCTTGCCCATAAATGCCTCGTGTGCGGCCCCTATGTTTTGTATGTACTCCTTAATGTTGTTTATCTGACTGAATGCACTTGAACTCATTGGCTTCATGTCCATTTGAGTTACTGTGTGCCCAGGCTTGTGTCTTAATATCTGTCCGTTTCGGTTGTTGATTATCTTAATACCTGAGTTGGAATCGGTAATGTACTTACCCTTACTAAATATGATGTTGTACTCTAGTATAGACCTTTCTAAGTAGTTTAAGGCCTTATTAAGTGGGACTAAGTTCTTGACCCAGCCCTCACCGTACAGTTCATTCAAAGTGACATCTGGGAAGTATAGCTCAAAGGGTAGTTTCTTAAAGGCCGTAAGTTCGTTTCTAAGGATCTTGTCTTCGCAAGTGGTTATTACCCTTACCCCGTCCTCTGTAATACACCAGGTTTCGTGTAAGAGTAGGTTTTCAGACATGGAACTCACATCACTGTCCCTAGTATTAAGCAATTCCTTGTACATACTTTCACTCTGCTTTGAAGTTGTGGCTAATTCCTTGACCACTTTTTTGTCGTAATGTGGGTTTCTCTCTACTATGTCTTTTGGCCTTGATATAACCCTGACTACATACCTGGCGTTGTCTATATCGGTGGCATATGGGTCAATGTAAGTGTCAAATGGGTCAAGTACCTGTATCCATGGTAGTCCCTCACCCTCGTCGGCCGCAGCGTCATACCCATACTGGAATATACCCTGACCGTACAACATACCATAAAGTACAGCCTTTTTAACTAAGTGTTTAAGATGTAACTTATCATACACAAAGGCTAGGTATTCCCCTAGTATCCTGGAGGCCCTTGAATCAAGTGTCGCGTAAGGAAGTGCGTCTACATCCCAAGTTGGGGCAGTCTTTGTAACAGCCCCTCTAACAGCCCTGCAAGTGGCGTATATCTGATTAACCTGGAAGTCCATAGGGTCTTTACTGGCAAATGCCAACTTCCCCGTGGATTTGTTGTATCTAATAGATTGATTGCCCTTGTAATAACTGTTATTGATAAACCATTGCCTTTCAACATGAGTGCTCCGATAACCCTTAGACTCTTCAAACATCGCTTCGGTATGCGACAACCAGTAGGCCTCGTCGTACTTTTCCTTGCTTTCTCTCTCGGGCTTACCTACCAAGCCTCTAACGACCTCTTTAATACCTTTTGCCATTTCTTTTTAGATAAAGTTACTCCCTCGACTTTTTCGATACACTCTACTCTTTTGATTCTTCAATATATGGTATCTCATCAACTGGTATATCGACCTCCTCAGGCTCTTCTTCGGGCTTTTCAACAGGTGCGGTCGCCATTACATACTCCCCCAAGTCCCTGCTCTTGATTAGCTTATACAAGCTCTCCCTCTCAGATCGCGATACCAGTAACAATATAATGCCAATAGCCACTAGGCCTAACACAGCAACTATTGCCACAATTAAAATCATTAAGTCCATATATAATTATATCATAATTAAAATAACTCCCCCCCATCTTCCAAAAGGTCGCCCTCCTCTTCATCCAAAAACTCTATCGGGTCTTCTCCCTCTGTGTCCTCCTGCTCCTCAATTATCCTACCATACAAGTCCAAGTTAGGATGCTCGAACCAATCAGGTCGACTCATTACTATATATCTTAAAACATCGACTAAGTCATCTTTCAACTTAAACGGCTTAGCCCTGTCACTATCAGCGTCCTCCTTCCACTTTCGCCAGTGGTAGTTCATAAGCTCCTCCTTTAACATTACACAATTTCTACCTACAAACAACCTGTTCTCCCTAAATAGCCTTGTAACCCTGTTAATACCAGCCATTACATCGTTGTTACCCGGAATAAAGCCCCATCCCTCTTCGGCCAACTGGTCGTACATACTCATTCCTGAGGTCTGTTGTGTACCCCTACTTGCTGGGTCAATGATATATGAGCTAACATCGTCTCGTTTAAGCCCATTTCGTGTAAGAATGGCTGAAAGGTGATTGCTTATCTCAACGGCTGTAAGCTGGGACTTTCGCTCTTCGTCTACTACATAAAGATTATGTTCTATATCCTCTTTCATAAGTAGTATTGCAGTTGGATGATTCCAACCTACATCTAAGCCAACAAAGAATGTATCCTGCCTGTCTCTCTCCGGAATGTTTATCACATGTTTACCCTCCTCAAAGTCAGGGTATATCAGTCCTTCAAACTTCTCAAAACTGGCTAGATACTCCTGTCTAAACATAGCCTCACTTAAATCGCCCTTAGCCTTCTCGATTAACTTTCTATCAATGTAAGGGTTCTCCTCGGTTGAATATCGCCAAGTTTCAAAGTCTTCCTGCCCTTCTATCGCAGGCTTGTAAAATCCCTCGTATACCCAGTCATAGCCCTGTGGTGTAGTTGTGATCCATGCTACCCCTCCCCTGTCTGTAAGTGCTGGATATACCACTTCCCACACCTGCCTATCCTGGAATGAAGCCTCGTCTAGCCAAAGCCAGTCCAAACCTACACCCCTTAACCTGTCCGGGTTATCACCACTTCTAAATGCCACTTCACTACCATTTACGAACTGTATCTTGTGGTCCTGCTTGTTCCAGGCCTTTATAGTGTGTACAGGAACCCAATCCATAAACATAGGGATATTGACATCCTTTAACATAGGGTATGTTGGGGCTACTATCATTCCCCTTGAGTTAGGGTAAGTATCAGCCCAGTGTAGGGCCTCTATTGTACCTGCTATGCTTTTCCCTCCACGGCGACCCGCTATGAGAGTTCTGAACCTAGCTTTAGACCTGTGAAAAGCCTTTTGATATTTATGGGGTTTGTATGTCTTCATCCTCGCTCCAGTCTACAAATATACCGGCCTTGAGTTGTTCGCCCTTTGAAGTTATATCGGCCACCTGTTTAGGGTTGCCAATTAACTGGGATATGATGTACTTATGAACATCTATACGGACCCTCTCGTCCTGAGAGTGTGTACCAATGTATATGAGTTCCTCCATGCTCTTTTTAAGCTGCTCGTTGTCCTCACAGTATAGTCTGAAAAAGTCCCTATCTATACCTGTGATAATCGCCTTGTCCTTGCTCTTTTGTACTGTTTCAGTTGTACTCATTGTTAACCTCTATGGGTTTACTATAAACTTATATCAAATTGGTCTAGCGCTTCTTCCTTCCGCCATTTTAACCACTGTCCCCTTGTGTAATTTATCGCTTCTTCTTCCTCTTACATCCCATACTCAATTATACCACATCCAGTAATTCTAACTGCCCACGATTCTTGTAATCACTCCTTATGTCGTATATCTCATCCCACATATCAAAGAACCAATCGGTATCAACTTGACCCTCTTTGAGTACCCTCTGTATGGTAGCTAGACATTCACCAAACTCACAAGCAGGAATAACCACCCCTTTCCAGTATTTAAGCATGACCCCGTCGTAATCCTTCTCTCCGAAGTAAAGTAGCGTCGGGAGGGGAGACAGTTCGGCGACCCTGTCAGGGTATATGGAGTGCCACAGTAGATATGCTCCAATTCCTTGTGAACTTGTGCAAAATCTCGCCTCTGTCTTATTCATTTGGGCAGTATATAAGCAAATTATATTAACTATAACCCCTACCTATCTCGTTGTCAATGACTAACTAATCCACTCTGAGTGGGCCTTACTCCACTCCACAACTCTTTTAATACTATCTTCAAAATCAACTGGTGCAACCCAACCTAAATCGGCCAATCTCTTACCACTCATGGCATATCGGCTATCGTGTCCTGGGCGGGTGCTATGGAAATCTAAATAACAATAATCCCTACCCTCTACTACATCTCCCTTACCCATGTACTTGGCAACTAATTTATACATTTGTAAATTATCCATTTCTATATCCCCTACAATGTGAACCTTACTTTGAATGATTGGATTCTGTAAAAGGAACAAAACAGCGTCTGCTGCATTCCTAGCATGTAACCAATGTCTCTTTCCTACATTCCCAGGTGTCCCGTGTATCGTCATTCTCTTACCCTCCTGTATAGCCTTCATGCATAAAGGTATCAACTTCTCAGGGTCTTGCCTTTCTCCAAATATGTTCATGGTATTCGTTATTAAGTAAGGGAAGTCGTAAGTCTTTCCATACGCCATTGTAATCATCTCTCCAGCAGCCTTACCAGCACTATACGGATTGCTCGGTCTTAGTTTGTCCTCTTCGGTAAAATCATACCCTTCTGGAGCTGGACCATACACCTCATCTGTAGAAAAATAAATAAACTTCTTGAGATTAGGTTGTTTAGTTCTAGCGTACTCAAGCATATTAACAGTAGTCTTAGCATTGTTGTTAAATACCCCTACTGGGTCTGATATGGAAATATCAACATGACTACAAGCTGCTAAGTGTGCAATATAATCAACCTCCCCTATGTGTTTGTGTACAGTATTAAGACTATCATTTAGATCGTGCCTTACAGTCTTTGTCCTTGATAAATACTCAGGGTGGTCGTTTAGTGTCTCCTGTATTCTGTTTAAGTCTCCCGCCCTATCCATTTTTACTAGGCCTATTACATCCCAGTCTGTTGTCTTCATGGTATGCTCCCATAAATGACTTCCTACAAACCCAGCCATTCCTGTAATTAAGAGCTTTGTTTTTTTCTCCCCCATTTTATTTATTGATAAATTTATTTAACATAGTATCTACTTTTCCCTTTGTCTCCTCATTAAAAATCATGTAATCCTTAGCCTCAGAGTACCACTCCATTAAGTTCTTTCTTCCCCTTGCCTTAGCAGCTCCTACCCAGTCGCAAATCATTTCCTTTATATACTTGTCTGGCATAGGACTAGGTTGTTTTCTCCCATAACAGTAATATTGCCAGTGGTGTGGACTTGTTTTTCTATGTCGTAATATCTCCCTATTTATTCCCCTATCTCCAGTTTTGGGATACAACTCTTCTGGCTGTTGAGCCTTGAATAATTTTCTCTTTTGATATTTATTGTAAGCAACAAAATACTCAATTCTAAACTTGTCTAAGTCGTGGACTATCCCCTCCCATATCAAGCCAACCTTAAAACACTCTATCATAACAAACCATTTATGTCTTACAATGTACCAGAAGTGTCTCATGCCTTGTCAATTATCTTCTTCAATTTAACTAACTGCTCCTGCATATCTTCAAAAGTCCACTTCTTAATCTGATTTTTAACCATGTACAAGTAGGCATAATCTTCCCACCTTTTATCTTCAAGCCACTCTTTAGCCCACAAGGGGTCTTCATGAAAGCTCTCGATGCCAAACTTGTGGTGTTTAACACAAACACAGACCCCATTTCTTAAATCCCAACGGGTCGTTCTGTTTCTTCTTCCTACAATGTGATGTGAATTGAGGGTGGATCGCTTCCCGCATACCTCGCACCTGTAACCTGCCTTTATCTTAACTGCTAAACTCCAGGCGTCGTCTAGTTTCTTGCCTAACTTCGTTTTGCTCAGAGACTCCTGCTCTTTAATCTTTTGGGGCATTTTAGTTTTTCAAAAGTTATTAACTACATTACCAAACTCAATCGGACTTGTCAAGGCGTCCTGTCAAGGCGTCCTGTCAAGTCCTAATTTCTTCATATCCTCCCTGGAAAGTCTACGACCCTTCTGTCCCTCTTTCAATAAGCTTGGGATATACTTCTCATCTACAGCCTTGACCCCGTCCACATACTCAAAGGGTATCCCCCTAGTGGAAAGTCGCTTGTATAAGGTCGTGATATGCACTCGGTTTTCGTAACTTATATCTGCAATGGTTTTCATATATCAGGGTCTAATTTTAATTTATAGTGGTTTATCAACTTCTCGTACTGGGTTTTGTAAAAGTCTGCAAACTCTTCTTTAGTCGGTTCATGCCCTAGCTTCTGCTTAGAGGCTACCCAGAGCACATCTCTTAGCCTCTTGCTAGGGCTTTTATAATTATCAATAGCATCATTCTCTGGGAGGTTCTTAATAATCTCATCCACATCCAAGTCCACTTCATTGCCTACCATTGTGTCAGTAAGTACTACAAAGCCTGTATTGCCTCGGTATGAGTCCACAATAGCAATGTCACTACTGCTAACCTCGATTAAGGACTCACACCTGAGACTTACGCTTCCATCGGCTCTTCTGTTGTATGTTTTAAGTTCTATCGGTATTGTATACATTAAAATATAACACTCAAAATTACACCAATCGCCACAAAAGCACATATTAACCCTAAAATCACCGTGCCAAACACCTTCCAATCAATAGACTCACAAATTATCACAACTATATTGACTAGAATAGGTAGTACATAAAGTACAAAGATTATCGCAATTACTATTGTCCAAAACATATTTCAATGACTTAATTTAACTCTAATCTATACCCTAGCACTCGCTTGCTTAAGGCCAATACTAAGGTATAGACCCACGAGGAACTACCCGTACCTCATGGGCCAGTCGACTCTCCTGCGAACATTCCAGATTCTTTGCGTTTCCAAAATGCCCTAGGATGTTAAAGTGCTTCAATTTCGTTCATAAACTGCTCTACACCCTTAGCCCAGTTAGTAGCATTAGGAGGACAGTAGACTGGTGCAATTTGGCCTGGTGTAACTAATCCTCTATCCTTGTACTTCTTCAAACCTGCACCTACTGTTTCAATACCCTCATCAAAGCTACTAAAATTGTACTTCCCATATCCCCACGCATTGTAGGATCTAAATAAACTCTTCCCTCCGCCACTCTCCATTGTCGCAATAGCTGGAAGCAATCTGTAATCCAATCCGTACTTGTCGGCAACTTCTACAAACTTTACTGCATGTGCCATAAGTGGTGCATTACCTCTGTTAATTCTAAAGAACTTCTCTATCTTCACAACCCTATCATCTGTCTTATCCTCAAAGACCTCCTTTGGGACTACCTCAACTTCGCCACTAGGCCTGGTCGTTACCCTGTCCCCGTTGACCCATTCAATAGTTTCCTTAGCCTGTGCATCTCTAACTTCATTCTTGTAGGCTACCTGCTTGCCAATCAGGACTAGGATTATGTAAAGAACTACAATCAGAAACACTCTCCTAAAGACTATCTCTCCCCGTCTCTGACCATCCAATAGGTTTATTTTTAAGGACTTAAACCTACCTAACTTGTCTTGTATTATATTCTTCATTTGAATATATAATAATTTTATTACATTTATATTACCACCATCAGTTGGTCATGTCAAGTATCTTTTCTAGGTTCTCTTTGATGTACTTCTTCCAGCGTTTTGAAGGCTTTATCCCCTCAATAATACACTCCCCATTCTTCTGTGGGACTATTAAGTACATAGGTATATCCTCCCCAAGTGCATACCTATACATACTCAACTGGTCTGACACCTTCTTGAGCTTAGACGAACTGCGTTTGTAATTCTTACCACTCCATGCTCCCCATGTCTTAACATCAGCCAAAGCCCTCTCAGTTCCCAAGCCCTTATTCTTAATCACCATGT
>Ga0209507_1001819_pt1 | contig 15956 bp, 12 predicted proteins | sample AD_UKC028_MetaG_FD_184414 | JGI IMG/M metagenome (GOLD analysis project Ga0209507, IMG submission 184414) | Active sludge microbial communities of municipal wastewater-treating anaerobic digesters from USA - AD_UKC028_MetaG (SPAdes) (version 2) | ecosystem: Engineered > Bioreactor > Anaerobic >...
GAACTTCGTGCCGAAGGACATCGGGCACCTCGAGGAACGGGTCCATGAGGCCCTCGAGGGAACGCAGGCGGAGATGATTCGAAGCGCGTTCCGCCATTCAGGCCTCAGACTACATGGTCGTTAGACGATGGTCGCAAGAGTCAATAGAGGGCTACGCGCTTGAGCACACCTTCAACGTCGTCGGTGTCAGAGCGAAGAAGGACGAGGCTACCAACCCCGTGATCCTCATCTGGAACCCGGACGTGAACCAGGTCGTGGACATCGATCCCGCGAACGCCTGGAACGACCTGAAGCGATACAACGCGATGACGATGAACGACAGCCTTGCGCACGACGGTACCGTGCCCGCTTGGTCGGCTCGCCTGCCCACGCTCGCCGACGACCACGTCAAGCTGGTGTACAGGGCGAGCCATCGGGAGCTGGCGAAGAACAAGGACGTGATGAGCGCCGTCCTCACACTCGCGATAGCCGACAGGTGGGATAACCACCCGGTGATCGAGGCGACCGTGGCTGACTGGGATAAGCAGGGCCAGGCCGTTGCGGGCGCCTTCGCAGGGAAGCGGGGCGCCGCGATTCTGTCCCTCGAGGAGCTGTTCACGAGGTAGGGAGGGGCCCGTATGGAATCCAGGACGCCACCGATCGGTCGGGCCGGCCGTGGGACCTGCGCGCGCTCCCTTGCCTCCTGCCACGTCTTCTGGACTGCCGCCCTCGCCCTGCTCGCGGCGAGCTGCTGCCCTGGCTACCACGTCCTCCCCGTTCGAGTCGGTGATCGTGAGGAGTCGCCGGCCGCCATCCTATGGGTCGAGAACCGGACGGGCTCCACCTTCAGCATTCTTGAGAAGGACGACTTCGGGGAGGCGGCAGGCGAGGGGAGTGGAAAGCGGACCGAGGTCCCGGCTGGGACGCGGCGGCCGCTGCAGCTCCAGGCGCAGCGGTCGGAGCTCACCGAAGAGAGCGGGGCCAAGGCCTACGCCTACTTCCTCGTGGAGAATCCCTACGTCTGGTCGGGGGCGAACCCCTCGGTCGGGGTGGTGGCCCTGCACGATGGCACCCGGCGTGTCCAGGTGACCTTCCTGCTGGACAGGATAGACCTCTTCTCCCCCTGGGACCTCGCGCGGCCGGACCAGAGACCAGCCTTTGTCATGTCCGTGACCGCCCTGGGAGATGGTCAGGTTGTGCCCGTGAACCGTGAGAGGCCTTAGAGGACTGGTTAGCGCCCGCGACATGGGAGCGTAAACCAAGTAGGACCAACAAGAACAGCGAAAATCGTCTGGCTAAATGGGTGGTGCTTCCGAGCCATCGATCACAGTGCGGAGGGAACCATGGATCTCAGCGTTCACCGAACCATTCTCTTTCTGGCTATCGAGCGGCTGAAGAAGAGCCCGAACCTAGGCAAGTTCTTCATTGATCCAGCAAAGCTCACCAACGATCTCTTCTACCCAATGTGGCAGGGCAACTGGCTGACCGACATGAACCAGGCCTCGGCCTTCTTCGACGTCCTGGAGAACAAATACCGCGACCCCTATACCCGCTGGAAGCCATCGGGCCAGTACGACTTCCCGATTGCAATACGCAAGTATCAGACCGAATGGGTGAATATGTATAACGCTCTATGGCGGGAGGAATGCAAGGAGGTGGCTGGGATCAAGGAGTTTAAGCTCGGTACGTGTTCGGCTGCAGTGATAATCTCCGACCCGAGCACAGTCGGTGGTTACTATCCCTTCGATCACTTCGATGTTGCCGATCGTCAGAGGCCTCTCTGTCCGACATGCAAGCTGCCTCTCAATCTGTCTAATAACCTGAAAGAGTGGAAGTGCTCCGACCTTTCTCATCCTGTCGTAATCGCAGGAGAGGACGGTGACGCTATTTGGGAACCTGTACCCGACACCTACGAGTACGACAATGCGGTTGATGGCTTGTCCTGGACCGCGCACCGAGGAGTATTCACCGAGTGCCTCAAGGGTCCACTGAACTCCGCATTGAGCTGTCGAACGACCGATCCTGCCGACTTGTGTGCCAGCTTACGATATCTGGGCAAGGCCACTCACATCCTTCAGGACTTCTACGCCCATAGCAACTACGTTGAGCTTCTCCTGGAATGCGCTGACCCCAAGCTCTTGCCGGCTGCTCTTGTCACGGCGCTAGATAGCGAGTGCGCTGGATCCTTTGCTTCATTTCTGAAACCCGCACAGCCGAAGGATGCCATTGTGGTGACCGGGCGCTTCGATCAGGTTGACACAGTTGCGTCGATCCTCAAGGTGTACCGCGAGAACTTGGTCGTGCGGTGGAAGGATCTTGAGGCCGGCGGGTACCTGGGCAATCGTGGCAAGACCCGTGACCTGATGGTCGAAGTTCTCTTCGGGACCTTCTCGAACCAACCTTTCACGCCTCGCGCGCTCGGAGCGATCAAAAAGGTCTTCGAGGTCACCGACTTCCTCTCTGAGGTCGGCGATCGGATTAAGCGCGGAACGATCTCCTTCTTTGGGTGGCTGGCAAAGAAGCTCACCGATCGTGACGCCGAGGAAAGCATCGACAAGGTACAGGACCTACTGCTAGCAGCCAACGACGTCCAGGCAAAGGACTACGCCAAGGCCGGACGCATCATGTATCTGGAGCGAGTCATCGAGAAAGATCTGCTGAATAAACTGGAGGCGGATCGCGCCAAGAATTCCGGTAAAGTCCTACCGCACCACACGCTGCTGGCCAAGGACCAGGACACAGCCCAACCCGAGTGCCGCTTGGCATATAAGATTGCCTGCCTGATGGCAGTAGATCTCACTGCGCAGATTCTTGAGCAGTACCTGTTGGGCAAAGGTGCGCTGGAGGTGGAGAGGGTTCTAGCAGCGAGCATCATGCACCCGAGCACACAGCTCACAGGCAACCCTCAGTTCAGCCAAGCTTTCTATAGTCGGATGCCACAGCTCTACGGAGAGCGATGGTATCTAGTTGCGAACAGTGTGCCCTGGGTGTTCTTGCCCTAGCGTCGAATGCGGAAGGAGTACTGCATGCACTGGAACTGTGTCCTATTGCTATCCGTGCCGGCGGTATTGTTGGCATTCTTACTCGGAGGATGCTGCCACTGCCCCCCAATTCAGCCACCCATACCATCTGCGGAGTACCGTGAATGTCGGCATCCGAGGCTGATAGTTGTGAACGACTGTTTGTCCGGTTGCGCGAAGGACCCGGAGGACTTGAGGACTGTGTGTCTTCGGAGCTGCTGCGGTCTGATCAATGACATTCAAGACGCAACCATGGGGGAAAAGAAGATATTGCGCGAATGCAAACCGGAGTGCAGGGAGAACGGGCAGTAGTCCTCTATTGGGAATACACGGCATCGGATTCATGATGGCTTGGGGACGGATTTGTGGGAATTATTGAGGGTCTCACCCATGCGTGTACCTCAGGAATCGTTTTGGGAGTTGGACTGGGCAACCTGCGGGTGCTGCGAACTGGAGATTGAGGAGTAGAACCTGGAGAAATCCTTTCGGCAACAACACTGGAGGGGCGTTGGCAATGAGATTCTTCAGAATTCTGGGCTTGACCGCAGTCCTCGCCATCAGTTGTGTCGCCCATGCTGCTGACGACACATCATCAAGTTCGAAGAACAAATTGGTCGTCTACTTCATCGACGTCGGGATGGGAGATGCCCTTTTCCTCGACATGCCGCCCAACGACTCGATGCTGATCGATGCCGGTTCCTGGGACGGCGCGGGGATAGAGAACCTCATGGGTTTCCTGGAAGAATTTTTCAGCGATCCGGATCGCGAGAACTACAAGCGCACCATCAGCCTTGTGGTTGCCACACATCAGCACAAGGATCACATCGAAGGCATGAAAAGTGTTCTGAAGGATTTCAAGGTCGGAACCTACATCGATAACGGCGTTGGGACAGCATGCAAGGGCAAGAAGAAGTCCCTCACCTGTGATGTGGAGAAGCTGGCGAATCAAGCAAAGCATCATATTCACCTGACCGAGAAGATGATCGAGACAGATGGGAAGCAGGGCGTGTTTTCGGATGGGATCCTGGACCCCTTTGACGCAATCGATGTGTTTGCCCTTGGTGCGACGCCGAAGACCGCGAGCAAGAACGAGAACAACAACTCGATCGTTCTCAAGATCGTGTTTGGCAAACAGTCGTTCCTGCTCCAGGGCGACGCGGAGAAGGAGGAGGAGCGAAGGATCATCGAGCGCCTCAAGGCCGCCAACAACCTCGCCGTGTTGGACGCCTCGGTCTTGAAAATCGGCCACCATGGAAGCGATACAGCGAGTACGAAGGAATTCCTCGACCTCGTTACGCCGGAGGTCGGAGTGGTTTCTGTAGGCCTGGCGAAGAATTCGCCGAAGACGAAGCAGTTCCGGCTTCCAAAGGAGAGCGTGGTCAGGCGTTTGACTGAGACGGTCAGTGGAAGACTTCAGGAGCAGTGGGAGGTCGAGGTGTTTCCCGACAAGAAGAAGGGCGGGAAGATCGCAAAACCAAAGATCTTCGGTTCCAATGCGGAACTCTTCTTCACGTCAGCGGATGGGAGCATCAAGATGGCCACAGATGGGGAGAAGCTGAATTCCGAGATTCTGGAGGCCAGTGGCGATTGACCGGCAATGGCCTGGTTGTTGGGTCCACTTCGAGGGGAGGTTTCCTCATGGCTCCGAAAAAGATCGTCCTTATCAGCGACGTCCATATCGGACTGCGCAGGCACAAGAGCGAGTGGTTCAAGAAGGAGCACGAGAAGCCGCTTTGCGACTTCCTGGGCTGGATCGCAACCCGGGGCGACAAGGTCAAGGACCTCGTCATCCTGGGTGACTTCTTCGACAACTGGGTATGCCCGGCGGGCGTGATCCCGCCCAGCATCGAGGACATCATCGGTGCGAAGCCGAACCATCCCATCTGGACGGTGCTTCACCTTTGCCTCAGACGCCTGTCGAACGTGTTCTACGTCAAGGGCAACCACGACATGGCCACCACCCAGGAGGACCTCGACCTCCTGAGGGACAAGACCAGCGGTAAGGCCCCGCGGCTGATCGACTGCTACCTGGACGGGCTCCTGGTCGGGGAGCACGGCCACGCCGAGGCCATGTTCAACGCACCCGACCTGGCCCACGATCCCGTGTTCGGCATTCCCCTCGGTTACTTCGTCACCCGGGTACTGGCCGTGACCGAAAAGAGTGCCGACTGCCCGGAGGCGATCGGCAAGTACTTCTTGAGCGCCCATGAATCGAAACAGAAGGGCCGGACCCTGTCCGAGACCGTCCTGGATGCGGTCATGGACTTCGTTGGGCTGAAGGACAAAGACATGGTGGAGATGGGTGCAGGCGTGCCGGATCCGACGCTCGGGGAGGTCAAGGCGAAGTACCGGGATCTGTACGAGTACTGGAAGGAGAAGAAGGGCGAGGGGAAGGCCGTCGACGCGCTCCGCGCCGAGGCGTTCGGCCTGGCGGGCTACGTCAGCATGCTCCAGAAGCGGTTCAAGATCGCCGTACTGGGCCACACCCACGAGGCGAAGCTGAAGTCTTACCCGCAGCAGGTCAAGCATGACGACAGCATCAAGGTGACCGACATCTACGCCAACGCCGGCAAGTGGTGCACCGGCAAGCCCACCTACGTGGAGGTGACCAACCATACCGGCGGGAAGTGGGACGTCAAGCTGATGGAGATGGGCTACACCAACAAGAACAAGACCACTGTGCAGCCCAAGGTCCTCGACGAAACCGCGATCGGATAGGGGACCGGGCTAGGATTCTCGTCACATGACGCAGGCAAACTTATGGAGTCTCTGGAGGTGGAAGATGTCGAACCCCAAGGTGAACAAGAGCGGGTGGACCTTCTCAGCGAAGATGACCGATGAGTCACTCATCATGGCCAGGTACGCTCTCGGAAAGGGTTTAAAGGTGCCTTCCTGGATCGTGGAGCGTCTCAAGCTGGTCGCCTTCCTCAGCGACAACCAGCCCAAGCTCCCGGACTTATCGGCAGATGGGATCGCCAAGGGACAGGATGATGCCCTGCTTCACGCGACTTTGTCCGAGCTGGTCACGCCAGCCACACCGGCATCCATCGAGCTGACCGAGGGCGTCGGAGGGTTCTTCAAGTTCAAGGGTATGAAAGTCATGACCGGTATGACCTGGGCAGGGATCATCAGCCTGGCACTCTTCCTCCTCACCTTGGGCTCCAAAGGCGCACAGGCGGTCGTGTCTGGCGACACCCCTTGGTACCTCACCGCTACGTTCCTTTCCCAAGTCAACCTGTTGGCTTCAGCAGGCCTCGGGGCTTCGTTCTACGCCCTATTCGTCGCAAACATCTACATCGTCAACCGGACCTACGACCCGAGCTACGCGGCCACCTACTGGGTCAGATTTTTCCTGGGGATCATCGCCGGGGTGATCCTAGCCAACCTCGCGCCGAACCTGTTCAGCCTCGGGAATGGTAGCGCAGCCGATTGGCTCCAGAGCTGGTCGCCTTCGGCGATCTCGCTGTTCGGCGGCTACTCCGCTGGCGTGGTGAACAAGATCCTCAAGCGTCTGGTGGACATGTTGGTGACCCTTGTCGAAGGCACCAGCAAGGAGATCGTGGAGGCTCGAAGCAAGGAGCTCAAGGCCGAGTTTAGCGCCCGTGACAAGACACAGCGACTGCAGACCGCGATCTCGCTTGTCAAGCTCGGTGGTTCCGAGACGGGCTTGACCGATTCTGGGAAGCAGACATTAGATAGGTTGGTCAAGGACTTGGTCGGGGAGGTCCCAGCTACCCCGGTGAAGTAGGAACTTGAATGTTTGCATGGGCCTCCGGGAAACGGTGGGGGCTCTGTCAACTCATTTTGGAAAGTCTGAGATAAAGGGGTCAAGGGATCATGAAGCGTGACGTCCTCGGCGACTGGGGCGCTGAACTGAGCGATCTGGACTATGCGAAAGCTCTCGCTGCCCTTGGAGTTATCGAGTCCCGCGGCACGAAACAGCATCGACCAAGCTCAGATCCTCAGAAAGTCTGCGAAGCTATCCAACAAGAGCTTGAGGGTGGCCTGCGGACTCCCTTGTGGAGGTGGGCCCACCTTGGGGGATTGGATCCGAAGAAGTACTGGACAGACACGATTCACACCAATGTAGCAGCGCTAGCGCAGGGATGGGATCTCGCGCTGCAGAAAGCCACGCACCCACGCAAGCTGCCTCGCCTTGCCATTGATCTGGATCCAGGGAATGAGCTCTACGACATCGATGGGTTGATGGAGGCCCTGAGTTCCGTCGAGGCACAGGCCCTTGTGCTAACACCCCATGAGAGAACTATGGAGCAACGTCACACGCCACCCTGGCACTTCCCAGTGCAGGTCGGTGTGCCGGAGCAGGCGGCACCACTCTGGGGTGCCCTCAAAAAGATCGAGGCAATCGTGGACTGGGTCCAGATCACCTCGAGCCTGCGCCGGGTGGGAGGTGCCCGAGACGCTTGCGATCTCCTCATTCTCCCGGCCGGTATGGCGGAACGACTTGCATCCGAAAAGGACACACGCCTGCTCGCTCGTTTCGTGATCTGTCTAGATCATAGAGGGGACTGGGGCGGTCCCTGGAGCAAGGCATACGGGAGGGTGATGGAGCTTCTTGGTGCTGACGGCATTGCAGTCGTCGAGCAACTGGATGGAATGCCGTTGGGGAATTTCTACGTGGGCGTCCTTCGGGAGCTATCTCACGATCTGCCGGCACACGCTGCAGTATGGCGCGCGGGACTCCAGCATTTGGAAAAGCCACCCTTCATTCTCGGCTATCCTGACAGCCTCGATCGCCTGCGCGTCATGGATCTGGCAAAGCGACTGGATGCAGAGGCACCCAATGTCAAGGGCATGGTGAACCTAAGTGCCTTCGTGGAGCGCAGACCTTTCATGAGTGAGGGCGTCGATGCCGTACCGCTAGTGAGCGAAGTACGGTCTAAGACGGAAGCCATCTCCGTGCGGCGCCGCGCTCGCTACCTTCAGGCCGAGGCTCGACGACCAGACAAGCCGGAATCGTTTGCCAAGTCCATCGCACCAGAGAGGCCGAACCTGTTGTCAATCCTCATCGGCCCGACCGAAAAAGCGCGCCGAGATGCGTACTTTGATGATAGCCGCATCGATTACTCGAACGGCGATGTCAAGCTGGACATACTGCTCGAAATGACGGGAGCACTGGTGTCGGAGATTCCGCAAGACGCTAGGTACTCCATGGAAAGGCATGGCCAGCGCACCAGGGAAGAGATCTGGAGACACTTACAACCGCTAACCGCAACCGCGGCGGAAAGGGAAGAAAAGAACCCAAAGCACTACGTTGGAGCGGCGACCACCAGCGTCGTGTTGCGCGAGACCGGCAACAGCGGAATGGCGGATTTCGTCATACAACCGTTAGCCGTGGCCACCAAGCTCAAAGGGCGGGTCACTGCCATCCACAATAATCGAGTTGTCCAGACAGCAAGAGTCTCTGTTGAAGTGGCAGCAGATCCTGAGGCTGGGTCTGGGGTCACTCTCTCCTCCCTCGCGATGCATTCCAGCACCTATGGCTGCATAGAGAGGCGCGTAGGAGACGTGCTGCTCATCGTCTCTGATGATCGCGTTCGCGGGCTTCGCATCAGGATTCCAGGCCGTAAAGCGCCCATCGATTTACGTTCCTTGGCGGGACCCATCCTGGACATCCGTGCGGCGCTCGAGACGGCAGCCGACAAGTGCGATAGTGCCACTCCGTTGCATTCCCAGAAGGCACTCAAAGGTGCGCTCATCGGATTGGCGGCCAATGGTGCCATGCTGTTCGATTGTCTGCGCAACAGTCTGGGCGGTGAGATCGATCAGTGGGAGCGTGTCCAACTTCTGTCGCTGGGTACGGCATTGTTTCCCATCGAGGCGGTCTATTCCGGCGCAACTCCGGACCTCATGCAGGCGGAGCTATGCCCCCACGGCGAGCAGGCGTTGCTATCGGGCAATTGTTGCGTCGGCGCCAAGCCAGGTGATCCGCCCGGCAATCTGCCGTGCTGTCCCTATTCCGTATCGAACGTGCACATCTGCCCTATGAAGTTCTGGGGCTTTTCCAAGGTCATCGAGCGCTGCACTGACAAAGGCGGCTCAAAGGCCAAGCCTAGTCCCATCCTGGATAGGCAGGTTTTCGGAGAGATTCACTCGGTGCTCTACGGTGTTTCCTCTCGCGCCTACAACTCCTTTGGAAGCAATAGTGAGAAGAAGAGAGCAATCGACAGGCTAGACAAGGCGCTGTCCACCATCAGCAGTGACCTGCACAAGGTCGACAAATGGGAGGATTGGCGCGACGCGGTAAAGCCGAGTATAGCCAATCCACCCAACCTGTTCATGCTCCTTGCTCATACACAGAAGTATAACTTCATGGACGCGCTGGAGATCGGAACGGGAGAGTTCCTCGGCAAGCAAGCGATCAAGCCAGATATTATCGGCTCATCAAGCAGTCCGAAGCTTCTCTTTCTACTAGGGTGCTCGACAGTTGATCCAGCCGTGGACTTCGCGCCATTCCCGGAGTTGTTCCGCTTCGCAGGTGCGGATATCATCTGCGCCTGCCTAGCGCCTATCCGCGGAATCAACAATCTAGCGATGGCTTGCGCAGCAGCCGAAGCACTGAGCGCATGCCTAAAGAGCGGACGGGAAATCGCTTTCGGAGAGCTGCTGAGGGATCTCCGTCGCACTCTTTTCGGCAATAGGCACACGGAAGCATTTGGCCTTCTCGGTTTTGGTGACGGCGACTGGATTTTTGGAGGGTGACAATGTTCAGGTTAGAAATGCTCCCTGCGGGCAGTGGTGATTGTCTTTTACTCCAATATGGCTCCGTCGAGACTCCGCATATCGTGGTGATTGACGGCGGCGTCGGAGACACTGCGACCGTACTCAAGAGGAGGCTAGAGGGATTGAGAGATGATGCCGGCCTTACCGAGCTTCCAATCGAGTTGCTTGTCGTTACTCACATTGACACTGACCATATCGATGGAATTCGAGGTCTCCTGGCAGACGGTGCGCCTCAGTTAAGGATCCAGGACATCTGGTTCAACGGAACCGAACAGCTCAAAAGGCTGAAGCCAAGAGAACCGAGAGACAGGATGGGTAGTTCCACGAGCCACAACGAAGATGACGAGTTCTCGCCAAGTGGCGAACCTGGAACCACTCACACAGACTTTCTAGGGCCAGCGGAAGGAGAGGACCTCTCGGAGAGGATCAAGACGCTCGGAATTCCATGGAATCAGGCTTTTCTCGGGAAGTTGGTGGGAGCTCCGGAGAAGGGTGACCTGACGCTCAAGGAGGTAGGTGACCTGAAGATCACCGTGCTTGGTCCCAACCGGAAGAGCCTGGATGCCTTGGTCGCAGCTTGGAGGAAGAAGCTTGGGGGAATCGGAGATGTAGCAGACGACATGATGGGCAAGCAAGACACCTGGCCGCCCGTGTTTAAGGAAGGCGAAGGCAAAGACTCCTCGCAGTCCAACGGATCCAGTATCGCTCTGCTGATTGAGTATGGGGAATTCCGCCTACTTTTACCAGGCGATGCACATGCCCCTGATTTGGCAGCTGCACTTCGACGTCTCGCCAAGAAACGCAAGGTAGCGCGGATCGAACTCTCGGCGTTCAAGCTCTCACATCACGGTAGCATCGCCAACATATCGAAGGGCCTAATGGACGCGATCACGTGTGAGAACTACCTGATATCAACGGATGGCATCGACCATGCGCACCCTGACTATCAAGCCATTCTTCGTGTGCTGAAGCACAGCGTGGGCACTCCGTGCCTCTACTTCAACTATCAGAACACGAGGAACGCGATCTGGCGTGACAAGAAATTGGATATGACCGGCAATGGAGAGTTCCGAACGTATGAGACGGAATATCCCGAAGATGCGGCCCAGGGAATAGCAATCGATTTCCGGTGAGGAAGGTGCATCGATTGTGGCGTAGGACAGCTTCCTGGGATTGCTGCCGGCCCTGGGAACTGGCTCCGATACTCTCCCGAGGCTCCCTGCCGTCATCTCGATGAAGAACGCCCTGGGCCCTTGCCCCGCCCCAGCTCCTCACTTCCCCAGTATCTCGTTCAGCCCCGCCTGGATCTGGCTCAGCTCCCCTTCGGAGGCCCTTCCGAGCACCTTCCCGACCCGATCCACCGACAGGGCCCGGATCTGGTGGAGCTTGACCTTGAGCACCGAACGGTTTGGCCTGCCTGCTGCGGCACGGGCCCCCGGCCTGCGCCGGGTCAGCCTCTTCGCTGCGCTGCTCGACATGGCATTAGCCATGCCTGTGCTGCTCGCTCCTCGTCTGCGCGGCTCGGCTCGGGCTCCCGCGCCTCGCGACGACACGTCAGACCGTTAGGTGCTCTGAAGACCCCAGTCCTCGAGGAGGACCCCCTGGACGGGTGGCTTGGGGCCTACGCGGGCCTCATGTCGTTGCCCATGGTGCCGCGTTGGGGCCAGCGGACTCCCGTTGTTTTGGCTGCCGCCCCGCAAGGAACCCGCTGAAGGGCAGGGCGGGGGAACTGAAACCGCCCAGCTCCCCTGCGCTGGGCAGGGACTGCGGCCTGCGTCCGCCCCGGTCTCTTGGAATTACTCTTGAGGAGAACACCAGTCTCTGTCCCGGTTCCTCATATCCTGATGGTCAGCTGGCGGTGGATACAGCTGTACCTGATAATAACGAGGATCCTGATCGGTGTCTTGATATCCGGACAATGCTCGTCATGTGACATTCGTAACAAGTTGCAATGTCACGTCCTTGGTCCTTGACAACGCCAGATGATACAGGGGTACTCTTAGTGCAAGGTATAGGAGTTGGTCCACGGGGTATCCAGAGAGGGAACAGATCGATGTGCGGATCACGAGGCAACTTGTGTTCTTGGTTGGCTCCTCTCTATTTGCCGCTTCAATGGCAAGGATACTTTTATGGGCTGATTCATGTTTCTCCAACTGGAGTCACCGTAACCCAATCACAGCAGGATAATTCGAATGAGCTCTTGGTGCCGGAACTCGTAACTTTATGGAGGCGATTATGAAAGCGACGACGCTCACAGTAGTTCTATTGGTCTGCTGGTTTGTGTCTGGCATCGCATGGAGTCAAGACCTCAAGGCAGTCCAAATCGGTATTGATGGAGGGAGTTTCCAGGACTCCGAATTGCTGATTGAAAGATTGGATACTGGCAGGTTAGGTGTCAATAATACGGCGCCTAATCATCTGTTGGATATCTATGGAGTCAGCAACTCGGCAGCAGAACTTGCTCTTTCGAATCTATCTACGGCTGTAACGAGTGGCACAACACTCGGAAGCCTGCTGTTCCGATCGAATGATAGTTCCACTGGCGCGGCTGGTGTTGTGGTCGGTCTTTCTGCTATTGCGTCTGGTGATCATACTTCAACCTATCATCGTACTGATTTGGTCTTCAAGACATCGAATGGTGTTGCCGAATATGGAGCAGAGCGTATGAGGCTGCACTACGATGGAAGTCTTTCGATCGGTACCTCGACCCACTCCTCATACATGCTCTATGTAGATGGAATCTTCAGCGTCGATGGGTTCAGAACGGAATCTGGTAACAATGTTGTCGGTGGATACGTTGGGAATACAATTTCATCTGGAAGTCGTAGTGTAATTGGTGGTGGTGGAGCACTCAACTATGTGAATTCCATTAGTGGGGATTACTCCGTACTTGGAGGCGGATACGACAATGAGATTGTTGGTTCCTACTCTATGATCGGAGGGGGATATTCCAATGATGTCGATTCCACATATTCGCTTGTCTCGGGAGGGCGCTCGAACTCCATTGGAACCACCTCGTCCTACTCGAGCATTCTTGGAGGCTATGGCAATTCGATCGGAAATTATCTGCAGCTTTCGGTAATCCTTGGAGGCCAAAACAACCAAATCAACCGCACTACTGGAACTTTGTACGGCAATTTGATTGGTGGTGGATATGACAATGAGATTGTCAACGGCAGCTACAATCTTATTGTCGGCGGACTTACGAACTACACACAAACCGGCGACTACAATGTCATTGCTGGCGGTTCCAATAATACCACGAATAGTAGCTACAATGTTGTGCCCGGCGGGTACAACAATGATGCGATTGGTGGATATTCTTTCGCGGCAGGGCATTCCGCAATAGCTTCATATGCAGGATCTTTTGTTTGGTCCAATTGGGATTCTGGAAGTGGTACTTGCACATCTAGCACATGGGACCAGTTCAAAGTCTGTGCAGTTGGAGGTGCATGGTTCTCGCACAATGTATCAGCGCAGTCGTTCACGGACAGAACTCCTTACCCGGTGGACCTCGCAACTGCATACGTATCAGTTCTCTCGATGCGGAGATTGCCTGATGGCGAATATGATCCGAGTGATGAGGCGAAACAGTTGGATCATGACAGCCTTGCTCCATTTGTTGCTGTGGTGGAGGCAGACGGCACCAAGGGTAGGAATCTCTCTGCCACTGTGTCTGCTCAAAATGAAGTCATCAAAAGCCTTATAGAGCGCGTAACTGCTCTGGAGTTGGAAGTCGTTGCGTTGAAGGCCGGCGCTCGCTGACCAAGCCCAACAGGTGAGCCCAACAACTCTCCTCCCTTCGCTTGACTTTTGTGCTAAGATCCTGATGTGGACTTGGGCACCAACGTCCCTGAGAGTACGGTTAGCCTTTTGGTTGGGAGCTTGCGAAGGCGGGAAGGATGATAGATTTTACGAATAGCGCGCGGGTGCTGCTCCTTGTTCTGGCGGCTGAGAGCCTGAATTCCTGCCAGTGCGACACGACCGAATACCTGTCCTGTTCCGCCCAACTCCAGTGTCCGAACTGCACCTCATGCCTTTCGGGTTTTTGTAGGCCTGGAATCGACCTCTGCGACGATGGGCTTGACAACGACTGCGACGGAGACACTGATGAGGGCTGCGGGGAACTCTGTGGCGATACGGCCTGCAACGATCCGCCGGCCAGGGATTGCCTCGATGAGGATCGGCTACGCTACTTCAGCCCTGCAGGCGTGTGCGTCGACGAACAATGTGAGTACCCAGCCATCGTGGTGACCTGCAACATGGGTTGCCTGAATGAATCCTGCCTCGGAGATGCCTGCCTAGGCCTTGTCTGCACTGGGGACAGCAACCCATGCACCGACGACGGTTGCGATCCGCTGAGCGGCTGCACACACATCCCGAACACCGCGCCCTGCGAGGACGGCGATCTGTGCACTGGCCAGGACATGTGCCGAGGTGGTGTGTGTGTGGTTGGCTCAGAGCGCGACTGCGACGACGGGCTCTCCTGCACCTCGGAGCGGTGCGAGCCGGCGATCGGCTGCGTGATTACCCCTGACGACATGGAATGCGATGATCTGGACCCCTGCACCGACAACCTCTGCGACGCGAGTGCGGGCTGCGTGTTCCCACTCAACGCCGCGACCTGCGACGACGGCGACCCGTGCACGATGGATGACATGTGCCTCCAGGGGGAGTGTGAGGGTGTGCCACTCGATGATGACCAGGATACATTTATTGCTATGGATTGCGGGGGTGACGATTGCGACGACGGCGACCCCTCGAGTTACCCAGGGGCCATCGAGGTGTGCGATGGTAAGGATAATGACTGCGATGGGCTTGTGGATCTTCTAGGCAGAAGCCTGTGCGACTACGATGCAATTTGCCAAGAGGGAGCGATGAGACCATGTTCGGACATGGCTAGCCCGACCATTGCTCCGACGGTGATTACTGATAGCCGAGCTTTTTGCTCTCTGGGGTCTCCTTTCCTTCTTGAGGAATCCATGGTAGTGACTGGTGGTGCAAGGCTCACTGTTGGACCTTGCGTAGAAGTCCTCGCCGCTGACGGTGTGACAATATTCCTCCGAGATGGGGGTATCGAGATAAAGGGAGATCCCAATCGCCCCGCAGTATTCCGTTCGAGTTCCTCTGCCCCTGACAGGGGTTCATGGGGAGGCATTGTGCAGCAGCAGTCAGATGATATCTACATCGAGATCGATAGGGCAGACATCAGAAATGCCGAATGCGGCGTGGATTTCGGGCATGAAAATCCGAGAGGGCATGCCAGGATACACCAGAGTATCTTCAGCGAAAATGACATTGCGGTATGCGGATCCCTGGATATGTACATTGAAATTCTAGAGTCGAGATTCGTCGGCAATAATTGTGGAGTATCCGGGGTGGCAAAGATAGTGGATAATTGCGAGTTCATCGGGAACCAATACGGGACTGAATGGTCAGGATCTGTGATTGTTAATGATAGTATCTTTCGAGGAAATGGTGTGGCCTTGCATGGCTATAATGGTGAGGCTATTGGGTGCCTTATAGAGAACAATGAGGTTGCGGTGGCCCCCTATGTTTCATGGGGGCTATCGTATCAGTTGACTGACTGCACTGTGATTGATAATCAGTCGGGAATTCTTGTGAGTACCGCGGGGTCATTACCTTGTAGGGGGAACATTTTCTGCAACAACGGAAGCTATGACATTCGGATGCAAGGACAGAATGAGGTAGATGCTACTGGCAACTGGTGGTGTACAGCGGATCGGCAAGAGATTGCGGAGAGAATCTACGACATTTACGATGATACAACATTGGGACGAGTTGTATTTGAACCTTATCTTTTGGAGTCACCCTAACTCCCCGCTCCTCGCTTCTAGAAGTAGTAAATAGTTGATCTACCTTTCTGGAAACTGAGCAGGCATCGAATACTCTCAGGAGAGCGATTCATTAGTGCCGAGCCGTCCTCGGCAGTATGAGAGCCCCGGGCCCGCCCGGCCCCGCCCGTCTACCCTGCAGGGCGTCCGCCAAGGCACGACCGTCCCGGCCGCCTGACCCTTGAGGAAACTTGTTCTGGCCCTTGTCCTGCCCGCCCTGCCTCGCTCCTGGTGACCGGCCGGGCACATAGGTGACAGATCGAACCGGGCACATAGGTGACACTTTCTTCGACCTACAAAGCAAGCCTTCCGTGAGGGGTCTTCGAAAAGCCCCTGCCCATGCGTCGCGCCAGCGACG
>Ga0209507_1001822_pt1 | contig 15939 bp, 10 predicted proteins | sample AD_UKC028_MetaG_FD_184414 | JGI IMG/M metagenome (GOLD analysis project Ga0209507, IMG submission 184414) | Active sludge microbial communities of municipal wastewater-treating anaerobic digesters from USA - AD_UKC028_MetaG (SPAdes) (version 2) | ecosystem: Engineered > Bioreactor > Anaerobic >...
CCCCGGACAAGATCGACACTCGAACAGACGTCTACTCGCTGGGCGTCATTCTCTACGAGATGCTGACCGGTAAGTTCCCCTACGAGGTCATCGGGAACATGCGGGATGTGCTCGACCGGATCATGAAGTCCGAGCCCGCCAAGCCCAGCACGATCCGCAGACAGATCAACGACGAGGTCGAGACCATCGTCCTCAAGTGCTTGAGCAAGGAACGGGAACGGCGATATCAGACCGCAGGTGAGTTGGCCCGGGACGTCGGGCACTACCTCAAGGGGGAGCCGATCGAGGCTAAGCGCGATAGCGGGATGTATGTGCTCCGCAAACAGCTTCGGCGTTACAGACTTCCAGTTGCCATTGGAGCGGCTTTCGTCATCTTGGTCACCGTGGCGCTGGTCTTATCGACCACCCTCTGGCAGCGCGCGGCCCGGGAGCGGAACCGTGCCGACGCAGAGCGGCTTCGGGCGGAGGCAGCTACCACACAGGCGATTGGCGAGCGTGAGCGAGCGGAGGCAGCACGTGCTCGTGAGGAGGAGCAAGCCTATGTGGCCAACATCACGGCTGCAGACGCGTCGCTGCGCTGCAACGAAGGTGCTGTCGTTCGGGCCTGCTTGGAAGCCTGCCCAGTTCAGCTTCGCGGATGGGAGTGGCATCATCTTAACGCACTTGCTGACAACAGTGTGGGCACCTTAGGTAGAGCCGATTCTCGTAAAACTGCCGTATTCAGCCCCAACGGCCGGTGCGTGTTAACGGTGCCAGGGGACAACACCGTGTGGCTGTGGGACGCGGCGACGGGCAAGGAGCTGTTTACCCTACGCGATTCTACGGGCGTTATTGCTGATGCCGCCTTCAGCCAAACTGGCAACCGTGTTCTGACAGTGTCTAGAGCCGACACTGGGAAGGCCTACAGTGTGAAGCTCTGGGAGGCCGCGACGGGGAAAGAGCTGCTTACGTTGCAGTACCATACAGGTTTTGGAGTGTCGGCAGAGTTCAGCCCGGATGAGAGCCGTATCATAGTGTCGTCCGAGTTAGCTCCCGGTGTTGTGAGTCTTTGCGATGCCGTAACGGGGAAGGAGCTACTCGCGCTTGCAGACGAATTCACAGCTGGACTAAGCCCGGATGGGGGCCGGATGCTCACGTGGCACGACAGAACCGCAAAGCTCTGGGACGCCCAGACGGGACAAGAGGTGGTTACGCTGAGCGGACACACTGACGGTGTTCTCTCGGCCGCGTTCAGCCCCGATGGAAAGAGCGTACTGACAGCGTCGCGAGACGAGACAGCAAAGCTCTGGGACGCCCAGACGGGACAAGAGGTGGTTACGCTGAGCGGACACACTGACGATGTTCGCTCGGCCGCGTTCAGCCCCGATGGCAAGAGCGTACTGACAGCGTCGAATGACAAGACAGCAAAGCTCTGGGACGCCAAAACGGGAAAAGTGCGTGTTACACTGCGCGGGCATGATTCAGCTGTGTTTAGTGCTGATGGCACACGCGTGTTGCTGGTGTCAGAAGATGACACTGCCCTGCTCTGCGATGCCGAAACGGGGCGGGAGCTAGCCACCCTACGTGCGGTTTCCATCGATCGACTGTGGTGCGGAGCGGGGTTTAGCCCCGATGGGAGACGAGTGTTGACGTTTCCAAACCCCACGACTGCGATGCTCTCAGACGCGGTAACGGGAGGTGAGCTGCGTACGCTGCGCGGTCACACAAGCTATCTCGTATCAGCCCAGTTCAGTCCGGATGGGACGCATCTATTGACGGCATCCGTCGATGGGATCGCGAAGCTCTGGGACACTGCATCGGGGGAAGAACTGGCCACGCTGCGTGGACATACCTGCGCCATCACTTGTGTCAGGTTCAGTTCGGACGGGAGACGTATGTTGACACAGTCGGTTGACGGGACCGTGAAGCTCTGGGAGGCTTCGACCGCGGGGGAGCCGATCATGCTGCTCGGACACAGCAGCGGTTCGGCCGCCAAGCGGTGTTGGGCCGTGTTCAGCCCGGATGGCAGACGTCTGTTGCTTGATTCGCGATATGACAAGGAACTGTGGAATGCCGAGACAGGGAAGAAGGTGGCCACGCTGGCGGCCCACCACGCCGAGTTCAGCGCCGACGGGAGCCGTGTGGTGACGGTTCCTAACGGCGAGGATGCGAAGCTGAAGCTCTGGGAAGCCGCAACCGGGAAAGAACTCCTCACGTTGCGCGGCCATACCGGTTCAGTCTATTCAGCCGTATTCGGCCCAAATGGCAAGAGCGTATTGACAGCGTCGGAAGACAAGACAGCAAAGCTCTGGGACGCCCAGACGGGACAAGAGGTGGTTACGCTGAGCGGACACACTGACGGTGTTTTCTCGGCCGCGTTCAGTCCCGATGGAAAGAGCGTACTGACAGTGTCGAAAGACAAGACAGCAAAGCTCTGGGACGCCCAGACGGGACAAGAGGTGGTTACGCTGAGCGGACACATTGACGATGTTCGCTCGGCCGCGTTCAGCCCCGATGGCAAGAGCGTACTGACAGCGTCGAAAGACAAGACAGCAAAGCTTTGGGACGCCAAAACGGGAAAAGAGGTGGTTACGCTGAGCGGACACACTAACGATGCTTTCTCGGCCGCGTTCAGCCCCGATGGCAAACGGGTGTTGACGGAATCGCACGACGGGACTGCGAAGCTCTGGGACGCTGAAGCAGGGAAAGAACTGCTTACGCTGCGCGAGAATGCCTGCTACGGCGTTGAATTGAGCTGTGATGGAAAACGCATATTGACTACGGCGTATGGCAAGGCCGTTAGGCTCTGGAATACCGAGACAGGGCAGGAGCTGGCTATGTTGCGCAAACCTACGGACATAGAAATGCTGGCCCCTGGCGTGTTTAGCCCCGATGGTAAGCGCGTGTTGCTGGGAGCGGAAGATGGTACGGCGAAGCTGTTTGACGCTGCAACAGGACAGGAGTTACTCACGCTCCGGGGACACGTAGGCCCCCCAGTTCTTGCGGCCGTGTTCAGCCCGGATGGCAGACGGATTGTGACGACAGGACCTGAGGGAGTGGCGATCATCCGGGACAGCATCCCACATCGTGTTCGCTTCGTTGAACGCGAAAGCCGCTCTTCGGAGGGTACTCCCGGGGCGTGCAATCAGGTCGCCGACACTACCCCAAGTAGCTGATCCCGGCCGCTGGACGGTGGCGTCAAGATAGTGTGCAGAATCCGTCTCTGGCGGCAAGCCAGGATGCCGTCCGTGCCTCATGACCACCGGGATCTGCATCGCGCTAACCACGGAGGCCATGGAAGGCGAACACGCCTGCTCTGCAGTCATAGGGAACGGGAAGACTTCCCCCATCTCACGGTTTCTTCCGCTCGATTTCACATTCATTCTCGGAACGAGGCCGCGGGCGCTTCCGCCCATAACCCCACCAGGGCACAGATTGGCGGCAAATCCATATCCCTACTTCTGTGCCTTGGCCACAAACACCCCTTCGGAACGGTCTCGCACGCCCCGGACGGCCTCAAAGGCGACCCGAAAGACGACGTCGCCGTTGTCATTCAGCGGCAGGCCAGTCTGTCCAGCAGTATCACAGCCGTCGGAGGTGAGCGCCAGGCTTCCAGGGACAATCCTGCGCGAGTCGCCGGAAGCCAGAATGAACTCCTGATCCTCTCGGACCACGCACTGCATCTCATCGGGTACACCAACCCAGAGCCCGCGGCCCTTTTTGTTCTTGAGCGTTGCAGTGAACGCCAGCTTGCCTGCGGGAGTCTGCACCACCTCGCTGAAGCCATCGAAAGCAAGGCTGTCGGTGCCCGGTGCCGGGTCGCCCCCGCACGCGATCAGCCGCAAGCCGTCAGCCTGCCATTGCCATATGGCTTGCTCGCTCCAGAACATGAGACGGCCATCGTCCTGGAGCCTCAGCTCCGGCGTTCTGGCTAAGCTCACCTTCGGCCCCTTTTGCTCTTTGTTCATGCTGTCTCCGTCGTGAACGACAGGATGGAGGCTGCCGGGGGTTCCCATCCAGATCCCCTTGTTGGCAAAGAAGACGATCTGCCCGGCCCCATTGATTGCCAGATCGGCCATCTCGCGGCTACCGATACGACTCAGATCGCCGAAGACACCATCTTTACCTGGGGTAGTGTCGCCCTCGCTGACCAGCAGCTTCAAATCGCCCGGCTGGCCGGTCCAGATGCCTGAGTTGGTGTTCTCGGTGACCCCCTTCCCGCGAAGTCTTGCCGAGAACACAACCTGGCCGCCGGCATTCAATCGCGGCGGATTCAATCGCTCGAAAAACACCTCCTGCCCAACACCCGGAGCCGGGTCGCCGGATCGCGCCAACGGCTGCAGGTTTCCCGCAGTACCGACCCAGATACCCTCGGCCTTTGATTTCGCGTCGAACAACGCCACTTGTCCGAGAGAGTTCATCGCCGAGCATGAAAGTCTGTCGCCATACGTCAGGTCGGGAATGCCGGGTGCCGATTCTCCGCTGATTGCGATCGGGTACAACTGCTCGCCGCTGAGCAGCAGGATAGCAGGTACCGGCCGGTTTCTGCCTGAGACCCTCGAACAGAACACGATGACGCCCGAGTCACTCACGTAAGGCATCATCAGGTTCACAAGGTCCCGCGGCTCCTGGCTGGGTATCGTCTGCCCGCTGCGAACGAGCAGCCGCAACCCGTCGGGCATACCTATCCACAAGCCTTGGCCCATGTTCTTCTGGGGACCTGACAGCGATGCCTGAATGATCAATTCACCACGCTGATTGATCGCCGCAAAGGTGAACACGCGGTCACTGCCCGCCGCACCGCCGAAGGTGATATTCTCCTCCGTTCCGGGGGCGGGCATGCCGGTGAGTGCCGCAACCTGGTAGGTGACTTGGGCTGAGACCTGCCAAGGGGCTATAAGAAGGGACAGCATCACTGCGAAGCGAACAAGATCTTTGTGGCGAGATATCATGTCAGTCCTTTCTGTTTTCATTCGAGAGCTGGCCGCAGGTCAGCAGGCGGCCGCTTCAACGGCGTCTCCGTGGTTCTCGATGACGCCTCGGGAGTCATCAGCGATTCCTCTGTCGCATATCACCCTCCTGCCCGATCTCCGGACGGTCTCGCACTGGCGTAGAAGCTCTCGGAGCCGTCGATGATGTGAGCGGCCAGCACCGCCCGGACGAACGGCTCGGCCGTGCAACTGGTGTGTGATCCTGTCCAACCCAGACGGGCCTGATCCGGGAACCAGGCGATGTTCCAGATTCGCGTTTCCTCCCCCGACGCCAGCTGCAGCCCGACCAGCCCAGCGCTTTCACCAGAGCAGCCGTCAATCGTGCCCGTGAGCGGCACTGCCAGCTTCAGCACGGCATCCTTGTCGGAGTGATAGACGAAGACGCCGCCCTCGATATGGGCCAGTGCTTTGGACATGTCGTAGGTCGAGGAGAGACTGGAGCCCAACAGGACCAGGTTGTGGATCTTGCCAGGCGGCGCCATATTCTCGCAGGCCCAGACAGCGACGCCGGTGCCGGCCGAGAGGGCAATGACGTTGACCTTACGGCCGGGGAAAGACTTCAGATAGACAACAATCTCGGCGGCCAGCTCTTTGCCTCTGGTTTTGGCGGCCCCACGGCCAAGGGTCTGATCCAGGGCCGGACTGCGAAACGGCGACCAGGGGAATACCACAACACGGCCGAGATAACCTGCCCCCTGGAGGCCCTTGGGCACTTCGGCAACGCCGTACCCCCAGTTGCCGGCGCCATCGATGTAGTACGTGCGACCGAACTGGTCCTCGGTAGTGTAGTCCAGTGACCTGTATCTTTCGGCGCATCCACTGGCTGCCAGGATCGCGACCGAAGAAAGAGACAGCAGCCCGAGATGTGGCGATCGTGTCATAGCCGTCATCCAGTCCTTCCTCTCGCCCTCCCAAAAGCACCGAACGCTTTCCAGCAATGGACCAAACGCAAGAAGAAGCCGGATTCTGAGAATGGGCGGGTTACGGCACAAGCTGGCACCGGCCATCGCCCCTGCGAATCCCCTCCGACCGGTAGACCGACTTCTGATCCTGACGTGACTTTCCACTTCAGGAGTGTCAGCAAAACCGGCTGACGGCCCCCAGCTCTTGCATACGGGGTGCCAAACAGGGAAACTGATATGTATGGAAGCGAGGCGGTTTGACGAACTGTTACGGCAAGCCCAAGGTGGTGATCAGGCCGCGGCGGACTGGGTGTTCGCCGAGTGCTTCAAGCCGCTTCGTGCGGTGATCGAGAAACAACTCGACCCGATCCTGCAGAAGGCTCGCTACGAGCCCGAGGACATCATTCAGGAAGTCTATGCCTTGGCATGGCTGCATCTGGCCACCGCTGACTTCGACAATAAAGCCGCATTCTTCGGTTGGCTGAAGACCATCGCTAAGAACAAGATGATCGATATGCGGCAGAACCTCCTTGCGCAAAAGCATGACGTTAAGCGGAATATCAGTGCGGTTGGGCGAGCTTCGTCTTCGTACGTCGATCTGGTTCCCAAGCTGGTTGCCGACAGCAGCACGCCAAGCACAAAGGCTGCCCGTCACGAGGCAGTCGCGATTCTGGTCGCCCAGATGTGGCGACTGCCGCAAGACTACCGGCAGGTCATTCAATGGCGATTCGTTCAAGGGCTCTCGGTGGCGGAGGTAGCCCAGCGTCTGAGCCGCAGCGAACCTGCGGTGCACATGCTCTGCCATCGCGCCTTGAACAAACTGCGCGGACTCATGGGAACACCCTCGAAATACCTGAGCCAGAGCTGAAACGCAGCAGACACACCCTCAGTCTACTCACAGCCAAACGGCCGGTCCCTGAGTATGCCGGGCCGGCCGTTGTGCAAATGGAGGGCTGAGGAGTACATCTCAAGATCAGTTCGTATAGCACGCAGGGGGTGCGGTTGTCTTTTGGCCCGATGCATAGCGGTTGCGTTCTGGGCCGGGGGGGGCGGCCCGGGCGGTGCAACACCTTCGTCGTAGCCCGTCCTCGGTGCAAAGACAACAACCGGTGCCTCGGGGGACAGGTTTGCGTTGTAGCACTCCGGAACGAACTTGTAGTTCGCGCCACTCAAGGCATCAACGCCCATTCCAACGAGCCCACCGACGTAGATGTTGCCCAGGGTTGCTGTGGATCGTTGCCGTGCAAGCGGGACTGTATGCGGAAGATAGCCTTCCTTTCTCAACTCGATGTGGTGATCCGAGCCCCGGCTGAGCGTGACCACCCCGGGAGTCTTGCCCATTGGTTGACCGTCGACGTAGATCTCCGCACCCGAGGGATTCGAACTCAACGAGATGGGTTGCGTGGTGCCGTTGACCGCGGTCGCACAGCCCGAGGCCAGGCTCGCCAGCAATCCCAACAGCAGAACACAGCCTATTCCTCGACATCCGGCAGCGCAGCGATTGGTGAACATGACATACCTCCTCTGGTCCGATTCTTCGGTGAGACTCTTAAGCCAACTCTTCTGTCTGTCGCTCGAACGAGCTTGTGGTCATCCCTGGCCGATGATCAGAACGGCAGGCTAGGTGCTACCTAACGAGGAATAAGCAGGTTTCTTCTTGAGAGCCGGATCATCTGGAGAACGAAGACGAACAGGTCGAAATTCCTCGTCGCGGATCTCCTGTAACTGATTTCCGAACAGCTACTTACGATCGCATTGTCGATGCCGTATATGGCGGGTAGACTGGTACCGTCATCTCTCAAGGAGCATATGTTTGGCGATGGAGGTAGACCCGTGGAACCTGCAGAATCAACCCCCGACCCGCGCGAAGAGCAGATCGGTCGGATTCTGAACGACTTTCTGGACGCTCGGGCGCGGGGTGAACCCGTGTCGGAAGACGAGCTGTTCGCCCGCTATCCCGAGTTCGCCGATCAGCTGCGGGAGCACCTGGCGATGCTACGGGAGATGGGAGGCATGCCGGGTGCCGGCCGAGCTGACGGTAGTGATACGACAGACCAAACACTGGATATCCGAGGCACCGGATCATCGTTCGCTTCACTACCGCATGATTCCTTCACCGGCTACGAGATCATCCACGAGGTCCACCGGGGCGGACAGGGGGTGGTTTACCAGGCCATTCAAAAGGCTACGAAGCGCAAAGTTGCCATAAAAGTGATGAAGGAAGGGCCTTTCGCCGGGTCAAGGGACAAGGCCCGGTTCGAGCGGGAGGTGCAGATCCTCGGGGCACTGAACCACCCGAACATCGTCACCATCCACGACAGCGGCATCGCCTCCGGCCATCACTACTTCGTGATGGACTACATCTCCGGCCAGCCGCTGGAGGTCTGGATGGCCAGTGGGCAGCGGAGCATCGAGGAGACGCTGAAGCTCTTCGCGAAGATCTGCGAGGCAGTAAACGCCGCGCACCTGAAGGGCGTGATTCACCGGGACCTCAAGCCGGGCAATATTCGGATCGACAACCAGGGCGAGCCGCACGTGCTGGACTTTGGCCTGGCGAAGATGGCCACCGCCGAGGTCACGAACGGCAGCCGTCCACAGGTGATGACAGTCACCGGCCAGTTTGTGGGGAGTCTGCCGTGGGCTTCTCCTGAGCAAGCCGAAGGCGCCCCGGACAAGATCGACACTCGAACAGACGTCTACTCGCTGGGCGTCATTCTCTACGAGATGCTGACCGGTAAGTTCCCCTACGAGGTCATCGGGAACATGCGGGATGTGCTCGACCGGATCATGAAATCCGAGCCGGCCAAGCCGAGTACCATCCGGCGGCAGGTCAACGATGAGGTCGAGACCATCGTCCTGAAATGCCTGAGCAAGGAGCGGGAGCGGCGTTACCAGACGGCCGGCGAACTGGCGCGAGACCTCGGGCACTACCTCAAGGGGGAGCCGATTGAGGCGAAGCGGGACAGCGGGATGTACGTGCTCCGCAAGCAGCTTCGGCGTTACAGACTTCCAGTTGCCATTGGAGCGGTACTCATGGTGCTGGTTACTGCGGGATTGGCTGTATCGACTACCCTTTGGCAGCAGGCGACTCAAGAACGGGATCGCGCCGACGGAGAGCGGGACCGGGCGGAAGCGGCTACCACACAGGCGACTGCCGAGCGTGCGCGAGCGGAGGCTGCCAGTCTTAAGGCAACGAAAGAAGCGAACAAAGCACTTTCAGCCCTATCACGAACCGAACGCCAGGCATACGCCGCAAACGTGACCGCAGCCGATGCGTACCTTCGTGCCAATGACGTCTCGGGGGCACGGCTGCACCTCGACATGTGCCCGGCTCACTTACGCGGCTGGGAGTGGTCGTACCTGAACGCCCGCCTCGACAATAGCATCGCCGCGCTCCACGGGCACACCGCCGAAATCACCTGCTTCGCAACCAGTCCCGACGGGAAACGGATCGTTACCGGATCGGAGGACCATACAGCCAAGCTCTGGGACCTAGCTACGGGCAGCGAGGTATTCTCCCTTCGCGCGCATACCGAAAGTGTTACGTGTGTCGCCTTTAGCCCGGATGGGACGCGGATCGCCACAGGATCCAGAGACAAGACAGTGAGGTTGTGGGATGCGGCCTCAGGGTCTGAACTGGCCACCCTCCGAGGGCATCCTCCTCGCATAGAAAGGGTCAGCTTCAGCCCCGATGGTAAACGAATTGCCACCAAACCTGAGCCGACTTCTTCCGACACGCCGGAAGGCCCCCCGGACACCGTGAGACTCTGGGACGTGGCTACTGGTGTTGAACTCTCGGCGCTTAGCGGAAAGTCGCTACATGCCGGTCCTTACGGGCCTGAATTCGCCTTCAGCAAAGACAGCCAGCGGATGCTCACGTGGTCCACTCGGGATGAGACTGCCGTAGTCTGGGATTCGCTGACCGGAGCGGAAGTGTGCCGACTTCTCGGCCATAGAAAAGGAGTGACAAACGCGGTTTTCAGTCCCGACGGCAAACGGATCGCTACGGCGTCCTACGATGAGACGGTTAAGCTCTGGGATGTGGCCACAGGGGCCGGGCTAGTCACATTCGATGATAATGGCGGTGGGTGCTTCGACCTACAATTCGCGTTGGACGGCAAGAGACTCGTCGGTATGACCAGCTGTGGTTTTCTGCAGCTGTGGGATCCGAACGCAAGAGCTGCCGTTGCCTCCATAGACTGTTGCGATACGGTTGGTGCCAGCCTAAAGATCAGTCCCGATGGTAAAAGAATCATCACTGGGTCCTACGGTGGAGTGATAAGATCGTGGGACTCTGCAACCGGGAACCACATCGCGACGCTTGGAGGAATGATCGGCCTGACAGGCGTTTGTGCTTTCAGCCCGACGGGAGATCAGTTCATTGCGGGTAGTAGGTCGCTGGCCCGCGTTGTTGATCTAGCAACAGGATCGGAGCTGGCACAACTGCGAGGCTTCACCGGCTGCGAGCCCCTGCAAGTCGCCTATGGGCTGCATGGTACCCGGATCATCATTCTGTTTGACGGAGCCGTCAAGTTGTGGAACGCGAATCCAGCGCCGGACGTTCTTACGCTGCGTGGTGGTGATCATATCGTGAGCGCGGCCTTGAGCCCCGACGGGACGCGAGTTGTCATCTTCTACGGGGGCGATAATACAGGTAAGTTGTGGGACTTGGCGACCGGAACTGAGCTGGTCTCGCTCCGGGGTCATAGCGATTCGGTAGTTGACGCCGCCTTCAGCCCTGGTGGTGACCTGATCATCACGGGGTCTGATGACAACACTGCCAAGCTGTGGAATGCCTCAGCTGGCACCGAGGTGCTAACGCTTCGAGCGCACACTGGGCCAGTGGGCTTAGTGGCCTTTAGCCCGGATGGAGCCAGGGTCTTGACCGGTTCTGCCGACCAGACAGCCAAACTGTGGGATGCTGTAACCGGGACTGAGTTGCTGACGCTTCGAGGCCACAGCCAGATAGTGCATTTGGCTGCTTTCAGCCAGAATGGGACAAGAGTGGTAACCGGATCCGCGGGGATCGTCAAGGTGTGGGATGCTGCAACCGGTGCTGAAGTGATCACCTTTCCCTGTAGGAATCCCATCCTGAGCCCCGACGGAACCAGGATCATCGGAAGAGATGAAGGCGAGGACCATGTCTATAAGATCTGGGATTCAGCCAGCGGTGCGGAGCTCACCGCACTTCGGGGTTCTCTGGCTTCAGCAAACCAGGTGGCCTGGAGTCGCGATGGCAGACACGTTGTATCTGCGTGTGAAGATGGTAGCGCCAGGCTGTGGGATACGATGAGCGGGAATGAACTGGCCACGTTGCGAGGCCACACCAACGCAGTGGGCTGGGCTGGTTTCAGTCCCGACGGCGGTCGTGTTGTCACAGCCTCCGGCATAACCCCACCCTGGACCTTGGATACCACGATCAGACTTTGGGATACCGCTACAGGATCTGAACTGGCGACACTGAGAACACAGTTTCCGGTGCGTTGGGTGTTCTTCTCTTCGGATGGTAGTCGCATTATTGGAATTGAAGAACTTAGCGGTGCGGTCGATGTCTGGAGTGTGATCCCTGACAGGGAGACATTCCGCTTGCCGGAAAAAAGCCACGCCGCGCAAACGAGCCCCGACAGTAGTGTGGCTCACAAGGCAACGACGCAACAAGCCACAGGCGACGGCGGCACGACCGCCAGGGTAGGCGGGCAAGTTATGAGCATTCAACGACAAGACTGGGGCAAGGTGGACGGTCAGCCGGTCTTCCTCTTTCAACTGAACAACGCCCGCGGGGCCAACGCGGCGATCACCAACTATGGGGCCATTATCGTCAGCCTGAAGATGCCGGATCGGCACGGGAAGATGGATGATGTCGTGTTGGGGTTCGACTCGCTGGCGGGTTATCTGAAAGGGCACCCGTACTTCGGCGCCTTGGTCGGCCGCTACGGCAACCGCATCGCCAAGGGCAAGTTCACCCTGGACGGAAAGGAATACACGCTGGCCACCAACAACATGGGCAACCACCTCCACGGCGGCCTCAAAGGCTTTGACAAGGTTGTCTGGGAAGCCCAGCCGGTGGAGCGCAGCGAGGCGGTCGGCCTCAAGCTTTCATATACTAGCAAGGACGGCGAAGAGGGCTACCCCGGCAACCTCAAGTGCACGGTGACCTATCTTCTGACCAACAACAACGAGCTGAAGATCGACTACGAAGCGACCACAGACAAGGCAACGCCGGTCAATCTGACCAACCACAGCTACTTCAACCTGGCCGGCCAGGGCAAGGGCGACGTCCTTGATCACGAGATGATGATCAACGCCGACAAGTTCACGCCGGTCGATGAGACGCTGATTCCCACAGGCGAGCTCAAGCCGGTCAAGGGGACGCCGTTCGACTTCACAAAGGCCACGCGGATCGGGGCCCGGATCAACCAGCAGCAGGATGAGCAGATCAAGTTCGGTGGGGGCTACGACCACAATTTCGTGCTGAACCGAACAGGCGACGGGTTCTCGCTTGCGGTGAAAGTGAGTGAGCCAACGAGCGGCCGGGCGATGCAAGTGCTGACGACCGAGCCGGGCGTCCAGTTCTATACGGGCAACTTCCTGGACGGCAGCATCGTGGGCAAGGGCGGCAACGTCTACAAGCATCGTTACGCTTTCTGCCTCGAGACGCAGCAGTATCCTGACTCGCCGAACAAGAGCCAGTTCCCGTCGACGATTCTCGAGCCTGGGCGGCAGTACAAGTCGACCACGGTTTATCACTTCTTGGCGAAATAGCGTATCGGGATCACGATTGTCACACGGGCGGTTTATTCGCGAGGACGAGAGGGCCACCTATTCTTTTGTGTTCACTCGCAGTGAGGGACGAAGTCATGATGAGTGTGACCATGTATCGTGTGGTCGCGGTGGCCGCCGGTCTGGCGTGGAGCCTGGCGGTGAGCGCTTCGGCGATGGCCGATGAGTCAGCGTGCTCTCGCTTTCTGAGGGACTTCGGATCACGATAATTGAGGGTTTGTCCTTGAAGCTGGGTGTGGTCGGGCACCGCTGGGGCTCTGCCCCAGGCCCCGGGATTTAGAAGGCATGGCTCCGGTGTTCCAAGTTACGAAAAAGCCCCGCTCCTCTTCGGCTACGGGGCAAGTGCCTTGGACGTACCGTCGGCCAGGCTATCCCTCGCCAGGTTGCGTCCCCGCAGAGCCTGACTCCGTTTTGCGCGGCATGGCTATGCTATCAGGCCGGGAGATCAACGGAAAGCACCAAAGGGACGACGGAAACCAAGGGAAAAGTGGCTCCGTTTGACCCGCCCGGCGACACATTGGTGCTCATGGGTGCGTTAGGTCGTCGCCGTCTTTTCGTTTGAGCCGATGGAAACGTAAGGGAGCAACGCAGGTCTTTGGAGGAAGACCTTCTGAAGTCTTGACTCGGAGAACAGCTGACCAGCGCGTACCCGGTGACGCGAATAGCTTCATCGACTCCCGAGGAGATACAAATGCGAGCGCGTATGTCCCGATGGGCTCTCGACTTGGTCCTGGCATCCCCTCCGTTTGCTCGGCGTTACCGATCCGTCGTCGGCTGGCATAATGGGTAAGCGGATATCTTCCAGCCCACGCAGAAGGAGATGGTCTTCGGGGACGGCTTGGACGAACGGCTCGTAAAACGGACGCGGGAGGAGGAACCCGGAGAATAGGAGGCCCTCGTACGAGGCCGGCAGCATTCCTTGCACGTGGTTGCCGAACCGGAGACAATTCCGGTCCCATGCCAGTGACCTGGACGCAAGACACACAGGAAGTGGGTTATCCCAGCGCAAAACGATGGCAGGCCTTGACGATCGTCGCAGGCCTGGCGCTGGTCATCACCTTCTTTCTTCCCATTTCCGGATTGGAGTGGTCATACACGCCCGCGCAATTCTGGCTTCGGAATCACCGCGATATCCTCGCTTTGCCCTCGACATGGAGCCTGGATCCGGAACTGCTTGGCATGATCTGGATGGCCGGCATGCCACACTTCTGGGGCCTGATGATGGCAGGATACGACCTGAGCGTCGTCCTCGGGGTGCGAATGCCCGCGAAGCTGGCCCATTTTGCCGGCGCTGGGGCCGGCATAGCCTGCGCGATCATCAGCACCTGCTGGTTGGCGTGTCTCGTTGTTCCGTTTATCAGCGGACAGATTCAGAGTAGCGGTTGGGCCTCCGTGGTGGAAGGAGACACACCGCTCATGCTCGTGTTCCTCCTGCTGGGGGCCTGGGGATCGGTATACGGGCTGCTTGTCCTTCGGCAAGGAAAGACGATCTACCTGTACCACGGGTTCGCGGGCGCGCTCGCTCTCAGTTGTCTCCTCGGTATATGTCTGTTCTACCTTGAGGTGGAAGGCACGGAGTGGACTGGCCTCACCCTGAGCTTCGCCGCCTGCTCTATACTCCTCGTTGCCCGTATCGGGGATGCACGTGCAATGACCAAGTCGGCCTGGCCCCGCACGATCCTCGGTCTGCTGCTGCTCCGGCCTCTCAGGCTGTGCCGGCCCGGGCTTTGTCCGCAATGTCGGTATGATCTTCGTGGGCTGCCCGAGGCGCGCTGCCCTGAGTGCGGAAGACCATTTACGCCGGAGGAGGCCGGAGCCGCCATCGCGAGGTCTCAGCGTTGCGGGACGCCCACGACCGGCTACGCAGACCGAATCAAACTCATTCCCTAGGCGATCCGCCTCCGCGAGCGTGGCCATGCCGTCCACCTCCGGGTAACAAGAACGGGAACCGCAACGAAACCTAACGCACAGAAGATATCTGTGTTTTCATCTTCCTACCATCCTGGACGCGGCGGCTTCCGTGTCTTGGCGGAGGGGCATTCGAGTGAAGTGGCGTCAGAAGCCCATCTGCTTGGACGAAGCGAGGAGCCAAGGCCACTGAGAAACCAGACGCTTCGCACATGTCTTGGCAAGCTCGCTTCTTACCCATAAATATCAGCGGTTGTGCCTTGCTTCTCGGATGTGTGACGGACTCTGCACGAGGAGCGCGCCGTGACATTCATTCCATCAAAGGAAGGGAATCTGTCAGGAGGTCAAACAGCCAGAAGGCGTCTGCACCAGCGTGACACGCGGGCTCTTTGATCAGTGAGGCCTTCAAGAACCGCTTGGCAGCAGCCAATTATCCGATCGTCGCGCCGCTGCGATTGGCCGACGGACAATCGAGGGCTCGATCAGATCTCGGATTTGCCGGCTATTGCGGTAGAGCAGGGCGGCATCCAGCGGCTGGCCGTGCAGGCCGCGAACCCGAACCGGACGGCCCAGTCGCCGGGCCAGATGAATCATGACCGCAAAGTGGAGCGTCCACGGGCCGAGCAGTCTGTGAACCTCGCTGAAGTCGAAGACGACGGCCAGCGGTCTGGCGTTCTTGTCGGCTGTCAGCGCGGAGGTCGCCACCTCAAGACGATCTAGCGACAACTGCGGCTCACGCAGCCTGACCAGGGCCGTCCCGTCTTCCAGCCATCGGATCTGTGCCGCGAGCGCGTCAAAGTGCGCTTCCTTTTCTTGTTCGCCTGTTCTCGGAGGTTTTGCTGGGCTCATGGTTCGTTCCTCCCTTCAGCTTGCCGGTTACTCGAACGAGAGCCCGCCACGGATCTCACGGAGCAAAGCACGGCAGACTGCCCAAATCGATTCCCAGCGTCTCTGCATGGTGCGGGAAGACCAGCCGCAATGAATTAGGGACATGACCGGCTCGCAGCAGTAGAGCGAGTGCGAAGTGCGATCATGAGAAGGTCGAAGGCAGATTCGTGATGCTGTCAGCCCGGATCAGCTGGCAAGAGCATGCCTCTCCAACGCTATTGGTAGCCGTCCGATGAACCACATCTTCCATCTGCCGAGGGGTTCTGCTACACGGGTTCTTCTTGAACGGTGGCACGCGTGGCGAAGAGCAAATCAAGGGATCTGGCGAGGGACTCGATCTGGCAACGGATGATTCGAGGGCAAGCGATTGTCCTGCCTCACCACTCCTCACCTTCATCATCCACAATCCGCTCGAACCTCGTCTCCAGGCCATCCCTCGCATACCGATCGATCAGCAGATCCCTGGCTTCCGCGGTCAGCTTCTCATCCGC
>Ga0209507_1001823_pt1 | contig 15939 bp, 14 predicted proteins | sample AD_UKC028_MetaG_FD_184414 | JGI IMG/M metagenome (GOLD analysis project Ga0209507, IMG submission 184414) | Active sludge microbial communities of municipal wastewater-treating anaerobic digesters from USA - AD_UKC028_MetaG (SPAdes) (version 2) | ecosystem: Engineered > Bioreactor > Anaerobic >...
ATGAGGCGATCATCGCGGCATCGGAGGTATTGATATTTACGAGGCCGGTTCCCGCTATCCCGGAGCATTCAGCGGCTTTTCCCGCTATCACTTTTAGCTCCGGACGGGCGATGTAAGTCCTGTATACGATGACCGCGAGGCCCAATACGGCGAGCGCCCCAAGGGCAATAAGGACTTTCTTCTCCTGCGCGGTAAGGTCAAACAACTATACTGACGAGCCTCTTCGGTACGACGACGATGTTCCTGGCTGGTTTGCCCTCGAGCCATTGCTTTACTTTTTCGTCGGCGAGCGCGAGCTTCTTCAGATCCTCTTCCGCGATATCGTTCGGCACCTCGAGCTTCGAACGGACCTTGCCGTTGACCTGTATCACTATCGTAATATTCTCGTCGACGAGCATCTTAGGGTCGAACTTCGGCCAACCGGCCTTCAGGACGCTCTCTTTATTTCCGAGCGACTGCCATATCTCCTCGCAGAAATGCGGGGCTATCGGCGAGAGCATCAGCACAAGCGACGAATAAGTTTCCTTATCCGCGCCGAACTGGTAGATCGCGTTGACGAGTTCCATCATCGCGGCTATCGCGGTATTGAACTTGAATTCGCCTATATCGTCCGTGACCTTCTTTATCGTCCTGTGCGTGAGGCGCACGAGAGCCGGGTCGGCTTTCTCCTTGAGGTTCTCCTGTATGCGCCATACGCGCGTGAGGAACCTGAACGCGCCCTCTGTGCCTCGCTCTTCCCACTCGAGCTCGGTCTCGGGAGGCGCCGCGAAGAGTATGAAGAGGCGCATCGTGTCCGCGCCGTATTTCGCGATTATCTCATCGGGGTCGACGATATTCCCGCGCGACTTCGACATGACCTCGCCGTCCTTGAGCACCATGCCTTGCGTGAGGAGCTTTTGGAAGGGCTCCTCGAAATCCAGCATGCCGATGTCTTTCAGGAATTTCGTGAAGAACCTCGAATAAAGCAGGTGCAGGACCGCGTGTTCGATGCCGCCGATATACTGGTCGACCGGCATCCAGTACGAGACGTCGGCTTTTTCAAAAGCCGCCGTGTCAGCACGAGGCGAACAGAACCTCAGGAAATACCAGGACGAATCTATGAACGTCGCCATAGTGTCCGTCTCGCGCCTTGCCGCGCCGCCGCACTTCGGGCACTTAGTTTCCGTGAATTCCTTTACCTGCGAGAGCGGGCTGCCGCCTTTTCCGGTGAACTCCACGTTCTTAGGCAGGACGACCGGCAGGTCCTTCTCGGGGACCGGCACGACGCCGCATTTCGCGCAATATATTACGGGTATCGGCGTCCCCCAATAGCGCTGGCGCGATATGAGCCAGTCGCGCAGGCGCCAGTTGACGGTGCGCTTGCCTATGCCTGTCTTCTCCATCCATTCGGCGATCTTCTTCTTGCCTTCCGCGTTCGTAAGGCCGTCGAACTGCGCTGAGTTGGTTTGCACGCCGTCGCCCTCGTACGCTTCGGCCATTCTTTCCGGCGATATATCCGCGTCTTTCGGGCGGATCACGACGCGCATCGGGAGCTTGTGCTCTTTCGCGAAGAGGAAATCCCTCTGGTCGTGCGTAGGGACCGCCATAATGGCACCGGTCCCATATTCCATCAGCACGTAATCCGCCACCCATATCTGGACGGGTTCGTTATTGACGGGATTTATCGCGTAGGCCCCCGTAAAGATGCCTTCCTTCTTCACGTCGGCCGCGACGCGGACGAGCTTGCTCTCCTTAGATACCTTGTCTATGAACTGCAGGGCCTGCTTCTCCTGCGGTTTTCCTTTAATGAGGCCTTTGACGAGCGGGTGTTCCGGCGCGAGGACCACGTAGGTACATCCGAATATCGTGTCCTGGCGGGTCGTGAATACGGGCAGGGCCTCCCCGGTCTCTTTTACCTTGAAAAAGATCTCGACGCCCTCGCTCTTGCCTATCCAGTTCTTCTGCATCGTGATGACGCGCTCGGGCCAGTACTTGAGCCCCGCGAGGTCATCGAGCAGCCTTTCCTTATAAGCGGTGATCTTTATGAACCATTGGTCGAGCTCTTTCTGGTGGACCAGGTTCTTGCAGCGCCAGCATTTCCCGTCGATGACCTCCTCGTTCGCGAGGGTCGTCTCGCAATCGGGGCACCAGTTGACGACCGACGCCTTCTTATACGCGAGCCCCTTCTCCATCATCTTCAGGAATATCCACTGGTTCCAGCGGTAATAGTCAGGCAGGCAGGTCGAGACCTCGCGGTCCCAGTCGTAGGAGAGGCCCATCTTCTTGAGCTGCTTGCGCATGTTGTCTATGCAACTCAATGTCCAGGCCTCGGGATGGCTCTTATTCTTTATGGCCGCGTTCTCCGCCGGCTGGCCGAACGCGTCGTAGCCCATCGGGTGCAGCACGTTGTAGCCCTGCATGATCTTCACGCGCGCGGCGACATCGCCGATCGTGTAATTGCGGACATGGCCCATATGTATACGGCCGGAAGGGTACGGGAACATCTCGAGAAGGTAATACTTCTTCTTCGACGGGTCAGTCCTGGCCCGGAAGACCCCGCTCTTCTCCCATTCCTTCTGCCACTTCTCTTCTATCTGCTTGAAATCGTAGTTCAATCACGCCTCATCTTTCTTACTGCGGCGAGGTTGGCCTTGTCGGACTTCTCGGTCTCCTTCGGCGTCTCGAGTATGAACGCGCAATCCCTGAGTTTCGGGTGGTTGACTATGCGCTTCATGCCCTCCGCACCGATCTTGCCCTTGCCGATGTGCCAATGCCTGTCGTTGTGAGAGCCCATCTCACTCATCGAATCGTTGAAATGTATGACCTTTATCTTATCAAGGCCTGCCGTAGAATCAATATATTTAATCAGTTTTTCGAGTCCCGGTTTCGATTTGAGATCGAAACCCGCCTCGAACGTATGCGCGGTATCGAGGCAGACGCCGACTTTATTTGTGTCTTTAACGCTGCCGATTATCTCCTCGATATCCTCGAATTTCGAACCGATCGAGTCCCCGCCTCCGGCGGTGTTCTCGAGCAGTATCGTCAGTTCCGGTTTGGCTTTGGCTATCGCTTCGTTGAGCCCCTTCGAGAACCGGGCTATGCCGTAATCGCGGCCCTTCTCCTTCGGGCTGCCGAGGTGCGTCACGAAATAATCCGCGCCTATCATGTCGGCGCGTTTTATGTCCTCTATATACGCGTCGACCGACTTGCGCCACAGGCTGTCGTCGGGAGAGCACATATTTATCAGGTACGGGATATGGACGACTACAGGCGAGATGCCCTTTGCCTTGCGGCGTTTTCGAAATTCCTCGACATCCGCCGGGTCGAGCTCAAGCGCCTCCCACCCGCGCGGGTTGCGGCTGAAGATCTGGAAAGCGTTGCAGCCGAGCGCCGCGGCCCTGTCGACCGCCTCATAGATATGCCCGGCTATGGATACATGAACGCCGAGTTTCATTGGCCTCCCGGAAAGAAATGGTGGAGCTGAGGGGGATCGAACCCCTTACCTCCTGCATGCCATGCAGGCGCTCTCCCAGGTGAGCTACAGCCCCACGATTTTGGCTATATCTTTTCACTTAGCCAAAATCGTGGAGCGTCGGCCCATTGCTTTATTTACCATAAGGGGCCAGCCCCCCGCTTAATTGGCTAAGTAAGGATTAAAATAATACCACTTCTTCGCCCCGCCGTCAACCATCCAGTTGTCATTGACAATGACCCCCTCTGATGGTATATTTTACCAGAGTCGTCTTTGGAGCGCAAAACGAAGGAGGTTCGCATGCTTGAAGGCTTATTGACGGGGTTAAAAGACCCGAATATCGTATATCTCCTGCTCGTGATCGGCTTTTACGGGATAATATTCGAGATAGCGACGCCGGGCGTGTCCGTAGGCGGCATCATAGGAGTGGTGGGGCTTGTCCTGGCATTTGTGGGCATGAATTCGCTGCCTGTTAATTACACGGGCCTTATCCTGATGCTGCTGAGCTTCGTCTTCTTTGTGCTGGAGGTCAAGACCCCGACCCACGGGATACTATCTGTCTGCGGCATACTCGCGCTTACTATCGGCTCGCTTATATTGTTCAAGGCGGACCCGCATTTCACAAGCTTGTCGAAGGCGCTGATAGCGGCGATAGTGATAAGCACTACCGCCCTGATGGTATTCGTCCTGCCGCTGATAATCAAGGCCCAGGTGCGGAGGGCGTCATCCGGCACGGAAAGTTTGGCCGACGCGACGGGCGAGGCAAAGACGGACCTTGCGCCCAAGGGCATTGTGCATGTGAAGGGCGAGGAATGGTACGCCGAATCGCTCGAGGGGACGATCAAGGCGGGGGAAAAAATTAAGATAAAATCGGTTGACGGACTGGTCGTTAAAGTAGAGAAAGCGAGGTAACAGATGGCTATTACGGGTTTTGTGCTTTTCTTTATCCTTATTGTGGGCCTTATGATCCTGTCGAACTCGATCAAGATCGTCAGGGAATACAAGCGCCTTGTGGTCTTCCGCCTCGGCCGTTCTGTAGGCCAGCGCGGGCCCGGTATCGTGTTCCTGATACCGATAATAGACCAGGCGATAAGCGTCGACCTGCGCGAGCTCTTCCTTGAGATACCGCAGCAGACCTGCATCACGAAGGATAACGCCCCGATATCCATCGACTTCCTTATATACTGGAAAGTCGTGGACCCGGACCTCAGCGTCATAAAGGTCGGTAATTTCGCCGCAGCATCGCAGGGTATCGCGACGACCACCCTTAGGGCCGTCGTCGGCGACATCGCGCTTGACGAGGTGCTCTCGAAACGCGAACAGATAAACCAGATACTCCGCCAGAAGCTTGATGAGGTCACCGAGCGCTGGGGCGTCAAGGTAACGACCGTCGAGATCCGCGAGATCATGCCGCCGAAGGACGTATCCGACGCGATGATCAAGCAGATGTCCGCTGAAAGGACCCGCCGCGCCGTGGTCACCGAGGCCGAGGGCACGAAGGCGGCCGCGATCACGGTCGCCGAGGGCGAGAAGCAGTCGGCGATACTGAAGGCCGAGGGCGACAAGCAGTCGGCAATATTAAGGGCGGAAGGTTTCGCGCTGGCCCTTGACAAGATATTCTCAGTGGCGAAGGGCATTGACTCGAAGACATTATCCCTTCAGTACCTTGAAACATTGAAGGCGCTGGGCCAGAGCCCCGCTACTAAGTACATCTTCCCGATGGAGTTCACGAACCTGCTTGAGCCGTTCGTAAAGAATACCAAGGAAGCCCTCAAGTAAAACAAATAGGGGACGTGTCATCTAGGGACACGTCCCCATATTCTCTCCGTGCCGAGGTGTCGGAACTGGCATACGATCCGGTCTCAAAAACCGGTGGCCGTAAGGCCATGAGGGTTCGATTCCCTCCCTCGGCACCATAATTCCCGCTTACAGATGTTATGAAATACTCCGCGTTCAGCTGCGGAGGATTTCGCAGAAATCCGACCAGCGTTTTGAACGCGGAGTAAATTTTCTATTCCGCCGGCGTATAAGACGAGGGATTTATCTTGCCCCGGCCTGCTTCAGGATCGGGATTATCTCTTGCCTGCCCTGGGACACCGCTTCCTGTAAGGGCGTCCTGTAAACACCAACGCATCCGGTGCAGTATTTCTTATTCACATCTGCGCCTTTGGAAATGAGCAGCTTTACCATGTCCTTCTTATCGAATAGTATGGCCATAATCAAAGGGGTCTTCCCGCTTGGGCCGGCGTCATTTATGCGCGCTCCCTTAGAGATCAGCAGCTCCGCGTTTCCCATGTTCCCGTTGAATACCGCAAGGGTTAAAGGCGTCCATCCGTATTTCCCTTTCTCGTTAACATCCGCCTTGCCTTCAATAAGCGCCTTGACAGCTTCATTCCGGCCATTATCCACCGCTATCATCAATGCGGTTTGGCCTTTATCATCCGTCCCGCGCGTTGAAGCACCGTAAGAAAGCAAAAGTTTAATGAGATTGGCGTTCCCGGCGAGAGACGCGATCATTAACGGCGTCCTGCCGTCCGCATCCTTTACATTCAAATTCACCCTGGACTTTACCATCTTCTCGATTTTTTTAGCATCGTTGCCTTTTATCGCTGCGATCAAGTCTTTTGAATCTGCCGCGGCAAACGAGGAATTGCCGGCCAATAGGAATAAAATTAAGGCGATCGCGGTCAGGCCGCTATTGTTTGACATCTATTGACCCTCCTTTTATATCTACACTCTTATCGGCAGTATCACGACCGGTATCCCCTCGTGGTAGAATTTCCTCTGCATCGAGAATACGGTGTAGTTATGGAGCAGCCTGGTGAGGAATGTCTCTTTCGGGAAGACGATCTGGCCGCCGAAGAAGACGGCCTGCGGGTACTTCTCGGTCAGCTTCAGCGCGAGTTCCGAGGCCTCCTGCACAACATCCGTGCCAAGGGCGAATATGCCTTCGGCATGATAACCGTGTTCTCCGACGAATTTCACATACCTGCCTATCTCGCTTTTTGCGTGCGCTTCCAACCTGTCAATCTCTTCCGCCCCCTTGAAATTTCCGGCGTCGATGACGCCTATCTGCAGGAAGACGAAATTCTTGAATGAATCCCCGAACAACCTGAATATATTGAACAGCGTGTGCAATCCCGTCCCGTTGAAGCCGTTGACGAGCAGGACCGCCGTCTTCGCCTCCGGGTCGAACTCGCCCTTCTCCTTCTTTGTTATGCCGGGTATATTCTCGGCGCTTGAGAAACCGGCCGCCATGACGAGGCTGTCAAGGCGCTTCAGCAGTTTCGCGGTATTATCGTAATGCCTCTTTATCCATGTGACTAAGAGCACCAGCGTGCCGGTGACGAAGATGGTTTTCCATCCGCCATCGTTGAATTTTATTATGGTAACCGACAGCAATATGAACGCTGTCAGCGCGAGGCCGATGCCGTTGACCGCAAGTTTCCTTCGCCAGTGGTCCAATCTTTTACGGTTGCTCCACCAGTACCGTACCATGCCCATCTGCGAGAGAAGGAACGTTATGAAAACGTTGATACTGTAGAGGACGACGAGCAACGCCACCGAGCCGCGCGTCGCGAGCATCATTATCAGCGCGGCGACGCCCATGATCATGACGCCGTTCTGCGTGACGAAACGGTCGCTCAGCGTAGCGAACCTTGACGGGACCCACCTGTCGAGCGCCATGTTGGCAAGTATCCTCGGGCCGCCGACAAAACCCGTCTGCGCGGCGACGAACAAAAGCAGCGCCTCGGAGACGAGAGTTATAAGGAGGAACGGCACTCCCCAGGCCCTGCTCCACGGGGCGGTCACGCTCTCCAGCAGCACTGCATTTATCGTTTTGCCTTCCTGGAACTGCACCCCGTAGAGGATATACGCGAGCATGAGCCCGAGGACAGTCACGGCAAGGGATATCGCCATATAATTCATGGTGCGCTTGGCCGTCTGGACCTTCGGCTCGCGAAGCATAGGAAGCGAATTGCTTACGGCCTCGATACCGGTATAGGTACCCGCGCCCATGCTGTATGCCCTCATCACGAGCAGCACCATGCCCATCATGCCCAATTCCGCCGACGTCGTATAAAGGTCCTCCCTTGTGGCCGACACAACCTCCGGGAAATTCATCATATGGGTAACGAGCGCGTAGATGATAAGGAAAGCGTGCGTCACGACAAATGTGAGGAATATGGGCATAAGCACCGAGACCGACTCCTTTATGCCCCTGAGGTTCAGGACTATAAGGAAAAACACCACCGCCGAAGCGAAGACGAGCTTATACGGAAGGTAATCGGCCGGAAGGAAACTGAATAGCGCGTCCGCGCCGCTCGCGACCGAGACGGTGATAGTAAGCACGTAATCTATAAGGAGCGCGCAGCCGGATACCATGCCGGTGCGCGGCGAAAGGAGCTTGCTTGCTACGAGGTACCCGCCGCCGCCCGACGGGAATACCTCGATAAGCTGCGAATAGCTCGCGCTTATGACGAAGATCGTGATAGCCGTGGCAAGCGCGACGAATATCCCGAGGTACATATGGCCCTGCAAGGCAACGAACGCTTCCTGCGGGCCGTAGCATGAGGACGAGAGCCCGTCCGCGCCGATGCCTATCCACGCGAAGAAAGCTATAAGCGATATCTTGTGGAAGAGCCGGGTATCGTGCGGGTCATGCGCGCCGCCGATGACTATATTCTTAAGCTTCTTGCCTATACCTGGTCCTGATGCCATACGTTAACCCCTCACTGACCTGATATCATACCACATATAGGCGAATATAGGAACGGCAAGGAGCTCGATGCCTATCGTTACCCCGATCAGGAGCGGCAGCGAGACGTCGTAAAGCACGCCCATAAGCGCGGCGCCGATGAACATAGCCACACCGTAGACCGTATTAAAAATGCCGTAGCCCGTCCCCCTCTTCTTCATCGGGGTCAGGTCCGCGATCGCCGATTTCATTATCGTCTCGTGTATGCCCATCACGACGCCCCAGAGCAGGACGCTGACCGCGACGAGGGCTATATTCATCGAGAAAGCGAGCAAAGGTATCAGGGCCGATAAAAAAGGTATGGCTACCAGTGTCAACAGGCCCGCCTTCTCGTTCCTGCTCCTGTGTTTCATGACATCATAGGCCTTGCCTATCGCAAGGGCGGCGACGCCGTCGACCGCCATCGCGATGGCGTAGAAGAGCGGTATCTGCGCGTCGCTGAGCACGCCCTTCGCCTTAAAATGGTATCCGAGCAGGGCGAAATTCACGAAACCCACCGTCGCAACGAGAGTAAACGCCGTATATATCCAGAAGACCTTCGATAATTTATCCGGTTCGGGCGGTTTATTCAGCGCGGCTTCCAGCTTCTCGGGGTTCGGTACGCGCAGATACGCGAAAAATACGCACACCATCACGAGCAGGAACGGGACCCAGAAGAGCCTGTAGCCCGCCTGGTATTTCGCGATATCGCTCCGGGTATTGCCGACCATCATAAAAAGCGCCATGAATATTAAAGGGCCGGTCAACGCGCCGAGCTGGTCCATGAACTCAGATAACCCGAAACCGAAACCCGTCCCGACCTGCTTTGACGCCTGAGATACTATCGTGTCGCGCGCGGGAGCCCTGAGGGCCTTTCCGAGCCGCTCGAGGACAATGAAAAGCGCGGCCACCTGCCATACCCCTGTCAGCGACAGCATAGGGACGGTCGCAAGCATTCCGTAACCTATGAACGTGAAGAGCCAGTATGCCCTGGTCTTGTCGGCGAAATAGCCCGACAGCAGGCGTATCGCGTAACCGATAAATTCCCCGAGCCCGGCGATAAAGCCGACCGTCGCGGCGCTGACGCCGAGCGTCTTCAGGTACGGGCCGTTCACGCTGCGCGCGCCCTCGTAGACGATATCCCCGAACAGGCTTACAAGCCCGAAGAGGATAATAAGGTTCATCGCGGCTTTTCTGTTGTTATCTGTCACTGCCGCTCCGCTTTCTCAAGCGCGTCGCCCACTCCGTCTTCAAGGACGGCGGAATAAAATTCCTTGTCGCCCGGCAAGGAGACCGAATAACGCTCCGTATAATCTAACTCAACTACCGCGCGTTTCACCCTGAAATCCAGCAGGTGCCCGCCGGTGTTCCTTCCCTCAGTGATAAAATGCATATGGTATCCGGGCAGGTTAAAGCCCGCGGCATAGCCGGGGCACCTGAAACCCACCACCGTGCCCTTTATCTCCTTTAGCTCGAATACCGACTGCCCTTTTACCGCTTCCGATAACGGGGCATACGGCTTCTTCTGCGGCGGGACGCTCCTCGTCTTCACATAATCAAAGAGGCCCTCGATCTTGACGGCGTAAAATATATTCTTCGTAGGCAGGAGCGTATCTATGTATCCCTGGAGCTGTTCCATCTCCATCGGCTTGTCGACACAGATGAGCTTGTCCGTCTCAAAGAATGTCACCGCGGAGAATGGGGTCTTTGCGATGCCGGATACGGGATACGCGAGCCCGTCGGACTTCACCTGGAAGAACTCGCCGTCTACCGCCAGCATCTCCCCGTCGAGCGCGTTGAACGTCCCTATGCCGAAATCCCCGCGCTTCTTAAGCTCGTTAAAGTCCGTATCGCCGTCATAGATGCCGCCCGAGAGCGCGTTCAGGGTGGAGACCTGGAAAAGGACATCCCTATCGCCGCCGGAGTTTGAACAACCGGCCGCTGCGGCCGAGATCATTACAACCGACAGGAGGCAAATGAGGTTTTTCATGCGATCAGCTCGAACGCCTTTGTGACTTCCATTCCGACGGTTATCCCGAGCTCCGCGGCCTTCCTGTTGACTTTCGATATCTTTCGGGCCGGAAAACGCTCGAGCGTGCCAATCGGATTGTCCGGAGTACTCTCGACCATCGCCGCGGCCGTATTGAACCTGTCTATCGCCTCGAGGTCAAAGACGCCGCAGACAAGGAAACCCTTCTTCCCGGTCACCATCAGTATGCTGAACCCAGACCATTTGACCTGGACCCCCTCAACAAGCCCGTTCTTCGTCTCGTATGACCTTGTTACCGTTTCCATCTTGACGATACCTCCTTCTGCTGCTCGTGGCGGTGTTTCGCGTCCATCGATATTATCAATGTCCGGATGCCCTCGCTCTCGGACACCCATTTGAGCCCGAGTATGAGCGCCGCCACAAGGAATTGCGCGAAATATTTCGGCGCGGTGAACGACAGCGTGAACGCTATTACCGTGGCGGCAAGCCAGATATAACTTTGCATCCTCTTCTTCCCCGTATCCATCTTCGCAAGGCCTTTCGCTTTTTCTTTCAGTTTTGCCGGCGTATCCGCGAGGGCGCCTTCGGCGAGCATGCTCTCTGCCGTATGCGCCGCCCTGATATTCTCAAGGCATGCCGCACAGGCCGAAGCGTGCTCTTCAAGGCGGTCCTTCTCCCATGGGGTCATAGCGCCGCCTATATACCTGGCCAGCACCGCCTCATCGGGGCAAGGTCCCGTCGCCTTCACTTCATGCGGATTACTTATGCTCTTTCCCATATTATAGTAGACGTTTCTTTTCGAGTTTTTCTTTCAGGTTTTTTTTCGCGCGCGCGACCGTCGTGGAGACCGTGTTCACCGGGAGCCCCAGGGCCGCGGCTATCTGCGCGTGCTTCATCCCGTGCAGCAGGCTCATCCTTGCGGCCATCCTCTCCTTCGGGTTGAGCCCCCCTATCGCCGAAACCAGTTCCGCGCGGGCCTCGTTAAGCTGCGCCTGCCTGTCCGGGCCGGCCGCGCCAGAAGGCAAGGCCTCCTCGAGCGTCCTGCCGTCGTCTTCCTTGTATATCCGCTCATATAATGACACGGAGGACGGGGGGCTCTGCCTCCTCGCCCTCCTGAAATGCTCTATTGCCGCGTTGCCGGCGACCATCGCGAGCCACCCCGCGACCTTGCCGGGCTCCCTGAGCTGGCTTAACTTGCCTCCGGCCCATAAAGCGACAAAGACATCCTGGTGGATGTCGTTGATGTCTTCCTCGCTATGGTCATACCCGTAACGCCTGAGCCGGTCGCGTATGGCCCAATAGACCACCTTCGAATACCTCTCGACGAACGCGTCCCACGACTTCCTGTCCTTCTTTATACAGCCGAGCACAAGTTCTTCGGGATTTTCGTTCGGGTCCATCACTCTTTAGGCATTATCTTTTCTTCGAAGGCCTTGGCCGTAACCGGCATCGTATCCCTGAATATCCTTAACAGGGCCTTAGCGTATTCGCGTATCTCCGGCTGCGCTCCCTTATCGAGGCGCAGTTTCAGGAAGTTCATCAGGGAACGCGCGTTGACGGTCCAGTAATAAAGGGTGTATATGGAAAGCGGCAGGACGCCGCGCGCCTGCTCGCGCTTTATCCCGGACGATACCATCGATTCGTAGGCGTCGAAAGCGCCGTTTATCGATTTCCTGTATTTCTCAAGCTCTTCGCCCGAGAGCCCCTCAGGCGTGTAAAAATCCCTTTTCGCAAGGCAATAGCGCAGGGACATCTCGTTATACGTGCCGATGCGGTGGCGTATCCACTGGCGCGCCACAAATATCGGGCATTTGACGTCGAAACGGAAATAGGCGTGCTCAAAAGGCGTGCCGTGGTCCTTGATTATGAGGTGGCGGATGAGCTTAGCATCGGCGGCCTCACCCTGAGGTTCGCTCATATAACAGCGGCGGGCGGATTCTATGACGGCCTTGTCACCGCCCATTGAATCGACGAGCGCGACGTAACCGTTATCGAGGACTTTTATCTGCTGCATCTCTCTTTGCCTTTTCTTTCTTCTCGTAGCATTCCGGGCAGTTGTACATCGGCTTTGCCAGCGTCCTGTCATAGCCGGGAGCCACGACCACCCTCTTCACTTCGGGGACTTCACGTCCGCATGTATCGCATTTCATTTTTTTCTTCTTCTCCTATTTAGGCCGGCGCGTTACAAAAGCCAGGAATACCGCTATTACGATAAACCCTATTATGACCACCATGACCGACGAGAACGACAGCGCCAATGCCGGCGCGGGCCCCGCGAAGACCGCTATGCCCCATTCGCTCGGGTCGGCATAGACGTTCTTCGTCCCGTGCCAGGTGAACTGCAGTTCCCTTTTGTGCGTATCGCCGTCGTCGACCGAGATATCAAAATCTATCTTCCTGCCGATCTCCGGCTTGAACCCGCCGAGGACCCTGAAGGGTATCTTCGACTCGATTATATAGCCCTTATCCCACCTGATCGAAGCGACTTCTATGCCGCCTTCGTAATCGTCCCGTCGCCATACCCACTCCCCCGCCTTGATATCCTTTTCGTTGCCGGGGCTGATGCCGATCTGGTAGTCCTGCCTTACGAAGGACATCCTCTTCGGGTCCGCGGTTTCGTCGAGGCCGAGCATTATCTCGAGCGCGTCGCCGTCCCAGATGTCCGGGCCTTCCTTGCTGTTGTCAAAGGGCACATCATCGGTGACCTTCGCCGCCACATACAGCGCGTCGTCGTCCCATAGCAGGTAGATATCCGCGCTGAGGTCTTCCTTGCCCGTCCATACGTTATACATTAGTATTTCGTAGACCTGCTTATCCATCCTTATGGCATAACCGGGATATTTGCCCAGGTCGCAATCGACATTGACCGGCTTTACGGCCTTATGGATGCGGACTTCGGGTTTCGGCGCGGGCTTGTCCTGCGCCTGGCACTGCTGGTGGGAAATTAAAAACAAGGAAAGGGCTGCTACGGCGAGCGGAAATATCTTTCTCATCTGGACCTCCCGGGATTTCCTGTATTTTACCAAAAATCCCTGGACTGTTCCAGTGCTAAAGCAAAAGTGTCCCTTAAGATACCGGGGCGGGGACGGTTCTCCGATCGGCTCCGGAACCGTCCCTGACCAGTTTACCGTTAACGAGTACCTTCCCCTGCGTCACGTTTATATCATACTGCTTGCCCCGGAAGGAACGCTTCATGGTGAACCCGTCCCATGAGGCCGGAAGGCGCGGGTCTATCATAAGCCCGTCGAGCGTAGCGCGCACGCCGAGTATCCAGTCGGTGAAGGCGCGGAACATCCACGCGGACGTCCCGGTAAGCCACGAATGGCTCCCGCGCCCGAATTGCGGGTGGTCGGGGCCGAAGAGGAACTGGCTGTAGACATACGGCTCGACCCTGTAGGTTTCCGCGCCGGCTTTCTTCGCAGCGACGACAGGAAGCAGCTTATGGTAATAGCCGAACGCCCTGTCCGCGCGGCCGAGCATCGCCTCGGCGATCACCGCCCAGGTATTCGCGTGGCAGAATATGGCGCCATTCTCCTTAATACCCGCGGGATAGTTGATCAGCGAACCGATATCTTCGGGGCTGCTCGTATAGGAAGGCCAGCATATCCTGATGCCGAGGTCCGTATCGAGGTATTTTTTTACGGAGTCCATGCATTTTATGCCGCGAGCGCGGCCCGCGACACCGCTCAGTACGGCCCAGCTCTGCGTATTTATATGTATCTTCCCCTCCTCGCATTCCTTCGATCCGACGGGCCGGCCGTCGTCGGTGAATGCCCGCATATACCATTCCCCGTCCCAAGCGGTATTGTTTATCCGCTGCTTCATTTCGTCGTATATCCTCGTAAAGCCCTTCGCGTCCCCTGTCTTCTCCAGCTCCTCGGCCAATCCGGCCATCTGTTTCGCGACATAACAAAGGAACATCGCGACCCACACCGATTCGCCCCTGCCTTTCCTGTCGATGTCGTTGAGGCAGTCGTTCCAGTCCGCGTAGAACATCCTCGGCAGGCCGTGGGGCCCGCAGTTCGCGAGCGTGTAGTTCACCGCCCGGACCATATGCTCGTAGACCGTCCCGCTGGACCCCTCGATATACGGGGCCTTATCCTCAAGTATCGAGTAATCGCCGGTCTCGCAGATATACGAGTATACGGACGGGATGATCCAGAGGTGGTCGTCGGAATATTTCTTCGGCTCGCCGGTACCTACCGTCGGGTAAAAGAGGTGGTATGCGTGCCCGTCCTCGTACATGTTCTTCGCGAGCAGGAGGATCTTCTCCTTCACCTGCGGCGCTATCGCGTGGACGACGCCGAGCGTGTCCTGGCTCGTGTCCCTGAAGCCGATACCGCGGCCGGTGCCGGTGTTATACATGAGCGACGCGTAACGCGACCAGTCGAACGTAGTCCTCGACTGGTACTGGTTCCATGTGTTTATGTTAGCGTTGACCGCGGCGTCCGGCGTCTCGACCTTCAGTTTCGACGTATATTCCTCCCAGTACTTTTTGACGCGCTCAAGCTCATGCGAGACATGGCTTTCGTCCGAGTACTTGCGTAATATCCTGTCCGGCGTCAGCTTGTTCTCATACGCGTCGACGCCGAGGACGACCGTCACCTCCTTGCGCTCACCGGGCTTGAGCTCGAGGCGCACCGAGAGCGCACCTATTACGTTCCCGCCGGCAACTTTTGAGTTTTTGTGCCTTCCGGACTTGATCGCTTCCGGGTTCGTCTCGCTGTGGTACCTGCCGATGAACGCTTCCCTCTCGCAATCGTAGCCCCTGACCGCCCGGTTGGTGACGGCGAAGAACGCCCTGGAAAAGTTGCGCTTAAAATACTCCTTCTTCTTGTTGTAAAAAGAATAATATATCGCCTTGTCGCGGCTGTCGTATTCGGCCATGGAGAAATAGTGGAGGTTCGGGTGGAACATGAATTCCTCCGACGCGTCGAAGAGCGCGAACTCCGCGTATGGCGTGGCCGTTATCGTGCGTTTCTTCTTTCCGGCATTCGTTATCCCGATAGACCATACTTCGAGGTTGTCGTCCTGCGGCACAAAATACGTGACTTCGCTGGATATCCCCTCGTTCGCGGAGGATATCTTCGTGTATCCGAGGCCGTGCCTGCATTCCCAGGCGTCCGGCGCCCTGCAGACAGGCTGCCAGCCGGCGGACCAGTATTCTCCCGTATCCGAGTCCCTCAGGTACACATATCTGCCCGGCCTGTCGAGCGGCACGTTATTGTACCTGTACCTCGTTATGCGCTGGTACTTGGGATCCTCGAAGAAGCTGTAGCCGCCTCCGGTCTGCGATATCAGCGCGGCGTATTTGCCGTTGCAGAGGTAATTTATCCACGGCGTAGGCGTATCGAACCTGTTTATTATGAACTCTTTCTTGTCCCTTGAGAAACCGCCGTAATCCATATCGTTGCCTTTCATATATACTGGTTGTATACCATTAGTATTCAAAAAAAAACTGCGCGGGTTATTTCGGCTTCGCGCTCGACTCCCTCACGACGAGGTCGACGGGTATCACTTCTTTTGTCGCTATATTTATCCGCCCTTCGATCCTGTCTATGAGTTTCTTGAGCGCTATCGAGCCCATCTCCTCCTTAGGCACGTTAACGGTGGTCAGCGGCGGGGTGGAGAGCGCGGCCCATTCTATGTTGTCGAAACCGACGATCGACATGTCGCGCGGTATCGAAAGGCCGCTCTTGTCGCGTATGGCCTTCATCGCGCCCATCGCCGCCTCGTCGTTTATCGCGAAGACCGCGGTCG